>Ga0210044_10000877_pt1 | contig 45769 bp, 43 predicted proteins | sample CryGey13umfilter_2_FD_183959 | JGI IMG/M metagenome (GOLD analysis project Ga0210044, IMG submission 183959) | Groundwater microbial communities from aquifer in Utah, USA - Crystal Geyser 4/9/14 3 um filter (SPAdes) (version 2) | ecosystem: Environmental > Aquatic > Deep subsurface >... | reverse complement strand
TGAAATTTCAAAGATGAAGCTCATTGCCATTGCCTTGCCCCTACTGCTCCTGTCCTCGCCCGCTTTCTCAATTCCCCCCGATAATTTAAGGTTTTATGCCGGTATCGCCGATTCCGCAACAACCTTGTTCCTCTCTTCATTGACCATAAATGATGACGATGGATTTATCATAAAATCCCAACAAACCCACAATGCGAATTTTATCCTGGAACAATCCCTTATTAATTATATAAAAGCCAAAGGCGCTCATGCCTTCTTGGAATCAAACAGCGAAATTAACCAAAAGCCGAATGCGGGATACACCGTCGAATATAAAATCCTGATGGCTGATCTGAGATATGAAAAGGCGCGAGGCAAATCCCCGCCGGGAAAAAAGTTATGGCGCAATGGAAATCTGGCAGGTATATTTCGGCTCATTTCAAACGATGATGGTGAAGTTATCAAAACTGAAGAGCTAAATATCGCTGATGGTGACTTCATAAGCAGGAAGGAAGCAATGCATTTTAATGGACTGGGTAATTTTTATATCAAACCGGAGATTTCGGAAGGATTCTTACGCTATGTTGAACCAGTCCTGGTCGGAGCCACGGTGGCTACCTTGATTGTGCTTTTCTTCAGCAACAGGTGATTGTAATCAATGCAAATTAAATTCAAGATATTTCCTCTCATCGGCATTGCCATATTGCTGTGCTTGCCAGCGGTTTTGCTTTTGGGTGGTTGCGGCGCCGGTGGGGTCAAGCCAATTGAAGATTCCCAATCTCAATTCAAACGCGCTATGGAATTGTTCAACAAGAAAAAATATTATGAGGCTGAAACCGAATTCCAGAGGTTTATTTATAACTTTCCGGGCAACACCGCGGTGGACACCGCGCAATACTATCTGGCGATGTGTTATTTTGACGATAATGACTATGCCCTGGCCGGTGGCGAATTTAAGAAACTGCTTACTTCATTTCCCGCATCCGCCTTTGCCGATGATGCTCAGTACCGATTGGCAATGTCCCATTATCATCAATCGCCAAATTACTACCTTGATCAGACCGACACTTATATTGCTATTGAAGAGTTCCTCAATTTTCTTGATAATTACGCCATTAGTGAGTTTTCGGACTCGGCCAATTTTTATCTGAAAGAGATGCGAAATAAACTGGCCCGCAAAACCTTCAAGGCCGGTGAATTGTATCAAAAATTAAATGAATATGATCCGGCCGTTCTTTACTACGATAGAGTCCTTGATGATTATGCAGATTCTCCTTTTAGTGAGGAAGCCCTTTATCACAAAGGCGAATGCCTCATCAGTTTGAAGAAGGATATTCGCGCCAGGGACGCATTTCTCGAATACATCGATAAATATGAAAACGGGAAATTCCATAAGGACGCAACCAACAAGTTGCGAATCCTTGAAGATAAACCTCAGGCTAAGAAATAGCCTTGCCTCGACGCAAAGTGATTGCTATGAAAAAAGTCGGCGTGCTCGGAGGAGTATTTGACCCGATACATATCGGGCATATGCATATCGCCGATGGCGTGCTCCGCACGCTGGGACTCTCCAAGGTAATTCTAATCCCCGCGGGCGATCCCCCACACAGACGCTCATCACCAATCGCATTAGGAAACCACAGGTATGAAATGCTGAAATTGGCGGTTTCAGATAATCTTCAGATTGAGGTCAGCGACCTGGAATTGCGGCGTTCGGGGAAATCTTATTCGGTGGATACCCTGATCGAGTTGCGTCGGATTCATCCGGATTGGGAAATTCATTTTATTATGGGAGCCGATAATCTCGGCGAGATCCTCACTTGGAAAGAGCCCGAAAAACTTTTCGAACTCTCGCGGGTAGTCGTAGTCACTCGTCCCGGTGCCAGGTCAAGGTCAAATGAGATCAATTTACCCGGCAGGGTCATGGAAATTGATCTGCCGGGCATTGATATTTCTTCAACTCAAATAAGGAATGCCCTCAAGGATGCCAAACCCTGCCGATATCTTCTTCCTCCAGGAGTCGAAACTTATATAGGCCGCCATAAACTGTATGCCTGAACAATTATGACTCCCAAATTAATTTTGGTTGATGGCACCGCGCTGGCTTATCGAAGCTATTTTGCCTTTATAGCTAGGCCGCTTCGCTCTTCCAAAGGTGAAATTACTTCCACCTCCTTTGGGTTTATCAATTCCATCAACAAGCTCATACGTCAGCATAACCCCGACCATCTCATTATCTCGTTTGATATGGGCGCCCCTACTATTAGGCATAAGATATACCCTGAATACAAATCAACCCGCGCCAGAATGCCTGAGGAAATGATTGACACCTTGCCGCGTCTCGATGAAATAGCCGAAGCGATGAATTGGCCGGTAATAAAAATGGAAGGAGTCGAAGCGGATGATATCATCGGCACCCTGGCGCTGAGAGGCGCCGCAGAGGGATTCGACGTTCTCATCTACACCGGGGATAAGGACTTCTTCCAATTGGTGAATGATAAAATCACCATAATCTCACCGGGGAAAAAAGGAGAAGATGATTTGATCCTGAATCGAGAAGGTGTTAGAATCAAATTCGGGGTATCTCCAGAAAAGGTAATCGATGTGTTGAGCTTGATGGGAGACTCCTCGGACAATATCCCCGGGGTCGATGGCATAGGGCCTAAGACCGCGATTCAATTGATTGAGAAATATGGAAGTTTCAAAAACCTATACCAATCACTTGATTCAATCGATAGAAAAAAGATTAAGGAAAATCTTATCCAATGCAAAGAACAGGCAGAGCTTTCGCATCATCTCGTAACTATCAATACCGAGATTCCGCTTGAAGTGAGATGGGATGATTATCGCCTGGGCAGTCCGGACTACGGCAAGCTCTTGCCGCTGTTACGGGATCTTGAATTTGATCGAATGGCATCCGAAATGGCCATGCTGGCGCCTCCGCCTGAGAGCCATGGCGATATTGAATATTCACGGATTGCCAGCATCAAGGAACTAAAACAGCTTGCCGAGCGCATCCGTCAAAAAGGACATTTCGCCATCGACACTGAAACCACTTCTCTTAATTCTCGCAATGCACAATTAGTCGGCATCTCTATTAGCATTGAAGAAAAAGCCGCATTCTATATTCCGGTGGGACATAAACAATCAGAACATAATCTCCCGATAAATGAGACGGTCGAAATAATAGGGAGTCTCTGCCGTGATGAGAACCTCCTCAAAATCGCCCAAAATCTGAAATATGACCTTCAAGTCTTAATAAATGTAGGTATCGATTTCGGAGGAAAAACATTCGATACTATGCTGGCGTCTTATGTTCTGGATCCATCGGCGCACCAGCATGGCCTTTCCGCAATGGCTTCAAAACACTTCAGCTACACTATGCAGGAAATAACCGAACTAATCGGCACCGGCAGAAACCAGAAATCTTTCGCTGAGGTCCCCGTTGATAAAGCGGTCTTTTATTCCTGCGAAGATGCCGATATCACCCTGCGCTTATATCACGTCCTCTCTGCGAAACTGGCGGAAAATGATCTCCAAAGTTTATTCTATGATATCGAGATGCCTCTTGTGGAAGTCCTGCGGTGTATGGAGGCCACTGGAGTTAGAGTAAATCCCAATAAGCTGCGCGAAATTTCAGCCAACCTTGGAGGCGAACTGAACCGCTTAAGTTCCGAAATCTACCATCTGTCCGGCTACGAATTTAACATAAATTCACCCGCTCAAATGCAAAAGCTTTTATTTGTGGAACTTCAGTTGCCTATGAAAGGCAGAACTGCTAAGAAAAAAGAATACTCCACCGACGCCGCGGTCTTGGAGGAATTGGCTGAATTGCATCCGCTCCCCAAATTGATCCTCGAATATCGCGAATTGACCAAGGTGAAATCGACTTATTCGGATGCCCTCGTGGACTTGATTGACCCCAAGACCAGCCGCATTCATACTTCATTCAATCAGGCGGTCACGGCCACAGGACGGTTATCATCTGCGGATCCCAACCTGCAAAATATCCCCGTGAGAACCGCTTTGGGAAGGGAGGTGCGCGAAGCCTTTGTCCCGACCGATGATGAGCATATCTTTCTTTCCGCCGACTATTCACAGATAGAATTGCGCCTGATGGCGCATATCGCTGATGACCAGGCCATGATCGATTCCTTTCTTCGAGACGAAGACATTCACAGCCGAACCGCAGCCGAAGTTTATGGCGTCGCATTGAAGGAGGTTACCCCGGAGATGAGGCGCAAGGCGAAGGTTACCAATTTCGCCGTAATTTATGGCGTCTCCGCCTATGGCTTATCCCGCCAGGTGGAACTCTCGGTAAGAGAATCCGCAGATTTTATCGATATTTATTTCGAACGTTACCCGGGCGTGAGAAAATTCATGGATGAGGCGATTCGTCAGGCGGAGGCAAACGGATATGTCTCTACCATATTCGGGCGGCGGCGTTATATCCCCGATATTAAATCTCTCAACCGACAAATTCGAGAGTTTTCCCGACGGGCGGCTATTAATACTCCCATCCAGGGTTCCGCGGCTGATATCATAAAGCTGGCAATGATCAAAATCCACGCAGGCATTATCGAGATGAGATTGAAAAGCAGGATGGTACTGCAAGTGCATGACGAGCTGCTGTTTGATGTCTTTCTTCCGGAACTTGATGTTTTGAGGAATATTGTCAAGGAAGGAATGGAAAACATAACTCATTTGAAAATCCCACTTAAAGTTGAGATGGGCACAGGCCGCAACTGGTTGGAGGCACATTAAAAAATGCCGGTTATTGGTCTTACCGGATGCCCGGGTGCGGGCAAGACTATTGTGGCAGGCATCCTGAAGGAACTCGGAGCTGCAATTATCTCAGGCGATCAAATCGGCAAAGAAGTGGTGGATTCCAGTCCTAAGATCCTCAATTCATTGACTAAGGCATTTGGCGCAGAAATACTTGACGACGATGGCAAATTGCTTCGAAGAAAACTTGGCAAAATCGCCTTCTCCTCTCCAACTCAAATGAGCAAGCTTGACCAAATAGTACATCCCCCTTTGCTGATCGAATTGAAAAGGCAAATAGAAGCTCACCCTGCCGTGAGTCCCCAAGGTCTCCTGGTGGTTGATGCCGCTCTTATTTTTGAGTGGGGGATCGCCGATTGGTTTGACAAAATCATAACCGTTCACGCGGAGTATTGGCTTCGTATCAAAAGGTTGGTCTCCTCCGGTTTGACCGAAAAGGAAGCGCAACAGCGAACAGATGCTCAACTGAATCAAGAAGAAAAAATACGGCGGGCAGATATCACCATAGAGAATAATCGTATGGTCAAGGATTTAGGGCCGGTGGTCAAGAAAATTTACCAAATGCTTTGTTCGCTATCCTCATAAATTAATCGACTTTGGGTATTGCTACCATTCGCCGCGGCTAATCCGTCGGGCCCAATTTCGCTAGATTGTTTGATAAATATCTTGAATATCACGAGCATTTTGTTTAGATTATTAGATTGTATATCTTTTCACAATGTCCGATTCGGTCCGGAGGTATAAGTGTCAATAGTAAGACCATTCACAGGCTTGAGACCAAAACCAGAATATGTCAAACAGGTCGCCTCACCGCCTTATGATGTGCTTAATACGAAAGAGGCCCGAATGATGGCTGGGGCTAACTCTGTCTCATTTCTTCGCATAAGTAAGGCGGAATTGGAATTCGATGATAATACGGATCCCTATAGCGAAAAAGTATATCAACGCGGCAAAGAGAACTTAGCGCGACTCATCAATGATGGCATTATGATTCGCGATCCCAAACCCTGCTTTTACTTATATCGCCTGACTATGGAAAACCGCCGTCAGACCGGCTTGGTGGCATTGACCTCGGTAGATGAATATGATGCCGGCAAAATCAAAAAGCACGAGCATACCCGTCCCGAAAAAGTTGCCGACCGCGCCAAACACATATCATTCCTTCAAGCTCAAGTGGGACCCGTTTTCACCACTTATAGATATAATGAGGAAATTGATCGGCTTTTCAAACATATTATGCTTATCCCCCCCGCATATAATTTTGTTGCCGATGACGGGATACGGCACGAATTCTGGGTGATTGCTGAAGAAGCCACCATTAGAAATATAACCGAAGCATTTGCACGACTTCCTTATATGTATATCGCCGATGGGCATCACCGTAGCCAGTCGGCTTCTGAAATCCGCCGTCAATTCAAAGAAAAAAATCCCAAGCATACCGGCGGTGAAATTTATAATTTCTTCCTAAATGTCATCTTCCCGGATAAGGAACTCAGCATTATGCCTTATAATCGGGTCATCAAGGACTTGAATGGCCTTACACTTGAGCAATTCCTTAATGTGGCGGCGGGAAATTTCGAAATTAGGCCTCAAAGCGGCCCCATAAAGCCCTCGCAACCTCATAACATCGGTATCTATTGCGAAGGGAAATGGTTTCTTTTCAAATGTAAACCCGGTAGCTTTAATCCGGATGATCCCACCGGCTCCATCGATGCCGCCATCCTTGGAGAAAATCTAATTGCTCCCATCCTTGGGATTGCCAACCCGAAAACTGACAAACGAATCGATTTTATTGGCGGTATCAGGGGGACTGATGAATTAATCAAATTGGTTGATTCCGGAGAATACAAAATCGCCTTCTCTCTATATCCAACTTCAATTAGCCAATTACTAAAGGTGGCTGACGCCGGAGAAGTGATGCCGCCCAAATCGACTTGGTTTGAGCCCAAACTCCGCGATGGCCTTGTAGTAAATTTATTAACTGATTAGCTTAAAGGATACTTTTTATGTTAATTCTAATTTCAGATGCATTCGACCCCGGCCTCCCCAAAAAGCTCTCCAGATATGGTGAAGTAACCGAAGATAAGAGCAGATTGGCAGAGGCTGAAATTGTCTTGATCCGCAGTAAAACCAAAGTCACTAAAGAGTATATCGATTCCGCCCCCAAAATGAAGCTCGTAATCCGCGGAGGCGTCGGACTGGACAATGTCGATCAGGCCTATGCCAAGCAGAAGGGGATCATAGTTTATAATACCGCCGAAGCCTCCTCTATCGCTGTGGCCGAATTGGCTTTCGCCCTGATGATCGCTATGCCCAACCGTCTGACTGAAGCGAATCAGTCTATGCATGAAGGGAAATGGCTGAAAAAAGAGCTCAAGCGCACCGAGCTATATGAAAAAACTTTGGGAATCCTCGGTATCGGCCGTATCGGCACTGAGCTGGCTAAAAGAGCAGTCGCCTTCGGAATGAAAGTGGTTGCCTATGATCCTTTCGTCAAATCCAATCCTTTCGCCCAAATGAAGCCATCCATCAAGGAAGTCCTCAATGTCTCCGACTATATCTCCTTACACATGCCCCTTACAGATGAGACTAGGGGAATGATCAACAAGGAAACCTTGAAAGAATTCAAAAACGGAGCTTACTTGATTAATACTGGTCGCGCTAAATCCATAATCGAGGAAGATGTCGTGGGCGCCCTCAAAAGTGGGAAGCTCGCTGGCTATGGCAATGATGTCTGGTACTCGGACCCCCCCGAAAATTCGCCACTAATGAATGCCCCCAATGTCGTGATGGCGCCCCATATCGGAGCTTCCACTAATGAAAACTTGTTGAGAATCGGCGAAATCGTGGATAAATTGATTGGCGAATATGCTGGCAAAAAATAAGCGACTAAAATGATTTAATTATGTGAGGATAAAATATGACAAATAGAGTCTTTAATTTCAACCCCGGTCCCTCCACTCTTCCTCTGGATGTCCTGAAAATAGTCCAGGAAGAGTTCATCAGCTATAAGGGAACCGGTATGTCGGTCATCGAAATCTCCCATCGCTCTGCGGAGTACGAGGAAATCAATAATACGGCGATGGCTCTAATGAAAGATCTGATGGGATTGGGTGATAATTACAAAGTCCTCTTCGTCGGCGGAGGGGCATCTTCGCAATTTGCGATGGTCCCGATGAATTTCCTTATTGGCGGCAAAACTGGGGCTTATGTTAATACCGGCACTTGGTCATCGAAAGCAATGAAAGAAGCCAAGATATTTGGTGATGTTCACGTGGCCGCTTCCTCCAAAGAAAAGAATTATTCATTTATTCCCAAGAAAGCTGATATCAAATTCCCGTCCAATACAGTTTATCTCCATATCACCACCAATAATACCATCGAAGGCACCCAATATCATTTTGTTCCTGAAGCAGGCAATGTGCCTCTGGTGGCCGATATGTCCTCCGATATCCTTTCTATGCGGACTGATTTCAGCAAATACTCGCTTATTTATGCTGGCGCCCAGAAAAATCTCGGTCCTGCCGGAGTTACTGTGGTGATAATTCGCAATGAGATGCTGGCGAAATGCAAAGATGGCCTTCCCACGATGTTCGATTACCGCACCCACGCCAAAGACAGTTCACTCTATAATACTCCGCCGGTGTTTGGCGTGTATATAGTGAAACTGGTTCTGGAATGGATAAAGAAACAGGGCGGCTTGCAGGCAATCGAAAAAGTGAACGCAGCCAAAAAAGATGCCGTGTATGGAATAATGGACAGATATCCGGATTATTTCAAGGGGACTACCGAGAAAGATAGCCGTAGCTGGATGAATATCACCCTGCGCCTTCCCTCGGAGGACCTGGAAAAAAAATTCCTATCCGAAGCCAAAACTGAAGCTTTTATTGGGCTGAAAGGACATCGGAGCGTCGGCGGGATACGGATTTCGCTTTATAACGCTTTGACCCTTGATGGCGCCCATAAAGTAGTCGAATTTATGGAGAAATTCAAGAAATCCAATTAGCGGGCCATCTAATATTTAGCCAGAAATTAGGGGTTTCGATTGCATCATCGAAACCCCTTATCTTTTGGTCTCGTAGGTCAAGACCTTCGTGTCTTGACGCATATTTCTAAGGAGTCAAGCCCGCGTTCCCTCATTCAAAAAGGTAACTTTAGGTTTAGATACGTTGCCTCATATAGGTGGTAACTTTAACCAGTTTAAAAATTCCTTTCAATTTGAATTCATTAAGTTACCTGTAATATGAGGCAACGACCCTTTCCCCACCCCATTTTTTATCCTTTGCGGTTACCCTTTTTATGAGTCAATTCGACTGCTAAAAAAATAATCCTTGACAACTCCGGAACCCCAAGCTAAATTCGGCGTATAATATTATTAGCACTCTAAACAGATGAGTGCTAACAATTATACTGTTTACATTATGATTCAATAACAACAAACTATCAATATCTACCACACGTAGGAGGAGAAGATGAACGTTAAACCGCTTGCTGACAGGGTCTTAATAAAGCCCTTGGAGGAAAAAGAGGTAAAAAAAGGTTCCATCATTATACCCGACACTGCCAAGGAAAAGCCGCAGGAAGGGAAAATAATCGCAGTCGGCCCGGGCCGGGTCAGCGATGAAGGCAAAACGGTGCCAATGGAAGTCAAGGCCGGCGATAAGGTGCTTTATGGCAAATATTCCGGCACTGAAGTTACAGTTGATGACGTTGAATATTTAATAATGCGGGAATCCGACATCCTGGCTATCGTCGGTTAGTCGCGGGAGGAAAGTAATATGGCCAAACAACTTGAATTTAGCTCTAAAGCTCGTGAAAAACTGCTTGTCGGCCTCGATAAGCTCGCCGATGCAGTCAAAATCACTCTTGGCCCTAAGGGCCGCAATGTCGTTATCGACAAAAAATGGGGCTCCCCCACGGTTACCAAAGATGGTGTTACTGTGGCGAAGGAAATCGAACTCGAGGATGCATTTGAAAATATGGGCGCCCAGATGGTAAAGGAAGTCGCCACTAAGACCTCTGATATCGCTGGTGATGGCACCACTACTGCCACTGTTTTGGCACAAGGGATTTTCCATGAAGGATTGAAGAACGTGACCGCCGGCTCCGATCCGATGGCGATCAAGCGCGGTATTGACAAGGGCGTCGCCGCCGTAGTCGAGAAGCTCAGGAAGCTTTCCAAACCGGTTGGCGGGAAAAAAGAGATTGCCCAAGTCGGCACCATATCCGCTAATAATGATAAAACCATCGGCGATTTAATTGCCGAGGCGATGGAAAAAGTGGGCAAAGATGGCGTAATTACTGTCGAAGAAGCCAAATCCACAGAGACCACCCTTGAGGTTGTGGAAGGGATGCAGTTTGACCGCGGCTATCTTTCTCCGTATTTTGTGACTGATCCGGATTCTATGGAAGCCGCCCTGGAGGACCCGCTAATCCTCATCTACGACAAAAAGATATCTTCTATGAAGGATCTGCTCCCAATACTGGAGAAAATCGCCCAGATGGGCAAGACCCTTCTGATTATCTCCGAGGATGTGGAAGGTGAAGCGTTAGCTACACTGGTAGTCAATAAGCTTCGTGGCACCCTCAAGGTATGTGCGGTGAAAGCTCCTGGATTCGGAGATCGCCGCAAAGCTATGCTGGATGATATCGCCACGTTGACTGGCGGACAGGTTATCAGCGAAGAGAAGGGATTCAAGCTGGAAAACGCAGTGGTCTCTGACCTCGGAAAAGCAAAGAGGGTCACTATTGATAAAGATAATACCACCATTGTCGAAGGCGGCGGCAAGACCGAGGAAATCAAGGGTCGCATTAAGCAATTAAAGAAGCAGGTGGATGATACTACCTCCGACTACGACCGTGAAAAGCTTCAAGAGCGCCTGGCCAAGCTGGCTGGCGGAGTAGCGGTCATAAATGTCGGGGCGGCGACCGAGATGGAAATGAAAGAAAAGAAAGCTCGTGTTGAAGATGCTCTGCATGCTACTCGCGCCGCAGTTGAGGAAGGTATCATTCCGGGCGGAGGCGTGGCATTTATCAGAGCGTTGCCCGCACTGGATAATCTGAAGCTGGAAGGCGATGAGAAAGTTGGCGTGGGTATCCTTAGAAAGGCATTGGAAGAGCCGATGCGTTGGATCGCCGATAATGCCGGCGCCGAGGGCTCCATCGTGGTCGATAAAGTAAAGACCAATTCCAACGCCAATTTTGGTTACAACGCTGAGACCAATACCTATGAAGATATGATTCTGGCTGGCGTTATCGATCCGACTAAAGTTTCACGGTCGGCACTCGAAAATGCCGCTTCTATCGCCTCAATGCTCCTGACCACGGAATGCTTGATCAGCGAAAAACCGGATAAAGATAAAGCCATGCCGCCTCATATGCCAGGCGGCGGTATGGGTGATATGGGGATGTAATCCTCATCCTCGAAATCCATTTTTGCAATGCTATTTTTAACCCCCGGGTGCCCCCGATTAAATCGGGATCCTCGACCGGGGGTTTCCATTCTCATTAAGAAACAGTCGTTCTTGGGGATTTTGATTGACAATTGGGTTTCCAATGATTATATTATTTTCATATATATTCAGGATAATGCCAAATCCAATACTGCTTGCGGATGTGATGGAAGCTTCGAATTATATTTCTCGAACGATTCTGTAGGTCAAGACCCCCACGGTCTTTACTCCGATTTAATATGCTGATCGGGAATGTTATGGATTTCAAAAAGGCGATTCTTGTAATTGGGGTAGGGGTAATTATTTGCCTCGCTATCTTTGAAGCGGCATTCGCCATCAGGCCCAGAGAGATAATCCGCGACGAGAATGGAAATGAGATTAGGATTCCGCCGCCCGGTGAGCCGGGGATCGATTTCAAGGCCGACCAATTCATCGCCCGGCTCAAGAATGGATACTTGGATATGCCAAATGGGGGAACAGACACACCGCTCTATCAATGCGAAGTTGATAACGGTCTATTTAATCTTCTGACTGAGATCGGAGTGATTTCAGTCATCGTGTTTTCGGAGATTGCGAACCGGGGGACACCATCAGATATGTTCGTGGGCGTAGGGTTCTGGTGCCGGACTTATCACAGGTTTATCTATTTCATTTGGAGAATAGTGTAGATGTTCTTCACGCTATTGAGGCGGTTTATGAGCATGGCGCGGTGCTTTATGCGGAGCCGAATTTTATCGATTTCGAAAAGTGCTCCGAGCCAAATGTATGGGGTGTAGGGCATGGCACTATAGGTTGGTCTGCCTCGAATCCAAATTACCAGAGCGGTTACTGCGTAGTCGATCCTCAATCGGTAAGCGAAACAGGATGCCAATTGCTTACTTATGTTTACAAGGTTTACAATCCGATTACGATGCAATTTCTGGGTTGGTATCCATGTGAGCCGGAGTCAATCTCGCTGAATTATAGAGTTTGGGGTCAATTGGCAGATCCGAAACGATTTCCTGATGGAGGAAAGCATGATGACTTACTTCTGAATCGCTCTTATACTCTGAATTACCCTAATCCCTTTAACTCCTCAACCTCTATTATGTTTGAGATTAGTGAAAACTCAAATGTGGAGCTAAGGATATTCAATTTATTGGGGCAGGAGGTAACGGTTCTAATTAATCGAGAATTCGACCGAGGTTCATATTCTATTCCATGGAACGGTATGGATGGAAAGGGAAATGGAATGCCGAGCGGAATCTATTTCTATAAATTGCGGTGCAATGAAAGGATGATTATCAGGAAGATGATTCTATTGAAGTAAGCGCCAGTCTATTTCTGATTGGTCTTGATATCATAAATTTCATTTGTTAATCTATTATTGAAATACGGAGAATACATTATGAATCGTCTGATTATCTTTATCTTCATTATATATGAACTCACTGGTATCTTTGCATTCGCTGGTGATAATAACGCGTTCATTCCCTCTATTCTGGAAAATATGCTTACGGGCTCAAATTCAGGCGGAGGGATTCTTGATGAAGAAAATTTAATTAACTGCCCACCAGAGGGAATTGAGGAAGGGGAGCCACGATGCTTTGATGATTATGTAGATGCCTACAATGGTGGTTGCGATTCAAATCCGCCCATTTTTCAACAAATTCAAAATGGCGATACAATATGCGGTACATCTGGGGCTTTCCTACGCCATGGATATAGTTACAGGGATACGGATTGGTACCAAATCGCTATTGCATCGTGTTGTGAGCTCCAGTGGAGTGGTGTAGCAACCTTTCCCCTGCTTATGTTCATTATCAATTCGGGATCAACAAATTGTTCTGATTACGAAATTCTAACCTATGGCCTTGCGATTTCCGGCGATACGCTCCGTATTAACGCTGAAGTGGCTGCCGGGAATTATTGGCTTTGGGTTGGTCCTTCTACTTTCGCTGGACCTCCTTGCTCAATATCGGATTATGTCGCCTGGGTAGAATGTACCGTAGTCCCTTGCTGTGATGTCAGTATGACTCCCGATACATCTCCCGTAACAGTCCCCCCGGGTGGGAGTTTCGGTTTGACTGGCACAATCAGTAATCCGACAACCGATCCGATTCAGACCGATGTGTGGGTGGGAGTCAAATACAATAATGTTTTCTATCAACTCTGGCTATTCAACAATATTGCTCTCAATCCGGGGCAATCATTATCAACGCATCTGAATCAGAATGTGCCGATTTATGCGCCGTTGGGAAGTTATGAATATGTCGCCTATTGCGGTGATTATAACACCAACAAATGCGATTCGGCAAAGTTTGATTTTACAGTTGTCGCGGGTGGCATGCTTTCGCCCGGGGAGTTGAGGGGAGATGGGAAGGCGCAAGCATGTATTGCGGAACAAGGGGATAAAGACATGCCTTTGTTATCCTCACGATTACATCGTGAGTCCAACAAAGGCATGCCACAGCTTGAGGGATGGATATTGGAGGGGGGATGGAACGTCGGAGAGGATCTGCCAAGCGAATATACTTTGATCGGTAACTATCCCAATCCGTTTAATGCCACCACCACTATCACTTATGCTCTTGCGTCAGCCGGTAATGTGAACCTTGCGGTTTACAACATTGCCGGCCAGAGGGTTGCCACCTTGGTGGATGGCTACAGTGAAGCGGGCCAGCATAGTGTAATCTGGGATGCGGCAAATTACTCTTCCGGTATCTACTTCTCCAAATTGACGGCAGGAATCAAGGCTCTCACCAAGCGGATGACGTTGCTGGAGTAGATGTCATTGCCGGTTTAGAAGAGCATTCTTGAGCTCCCGGGCGGCCGGGGTTTTAGTTTTCAGCATTCTGTAAGGCCTTTGGATCCCCCGATTACATCAGGCAAAATTCTACTCACACCACACTTATTTGCGTTGCCTTCGGGTTGTCAAAACTAAATTTCGAAAATTATGAATATTATTTTCCCAAAAAACTGCTTATTTCAAAAATAGTTCTTGCTTTTTGAGAATTAATATGTTTTATTGAGGCTAAGGTAGATTGGGTAATAATAATTCCCCATCACGATCTTTTTAAGTAATATTAATATAATCCCATTCGATAAGTTATAGAATTTGGTTACGTGGGCATCCGCTAAGGCTTGGCGTCTTTGCGTTGTGAGACCACGGATTCAAATAAATCCCTCCCTAACACAAAGGGGGACACATACCCTACCTACTACTACCCATACCCCGTCGTGACCCCATGGCGGGGTATAAAAATTTCCGTAAATACCCTCTGAATGCTATATAATTTACTTAGTGGCTTCTATAATAATCGGAGTGGAGTCAAGCTCAAGCTTTAGTTTTCCGCCATGAACGCTCAGCTTGGTTGTGGATGGATCAGTCTGATCCATATCGGTAATAGTCCTCGTAGCCTGATATTCCCCTTCCACGGCTTTCAATTCATAGGCAATTGGGCCGTTATCGCTCCAGCAGACATATTTCTTATTGCCTGCAGAAAATTGGAACTCGTAAATCTGCGCCCTTTCATTCCCAATGAATTTCGCTTCAGTGAATCCGGATAATTTTTGAACTAAAAGGCGGTAGGTATAGAATGCCGGCAGTGGCTCACGGGATTCTTCATCATATAGACCCTGTTCAGACCCACGATATCTTTTGTCAACGGATTGAAGGGTTCGAGCATTGGCTTTGTCAGGTCTTTTTGTGTACCAAACCGGCATTTTGTCCCTCAAAACTTGAAACCAAAAGGCAGAGGAAACACCTTCTTCAAATGCGATTGCGTAAAGCTTCACCAATTCCTCCGCTTTGATTTTTTCGAGGACGCTCCTATTTTCCGGGAGATATATGAATCCTGGATCACTTTGCCGAACTACGGTTAGAATTGTATCCTGCATCATTTTGGAGCTAAGCAATGACTGATTGACCTCCAATTCCTTAAAGAATGGCTGCATTTTCAGCCAAACCTCGCGGAGGCGGTTGGCGGATGGCGCCCCCATCTCGGTTATCCAAATCGGCTTCCGACCTAATTCCTTGATATATTGGATCTTAGGCGAAAGCAGATTATACTCCCTATAATGGTGAATGTCGAACGCATCAACATAGTCGCGAACTCCCTTTACAACAGTGTTAATAAAATCTTCATTGACCGGACGGTTGATATTGTCGTCCCATGGCAATGCAAATCCCCCCATAATCAAATAAGCATCAGGATCTGATTCCTTAAGCGCCTCATACGTAATCCGGACAGTTTTTATCAACTCTTCGGCGGTACCCCCCCACCATCTCGAATTATTCTCGGGCCTTATCAAATCCGGTTCGTTTAGGATTTGGTAATACTTAACCTTGCCTTTCAAAGAATCCGCAAGAACCATGATGAATCTTCGATAATCATCATAATTCTTAATAGGATGGAAGGTTGGGGAGACCGAGAATTGTTTGAGAAACTCGTCGGAGTTTTTCCAAGGTCCTATGTTGCCCCATGGATTATGGGTTGAGATTCCCACCAAGGGTTCGGCACCGGGAGGGACTACCTCTCCAATGAAATTTAAGACTTCCTGGGTAATCAGATATTTGCCCGGGACCGGTTCAACCTTGCCCCAGTGAATCCCTGCACGAATAATCTCCGGCCCCAAGGATTTCATAACGTTGGGATCTATTTTGTTAAGGATATTGCACGCGCCGAAACGAGGAATCGGATCGCCTTTCGCGACATTATTGAAATGGGTCAACATGATACAAAGAAGCACAAGTAAAACCAATTCGCCCCTTGCCAATGTGAACCGAACCTTTCGAGTATTCATTTCCGATAATAACAATTCAGTCATCTTTCTTTATCATAATTTTCAATAATGAAATCCAACTTAATTCATTGGCCATTATGGGTGATACTCGTTCCCATTCTTTATGTTCCGTCGGTTGAACTGTCATCAAACAAAATAGTGAACGATTTATAGGGAGTCAATCAAATTGAGATTGTGGAAAAATATAAGTTCCTATCTATAATTAGCCAACCCAATTCAGCCTTGACAAAATGCATCTTTTGTAGTTATATTAAAACAAGATGGGCAATTTAATCGAAATCTTGGTCGCCAGCAGTGACATTCAAATCAGGGACCTTCTGCAGGAAACATTGCAGGCGATCGGCTATAAAGTAAGATTGGCCGAAGACCTCTTTATCGCTGATGAAATCCTAAACGATCAGCCCGTCGATCTACTCCTACTGGACAATATCATGGTGGATTGCCCGGGCTATCGCTTCATCAAAGCGGTCCGCTCCCGTTTTTCCCATATTCCCATCATCCTGATTACGAGTCCAGTCATAAATTTCAATCTCGAAGAGGCCAAAGCTGCCGGTGTCGATGAGGTGCTTCAACGTCCATTCCGTATCGAGCGTGTTGAAAAGGTAATTGAAGAGACTCTGACCCTCTATGATTTCCGTCAAATAGGACTGCATGCCTTCTTGAATAAGAAAGTCCTGGTGGTTGACGATGATGACAATCTACGGATAACCCTGATGGAAGCATTGAGGACGTATGGGTATAATCCACATGGAGCCAAAGATGCGTATGAAGCATTGGATAAAATGGATGGTGAATTATTCGATATGGTCATCTCCGATATTCGGATGCCTGAGATGGATGGAATTTCATTGATGCGTGAAATTAAGGATCGCTACCCGGCTACTCCAGTAGTGATCATCACAGGTTATGCTCAAGCTTATACCCGTCATAAGGCATTCGAAGCCGGCGCTGACGGTTTCCTATCAAAGCCATTTCGACTGGGAAGAGTCGAAGAAATCCTCCGCGACTTCCTGGGTGGTATCAGATTCAGTTGATTCTTTCTTGGCATAAATATATCATAGGGTGGCGTTATCAAGGTATGATGAATTCGGGTGAAACACCACGATAAGCGAAAAGAGTTTTTTGACAGGCATTCCTCAAGCTGGGATAAGAATTATCCCCCGGAGACGCTTTTGCGCGCCGGGCGTGTCCTCCGGGAATTAGGAATCCAAACTGGTGAAAAAGTGCTTGATCTTGGATGCGGCAATGGCGTTCTGTTTCCCATATTCAGAGATATCATAGGCAATTCGGGTTTTCTGTGCGGTCTTGACTTTTCTTTGGCGATGCTCAAGATTTCCGCCGACTTGACAAATGCCGATTTCATAGTTTGTGGCGATGCTTCCGCGATCCCATTCACCGATTCCTACTTCGATCATATTATTGCCTTTGCCTCCTTTCCCCATTTCGCAGATAAGGAGTTAGTTTGCAGGGAAGCAAATAGAATATTGAAACCTTCCGGAATTTTCAGCGTTGTCCACTTGATGAGCAGCTTTGATCTTCAGAATCATCATAAATGTGCTGGAGAGGAAGTCAAAAATGACCTTCTGCCGCCGAAAAATCACTTTATGAAAATCTTAGCGAAGTCCGGTTTCGAGGATATTCAAATTGAAGATATCCAGGGAAAATTCATAATGAGTTCAAAGAAAAAAGTATGACCAATGAATAAGCGCGTTAGAAACATCGTGCAAAGCGGTCTTTTGCTGGCATTGGCAGTTGTCCTGCCCATAGTTTTCCACCAGTTCCAATTACAGGGCCGCATTTTTCTTCCCATGCATCTGCCAGTCCTTCTTGCAGGTCTTTTGATAGGACCGTTTTCCGGATTGCTTGTCGGCATCCTGGCTCCTCCGCTAAGTTTCCTTCTAACCGGAATGCCGCCCCCCTATGCGGTGCCTATGATGGCTTTGGAACTGCCTCTCTACGGACTCTCGATTGGCATAATTGCCAACAAATTGAAGTGGCATCCGTTGCCGGCATTGATAATAGCTTTGATCGTCGGTAGAATTGGATTTGCGGCGGGTTTTTATGCGGTAGGCCTATTTTTGGCCCTGCCATACTCCCCAAAAACGTGGCTCTATGCTTCAGCAATCACTGGATTACCGGGAATCATAATTCAGTTAGTTGCTATCCCTCTCCTGCTTCCATCTCTTAAGAAGGTATTTCCCAAATCGGGATAGAGGGGGACCGCCACTCTATGTAATATCGGGTGTCAAGTCTTCAGTACTTCCTTCAGAAGGCCTTCGACATCAGTTACTTTGAATGGTTTGTGCAAGAACCCATCGGCTTTGGTGAGAATTTTCTGTGTCTCTGGCGATGACACGGAATAGCCGGTTATCACAACCACCGGCAACTTGGGATAAGCATGCTTTATCGCCCCGAATAACTCCTCGCCACTCATCCCTGGCATTTTGAGATCGGTAATAACCATATCATAATGGTCATTTCTTAACTTGTCGAGGGCCTTGTCCCCATTTTCCACATTGACTCCCTCGAAATCAAAGACCTCCAATATTTCGGTTAATAGCGACGACATATTTCTATTGTCGTCAACAATCAAAATTTTCCTGCTCACATCTGCTGCCATGTTCAGCCCCATTCTTTTTCTGCCAGCGCTCAATAAATTGCACCGGTAAGATTTAATTTCTTCCCCTAAAATGATTGTCTTGTCCACTCCAGCCCTTCTCCGATGAAGGAATGGAATTAACAATTGACGTTAGAAGACTTCTGAAGGAATTATCGGCAACCGCTGAGCTTTATTTAATTTTGCGTTTTGTTCTTTCTCTTCTTGTCAAGTGTCCGCATTTTGACAAATAGCAAGCTTGCCAAAAGAAGGATTATAATGGATGAAAATAGCAATCCTAATTGTCTGTGCCATAAGCCCTTAAGCCTATTTTCGCCGACGGTCTGGACATTTTCAATCTTGGCGAGGCTGGCTGAAGTCACTTCTGCAACGATTGCCGGCGTGAATGAATGCACTTTATTTCTGGCTTCGGTCAACCCATTGGAGGCTTCACCCAATTCGAATCGCGCATCATCGATATCAACGCCGAGTTTCTCCGCCTGTTCCAGAGCTTCGGCCGCCCGTGTAATTTTCATCTTTAATGAGTCAATTGACGATTTTATTTGCGCGGCCGCTCTATAGCCGGCTTCACCTTCACTGTGGCACTGGATACAATAAGAATCTTTGCCGGTGCCAATCTGCTCATCGTTCGGCGACAAAACCAGATGCTGGCCATGACACTGCACGCACTCTGGTAGCCCCATCTCCTCCCACGGCTTTTTGTGAGGGCTTTTGTTGAACAAATCGCGATTCAGCCCATGACATTCACCGCAAGCCGCAGAAATCGATGCCAATCCCGGCGGGGCGGCGCCGTGATTACCATGGCACGAATTGCAGGCCGGTGCCGATTTGTCGCCCCTTTCAAGCAAAAGCTTCCCGTGGACGCTTTGAGCATATTTATCATATTGGTCAGTAGGGATCTTGTATGATGCCATATAATTAGCTTGCGAATGGCACTTGGCACAGGTCTTAGGAACATTATGCTGATTGACCGGACTTCGGGTATCACTGGCGGGCAATATATTATGAACACCGTGACAACTCACACACTGGGCAACTTTGTTGTCACCGAGTTTTAGGTTTTTGCCGTGAATCGAGGTCCAGTAAAGCTGAAGTTGATCCACCCTCTGCTTCGGTTCAATCTTCCTCATATATTCGACATCGCTATGGCATTGCCCGCAAAATTCCGGAATCTGGTCATAGGATGGAACCCCGCGAAAACCTTTCCCCGGATCCATTGCCAACGTGGGATCCCCTTCCTTATATCCCACAGTTGGATCCCCGCCATGGCAGTCCGCGCAAGATAAACCGCGCTGGTAATGAATATCATTATTTATCAATACAGCAGGCGAATTGGGGGAACTATCTAATTCCAAATGGCATTGCAAGCATGTGTCTGAGAATGCGGATTGGTTTCCGATCCAAATTGAAATAGCGCCTATTAATCCTAAAATTAGCTTCAACCTGCTCATATTCATTCCTGTATCAATCTCGCTTAAGATGAATACCCGAGAATCGTCAATACTATGATATAGAGTATGACCACTACGCCCAGGATCAAAAACAATCTATTATCCTTCAAATCATTGGATTTTCTATCGAGAAATGGGATGAAGAATAAGATCAATCCCGCAAGACTAAATCCCGCAATTCCCAGAAGCTCGCCTTCGATGAACAAAATCTTGGCCGGAATATATTTCAAGGTCTGAAACATAAACACAAAAAACCACTCTGGCCTGATACCGGCTGGCGCCGATGCCAAAGGATCTGCCTTCGTTCCAAGTTCCCAAGGGAAAATCGATGCCAAAAATACCAATATCCCCAGCGCCAAAATCCATCCAATAACGTCGCGATACAAGAAATCAGGGATAAATGGAATAGTCTCTATGGTTTTCCCCTGGCTCTCTTCGCGCGCCTCCTTAATCGGCAGGGCCATGCCATGCTTTTGCACCAAATAAAGGTGAATGCCCAGCATGGCTGCAGTAACCATCGGAAGAACCGCCACATGCATCCCGAAAAATCGGGTCAAGGTGGCTCCGGTTACCTCTTCACCCCCGCGCAGAAAGGTCAGAATCGGCCCGCCAATCACCGGAAGACTGCCGGCGATATCGGTGCCGACTTTGGTTGCAAAATACGCCAGCTTGTTCCATGGCAGAAGATAACCTGAAAAACCGAAGCCCAGCGATATGAAGAGCAAGATAACCCCCGTTATCCAGGTAACCTCTCTTGGACGGCGATATGATTTCAAAAGGAATACCGAAAACATATGAACGAACAAGGCGGCAATCATCAAATTGGCCGACCAGCTGTGAACCGAGCGCACGAGCCACCCGAAATGAACTTCCGTGCTGATAAATTTCACTGATTCATACGCGGCTTCGGCTGTGGGGCGATAGTATAAAAGCAAGAAAATGCCGGTCACTGCCTGTATGCCAAACAGAAAAAGCGTCATCCCGCCAAAATAATACCAGATTGTGCGATTATGTCGAGGGACCTGCTTATGTCTCGCAAGCTCCTCAATCGACCTTAGACCGACTCTCTCATCCAGCCAATTGTATATGTTCTGATATTTTATGGATGCCATCTCTTACCCTTTCTTGCTGACGATAATCTCTTCACCGCGGATGGCAACATTGAAAACCTCCAGAGGCGCCGGAGGGGGACCGGATATATTCTTGCCGGATAGATCAAAGCGGCCATTATGGCAGGCACACCATATATCACCCCGAGATTCTTCGTATTGTACTGTGCACTGAAGATGCGTGCATACTGCTGAAAACGCCCGATATTCATCGCCTTTGGTGCGAATCAGTATCCCGGGTTTGGTGCCAAATTTGAAAATCTTGCCGGAATTCGGTGGCATTTCTCCGGTTTTTGCCGCCACCACGCTATTTTGCACCGCCTGCGGCAGTTCGGGAGGATAAATGAATCTAACCAGTGGATAGATTGTAGCCGCCGCCAGAGACCCAAATCCGCCCACCAGCAACCAATTCAGAAAACTTCGTCTTGACTGGCCATTTTCATAATTCTCCATTGCTTTCCTCCACAGATCCCATAATGATATCGCCGGCAATGTGCCGGACATCCCTTAGCCGTCGCCCCCAGCAGACAGACCAAATAGTTAATCCACAATTCATCTGATCATCACCCGCCGAAATATCTAAATCGCCGGGGCCTGCATCCCGAATTGGTTCCATTCTTCCTTTGATGGCCCATAGATTCCGGTCACCTTCAATCCGGCTTGGCGCATCAATACGGTCATCTGCCCGCGATGATGAACCTCATGCAAAATGATCGCTGTCAGAGTAGCTCCGCGGCTCCATTTTCCCCCATACATATCATCTTCGACCGCCAGCGTCTCATCCTTCCAGTTCTTGGTCACTTGCTCCAATAATGATGATGCCGCCGTTTCATATCCCTTTTTAATCGTCTCCATGCTTTTCGGCAATGGGGAATTTAATGCCGGCCCATTTATTCTAAGCCCGGTATGACCGGCCATCTCCGGAATGGTTTGCGCGATGTGCCAAGCAATCCTGCCCAGGGTGCGATGCCCTTCCGCAATCGCCTGATTTATCTGGGGATCTTTTATTTCCCCGAAAACTTTCATCGTCGTTGCCGATTCCTTGCTCCAGGCCTTCCTGAAATCTTCTATCGATCTTATCACGTTCTTACCTCGCTATATACTGATTCACGCTATCGAAACAAATGCCTTCCATGAAAAAAAACTGTCCAGAGTATATCCGAATCCAAATGAAAGTGCAATACTTTTATCCTCGTTTTTATGAACTTCCATCAGCTAATCTCCTTCCATAAGATGAAAGGGACGAGGCGGAGTAGAATCTGATGCAAAGGAGACTCAGTACAGGAAGAAATTATTTGGGCTCTGCCGTCAAAAGCGGCGCGTTGGTTAGGTGCCGCCAATACTCGATGAATTTGTCGGTGCGGCGGTCACGGCCCTCAAGGCTCAAATGATAAGGACTATCATAAAATAAATCGAGCGGATAAATTTCGTCCGTAGGCGAGTTAAGTATCGGGATCTCAAGTCCGGATCGCAATGTCGAATCGATTTCTTCGATTACATTGACATTCTGATTGTAATGGTATTGAGAAATAGCGGGAAAGAAAAACAACGCCGTCGCCCCTTTTTCTTTGGTAAATCGATAAAATTCGTTAATGAATTCGATTGCTTCCTTTTCAAACTTCAACTCTTCGTGTCCACCGAAAAGCGACTGTTTCCCTACATCGAATTCCGCCCTTTTGGCATCGCGGTAGGTATAGTCGCCATATTCATTGAAGGCCTTCCTACCGCCGAACAAGAGAACTTCTTTGTATCCTGAAAGTATCTTCAACATTGAAGTGAATTTTAGCCGAAGATAGCTGGGCACCCCTCTCAGGGCATTGAGATATTGCTCCCGAGAGGTGTAATATTGGACGCTTTGCGGGTAAACCTCCATCAAAATTGTCAAAGCACTGCTGCCATTAAAATATGTCGTGAACTGATAATATTCAGGAATTACCACAACTATATCATCTTTGTGTATATATTGCCTTACCGATTGAAGCATATACCGCAATCCTATATCCGCAGCACTTCCCATATTCACCACAGGATAATTGGTGGCTTCCTGAATTTTCTTGCTGTCCAAACCGAATGCTGTGTTGGAGCCGCCCACCAGTATAAATTTGGGCGATGGGGTCGTTGCCAATCGGTTACATTTATCCTGGATCGTGTAATAATAATTCTCTTTGCTGAATAAACCGAATCGGATCATCACCAAGCATGCCATCACCACCAACAGCATCAAGAGCAGAATTTTCCCGATCAACTTTAAGACCATATCTCGATTACCTAAAATTGGAAATAGATGAACGCCTGCTCCGAAAATTGCCCAAATATAAGAATATACATTACGGCGACATAATAAATCGGCCAACGCACCCAAAATGGTTGCTGTGTCAGGAATTGACTGATACTGATTCTCCGCTGAACCCAATGAACCAACACCAGAGTGAGAATTGAGGGGATCGCCACCTCCCAGCTAAATCTATAGACAAACATCCGCAATCCGAGATGCGCGAAATCTATGTTGAACATATTTCTAAGAATAAAGAGCGCATCCGACAGGGAATTGGCACGGAAAAAAACCCAGGAAACCAGGACAAGGTGGTAGGTGATAAATATTTTCACATACTTGTGGAGCTTGGGGAACCGGCTTAAATAAGTAAATCTGCTTAATGTATTCCTAAATCTCTCGGTAAGGATCGATAATATCATATAAAACCCATGCAACCCACCCCATACAATAAAGGTCCAATTGGCGCCATGCCAAAGCCCGCTGACCAGGAAAGTTGCTCCCAGATTGAAATACCATCTCCATTTGGATACCCGATTACCGCCAAGAGAAATATAAAAATAGTCCTTGAACCATGTCGATAAGGAAATGTGCCATCTTTTCCAAAACTCGGCTATCGACTGCGCATAATAGGGCTGGTTGAAGTTGGTCATCAACCTGAATCCCATTATCCTGGCACTGCCGATGGCAATGTCCGAATAGCCGGAAAAATCGCAAAATATCTGCAAAGCGAAAAAGTAAGTGGCTATCAGCAATGGCAAGCCAGTATGGTCAGCCGGCTTGTTATAGACGGCATTGACATAATAGGCGAGATGATCCGCTATCACCATTTTTTTGAAAAACCCCCAAGCCATAAGTTTCAAACCATCAACGGCTTCACGATAATCAAAAGAATGTTTTTCAGAAAATTGCGGCAGGAGACTGGTGGAGCGCTCAATCGGGCCTGCCACCAATTGTGGAAAGAAGGCAACATACACGGCAAATATACCGGGATGTGGTTCCGGTTTCTTTACGCCGCGATAAACGTCAATGGCGTAGCTGACGCTCTGGAACGTATAGAATGAAATGCCGACGGGTAACAAAACTTTTAGCGCCGGCACTCCATAGAATATATTATAATGTTGCAAGGCCATTCTCAGAGATTCATTGAAAAAATTGAAGTATTTGAATGAAAACAGCAAAAGGAAGTTGGCAGTCAGACTAAGTATTAAATATTTGGTGCGCTTCGACTTGATTGCCTGCCGGCCCATTCGAATTCCGGCATAATAATCGATGCTAGTAGTGATTATAAGCAATATGATATACTCGGGCTTCCAAGCCATATAGAAATAATAGCTTGCCGCCAGCAACACTATCCACCGGAATCGATGGGGCAACGCAAAATAAAGGATAAGAACTATAGGAAAGAATATTGCGAAGTGCAGTGAATTAAAAAGCATATACTCCTACGAGCAGTATCCCTATTAAATATGCCTTTTCATTTGCTGGCAAATACGAAAAGAATTTTCCATAATGAGAAGCTTATCATCCCCGGGAATTTCTATTCAAAACTTGTTCGATTAATACAACCTGATGGGAGAACCCATCAATTAAAAATATTCCTTCTGGCATCGGTTGTCAAGGAATAATTAATCGCACCTACTTTACTTTAACAGAATATTCCCCCAAGCCCATTGTGGCCCATTCTTCGATCCCCATTTATTGTCCCGCTCTCAGCAAAGTAGTATATGATTTGACCAGAATTTTCTCTGACAGAATCTGTCAGTATAATTACTGTTGAATCAGAAGATAGCATTTTATATAATGGCGAAGGAGACAGGAGGATGAGATGGATAAATTTACCAATCGCCGACAGTTCATCAAGACAGCAGGGGTTATAGGCGCCGGAGTGATTTTGGGTATGCCGCAAGAATTGATGGCGGACGCAGAGGTCAGAACGGGTTTGCCATCCATTGCGGTGGTCAAGAAAGGACTTCCGGCGGCTATGACCCGCAAGGCAGTGGAAATGATTGGTGGAATGGGGAAATTTGTGAAGAAGGGGGACAAGGTGATTGTCAAGCCGAATATCGGTTGGGATCGGAATCCATCACAGGCGGCTGATACCAATCCCGAAGTAGTTGCTGAAGCTGTGAAGATGTGTTTTGAGGCAGGTGCGGCAAAAGTTATGGTTTTTGACCGAACCTGCAATAACGGCAAAAGATGCTATGCCAATTCCGGGATTGCCTCCGCCGCGGAAGATGCCGGAGCGATGGTTTCCTTTGTGGTCGATGCCGGCTTTAGAATGTATGATATGCCTAATAATACCTTCCTGACCAAATGGGAGCTTTACACTCCCGCATTGGAAGCTGATTGCATTATCAATATCCCGATTGCGAAGCATCATGGGCTTTGCGAACTGACGTTGGGGATGAAGAACCTTATGGGATTGATGGGAGGGGATCGGGGGCAAATTCATTGGAAAATCCATCAATACCTGCCGGAACTGGCCGCATTTATCAAACCGCAATTGACCATTATCGATGCCACTCGCGTCTTAACCGCCAACGGACCTCAAGGAGGAAATCTAAGCGATGTCGAAAAAATGGATACGATTATTGCCAGCCCGGACATCGCTTCAGCTGACGCTTATGCAACCACCTTATTCGGCAGAAAACCAACGGACATAGGTTATATTGTCAATGGACCCAAATATGGATTGGGTGAGATTGATATAGAAAAAATGAATCTAAAGGTAGCCACAATTTGACCATTCGCAAGATCCGAATCTCCTCGCAGATATTATTTTTATTATTTTTCCTCTATCTCTTTTGGAAAACCTCGGAAGTAAGCGGACGATGGATTCCGGTCGATCTTTACCTTCGGGCAGACCCGTTGCTGGCATTGCTGGGAATGATAGCCGCAAGGGTTTTGATTCCTTCGATGTTGGCATCGATTGCGGTAATAGCGGCGACCATAATTCTGGGCAGAGTATTTTGCGGGTGGGTGTGCCCGATGGGAACGACTCTAGATTTGGTTTCCCGCATCGGTCGAACCGTTAATAGATTCAAATTGCGCCAATTTCAGCACTTGAAATACTACCTTCTATCAGGCTTTTTTCTATCGGCGGTACTGGGCTACCAATTGGTCTATAATCTTGATCCCATCGCCCTAACTACTCGGATTTTTACGGTGGCCTTATTGCCGATTGTTGTTACCACGTTCAATTATATCTTTAATTTACTTTTCCAAATCGAGCCGCTTCAATTTCAATTGCTGGGGTTGCAGTCATCTTTGATTGACAGCCTTCTTCCGTTGGAGCCGTATTATTTTCAAACTGCCTTTATTCTTGGGCTGATATTCGCCGTCATTATTGGATTTGAACTTTATAGCCGTCGGGTTTTCTGCCAGGTGGTCTGCCCTCTGGGAGCGATGTTAGGATTGATGGGGATGCCCCAAAGGCTAAAACGCAAGGTCAATCAGGATTGCACAGAGTGCGGGGAATGCCAACTGGTTTGCAAGACCAACGCTATCCCCGAGGATTTTTCGCAGACGGAGTTCCGGGAATGCATTCAATGTTTCAATTGCGTCGATGTCTGCGCACCCGGAGCCACAATTATAAATTTCAGAGGTGAAGCCAAAAGTTGTGTGACTGATTTTACCAGAAGAAAGCTATTGCTTTCCGGCGTGGGAGGAATTGCGGCCGCCTCATTGACCGGCATTTCTTACATCAGGCCGGAACAGGCATCTAAGCTGATTCGGCCTCCGGGGAGCACACCCGAAGCGGAATTCGTGGAACGATGTGTAAGATGTTACCAATGCCTGCGGGCTTGCGCAACATCCGGAAATTTCCTCCAGCCATCATTGTTGGAAGGTGGGTGGGCCGGCTTGTTGACTCCCTACGGAGTAGCCGGCACCGGATATTGCGAGTACAACTGCACCCTTTGCACCGAAGTTTGCCCCTCAGGTGCAATTCATCCGCTTAATGTGGAGGCAAAGCATAAAACGGTTATTGGCCTGGCCTATTTCGATAAAAATCGATGCCTTCCGTATGCCAATGGAACCCCGTGCATCGTTTGCGAAGAGCATTGCCCGACTCCCAAGAAGGCGATAGAATTTAAGCAGGAGGAATATCAATATCGTGACGGGTCGAAAAAGATGATTAAATTCCCATTCATAGTGGAAGAACTCTGTATCGGTTGCGGGATTTGCGAATTCAAATGCCCGGTTGAAGGGGCACGGGGTGTTTGTATAACCAATAAAAATCAGCAAAGATTCCGACCCGGCGGACAATTCGGAAAGGACAATAAGGATTATGGAAATGAATAAAAGAAAATCTTTGGGACGATCAACTGTGGCAGTTCACGGGATAGGTCGTCCTCCTATGAAACTTCAGCCAGTAAATCCGCCGATTGTACAAAGCACTAATTTTGTTTATGAGAAAACTCAGCAGTTGAAAGATTATCAGGCTGGAGATAAGTCGTATTATATTTATAGCCGATATGACAATCCCACCGTGATGGAGGTGGAAGGGCATATCGCAGGCCTGGAGAAAGCTGAGAAGGCGTTGATTTTTTCATCAGGGATGGGCGCCATCAGCTCCACAATAACGGCGCTGGTAAAAGGCGGCGATGAGATAATTTCGGGTGATACTATCTATGGAGGAACATTCTCACTGTTTCGAGACATTCTGCCAAAATTCGGAGTGAAGGTCAGGTTTTTCGACAGCCGTGGATTTGACGGGGCCGAGCGCCTAGCGACCGAACGGACTAAACTCCTCTACATCGAATCACCATCCAATCCCAATTTAAAATTAACCGATTTAGAGAAGGCGGCCGCATTTGCGAAGAATCATAATTTGGTATCCGTGATTGACAGCACATTCGCCACAGCGATTAACCAAACCCCAATCAGTTTCGGAATCGACCTGGTGATCCATTCCGGAAGCAAATATCTTTCCGGCAGCAGCGATCTGATCTGTGGCGCAGTCGCCGGCTCAAAGGCGTTAATGGGAAAAGTATGGACTTTCAGAAAATTGTTGGGGACTAATCTGGACCCGTCAGCGAGTTTCTTTCTGCTGAAAGGCATCAAGACGCTTTCTGTAAGGATGGAAAAGCATAATGAGAATGCGTCGAAAGTGGCGCAGTTTTGCGAAGGGCACCCAAGGATAAAGAGAGTCCATTATCCGGGATTGAAGTCCCATCCTCAACATGAATTGGCGAAATCGCAAATGAACGGATTCGGGGGGATAGTTAATATCGAGCTTAAGGGCGGGCAAGCCGCCGCAGAGAAATTTGCGGACAATCTGAAACTCATTTTGAACTCAGTGAGCTTGGGGGGAGTGGAATCGATTGCCAGCATTCCGGTTTTGACTTCGCAATATGGGATGACCGATGAAGAGCTTGGGCGCGCGGAAGTTACGCCATCAATGGTGCGTATTTCAATCGGTATAGAAGATATAGAGGATCTGCTGGAAGATATTAGCCAGGCGTTGGAGAAAATCTGAGAATACTCGGGGGGCTGCTTCGCCAAAGTCATTTTGACAATGCTCTGGAATTGGATCGGCGATAATCGATTACCTTCTGGGCGATGGCATCCCAATGCTCCCACAATTGTATTTTTATCATCTATCATATTTTGACTAACCATTATGCTAATTTGGCAGTAGTTTGGCCATATTGACATAATGACAAGGTCGAATAAGCCAATATGGCATAGTATGCTACTAATATGGCAGGCATTCCAAAAATGGTGAATCCGTCCCAATCAATTGATTGATAATGAGATAACATAATATTTCGTAATTGGCACGGAAGTTGCTTTATACAAAGTTGGATTCGATAAGGATCAAACGAAAAATAAAACTTCAAAAAAGGAGATATCAAAATGACACTCGTAAAATTCAGAAGCAGAAACGATTTGAGCCCTTGGGAATATATGGATCGGATGGTCAAGAACTTCGCCAATGAAGAGGATTGGCCTGGATTCAGATGCAATTGGGCTCCGGCAGTGGATATCAGCGAGAACGATCAGAACATCGTGGTCAGAGCTGAAATCCCCGGCATCAATAAAGATGATGTAAGGCTCACGGTCAACAATGGCACTTTGACCATCACCGGTGAGAAGAAACAGGAGAAGAACGATGAGAAGGACAACTACTTCCGCAATGAAAGGATGTATGGTTCTTTCTGCAGATCGTTCTCACTGCCTTCGACTATCGATTCGTCCAAAATCAAGGCGAACTACAAGGATGGCATTCTGTCCATCAGTCTGCCCAAGGTCGAAGCGGCTAAGCCCAAAGAGATCGCGATCGAAGCGGCGTAACTGGCCTAAATCGGGCTCCGAAGCCCCCGATTCGTCGGGGGCAGAGATGCCCGACAAGAAAATGGTGAGACCACGGGTTTTAACCCGTGGAGGATCACCCATAAAATAACGGTAGGTTTTAACCTACCCGTACGTATATAAATCAGGAAGGTTAAAACCTTCGGTTATTTGGGATAGTGAGGCTCCCGCGGGCTAAAGCCCGGGGTCTCCAGACAATAGGTGGGTAGGCGGGTTTTGCCTCCGACACCTATATTTTAAATTGTCAAATGGAGTTGTGATGCATCAAGAGAACATAGACGAAAAATATGTCAGAGAATTTCTTGAAGGAAAAGGATACCAGGTTATCCGAATTGATGATGGCAATGATACGAGTCAAAAGAAGCCTGACTATAAAGCAGTAAAAGGCAAGGACGAATTCATAGTCGAAGTGAAAACAAAAGAGCATTTCAATGATGGGCGAGCGAATGAGAGAATACAGAATGAGATCGAGCACACGCTGCAGAAGTCAACAATTCCAATTGCTATTTTTGTTTCTTATGATTTTTGCCAGCGCCCGGAGGCTTGCGATTATAAGAGGTTGCTCGCGGAATACAAAAGGCATTTTTCCAATATAGAGAATAGAAGACCTGGGCACAGAGTGGGCTTTCTCAAGGGTAGAGTGGAAATAGAGGTTATGGATTTTCAAATTCGTGAGGCCCGCACAACCCCTTGCCACATCGGTCGAAAACGAGGTGGAGAGCCAGTATATTTCAAGGGGTGGTTTCACGAGATAATAGGAAGAACTAGGGAGCAGGTGAAAAAATACCCGGGCTTGCCAACCGTAATTGCAATTGTCCATCGGAATGGCCCTCCTCTGGACGATGGTGCCTTGAAGGAGTTATTTGGCAAGTTCGACATCCTCTGGCCTCCCTCAGGCTCGACCAAACGCCACCTCGAATTGGCAATCGATCCCGCAGGAGCGGAATTGCGGGGAGAGAGACATAAGTGGCTAGGCGGAGTCATAGTATTTCACCCGCGTGTGTCACCAGAGATGCCACCCACATTGATGCGGCTACCAGACGCAGAAAATCCATTGCCTGAGCAAATTCTGTCGAGCAAAGAGATTAGGAATATGATACCCATCAGAGGCGAAGGCGAAATTAGATTTGAAATAAAGGAGGAGACAAATCATGTCAGATAAAATCATAGGAATCGATTTGGGGACCACCAACTCCTGCGTGGCAGTGATGGAAGGTGGGGACCCGGTCGTGATAAATAATTCAGAAGGGAGCCGCACCACGCCATCTGTGGTCGGATTTGCCAAGAATGGCGAGAAGTTAATGGGGCAAATAGCCAAGCGTCAGGCGATCACCAATCCGCTGAACACGATCTTCTCGGTCAAGCGGTTTATGGGACGCAAGTATGATGAGGTAATCGAGGAAATTAAGAATTTCCCGTATAAAGTGGTCAAAGGGCCGAATGGCGACGCTCGAATAGAGATTGAGGGGAATCAATATTCTCCGCCGGAAATTTCGGCGCTGGTGTTGCAGAAGATGAAGAAGACCGCGGAGGATTATCTTGGCCAGAAAGTCACCAAAGCGGTGATAACGGTGCCGGCGTATTTCAATGACTCCCAGCGTCAGGCGACCAAAGATGCGGGGAGGATTGCCGGGTTGGAGGTCTTGAGAATAATCAATGAACCAACCGCGGCATCGCTCGCCTACGGTCTGGACAAAAAAAAGGACGAGAAGATTGCAGTCTATGACCTTGGGGGCGGCACTTTTGACATTTCGATTCTCGAATTGGGAGATGGCGTTTTCGAAGTCAAATCCACCAATGGTGATACACATCTGGGAGGAGATGACTTCGACAAGCGCATCATCGATTGGCTGGTCGATGAGTTCCGTAAGTCGGACGGAATAGATTTGTCAAAGGATCCGATGGCGCTTCAGAGATTGAAGGAAGCGGCGGAAAAGGCAAAGATAGAGCTTTCATCCACGATGGAAACGACCATCAATCTGCCATTCATAACCGCCGATGCCAATGGGCCCAAGCATCTTAATATGATATTGTCCCGTGCCAAATTCGAGCAGTTGGTTGATGACCTTATCGAGAGAAGCATCGGACCGGTGAAACGGGCTTTGGACGATGCAGGGCTTCCCGCTTCTCAAATAGATGAGGTGGTTATGGTCGGCGGGATGACCCGTATGCCCAGAGTTCAGCAAGTTGTGAAAGAATTGTTTGGCAAAGAGCCGCATAAGGGTGTCAATCCCGATGAGGTAGTGGCGGTAGGCGCGGCCATTCAGGGGGGAGTCTTGGCTGGCGATGTGAAAGATGTCCTTCTGTTGGACGTTACGCCGCTTTCGCTGGGGATAGAGACTTTGGGCGGAGTGTTCACCCGTTTGATTGAGAGAAACACTACTATCCCGACCAAAAAATCTGAAGTTTTCTCAACGGCCGGCGATAGCCAAACATCGGTTGAGGTGCATATTTTGCAGGGCGAACGTGAAATGGCGATTAATAACAAAACCATCGGCAGATTCCATCTTGATGGGATTCCGCCGGCGCCAAGGGGAATTCCGCAGATTGAGGTTGCCTTTGATATTGATGCCAACGGCATTCTTAAAGTTGCCGCCAAGGATAAAGCCACCGGCAAGGAGCAATCGATTCGCATAGAAGCTTCCAGTGGCTTAACGGAGCAGGAAATCAAGAAAATGGTTAATGATGCCAAGTCGAACGAGGCAGAGGATAAGAAGCGTCGGGAAGTCATCGATGCCCGCAACAACGCCGATCAACTTGTATATCAGACTGAAAAACAACTGAAGGAATTCCAGGACAAAATCGATGCCGATACACGTGCCGGAGTTCAGGCGGCCGCCGACAGGCTTAAAGGGGCGCTGAAAGGCGATGATATTAGCGAAATCAAATCAGCAACTGAATCGCTTCAGCAAGTCTGGCATCAGGCTTCATCGAAAATGTATCAACAGCAAGCCGGGCAACATTCCGCCAGTCAAACAGGCAGTCAACAACAGACTCAGACCGAAACATCGGGCGAAAAAGGCGGCAAAGCGGTCGATGCTGATTATGAGGTAGTGAATTGAGGATGATATGATAGGCTCGTTTGATATTCTCACCCGGCTCCAACATTATCGGAACCGCCCTCTTCCTTATGGATGGGAGAGGGAATTACCCTTCTCCCATTAAGTGGGAGAAGGGGTTAAGGGATGAGCGGGCATCACCCCTCATGATTTCCCTTGCATAAGGCCCGGTTATCTAGTATATATAAAAATTATAGCAAATTTCGATAGGGAGAAAAGTATGCCGACTTATGAATATCATTGTGATTGTTGCGGAGAGGATTTCGAGGAGTTTCAGAAGATAACCGACCCGCCATTAACGGCCTGCACCAGTTGTGGAAAGAATGGCAAGGTCCGTCGATTGATTTCCGCCGGAGCAGGATTGCTCTTTAAGGGATCGGGTTTTTATGCCACCGATTATCGCTCATCAAGCTACAAGAGAGCGGCGGAAGCAGATAAGTCTCTGGGCCTTAAGTCGGAAAGCGGCTCATCTTCAAGCAAAACCGAAAAGAAATCTCGGACAAAAGCCGATGATTAGCTGATCGTAAAATCTAAAGAGATTGTCGGCGAGAGTGATCATCTCTCGCTTTTTTGCATATATGCCGGATGCATAATGGTATCGACGATGCATGATTACTATCAAATATTGGGTTGCGAATATGGGTGCGATCTGGAGCAATTAAAATCCGCATACCGGCAGAAAGTGAAAGACAACCATCCCGACCATGGGGGCCATGAGGCAGATTTTGTCCTGATAAAAGATGGATTCGACATCTTAAGTGATCCCGGGCGCCGGGCCGATTATGATTCGAGGTTGGGGTTGAGAAAATTAAATGGCCGATTTTACAGGATAACCTTACCGACAGCCATTCGCAGGCCCCTTACTGACCTGTATGATGACATCAAGACTGCTGTGAAGCAGGCATTTGACAAGAGGAGCAGGGGCATATTATTTATCGAGGTTGATGCCGATAGAATCAAAAGGAACACCGATGATATTATTGTCCTGGCCCCTGAAATAGAAAAGACCTGCCCATCCTGTATAGGCTTGGGAGGATGGATGGGGAATTGCCCGAATTGCAGAGGTAGCGGCATAATTAAGATGGAGCTTCTTTTGCCATTTGAATGCGGCAACGATCTGGAGGCTGGGGACAAGACCAGCTTCAGCTACGACGGCTATGAGGTGGAATTGAGAATAACCTGATGGATAAAATTGATTTCAAATACCGTGCAGAGGAGGCCGCCAAGATTATAGAAACCTTTGCCAGCGATAACAGTTTTCCATTCGAGAAGCGGATATTCAATGGGGGCATGCTTTGGAAATATTTCCTAACTACGGGAGATGAGAATGAGACTGTAATCGATGTTTATCTTAAAGCGAACGGGGATTCCTCATCAATATTTATGGAGAAAGGTCAAGCGCGCATAATCCATGGGATTATCGAGTATGCGCGCCAAGAGACAAAATGCGAATCCCGCGTGGGGATAGACGAAGCAGGTAAGGGAGACTATTTCGGTCCGCTGGTAATTGCCGCGGCTGGCGTCGAAGGCCACAATGAGATTGAATTATTGACTTCAGGTGTTGGCGATAGCAAATTGATCAGCGATAGGAGCGTTATCAAAATTGCAGACAAAGTGAAAGCGACCTGCAAATATGATGTGATCGCCATTTGCCCGACTAAGTATAATGAGCTCTATGATAAATTCAGGAATTTGAATCGCCTGTTGGCATGGGGACATGCCCGGGCACTGGAAAATGTGTTGCAAAAGGGAAATTTCAAAGTCGCTATTTCCGATAAATTTTCTATGAAGGACGAATTGAGAAGGGCGCTATTTGAGAAGGGGAAGAATGTGGATTTACGGGAAAGGCATAGGGCCGAATCTGATGTCGCAGTGGCGGCGGCATCCATTCTGGCGCGAGCCGAATTTCTGACAAGTTTGGATGAACTCTCGAAACGCTCGGGGATAAAATTGCCCAAGGGCTGCTCGAATGCGGTTTTTGCCCCGGGACGGGAAATTATCGATAAATTGGGCAGAGAGCAACTCGGGATGTACGCCAAGCTACATTTCAAGACGACTCAATATGTTATTCAGCCCGATCTGATGGAGTAATAATTTTATGCGTTTGGACAAATTGACTCAGAAGTCTCAGGATGCCCTTCAGTATGCCGCCGAGATGGCGCAATCGAATGGCAACCAGCAGATAGAATCGGAGCATCTCTTGTTGGCCTTGCTGGAGCAGGAAGATTCGCTGGTCTCAGATATTATTTCCCGTTGCGGCGCGTCTCCCTCGGCGATTACAGCGAAAATCGGGGAAGAGATCGGGCTTCTTCCCAAAGTTACCGGCTCCGGATTCGGTCAATCCTATATCTCAAGCAACCTCCGCCAGATGCTTGAAAGGGCCGGCGTCGAGGCTGAGCAATTTAAGGATGAATTCATCTCGGTAGAGCATCTGCTGTTAGCTTTGCTTGATGCCCAATCCAGGAAAGTTTCTCGGATACTCATTGAAGCCGGTGTAACCCGGGAGAAATTACTGCAGGCTTTAACGGAGATCCGTGGAAACCAGCGCGTTACCGATCAGGAACCTGAAAATAAATATAAGGTTTTGGAAAAATATAGCCGGGACTTGACAGACCTCGCCTCTAAGGGCAAACTTGATCCGGTCATCGGCCGTGATGAAGAAATCCGCCGCGTCATAAAAATCCTTTCCCGCAGAACCAAAAATAACCCAGTATTAATTGGCGAGCCGGGCGTCGGCAAGACCGCTATTGTAGAAGGTCTGGCGCAAAAGATTTTCAATAACGATGTCCCCGAATCTCTCAAGGATCGCAAGCTGATTTCGCTTGATCTCGGATCGCTATTGGCTGGCTCCAAATTCCGTGGGGAGTTCGAAGAGCGTCTTAAGGCAATAATCAAAGAAGTGGAGAAATCTCAAGGACATATTGTCCTGTTCATAGATGAGCTTCACACCATTGTCGGCGCCGGTGCGGTTGGCGGAGCGATGGATGCTTCCAATATGCTCAAACCGGCATTGGCGCGAGGAGATCTTCGTTGCATAGGCGCAACTACTCTGGATGAATATCGGAAAAATATCGAGAAAGATGCCGCCTTGGAACGTCGTTTCGCGCCGGTAGTGGTCAATCCTCCATCGGTGGAGGATACGGTTTCGATTCTTAGGGGATTGAAGGAACGGTATGAGATTCATCACGGTGTCAAGATCCGCGATGAAGCGCTGATTGCCGCGGCTAAATTGTCGGATAGATATATTGCGGATAGATTTCTGCCGGATAAGGCAATCGACCTCGTGGATGAAGCGGCGGCTGATTTGCGCATCAATATCGACAGCATGCCTGAAGAGTTGGATGAAATCGTCAAGAGAATTCGGCGGCTGGAAATCGAACGCGAGGGGATTAAAAGAGAGAAAAACGATGGAAGCAACCTAAAGGAGATTGAAGAGGAACTTGTGGAGCTTCGCAAAACCGAAAAAGCGCTCAGTCAACAACTTCAGACCGAGAAGCTGTTGATGACCCGTATGCGGGATAACAAGGAAAAAATCGAGAAGGCGAAGCTCAACGCAGACCGCGCTGAAAAAACCGCCGATTATGAACGCGCCGCCAGATTACGCTATGGGGAAATACGAGAGCTGGAGAAAAATATCGAGAAAGATTCGAGAACTTTGGCGGAAGTCCAGAAAGAAAAGAAGCTGTTGAAGGAGGAAGTGGATGCGGAGGATATCGCAGATGCGGTAAGCAAATGGACCGGCATTCCGGTTACACGACTTACAGAAGCTGAATCGGAAAAGTTGCTCAAGCTGGAGGATGAACTGACTCGCAGGGTTGTGGGGCAACCGGAGGCGGTGGAAGCGGTTTCCGAAGTTGTACGAAGTTCCCGCGCCGGTTTGTCTGATCCGAATAAACCGGCAGGAGTATTCCTATTTCTGGGTCCAACCGGAGTCGGCAAAACCGAGCTGGCCAAGACATTGGCGCTTTCGTTGTTCGATGACCTGAATGCGGTTGCGCGCATCGATATGTCCGAATATATGGAGAAATTTTCGGTCTCGCGTTTAATCGGCGCGCCTCCCGGCTATGTTGGATATGAAGAAGGGGGACAGTTGACTGAAGTAGTGCGGCGCCGCCCCTATTCGGTGGTCTTGCTCGATGAGATTGAGAAGGCGCATCCGGAAGTATCCAATGTGCTTCTGCAGGCGTTCGATGAAGGCCGATTGACTGACAGCCAGGGACGCACCGTCAATTTCAGAAACTGCATCTTCATTATGACCTCCAATATCGGCTCGGAATATATTATGGAGAAATCCAAAATGATCAAGCCAGGCAACGAAGATGATATTTATCGCGAAATGAAATCCGAGCTGATGCCATTGATAAACAAACATTTTCGCCCGGAATTCTTGAATCGCATCGATGATATAATTGTATTCCGCGCCTTGAACCGGCAGAATATCAAAGCTATCATTGACATACAGCTTGTTTATTTGAATGAGCGCCTGTCTGAAAAGGAAATCACCTTGAGAGTTTCTGACGAAGTAAAGGAATTGATTGCCAGCCGGGGATTCGATCCATCGCTGGGCGCCAGGCCGTTGAAACGCGCCCTCGATAAACTCTTGACCAAGCCGCTTTCAAAAGGCATATTATCTGGTGTGATAAAGCCGGAATCTGAATATGAGGCGATTTTATCTGGTGATGAGGTGATATTCAGACGGCTTGAGTCAAATCGAAAAGCAAGTGAAACCGGAGTTCGATAGAACAATATTGTAGTAAAGGGATGTAGAAAAGCATTAGTATTATGAAGAAGCAATTTGGCCAATTTTTCACAACTAATTCAGATCTTATTTTGCAGGGTCTGGAAAAATTTGTTGAAAATAAGGAAGTTATTGATCCTTTCGCCGGAAATCAGGATTTAGTCAATTGGGCTCGAAAAAATAATTGCCAAAGCATTATGGGATTTGATTGCGATCGAAAGTATGTAGATAATATTAACGTCTGCCACAGGGATTCCATAAACGATCCATGCGAATATAAATTCATTTGCACGAATCCTCCTTATCTTCATAAAAATAAGGCGGATGAGAATACCAAAAAAAGGTTCTTTTCTGGCTACCACTCGAACTTCGATGATTTATATCAAATATCTATATTCTCAATTCTAAATTGCCAAGAAGGCATTTTGATTGTCCCTATGAATTTTCTAAGTGCAGAAAATTCAGGGAAAATTAGAGATCTATTTTTCAATAAATTTAGAATAGCCTTAGTAAACTTTTTTGCTGAGCAAGTATTCGATGATACAACCAATAATGTTATATCATTTTACTTCGAGAGAAAGATGGATAAATCCGATAGCAACGAATTCCAGGCTATCATATTCCCAGAGAAAAGGCAAATTGCTCTTACTATTGAAAAAAAATCCCATTGGCAATTGGGGGGTGATTTCATAAGTAAGGTGAAGAATATGAAAAATCATCTTGGGATACGCCGTCTTACAGAAGAATTTTTGCACCCAGGCGAAGTTGAGATGAAACTTGCCATTCAGAATATGAAAGATATAAAGACCTTCCATATCAGCGCGCATTCCAGTGATCTAATTGAAAGGAATATCCTGATCTTAAGGGCTATAGACAGCAAAATGGGCCCCAAGATTCAGCTCGAAGATATAAGAAAATATGGAATTGCGGGCCTAGTCGGCAAGAAAACCTCTCGAAATATGGCTCATATCATTTTTAAGAGTGAAATATCGATAGAAAATCAAAAGGAATTAATGATAGAATTTAATAATAGATTAAATGATGAACGGAAAAGGTTCTTTTCATTTTTCCTAACTAATTTTAGAGACAATAATAGAAAAAGAATGTCTTTTGAACTGGCTTACAAGTTCTTGAACTATATTTATTCGGAGAGATATGAAAAACAACCAGTACTACTATGATGTATCATTGCGATCTCCTGAAGGGTATTTGGATGATTTTTATATTTTCCCCGAAAAACATCCCAATTGGCTGAATACATCAAAAATACTAGGCAAATAAAATGCATTCTCATAACGATAAGGACGTTGCTGGATAAGAAAGAGGATCCAAAGATAATCGATAAATACTATGTAGCGCTTTCAGATGCTTTAAGCAGATTTTCAAATTGCTCGGAATTTGCTTGTTTTATTAACGCTTGTGATAGCTTTTTAGATTATGTCAAGAAAGACATCCAATTATTGAAGGAGATTACTCAGAGATATTTTAAGAAGAGGTTGCTAAATGATATAGTGCCTGAAGAGTGGGTACAGGCAATATTAGACTCCAGTTCTTCTCGCAAAAAGGGTCAATCCGGCGAAAAAAAGCTTCTGGATATTTTGAAAAACGCAGGATTTAACCAAGTTAGTTCACGGTCTGATTTTGAAAACCGCAAAAAGTGCGTAGCCAAGTTTTCTAAGGAATTCAGCATAAAGACCGCACGAGAAAAGTTATGTATTGAGATTGCCACCAAGAAACGGGACAAAAAATTGGATCTAATTGTCAAGAATGAAAAGAAACTTTTGCTATGCGAAGCAAAGCATATAAATACTTCTGGCGGGGAACAGGATAAGCAAATTGCTGAACTTATAGAAATCATTGGCCTTAAGGAGAAAAATGAGAATATAATGTATGTAGCATTCTTGGATGGGACTTATTCAAATGTTCTTTTGGGATGCGATATTGGGGGTGAAAAATTAAGAAAGCAACGTGAGGAAATTAAGAGGAATTTGGGAAATCATCCGAGTAGCTTTTGGGTGAATACCGCTGGTTTTAATGCTTTAATCGAGGATTTGTGAGATGGCGGGATTTCCAATCTATCTCAAACTGAGGCAAGGCTCAAGGATAAACTTGAGAGATTAGTTGGAGGCTTGATGTTTAGAAATATCGTATCAGTTGGCTTAATTCTTATCGTGGCAATGTCAATGTTTTGGGGATGCGGCGGTCCCAAACAGACCGAAAAAGAGCTTTTCGAAATAGCGGAGAAAGCACAACAGGCAAATAGTCCCCTGGAGGCGATAAAGGCGTATCGGACTCTTATGGAAGAATATCCTTCAAGCGAAAATTGTCCGAAGGCCCAGTTTATGATCGGTTATGTCTATGCCGAACAATATAATGATACCATCAAAGCTCTGGAAGCATTCGATAAGTTTGCCAAGGATTATCCCAATAATGAACTTGCCCCCAGCGCCGATTTTATGGCCAAGAGCCTGCGGGGAGAAGTGCAAGACCCCCTAACGACCGATAAATAATCCATCCGAAACCTAAAATTGAGCCCGGTGGCCGCCGGGCTTTTTTCATTGTATTTTCCCCGTCCGCTTTGAATAATGCGGTATGGCATATTTTTATCGTAATAAACTTGAAAAAGATATCGCCTCAAAAGCAGTCATTGCCTCCGATAAGTTCGGGCTGATTGAAAATGGAGATCGGATTGTGGTGGCGCTTTCGGGAGGAAAGGACAGCTATACCCTATTAAAAATGCTGTCATTGATTAAAGCGAAAGCGAAATTCGATTTTGAATTGATTGTAGTTAATGTTGACCCGGGTTTTAATGGATACCGAACGGAACCCATCGAAGAATATCTTCGCGCCAATGGCTACCGTTATAAGATGATTTCCTATCCGATACTGAAAACAGCCTCGGCCAAGCTTTCCGCAGATGATATGCTTTGCAGTTTCTGCTCACGATTGAAGCGGGGAGTCCTGTATGATGTTTGCCTTAAACTCGGCTATAACAAACTTGCGCTCGGCCATAATGCTGATGATGTTATCGAGACTTTACTCCTAAATCAGTTTTATTCCGGCGCCTTAAGCGGGATGCCGCCGAAACTCCAAGCTGATGATAAACCAATAACTGTAATCCGCCCGTTATATTATGTTTTCGAAAGAGAGACCATGCGATATGCCATAGAGTCTGAATTCCCGGTGGTCTGCTGCAAATGCCCGATATGCGGAAATCAGGATATGAGGCGAATGCAGATCAAAAAACTGCTTTCCGATCTGGAAAAAAACAGTCCACATATTAAGAACAATCTGTTGGCGGCCGCTGGGAATATCCATGCCCGATTCTTATCGGACTCACAGTTCAATCCAATCCTCGAGAAAAATGGAAAAGCAAAATAAAACCGCCTTTATCTGCGACGATAACCTGGGGAAATTAGCGAAGCTCCTGAAGGCCTGCGGTTATGACACTCTATTTCAAAAAACGATTGCTGATGGAGAATTAATCGCCAAGGCGCTTGCAGAGGATCGAACAATCATTTCGCGAGATCGACGGTTAGCGCGTAAGGGCGCACCTGAAAACCTTCTAATCATCAAGACAGATGATCCCGATGAGCAATTGAAAGATGTGCTTTTAAGTCTCGGTCTAAAGCCAGAATTCAAGGATTGGTTGACCCGATGCCTGGAGTGCAATATCCTATTGGCGAAAGTCTCCAAAGAAGAGAATAAGAACCGCATTCCACCATACGTCTTTTTTACCCAAAGTGAATTCTTCAAATGCTCTAACTGCGATAAATTATTTTGGAAAGGCACGCATCACCAGAGAATGATGGAACGGCTGCTTAAGATAATGGGCTAATAGGAGCGTCAAGCCCCGAGTAGGCTTGACCTAGGAAATCTGAATTCACAGGTGTAGTGGTCGTTATTTTGCATCCTGTGGGGCGATTTGTTGTGCACCCGTCTTTATTAAATCCAGCTTGCGTCCGAGTTTGCCTGACTTAATTTCATGCTCCCAGATTCTAATCACTTGCCAGCCCTTCATTCTTAATGCCTTTTTTATTTTCTTGTCCCTAATTTTATTCTTTTCAATTTTGTTGTTCCAGTAGTCCATATTTGAGGATGGCATTCGGCAATGATTGGGACATCCATGCCAAAAGCAGCCGTCAATAAATATCGCTATCTTTAGGCGTGAAAAAGCAAAATCGGGCTTGCCAGTCAACTTGTAATTGCGCACCCAGCCAGTAATGCCCTTGTCTTTAAGTATAGAAATGAATCGAAGCTCAGTGGATTTAGAGTTTCGGGACTTCACTCGCGCCATGATTCTTGAGCGGTCAGTCTTTGAAAATGTATCCACCATGTCATTTAATGATTTCTATCCAAGATTCATCAAACTCGATTGCCTTAAGTATTTCGTTACGGTTTACTATAGGAGGCTGCTTGATTCTTATTGCAAGTCTCTCCTTAGCAACATCCTCTAGAATGGTAAACTGAGACCCATGAGGCTGCCATGTAAAGATGTGTTGGTTGCTCGCTTTGCCAAAGCCTTCTAAATTATTTCGCTCGTTCCACTGCCACCAATAATCCTGACCTCTGTACAGAATAGTCTCAAATTCAAATACGGCCACTTCCAGAAGATTATCAGATTTGATGAGAACTACTGTCCTTAAGTGCTTATAAAGTTTGCGGATACTGGATACGCGCTCATTCCAAATGGAAAGAATTTTCTTGCCAAGGTCGCTCGGATCAACTTCGCTAACTTCGCGGTCGCCAAAGGAATAAACAGGGGAATTCCGGCCACATATCAGGCGTATTTTAGAAGCGGTTGATGGTCTTCTATTTTTGACTGTCTTTGCGCCCCATGCCGTTTGTTCGAGGACTATATCGTCAATTATGCAAAATCCCCAATTAGATGATGAAAAGTCATTGCATCATGAAATTTGGATGTCGTGTCAAAGAAGACAGCGTCTGCGCATGAATTACAGAGAGGATGATAATTGCCAAGCCATCCTCCGGGGATGATTTCAAGAGCAGCTTCTGCGCCGCATAAATAGCATTCCCATTTCTCGTTAATGTGATTTTCAATCATATATTCAGCCTTTACAGATATTTGTTAATGTTTAGCGCGCTCTCTTTAATAAGCTTTGAAAATCTGAACCCATCGATAACGGAAATGCAAGGCTTGACAGAATGTTCCGCTTCTTGAATTGCAGCCTTTGTAAAATGACTTGTGGTCACAAAAACACCTTTTGCTGTCGTATGCAATGCCCCTCTGAAATTATTAATCTCAACGCTGCCCACAGAATGCCGCCAACGTTTTACTTGGAATTGAACATGCGTCTTAGAGAAAAAATAATTGAAATCTGCAACATAGCCATTTACATCAATTCCACCATCTTGCGACCGAGGCGTCACGCTTACGTTTATAAACCCATTTGATTCAACAATGTCTCTTACAAGGGACTCAAAACGATATGGATTAATTTGAAGAAGATGGGAACGAATTTCCTCGACTTCATAATTGGCAGTTTCATCAATTTCTTGCGAAGGTTCAACCAAAACAACTTCTCTTTCTTCTCTGTCTATTTCATGTATTTTTCTTGATTCCTTAAATATGGCGGCAATTATATCTTTTGCATTTTGAATCGGAATTGTCGGTATTTCATTATGAATGTAAAATTCAAAAACCCAAACCTTTCTCAAAACATTCTTCTTGTCTATCTGATATTCTTGAAAATGGCGTAGAAGCTCAAGTAATCCGAGAAAAGTATATGTTTGTCTTCCTTCGTTTGAAAAGCCATAAAAAGGAATTGGCGCGGAATATTGTTCGAGTATCCTTTTATTTCTACCACTGATTTCTTGATCGCCTGTCCGTCCTTGTGCCGTATAAATCAGCACATTGTTTTCAATTCTGTCGTGGTAGGGATTCTCGCTTATATTTCTTTCATACTGCTCTGCCGCAGTCAAAATTACCAAGTGGTTAAGGTTTTTACTTGCATCAACGGAAGGACGGATACCGCCTAAATTTTCTACGTTAAGAGCGAATCGAATTTGATCATTCGTATATTTTTCGTCGACCTTAAATTCAGTTATCATAAGAGAAATAACCCGGCATAGCGATCTCAAAGAAAAGCGTGCCGCGAGTGTCTTCAAAGCCCTTTCTATGGCCGATAATGCTGAATGGCTGGCATGGGAAACCAGCAAGAAGAATGTCATGGTCGGGTATATCCCCCGCTCTAACGGCCGTGATGTCGCCCGCTGGCTTTTCGTCGAAGTTTGCCTCATAAGCTTGTTGACAGTCCTCGTCGATGTCGCTCGAAAAAACGCACTGTCCAGCAATACCTAATTCAGAAGATAATTGCTCGATCGCAACGCGAAATCCGCCAATGCCGCAGAACAAGTCAATGTATCGAATTACTTTGCCGTTTTTGCCTTTATTATTTAGCATGTTTGCTATATCCTGACCTTATCAGTATGCGGTTTTTAACTGCCGATTAGATGCCTATAAATTGCTGATTTTAAGGTACAATAATGGTTTTGCGGTCTATATAAGACGGCGAACATGGTCCGTCTTTCTGTAAATGAAGTTGCTGTGTCTTTGTACCACGCTTCTATATTCTGTCACCTTCAGCCTTCTCTGCACCGTCCATACAATCAATGAATAGATTATAATAAAGTCGGTGAATAAGTCAAGCGGATTTTCCTTATAAATGAAGGTGTTGGATATCTCCATTTCGCCTTGTCCATTTCTGAATCTGGTTTACTTTGCCATAATAAATTTAATCCTTAACGAAAGACTGGAGGGATTGGACCCATAGGCCGCTTGATATTGAAAGAATAATGGCATCCAGGGCAGTGAAAGCCACCGGCGGTGTCCCGGCAATCCTGTAAAATGTGCGCTTCTTTCTTTTCAATACAGCCTGGACACAGAAAATGCTTGAGGCCAGACTTGGATTGATAAACTATAGCGCCTCCATCCGTCTCGACCAGTTCATAATCCTCCAATCGCTTGTCCCAGTCATCTCGTTCTTTAATCGATTGTCTGAGGTCGTTGTTCTCGCTCTGTAGCCTGAACAACTCTTCCCTCAACTGAAATATGGAATCTAACGCCTCAGCGACTTCCTTTTCCGCCATATTGATTCTGGCCATTGTTGTTGTTTCGAGCTTGAGGTCGGCAAGTCCCTTAATTATGTCCTTTACTTTTTTGAGGCCATTGTAGGTCGCTGTAATAGTTCCTATGTCCATACGCTTTCCGTTTTCTCCAACTCTATTTATTATTCGCCTTTGATGTTCCGATCCTATAGAGAGCGTACATAATGATGGCGAATGGTATCAACGCAAACCAATCAGCTTCCGCCAGATGTCCCAGATAGCTGGAAAGATTGATAGCTTGGTCATACCCAAATCCGGTCAAGCCCGCCAGCAATACGCCCATAATTGCCGCTCCCGCAATGAAACCTGAGGACATCAAAACACCCGGCGAGAACTCCGCTTCGGACTCCGATGCCTTTCGCCTCTTGTCCACCAATGCCCGGATTACGCCTCCGGCCATAATTGGCGCGGAACTTGACAAGGGCAGATACAATCCGACCGCAAATGGCAATGATGATACTCCCACCAATTCCATTACCAGAGCCAGAAAGACCCCTATCAAAACCAATCCCCACGGCAATTTTTGGGTGAGGATTCCATCGATGATAAGACTAAAGAGGCGGGCTTTAGGGGAATCGAGTTTCGTAACCGGTTTGCCATCCACTTCCGAAACCACACCGGCGATGCCGGGGTCAATCAGATATTTTATATGATTCGAATCATCTATGAGATATTTGCCGACCAACACATTTCCGGTCTGCTCGGTCACAAAATGAATCCGATAAGTCTTCCCATCAGGGCCGACTTGAGTTTGAGCATTATCAATAGATGAGGCCGTATAATCAGGGTGCTGAGCCGGGACAACGGTGGTGTAAGCGTTGTTAAGTGCGATGACAATCAGTCCTATGATCAACGCGCTGGAAATGACCCCGATCATAATTGAAATCTGCTGGAGCCTCGGAGTTGCCCCGACCAAAAAACCCGTTTTCAAATCCTGGCTGATGGTGCCTCCGTTGGAGGCGGCGATACAGACTATGGCGGCCGTGCAGAGGGCCATCGCCCGAAATGATACGCCTGTCCAGCCGGCGGCAAGAAATAAGAGACATGTAATCAGCAAAGTGGCGACGGTCATTCCT
>Ga0210044_10000875_pt1 | contig 45859 bp, 37 predicted proteins | sample CryGey13umfilter_2_FD_183959 | JGI IMG/M metagenome (GOLD analysis project Ga0210044, IMG submission 183959) | Groundwater microbial communities from aquifer in Utah, USA - Crystal Geyser 4/9/14 3 um filter (SPAdes) (version 2) | ecosystem: Environmental > Aquatic > Deep subsurface >... | reverse complement strand
CACGATAGGCCTGAAATTCACATAGAATCTGACATCTGTAGCGCGCAATTTCATCAAAGACGGATGAGAGATATAGCCAAGAATAGTGCCGTGTATGTCAAATCTGCCCTCATCCGTCCCTGGCAACGGGAAAAAATTCCCAAGGTTGTCGTGTCCAAAAACTGTTGCCAAGCGATCGATTAAGTGTTTGGCTGGCTTGAAATTAAATAATTCATTGCCATTATGCGTGAGCGTGAAACCAACACGAAAATTGCCAATGGCGTAGGATATGACCAAGTCGGTAATTCGACTAAACTCGGATCTAGGAGATTTAAGAAATTTGCGTCTCGCAGGGGTATTGAAAAATAGATTCGAGACAATAATTGAAGTCCCGGAGGGACAACCGGCGGCTTTTAAATTTCTAATTTTACCAGCCTCAATCTCGATTTCCGAACCTGATTCTCTTTCGTGAATTCTGCTGATAGCCCTGACTTGGGCCACAGATCCGATCGATGGCAAAGCCTCTCCCCTGAATCCGTAACTCTCAATGTTGAACAGGTCCTCAACGTTTTTGAGTTTTGACGTGGCGTGCCTAGTGAAGGCCAGTTCCAAATCATCGCCAGCCATTCCGACCCCGTCATCATGAACGGCAATCAGCTCCAGGCCCCCTTCTTTGAGCTGGACGGATACATTGGTCGCTCCGGCATCCAACGAATTTTCCATCAATTCCTTCACTACAGATGAAGGACGTTCTATAACCTCGCCGGCGGCTATCTTATTAATTAAGGTCTCATCCAATACTTTGATGATGGGCCGATTTCCATAAGAATTGCTCATTTTTGGAAGATCCCTTTCTGCAGGAGATTTTCGAGTTCTTTCAAAGCGCGTGCGCGATGGCTAATGCTATTCTTTTCTGCCGCATTTAGTTGCGCAAAGGTTTTGCCCAGGGGCGGATAATAGAATAATGGATCGTATCCAAAACCACTTTCGCCGCGAGGCTGTTCCAATATAAGGCCATTGACGCTTCCCTCGACTGTTCTGAAGTCATTCTCGCCAAACACAAAAGCAATTACACAGCGGAATCTCGAAGTGCGTTTCTGGAATTCCACTCCCTCCAGTAATTGCAACAGCTTGAGATTATTATCTGCATAACTACAATTCTTGCCGGCGAACCGCGCCGAACAGACTCCCGGTGCGCCTTCAAGGTAATCCACCTCCAATCCACTGTCATCGGCGATGGTTGGCAAGCCCGAGTACAGATAGCCCGAGTGCGCTTTTAGAATTGCATTCTCTCTCAAATCCTTGCCTGATTCTTCTACTTCAGGCAGGCGGCCAGGTGGAGAAGCCGCATAGATAATCCCATTCGCTTCCAAAATCGCAGATATTTCCAGCAATTTATGCTTGTTGGAGGTAGCTATGAACAGTTTCATCTAAGTTCGATATTGGAGGGACCGGGGACAAAATTATCCAGGTCACTCACCGCAACGGAGGCCTTCATTCAATCTTGATGCAAGCCTCTACCGGACACACTTCCGCACAATTGTTGCAATCGGTGCAAAGTTCAGGATTGATGATGTATTGGGGATCACCTTCAGTGATAGCACCCTCAGGACAATCGGGGCGACAAAGGTCACACATGGTGCAATCATCGGTTATTTTATATGCCATACGCTATTTGCTCCTTTTGAGGATCGATTTCAAGATTGATCCCTTAATTTGATTACGCTAGATAAAAATCTAAGTTGCCCTCTTCCCCATCGAAAGTCAAGTCATTTGATGCAATCTGAAAAGCTGTCGTGACATCAAAAGGCAAAGACTGTGGCCTAAATAAGCTAATAGATTAATTTCTGTTGATATAAATGCGATTTATTCCATATTTTGGTTGGTTCTACAGATCATCAAAGGAGAAATTGCTTGGCCTATCATGAAATTAAGGATTGGATAAGGGAATTACGACCTATCAAGAGAATTAATGGGGCCATTGATAGTTATGGCGGTCTTGGGATTGAGACTCTTAGAAAGATGTATCGAATAATGGTGCTTGCCCGTCGTATCGAGCTTGAGGAAAAGATTTTGTTGAGAAAAGGACTCTGCAAATTTTTCATCGGATGCGGAGGCAAGGAATTGATAGATGTTGTGGCGGCACAGGCATTGGCAAGTGAGGATCCTTTCATTGGGTACTATCGCAACAAGGCATTTGACTTATATCGGGGAGTCTCGATAAGGCAAAAGATACTTGAAGCAGTTGGTGATGTCCGTTCAGAATCTACCGGCGGAATGTTGATGGGTTCTCATTCCTCATATCCCGAACTAGGCATTCTTCCTCAAGCGTCTCCCACCGGTTCCCATGCACTTGAAGCCGCCGGGTTGGCGGAAGCGATAAGCAACCCCACCGCCATAGATGGGGTGGCTGGTTTTCCCGGGGGCCGATTTAAACCTGGTTCGGTAGTGTATTGCTCGATCGGCGAAGGAGCTACTTCATCACCGGAGTTTCATCGAGCCGTGTTTTATTCGGTCTTTGGCAAAACGCCGTCAATTTTCGGAATCTATAATTGCGGCTGGGCGATTTCCACGAGCGTAGCAGAACAGTTTCCTGAAGGAAATCCGACCACGCCATTCGAGGGATTTCAGAGATTCGGATTATTGATTGATAATTTTGACGGCACGGACATCAAACAATCCATCGAGAGATTCGGTCAGATGGTAAAATATGTCCGGGGTGGTTATGGACCTGCAATCGCTAACATAAATGTAGTGAGAGAGGAATCTCATTCTGGTTCGGATGATCAATCCCATTATATGGGGCCGGAGCAGCTTCAGCTCCATATCACCAATGATCCTTTAAGAAAAATGGCGAAAAACCTCATTGAAGACGGCCTTTTGTCTGCGGGGGAATTGGTGCAGATCTATGAGGAAATCGATCAGGATGTTAAGCGGGTCACTGAGGAGACAATAGCCGACATCCACAGCAAGGGTTCGGCGGATATTATCACGAAAGTTTACAGCTACGTCCCCGAGATGGCGGAGAAGCGCTGGGACAGGTTAATTGCGGAGAAAGGGAGTTTGAGAGCCCAGCGATACCATGAATTTTTCGAGAAAGGATTTGTGGATACTGCTGAGCTTCCTGAAGATCAACCTCCGATGATGCTTCGTCGCGCCATTAATTATACTCTTTTTGATATACTCATTCTCACCAATGACAGCATCCTTTTCGGTGAAGATGTCGCCGATTTCCCGGTGGAAATGTTTCTAAAAGGAGAGGAGATGACCGGGAAGCTGAAAGGGAAGGGAGGGGTCTTCTTGGTAACCAAGGGCCTTCAGAGAGCTTTTGGGCATCACCGTGTTTTTAACACTCCACTTGATGAAGCCGGCATATTGGGACGCGCAGTGGGCCATTCGTATCAGGGAAGAATTCCGATTCCGGAAATCCAATTCATTGATTATATGAGCCCGGGTTATCAGCAACTCAAAGACAGAATCGCCACCACCCATCAGCGTTCCAATGCCAGGGTTCGTTTGCCGATGATAATACGAACTTCCTATGGGGGATACAAACAGGGGGCCGGATCATTCTGGCATTCCGAAGCGAACCTCGGGACATATATAAACATTCCTGGCCTGCACGTTGTGGTCCCATCCAATGCGGCCGATGCCGCCGGCTTGATGCGTACTGCCTTCGTGAGCGGCGATCCGGTGCTTTTTTGCGAGGCAGTGGCGCTCTATAACCGTCGCGATTGGGAAGGCTTTAATATCATGGCGAAATATCCGCCTATCCAGCAATTAATACACTTCGGTAAAGCCAGGGTTTATAACGAAGATGCCGATGATTTGTTGATAATTAGCTACGGGATAACTTTGCCGATGTCTCTGAGGGCCATGGCTATCCTATCGGATAAAGGGATCAGCGCCAGAGTAATCGATTTGAGAACAGTCAAACCGATCGATTGGGATAGCATCGAAAAATCTGTCAAGGAATGTTCCAAAGTGATGATTGTAACTGAAGATCGTTTTTATGGCGGCACGGGAGCAACCATTTCGGCTTATATCTCCAATAAGCTTTTTGATTACCTTGATGCCCCCATCCGATTGCTGAGCGCCCAGGATTGTAGGGTAGCATACGGCCTTGATGGAGAAATTGTCTGCTTGCCTCAAACCAATGATGTCGTCGAAACTGCCCTGGATCTAATGGAGTATTAGTTATAGCGCAGACTAACTATGTCCGGTCAAAACCATATCTTTGCCTAACTTTGAATTCCTGCGCTTGGTGCCAGGCCAGAGCCATATTGATTTGTTTCTGGATTTGCCTTGATAAAGCTCATGATATGGTATATGGTTATTATGTGCCAGGTTTTCAAGACTTCATTTGTTCTTCAAATATCGTGAATCTGATTTAATAAAGATGATATGTTCAAGGAAACACGCATTAAGGCACAAAACAGTTTGATGCACCAGCAAAACCTTTCTTTACTATGGACGCGAGAGGAAAAGGAGTGAAAACGGAATTCAAGATTGCCGGGGGAGCAATTCTATTTGGACTCTTCCTCGAGTTAATCGATGCTTTATTGGATTACCTATTTTTCTACGACATTTCTTTCTGGGACATATCGTTTGCGAGAGTCCCTAATCATGAGATCTTCATTCGAGCGACGAACCTGATTTTGGTTGCTATCTTTGGGATAATCGCGGCCAAATTCGTTACTAGGCATAGAACCACTACTGAAGCTCTGAGGGAGAGCGAAGCGAAATTCCGGCTGTTTTCTGAACAATCCTTGCTGGGGCTGATCATCATTCAGGACAATTGGATTAAGTATATAAATCAAGCCGCCTCAGAAATGTCCGAGTATCCGGTTGAGGAATTGCTCTCGACAGATGTTCGGAATCTGGCAATGGCAATTCATCCTGAGGACAGACAGTTTATTATGGAACAAGCACTAAAAAAACAGGCCGGCGGCGAGGACATTGTCACCCATTATACTTTCAGGGCGATCACCAAGACCGGGAAGATGAAGTGGATAGAGCTATATTCCAAGACTATTCAGTATGAGGGTAGATCCGCCGATTTCGTAACACTGATCGATATTACCGATCGCAAGAAAGCTGAAAGATCCTTGCGTCGGGAAAGGGATATGGCTCAGAATAACCTCGATATGGCCGGCACGATCATAGTGGCTCTGGGAATCGATGGCGAGATATCCTTAATCAACCATCGAGGATGCGAATTATTGGGCTATGGAGAGGATGAGATTATCGGCAAAAACTGGTTTGACCAGTTTGTTCCATTCCACAGAGGATCGAAATTGAAGAATGATTTTAGGGATATGATTGCCGGTAAACGGGATATCGCCGAATATTATGAGCATCCGATTCTTACCAGGAATGGGGCTGAGCGCACGATGGCATGGCACAACGTTCTCATAAGAGACGACCAGGGTCATTGCGCGGGGACATTGAGCTCTGGCGAGGACATTACCGAGCGGAAACTGGCTGAACGGGCGCTTCGTGAGAGTGAGGAACGATTCCGACTCATGTTTAACAGCTCCCACGACCTAATGGCAATAACCAATACCAACGGGAAAACAGTCTGGGCCAACACGGCCTGGAGGAGGATTCTCGGATATACTCCTGATTCTCACGACAATGCTCGAGATAGAATTCATCCCGAGGACAAAGACGTCGTGCTGGATTTGTGGCGGAAGATGGACGCAGGAGAAACGGACATCACAAACCTGGAGTATCGGTACAGAATAGCATCAGGCGAATATGTCTATTTGGAATCCACGGTGCGTAAATTTTCGGTTCGAGACCAAGCCTTGATGTTCATCATTTCGCACAACATCACTGAGCGTAAACAGGCGGAGGCGGCCCTGCGGGAATCCGAAGAGATGTATCGGACCCTTATTGAGCAATCTAATGATGCCATATACCTGCTTTCAGAGGAAAAGGGAACTTTCGAATTCATCAATCCCCGATTTGCGGAATTGATGGAGCTTACTCCGGACGAGGCGAAATCGTTGGGATTTGATTTGATGGACCTTGTTGCCAATGAAAGCCGCTCCTTGATTGAAGAGAGATTGCAGAAAAGAAGGGGAGGCGAAACTTTACCCAGCCGCTACGAATTTTCGGCCTTAACCAGGAGCGGCAAGGTCCTGGAACTGGAAGCTTCAGTTGTTCGTGTCCCCTATAAGGGTGGACATGCGATCCAGGGCGTTTTGCGCGATTTATCCGAAAGAAAATCGTTGGAGGCTCAGCTTCGTCAGGCTCAAAAAATGGAAGCCATTGGAAATTTAGCCGGCGGGGTGGCACATGATTTCAATAATCTGCTGGCGATCATCACAGGGCATACCGAATTGGCTTTGATGACTATCGGTTCAGATAACCTGCTGTATCAAAACATTATTGAGATTCAAAAGGCGGCCGATCGCGCCACAGAGCTTACTCGCCAACTCCTTGCTTTTAGCCGGGTGCAATCACTAAAACCTCGTATCATCGATATAAATAGGGCCATTAAGGATCTGGATCAGATGCTGAGGCGCACTATAGGCGAGAATATCTCTCTGGTAATAACGCCTTCCGATGAATTATGGAAAGTGAATGCAGATCAGGTTCAATTGGAACAAGCCATCATAAATCTCGTTGTTAATGCCCGTGACGCAATGCCATTGGGGGGCAATCTCGTTCTTGAAACAATGAATGCCGTATTGTCTGAAGATGATATCAGGAATTTGACTGACCTGATTCCGGGCAAGTATATTATCCTCACTATAAGAGATACCGGGATGGGGATGACAAAGGATGTATTGGATCGCATTTTTGATCCTTTTTTCACCACAAAAGAACCTGGCAAAGGCACTGGTCTTGGATTATCGATGGTTTATGGCTTAATAAAACAAAGTAACGGCCATATTGAGGTTGAAAGCGAACCTGGAAGAGGAAGCACTTTTAGGATTTTTTTGCCGGCGACCGAGGACGGGGATGGGATTTTGGATTCGGAACCTGTGCCGGAAGATGTTCCTATGGGTAATGAAACCCTATTGGTGGTCGAAGACGATGATGCCGTGCGAGCGATGGCCGCCGGCGTTCTCAAGTGGCTTGGATATAAGGTCTTGGAGGCGCCGACCGGAAAAGATGCCTATCAGATTTGCGAAAAGATGGATAAACCTGTCGATCTGGTGATAAGCGATGTTGTTATGCCTCAGATGAGCGGGATCGAATTCACGGCGCAGTTGAGAACCTTATGGCCCGAGGTGAAAGTGCTGTATATGTCCGGCTATTCCTTGAGTCAATTCTTGCCAGGGGATGCGGATGGAAAGGAAATGATTTATCTTCAGAAACCATTCCGCCTAATTTCCCTAGCTCATAAGGTTCGGAAAGCTCTTGATACTTAGGTCTTCTGAAGCAACGTCTAACTCCGAAAATTGGTCCCAATGTTTGAGAGGCTACAGGCTGTCGATATGCTCCCTCCAGGGAATGGCTGAGAAGGTCTGCGTGTGAGCTTTACCGATGGCCCTAATGATTTCAACCGCTTTCATTATCTCAGCTTTATTCTGCGCTTCAACAACATCTATAACGTCATAATCTCCCAACAGCGCATAGCTGTCTTTCCAAACGATGTTTGGGCAATCTCGTTTGATGGTTTTCGCCACCTCTTCAGCGGCGCGCTTAAATTCTTTCGAATTTGTAAAGGCGCCAGGATTTATCTTGCTTAGAATTACATAGACTTCCATGATTTCTCCTTATCTGTTTGATAATGAAATTTATTCGTCCCGAGTTATTCCTGATTGTGGCAACATTATAAAATAGTCCTGCATTCTGCATCAATCAGGAAATAACCCGACTTAGATTTTCAATCCATAGAATCCATTCGATCTCTTTTCTTGAGCAGGGAGTCCCCCAGTAGAGTTTCTGATAATTGCTCGGCTACAACCTTGTTGCCAAGAACAGTCCAGTGGCCATCGCCTGAAATAAAAAGCTGATCTTTCGAATACTTTTCATAAATTGGGCTAAGTGAACTGAAATACGCCATGGATCTTTCCTTTGCGAAATCTCTAAAAAAACTATCCAGGGGCTCAGAATTATAGGCAACATCCTGTATCAAGAGAGGAGTATTTTTCTCCTTACAAAAAGAATATAATTTTTCGCAAGTCTCTTTTAAGTGCCGCCAATCTTCATCACGAAATAAGTCAACCCAGGTGAATCGCTCCGGACTCACATTGGGGTTGCTTTGCATCACAGTCTTTAGCCTCTCGCTCAAAGCTCTATCCACCATAATTTTCTTTAACTTCAGATTGAAAAACCTGAACAGATGAAATTTGACTATCAGATCTTTGCCGATGAACTTTGTCGGGCCGTCTCCTTTTCCTGTTTGCCAGGATTGAAAACTATGGTCGTCAAGGATGTCATTGGGAACGAATGTAACCACTACCAGATCGGGCCGCAGGGTCGCCCAATTTTGCTTAAGATAGAGAATTTGTTGCAACGTTCCCCATCCGACAACCGATCCATTCAGAATCTCCACTTTTGAGCCATCACCCGAGTTAAGTCGTTTCTTGAGCAAAAAAGCAAATGATTCCGAATCGGGCATCGCCCAGCCAAAGGTGAAGGAGTCGCCCAATAAAAGGACCCTGACCTTGGATGTATCCGATAGATCGATCTCGCCGCCTCTCATTCCCCGCGAATTAGTCTTGACATTCACTAAAGTGCGAACTGAGCCAAAACGGAGATGGTCATTAAAGTTCTTGCAATTAGATGTTCGCAAGATGGGATCTGCTCTCACAAACTTCAAATAATCATCCTGGGGATAGAATAACCTCATCGCCAATTCAGAAAGAAGCACGCCAATAATCAGGGAGATAAATGAAGCAGTTATATTCAGTAGGAGTTTTCGCACGAGGAATCGTTATCTCCGTGAAGGTGACCCAGAGCTTATCTTACCCAAATTCACCCAGTATTGGGGGAGGTTCACGCCGGCGCCGAGATAATTAGGGCAGGGGTGAGAGTAGTGCGCAAAATCCACTAATGTGCCACTAAAATATGGCGTATATGAATGGCGCCAGCACTGATCCCTGGGCAAAAACAATGAAGAGGCCAATAATCAGTAACATAACAATTATAGGCGACAACCACCATTTTTTTCGAGCTCTCAAGAACCCCCAAATGAGTTTCATCATAGAGATAATTGCCATTAATTGGCTCCCATATCAATAAGGTTTTGAATATCTATCCAATTCATCAGGATATTCCTGAGCCGGTACCCAATAGGAACTCTGATTTCCGGGAAACTTGCGCGCCAAGGGATCTTTTCTGACAAGCCCTAATAGGAATCCACCTGGTGTTAACACAAATATGAAAAACATCGTAAGGATGACATAGGTCATTACAGTGCCCACAAAATATGCAAGTGTCATCCAGGCGATATATATCCATTTTAGAGTCTTCGGAATAATTAAGCCAAGAATTGCGAAAATACCTGACAAAATTAGGAAATAAGGAGCCGACTCGCGGTTCCTCCAAAAAAGAAGAATCGCAATGATCAGCAATGGCAATGCCATCACCAACCCGAATTTCCTCAGAGTGATTTTATCTGCTTTCTTGATCTCGTCTGGTACCATTCTAATCCAATTCGAATTTACTACGCCAGTCGGTATCTTCCCGAAGCGGAGGCTGTTTTTCTTTGAATAACATGCAATCCTCCAATACCAGGACGTCCATTTCGGTCCGCATAAAACACAAATAAGCGTCTTGGGGTGTACAAACAATGGGCTCGCCCCGCACATTAAAGCTGGTATTGATGATCACCCCATAGCCGGTTCTCTCCTTAAAAGCTTTAATCATTGCATGATAATCAGGGGCATCGGCGCGATGGACCGTCTGGACTCTGGCGGAGTAATCTATGTGAGTGATGGCTGGGATATCGGAGCGTGCCACATTGAGCTTGTCAATGCCAAATAGGCTTTGTTGTTCATCAGACATACTCTTGCATCGCTCTTTTTTTACCGGCGCTACCAGCAACATATAGGGGCTTTCCCGATCCAATTCAAAGTACTCATTGACATCTTCAGCCAGGCAGGAGGGGGCAAAAGGACGGAATGATTCACGATATTTGATTTTCAAATTCATAATCGACTGCATCTGGGGACTTCGGGCATCGCCAATGATGCTCCGCGCCCCCAGCGCCCTGGGACCGAATTCCATCCTCCCATTGAACCACCCAATGACTTTGTGCTGGTCGATCAATTCGGCCACTTTTGTAGGCACCTCGCCATCATTGTACTTTTCAAATGGGTAGTTGTTTCCCTTTAGCCATTTTTCGATCTCATCATTAGTGAATTTGGGTCCCAAATAAGAGCCGGATTGAAAATCACGTTGCCCCACAACTCGCTTATTGCCCAGAAGCTGATACCAAGCGAAAAGAGCTGCCCCCAGTGCGCCGCCCGCATCTCCGGCGGCGGGTTGAATCCAGATATCCTCGAAAATACCCTCGCGCAAAATCTTCCCATTCCCCACGCAATTCAAAGCCACTCCACCTGCCAGGCAGAGATATTTCATACCGGTTTCCTTTTTCACATGCCTGGCCATCCGCAGCATTATTTCCTCCGTGACATCCTGAACCGACCGCGCTAAGTCCATCTCTTTTTGGCTCAATTTTGATTCTGGTTTGCGCGGAGGTCCCCCAAAAAGCTTATGGAATGCCTCCGAAGTCATTGTTAGGCCCGAGCAATAATTGAAATATTTCATATTGAGCTTGAATGATCCATCTTCCTTAAGCTCAACTAATTCTTTGAGGATTAAGTCAACATATTTCGGCTCGCCATAAGGCGCCAGACCCATAACCTTATATTCGCCGGAGTTCACCTTGAAGCCGATATAGTATGTGAAAGCTGTATATAGCAACCCAAGGCTGTGGGGAAAATGGATCTCCTTCATAAGTTTGATCATATTTCCATCTCCTATCCCCCACGATGAAGTCGCCCATTCTCCAACGCCATCCAATGTTAGGAATGCGGCGCGGTCATAGGGGGAAGGGAAGAAAGCAGAGGCGGCATGAGATTGATGGTGCTCCAGGAATAAAAGCTTGCCCTCGAAATTCATGGCCTTCTTGATATATTCCCCCATCCAAAGCTTATGCTTGAGCCAGAGCGGCATCGACATCCAGAAAGCTTTAAGTCCGCGTGGGGCATAGGCGAGATAGGTTTCGAGGAGTCTCTCGAATTTTATGAATGGTTTATCATAAAATACTATATAGTCAAGATTACTGGATTCGATTCCGCCTTCTTTGAGACAATAATGAACGGCATTAATTGGGAAATTATGATCGTGTTTCTTGCGGGTAAACCGTTCCTCTTGCGCCGCCGCGGCATATTTGCCGTTCTGGATCAACGCCGCCGCCGAATCATGATAAAAGGCGGAAATCCCCAGAATATTCATTGATTATAACTTTCCCGCTTGTTGGTTTTTGGCGCCATCGTCAAACTCGATATTTGGGGAACTAAATGAAAGCGCCAATAATGTAAGAATACACCTGGCAGTTCAAAAGAAAGTCGGCGGCAAAAACTGATTAATTCCATTGACGATAAATATATAAGATAGTTATAATCTGTCAAGCGTTTTGAAAAGAAAAGCTATGGGCAGGCGACCGATTGGTATCTCAGCTCTCTCCTAAAGTTAAATCTAATTTGAAGGATTATTGCCCAAAATGCCCTATCCTATAAACTACTATTAGCGTATTCGGTTTATCGCCTCGGATCGGGAATTCATAATTTCCGATGATGGGGTGGAGGTTCAGGCTAATTAGAACAGCGCCTGGCAAAGCGGTCACGAATTAGTGCAATATTGTCCGATTATCGAACAGCGAAGGATCAGTGACCTACCTCCATCGCCGCGGCCGGCTCTTGGGTTCCTGAAATATGGAAGGCGGCAAGGCGGTGGAAACGTAGGCCGGCGTCTTAACACCTTGGTCATCTCTTCTCATCTCCGTGATGGCGGTTATAGTTGGTTTTCTATATCTTGAACTGATGGAGTAAGATTCTTCGGCGATTTTCAGGATTTCGGGCATTAGATTTTCCTGAGCCACTTCCTCAGTGAACTTCTGCCGTCCTTTGACTATGTCATCAATATAACTCTGAATTTCCTCCCGCGAATACATTTTGAATGGATCATAAGGGGAGATATCGCCATCAACACAAGCCGCAATATCTTCGGTGCCGAATATGCCTGGTTTATATTTGTTGCTGCCGCGCAAGTCGCCTCTTTGGATGGCCGCCATTAATTCGATGGGGACACGAGTCACTTTTCTAATCAGGTCCTTTTTGGCAAGCCCGTCCTCTTCATATTTCTTCAAGATCTCACCCATACCACCAGTATTGTATTGACGAAAATGGACCTTGCCCGGGAAATTGGATTGGAGCGATTTGATGATTTCGTAAAATCGATTTACCTTTTTGGCTCTTGAGCCAACGATGAAGGGATCGGTCCCCACGGTGCGCACAGATTCGCCGGCTTTATCCGGTTCCGAAGCGGCACTGTGTGATGATTCACCCCAAAGATAGGCCAGAACTGCCTGTTCGGCGGTGAGATTCTGGGCGAAAGACATAACCGTGTTGCGACGAGTGATAAATGCAAATAAAAGCCCATCAAGTTCAGATAATGGCGGCAGGTTGATGGATTCGCCTTCTATCCTGACCAGTTTGCGGCCCCTCTTCACCCGAAGTTTGCTTTTCTGAATTACCGCCCGACCATTGCCGCACAGACGTTCATCAAGGAAATCGGGATTGCCTTCTGAATCGATCATAACATTTTCCAATAGGGCCGATTTATCCACTAAGGCATTATACATCGCCTCCTGCAGTTTGGGATCCACATCGGTCTTAACGAAAAAATTTGCTTCTGAACCGTAAGCCGAACCATCGCTTTTTAATAATACAATATCATCTTGTATGGCTTCGGTCTTCTCCCCTTTGCCGAAATCCAGGCCCATTTGGTGGCACGACCAAGTGGATTTCCCGGTAGCCGAAAGCCCGAAGAGAAACACTCCATATCGTTTGAGCCGCCCATCATTGGCATCCCTCACATACACGAGTTTGGTGCCGGCGTGAAGTCCCAGCATTCCTCGATTATCGGCGGTCCACATCGCTTGGCGCAAAAACCCTTTTTTATCTTCACCCATATAATCCGAACCAAGGCAGATATTAATGTTATGTTCGGGTATAGCCAGCACTTGCTGGCGAAGCTGATGTTCTTCGGGGATATGAATCATTGTAAATTCGGGGCCGGGACGTTTTGACGGCTCGAACATAGTGTTGCCATACATATAGGCGATGCGGAAATTTTTGGGGTCTGCCACTGACATATAGAGATTCACCGTCGGGTTAAATTCGCCATTAAATCCCATTTGCCGCTTGAGATGTATAAATGGCAGAGTCCTCATCAAATGCAATACCTTGACCAGCTCGTCAGGAGCATTTTCCACGATATTTTTCATTACCGGCGTCAACTTTGGCAGGCGAACATCCTCACTACCCAGATAAACGGTTTTGGGACCAATTCGAGATGAAACAGCCGACCTCCAGCCATAGGAGCCAAATATAGTCTTAAAACCTGATTTCAAAGCCCGCGATTTGATTTGACTAATTTTCACATCCTCGACATTTGGGCCGTGAAGGCAATGTTTTAGCTGATCTGCAAAATTGTTATATGCGGTAGTATTGTAAATCGTATCGCTCATTATTTACCTCACCTGCAAGGTCGGATTTATCGTAAACTTCATTACAATGTATAAAAAATAGGGCGTGGGTCAATAAAAATCATGGCGTTGACCCTCCCCAATTTCTCCTCCCACTTTTTTGGCCGCGGAACCGTTCATAGAGGGTATCGGTTTTAACCTCAGACCTCTTAACCATTTAGACAATTCAATCAAAGGATTAATATGAATATGCAAAACAATCTGCGAATTATTCAATAAATCTACGGGGCATTTGGCAGTAGGTGGTCAAGGTTTTCCGGCAGAACGACTCATCCGTTTCCGATAATGATAAATTATATAAATTATCCCCCCGGCTATTGTAAGCATCACCGCCACATCAACCACCTCGCTGTATTTCCTGACTTCAGACCAGTTGTCTTTGAGATGATACCCAACATAAGTGAGAAATGCATTCCATAAACCTGCGCCGATGATTGTATAGATGGTGAATTTGAGAAGGTTCATACGCCCTACGCCCGCAGGAATCGATATTAAGTGCCTCACTACAGGAATGAATCTGCTAATGAAAATGGTTTTATCCCCATATTTACCGAAAAATTTCACGGTCATTTCAAGATGATGTTGGTCCAGCAAAAGGTATTTGCCAAATCTATGGACGAATGGCCGTCCGCCCCGAGCGCCGGCATAATAAGAGATGAGTGAACCGATTATACTGCCAACCGTGCTGAAGAATATCACCCCGGCGAATGTAAATTTACCTTCATAAATCAAAAATCCCGCAAAAGGCATAACCGCTTCGCTTGGCACTGGTGCAATCATGCTCTCTAAAGCCATCAGCAAGGCAACTCCGGCATAGCCAACAGCGGAAATTAGCTCAGTAATAAAATCGACGAGAAATTCAGTCAGACCCATGCGCTTCCTTCTTCAATTTACTCCAAAGATCCTCGATTCTTAGTTCGCACGCCCAATAATCGATATACATCAAATCCAGTTCCGCCGCCCGCACCTCGAAAACGCTGAGGGCATCACCAACCTGTTTTTCGCTGCCACCCGACAATTTTGCCCAATATAGTTTCATCAAGATGGTATCCTCTGGAGATGAGACGAAAACACTTATTCCTCCTATATCTTCATTATATCTACGGGAAAAACGGGATCGATCGAATGGGGTATTTGTTAGAATCCAAAAATCGATCTTGAATCCTTCCATTGAATCAATTATGTTGAACATTTCATTGCGTCTCACAGCATCTATTATGCTATGGTCATCAAAGTAAAAATCCGGGATGGAGAATGCTGAATTGAACTTCGAGACGTTTGATAAATCAATTTCAACAATGAAATCAATATCATGCGTTGATCGCGGCTCGCCCTGAAGGCTTGATACTAACGAGCCCGTTAGCATATAGTCAATCCCCGCCTTGTCCAGAATGGCGGTTATTTTTCTCACCAATTCCTGTTGTGGCATTTTTCCAGTCGTTTGAACAGCAATTTCTTGAATTCCTCTTCGCTCAATTCAGGATGAAGCTTGCGTAATCCCTGCGCGAACAGTTTTCTGGTGAAATCGGACATTTCGCAAGCGATCCTGAGCTTTTTCTCCGGCAACATCTTGCGGAGAAGCTCAATGTAGATTTTGTGGTTGGGGTTTTTCTTGATGTTCATTAATGGATTTCAGTTTCTAACAAGTAGGTTTCCGACATTTCCAACATTAATGAAGCCTCTGGAGAAACTCGATGATTCTCCCACCATTGATGACACGAATTTCAAGCTTCCCCTGGCCGCGAAGAACTCGGCGCCTTGCCCGTAGACTTCTCTTTAATCGCTCCGGCGGCGACAATCAGCATTGCGCCAGCAATCAGGACCAGCCATCCCCACTGTAGATGCACGAAGCCAACGACGGCACTGGCCACTTTCACCAGAACCTTTCGAGAAAGCTGATATTTCTTGATTTGATAGAATATGAATGTTATCAGCAATAAGGAGCAAGCGATAGAACCAGTCATCAGCAACCATTTGTGCTTGCGAAATAGCGCGGCCGCCGCCGAACCGACTGCCAATAATATAATGACTATCCCGTAGCCGATGCCAATCTTGAAATAGTTCATATCGCCTTTGACTGGGATTTTAATAATTGGTGAGAAAGCCCCCACCAGCAAAAGCGATGAGCCTAACAGGGCTAAGAGCAGTTTCCGTTCAAGTAAATTTAACTTCATTCACTATTTTCCTGCATTCGTATATTTAGTCATAGCAAATTTAGAATTGCGCATAGAGTATTAAATTAATATATATGCAATGCAACTGTCAATAATATAGATTTATCTATGAAGTATTATGCGAAACTATTAGGATATATCAAACCGCATTGGCATTTGGCGGTATTGGGGCTGATCCTGATGGCGTTTTATGCCTTGTTCTCCGGCTTTTCGCTCACGATGATTTATCCGGCATTTGAGAAGGTTTTCGCTGGCAATTCTCAAGCCCTTGCTGAGTCCGAATCGGGTTCGATATTATCGCAGGTAGCGCGATTGATTGGAGATACGGTCGGCAATCTCGCAACCATGTACAACAAAGGTGGCATTGACGAGATCGGCAGAGGTTTTAAGACTGGATTCGATGCTTTAATGGCTGCGAACAGCTCATTGGCAGTGCTCAAGTTCATTTGCGTAGGCGCATTGATTCTGATGTTCTTGAAGGCGGCATCGGATTATGGGCAAAAGGTCGTTTTTACCGGACTGGAGCAGAAAGTGGTGATGCATCTCCGGAATGAGCTATTTGAATCTCTCCAGCGGCAGTCGCTCGATTTCTTCCACAAATTCAAATCGGGAGAACTGGTAACGCGTATGGTATCCGATGTATCGGCAGTTCGATTATTCACCATCTCGAATATTGCCGAACTGATCAAGAACCTGATGCAGGTTGTGGTCTTTTTGATAATGACGATTCTGATTAGCTGGAAACTCTCGCTCATATCATATATCGTTTTGCCACCAATGATGCTCATCATTGGAAAAATCGGGCATAAGCTGAAGACTTATTCCGGACGTGCGCAGGGGGCGGTATCCGATACGTTAACATTCTTATCTGAGAAGATAACGGCTGCCAGAGTTGTGATCGCTTTCGACCAAGGTGGCCGAGAGGCGCAGTCATTCAGGGACATCTCCAATAATTACTATCGCAGATTCGTTAAGTTGATGCGGCTGGATATGCTGGCGGCTCCTCTCTCCGAATTCCTTGGGACTATCATCGGAGTGGCAGTGCTCTACTATGGAGCAACCCAAATATTGACCCCGAATTCATCTCTTTCCACTGGCACTTTTATGGTCTTTTTAGCCGCCTTGTTTTCAATGATGCATCCTTTAACACGCACGGTGAAGGTCTATGCCGATATCAAGAAGGGCTCCGCCCTAATGGAGAGGATTTTCGAGGTGATGGATTATCCGCCAACTATAAGTGAGGATGAGGATCCTGTAGAAATCTATTCTTTGACCCAGGGCATCAAATTTGAAAATGTGAGTTTCAGTTATGATCGGGGAAATGAAGTGCTTCGAAATATCAATCTGGAGATACCGGTCGGTGAGACCGTTGCACTCGTAGGGCCATCAGGGGGAGGGAAAAGTACCATTGCAGATTTGATCCCGCGATTTTACGATCCCGATGAGGGCGCAATATTAATTGACGGAATCGATATCAGAAAGTTATCATTAAGGTCGCTAAGAGGACTTATGGGAATCGTAACCCAGGAAACGATTCTATTCAATACGACCATAGAAGCGAATATTGCCTATGGCAAACCTGAGGCTTCGTCCTCCGAGATTCGCCAGGCGGCATCACTATCCAACGCTTCGGACTTCATTGAGCTTCTGCCGGACAAATTTCAGGCTGTCGTAGGAGAGCGGGGCACCAAATTATCAGGAGGACAACGGCAGAGAATTGCGATCGCCCGCGCTATGCTTCGCAATCCACAAATGCTAATATTTGATGAAGCCACCAGCTCTTTAGACAATGAATCAGAGAGAGCGGTTCAAGGCGCCATCGTCAATCTTCTCGAGTCACGCACTACTCTGGTGATAGCTCACAGACTATCGACTATTGTTCGAGCAGATAAAATTGCGGTGATTGCTGATGGAAGAATTTTGGACGCCGGCACGCACGATGAATTGATGGGCCGATGCGACCTCTATCAGCGTTTATATGAATTAGAATTCGCCGATACAGGAACGACAGTCAATAATGGATTCAATCAACAGCCATCAGAAAATTAGATATGACTTTCATCGGGCTTTATTCATCCAGATTAAGCAAGCTGGAGACTGCCTGCTTTCGACCCCCGCCATAAGGGCATTCAAGAAGGCGTATCCAAAATGCGAAGTTCATTATCTGGTGGGGAAATACTTAGCGGGGATACTCGAAGGTAATTGTTATATCGATAAGACTATCATCATTGAAAACAGCGGTTGGTTGTCCCCTATTACTATGGCTTTTTCCCTTCGGCATGCGAATTATGATCTGGCAATCGATTTCTTGAGTAATCCGACCTCATCGAAGCTGGCCTTTATAAGCGGAGCAAAAGTCAGAGTCGGATACAAGTTGCGGGGACGCAGCTGGGCATATAATATGCACCCGGCAAATCTCGATCCCAATGAGTACGCCGCGTCAAGCAAACTCCACCTGCTGGAAGCTATCGGAATCAAGATGGATGGCTTGAAGCTCGATTTTAGCATTATTGATGAATCCATAAATAAGGCGGCCGAGGATTTGGCTCAGTTCGATACCCATTTGTTGGCGGTGGTGCCCGTAAGCAGACGTGAGTACAAACGATGGCCATTAGAGAAATATAGTGATGTTCTGGATCGGGTTGCAAATGAACTCAATCTCGTGCCAATGCTGTTGTGTGGGCCCGGCGAAATTGATATTCTAAATTTCATTGGTTCCAAAATGAAAACACGTGCTTTGATAAGGGAAATGAATTCCTTTCAGCAATTCGGCGCATATCTGCATAAAGCAAAAATGTTATTTGGCAACGATAACGGCCCCAAGCATATCGCCGTAGCGCTGGGAATACCTACATTGGCCATAATGGGGCATTTGAATCCATTTAATTGGACCGAGCCGAACAACCCAAAGCATATATTTGTGAGCCGGGAATTGGAGTGCAAATTTGATTGCAATCCTCGAAAATGCAGGAATTTCAAATGCATAGAGGATATTTCCGAAGAGCAAGTATATTTGAAGCTTAAGGAACACTGGCTAAAGGCGATTCAAGGTGAAGATGATAATAATCAAATTAATAAAGCTCCTCTTCAGAAAAACCGGGACTGAGAAGAATACTATCCAGAAGATCCTGATTATCCGCCAGGATAATCGAATCGGCAATCTTCTTTTCATAACCGCGCTGATGAGGGAATGTAAGAAGGCATTCCCCGAGGCATCAGTAGATGTATTGGTTTCCAATAAATTCTCAGCAATTCTTGAGAGAAATCCCTATATAGACAATATTTGGGAGTATCGCCATAAGGAGTTTATTTTTATGCCATGGAAACTATTCAGCTTAATAAGAAAGTTGCGTCGCTACAAATATGATATCGTGATTGACACCAAAGACGTTTTTAGTTTTAATAACGCATTCATCACATTAGCTTCTGGCGGAGCAAAAGTGGTTGGGTATGCTTATGCGAGAGCCAAGACGGTCCATGATGTGAGCGTCCCCATACCTTCCGATAATATGTATGAACCTCTACGGCATTTGGAATTGCTACGGGCAATTGCTGGCCAAATGTCTGATAATGGCGATATGGAGGTTTACCTCTCCGAGAATGAAATAGAGCGGGGCGAAATATTACTGAAGCAAAATGGATTACATCCCGGCGAATTTGTAGCCATTCACTGCGGGGGACGCGGCAGAAAGTCATACGGAATCGGCAGGTTCATTACTGTGGCAAGGATGTTATTCTCACGGCACGGACTGACATCAATCATAATATATGGTCCCGATGAATCAGATGATATCGGGAATTATGCTAATGAAAAAGGGATAACCTTTCTTATGCCAGTTGATGTGAGACAGATGGCGAGCCTCATTTATCATTGCCGAATATTTCTCGCCGGTGATACGGGGGCTTTACATATTGCGGCCGCACTGGGGAAGCGCACGGTATCCTTATTCATCGGCTCAAATTGGAATCGTTACACTCCGCAAGGATCTCATCATTTGGCCTATCGCAAGCTCGATGATCCACCTGCAGAGACGCTCGTAGTTGAGATGGTTCTTCAGAACCTGAGTTGTCCCACGCCTCAATGATATGCATATCCTAATGAAGATAATGGATGAATCGGATTTATGGAAGAAGAGATGATTTCGGTAGTCCTCGCCACTTACAACGGGGAAAAATACCTTCCGATGCAATTGGAAAGCATTGTTCATCAGACTTACAAAAACATCGAGATAATATGCGTCGATGATCTCTCAGAGGATAGCACAATTGAGATTCTCCGCCATTTTCAAAGGCAGCATCCCCATTTGATCTCGATTCATATCGGAGAGCGCAACCTTGGATCACGGAAGAATTTTGAACGAGGATGCCGATTGGCGAAGGGCAAATATATAGCGTTTTCAGACCAGGATGACTGGTGGCGACCGGACAAACTTGAGATATTGCACCGACTTATTACCAGCCGCAGCAATCTGGCGTTCGTTTATTCTGACGCCGCCATTACTAACGAATCACTTAATATCACCGAGGAGAGCTTTTTGGGCTCCATTCATCGGCCTTTTGAGGGCGCGAATTTTTATAATGTCGCTTATGAAAATATGGTGATGGGATGCACGATGCTTGCCGCTACCGACTTTGTAAAAAGAGCTCTCCCCTTTCCAGAGAAAGGATATCACCACGACTATTATCTTGCCATTATGGCAAAAGCCATGAATTATGAAGTTGATTATATCAATGAGCCGCTCATAAAATATAGGCGTCACGCCGCTAATATCGTTGGAAGGGACAGAAGTCTCAAAGTGAGATCAAATTACAAAGCCAGAACTGAGCGGCGTTATCAAGAAGTATCACTGCTCGATTTCCCAAAATTCACGGACCAAAAACTGCTTCGAATATTAAGGGGCAAACTCGAAATGCTGGACAGTATTCTGCATAAGAATCTGATAAACGCTTTAAGATACTATTGGGCTTATTACAGAGATTTGAAGGAGGCTGGCGTTATGAATCGAAAGGTGATGAGAAGCGATTTGCGATTGATTTTCAGGGGAATGTTCTTTTAATGGGCCATAGCACTTTCTGCATAATTATTAGGGTGTTCAATCGCGTAGATGACTTAAGAATTTGCATCGATCTAATCAGAAAGTTCTGGATTCGGAATGAGTATTATGTCCTGATTGTCAGCAATGGAAAATACGCAGGATTTGATATACCTGAGGAAATCCGTAATGCGGCGGATAATATAATCGATTTGGCGGAAAATATTGGCCATCTTGAAGGCGACCAGAGACTACTCAAAGCTGGATTGCAGTTTATCCCCGACTCATGCGAATATACTATCTTGCTACAAGCGGACACGTGGATATTTGATGATGAGCTGATCGACAAATATACTACCGAGATGAAGAACAGCTCGTCGGTTTGGAGCAGCGCCGAATGGGTGGAGAAATACTGGTCATTGGCCATTGATTTCGCAATTGCAAAGACCGATTTCATAAAATCGAATTCAGGAATCTTGGATTTCGAGAAGCATCCGGAAGCCTGGGTGTGCGACTATCTAATGGAAAACGGGTACAAATTCCTTTATATAAAGGAATGTATGCCAGTGCATATTCCCAAATTCCTGAGAGCTTTTTACAACGCTTATGGAGGAAGATTCAGGTCGTTTCCCGAGGCGAAAATGGTTACGCATCATATTGAGGATCTGGAAGGCGGGATTGAGGAGAAAATGTTGCTTGCCAATATATGCTTGGGGCGGAAGGAATTCAACATTGGTGACGAAGCCATGATTGCCTCAGGGAATCGCAAACTCAAAAAATTAATAAAGTTGGGGATGTTTCTCCCCCGGTCAAAATGGTTTGGCGGCAAAAAGCATCGGCGATTGGAGAGCCGCGTTAGGAAAGGATCGTGAGCTGTCCAATGCCACAGATGAAGCGGGTTCTGTTTATCGCTTTTTACTTCCCACCTATATCTGGTGGCGGAGTCCAGCGGCCGCTAAAGTTCGTTAAATATCTTCCCGAATTCGGGTGGCTGCCGGATGTACTTACAATCAGCCCTGGCAGTATTAAGTCCTATGTCAAGGACAAAATGCTTCTTGCTGAGATACCGCCGGAGGTAACTGTACACCGCGCATACTTCCCGGATTTTACCCGCCTGCCGCTTTTCCGCGGAAGCGCCGCAAAAATATTCTTTGAGCCATTCAAGAATCGATTTCTGATCCCATCAAATGAAGTGACCTGGAATCCATTCGCTTTCAGAAAGGCGATGAAGATAATCGAACGCCAAAGGCCGCAAGTTATCCTGAGCTCATCGCCGCCAAATTCCGTCCATCTTCTGGGTTTACGCTTATCTCAGAAATATTTCCTCCCCTGGGTAATGGATATGCGCGATGAATGGATTCATCCCTATAATATGAAGGGCTTTTGCAATCTCCCAGAAGGGCGACAGCTCAAGGAAGTTGAACTTGAAAACAGAGGCCTATCTGCTTCGAACAAGATAATCGCCGTCTCTCCATTAATGAAGGAGCATATCATTGAAAGAACCGGCGCAACACCCGACAAAATCGAGATAATCTCGAACGGTTTCGATGACAGCGATTATGAGGATTATGAGGATGTACCGCCTCCAAAGGGCGAGAAATTCAAGATTATGATTATGGGGACTCTTGGCTGGATTACTTCAGTCCAGGTTTTTGTGGAATGCCTGGAGCAGTTGATTGAAGCTCAACAAATCGATCCTGAAAGAATCGAGATAAGTATCTTAAGCCAATCTCGTCAAAATAAATTAGATGAATATTTTCCAAAGCATTTCAAAGCCCGCACTGCCGGCAATTTTAGATTTTTCGGCTTTCAACCTCATCATCGTGCGATTAAAATGATGTCTGAGCATCATGCTTTCATACTAATCTTGAATCCGGAAGGAAAATCTGTCATCTCCGGCCGTATCTTCGAATACGTTCGGGGAAGGCGACCAATAATAGCCTTCATTCCCGAAGATGGGGAAGCCGCTGATGTTATTCGTGCCACGAATACCGGCGAATATTGTGCGCCAAACAGTCCGGAAAAGATGAAGGCCATGTTGTTGAAATACTACTCTCGTTGGGAAAATGACGAGTTCAATTATCGTCCGAATTTTGATGAAATTGATAAATATAACCGTAAGGCCCTGACGGCTAAGCTCGCCAAGGTTCTCGATGAAGTAGTTGAAAATGCGCAAAGTACTCGTAATCGCTGAGGATCATTTTGGGAATGGCATTGTCGAATTGATCGGCAATAGTGTTCAAGCCAAACTTCTTACTTATCGACAATGGAAAGCACTCTCATTCTTCGCCAAGGTCAAAACGATCAGCAAATATAACTACATCCATCATTTCGGTGGCACTGACTCAAAGACATTGATAAACTCATGCAGGATTCTCAGGAAAAAGCTAATTGTGCATTTCATCGGCACGGATGTTTACCACATTCTAAATTGTGCCAGCCGGCATTTGGAAAATGAGAAGAAGCAGTTGCTGAAAGTGTGGAAGTTGGCCGCTACGGGGAAGAACCTTATCTCTGAATTGGAAACCGTTGGTATCGGGAGGGTGGAATACGTTCCTTTTAATGTTTATTTCAATAATCCTCCTGAGTTAGGAGAGCCGGAGCCGAAAACTGCACTTGTGTATATACCCAGAGGCAGAGAAGAATTTTATGGGATCAAGGTCATAAAGGGTTATTTGGCAAAGTTTCCTGATATCAAATTCTATGTTATTGGCAATGAGGGCATAGATGGATGTCGTTTCTCGAATGTGCATTACTTGGGATGGATAGATAATGTTATTGAATATTTGGACCGGTGCAAGATTTATATCAGGCATACGGTTCACGATGTTATGCCGCCGATTCTCGTTCGCCAAGCGTTCTTGAGGGGAAGACATGTCATGTATAACCATGATTTTCCATTCTGTCACCGGTTTGGAGATGAAATTTTCATCGACCTGATGGACAATTGGTACCCTAACATCGCAGGCCAAAATTTAATTCTGCAAGAATATTCTCGAGAGAAGATTGCGGGTGGTTTCTTGAATTTGTACTCATAATTATCCGGCATTGCGCATTTCTCAAAATTAGCTTGAAATCCTGATACGATTAGATTATCCTTTTTCAATGGCAGGTATAGAGTTAATTGAGCTCAAGAAAAGCGGCTTTATCGACGAGCGAGGTTGGACTGTGAATCCGATACCGTTCGATCTATTATCGAAGAATACTTTCGGACATATCCATATCACCTCGGCCGTGCCCGGGGCGATTAGAGGAAATCATTTCCATAGCAAATTAAATGAGTTTTTATTTGTCTTTGGCGGTGAATATGATTTCTATTACGAACTGGGAAATGAAATAATTTGCAGACGTTTTGACGAAAACGAGCTATTTGGAATACAAATTAATTGTGGTGTTTCCCATGCCCTCAAAAATACTTGCGGCAAAATGATCTATATTGCATCATATTATGACGACCACTACGATTTGGCGAATCCGGACACGACCAGAAAATTATTGATATGAAACCGATTGAGATTGAAAGCAAGGAGATGAGATGCAAACATCATACGTGCTAATGGAAGTTGCGCCGGGCAAGGTGCGTGAAGCGGTGAAGATGCTTAATGATAATCCCCGGATCAAGAAGGCAACTGCGGTTGCAGGGGCTTATGACATCGTGGTTGAAGTAGATGCCCCGAATCACAACACGCTCTCCAAAATAATTACCGAGGATATTCATGAAATAGCGGGCCTGGTCAAAACCACGACATTAATCGCTTTCGAACTCGAATAAACCGTGAGTTTCGAATACCCTGAATTCATTAAGAAGTTGCCCCAAGCTGATATTCCATTCGATGGAATCAGAGGATATTTGCTATCTTCCGAATTTGGGCAGGTAGTATTTTTTGAGATAGACCCAATAGGAAAGATCCCGGAACACAGCCATAGCGCTCAATGGGGATTCGTAATTGAAGGCTCGATGAGACTCAGTATCGGTGGAAAATCGGAAATTCAAAATGCCGGCAGCTATTATTATATTCCTGCTGGGGTTCGGCATTCCGCCGAATTCCTCACCAAATTCTATGTTGTAGATATTTTTGCAGATTCCAACCGTTATAAGATTAAAAAGACATGATTTTGGATTCATACGGAGATTTCCTGTCGAAAGACCGGCGATATGCAGTATTTGGAGTATCCCGACTCAAAAAGAAATTCGGGAATTATATACTTGAAAGCCTTCAACGTTCAGGCTATCAGGCAGTTGGAATAAACCCGTCCGCTTCCGGGCAACCCAACATATATTCATCAATTGATGCATCACCGTTGGCGCCAAACGCAGCGATTATTGCAGTTGCCAGGAAGAATACCCAAATGGCTTTGAAGGAATGCCAGAAATTCGGAATCAATGATATTTGGTTGCAACCCGGCACCACAAGGAAAAATGAACTCGACAGCATAGATCGTCCTGAGGGCAATTTTTGGGCAGGGCGGTGCATATTATTATATTTGGAATCCGCCCGATTTCCTCATAATATACATCGCGGGCTACTGAGCATAATGGGGAGGCATTAATACAATTTTCGAATTAGCCCAAAAAATAGTTGCCAAATGAAAATAGATAATTTAGATTTTACACTTGAATGAATGACTGGGGTTTCGAGGAATATATCCTCAAGTGAGGATTATGTTAGAAAGTTATCGTGTTGGAACAGTTAAGGAGGTTTCTGTGAGAGGTATTATTGCCGTATTTGCTGGAGCATTGATCCTTATTTTAGTTATTTTTGTGTCTTCAGCCACAGCTTTTGAACCAGGCTCGATCGGACTTAGCGTTGGAGGGGGAATGAATGTGCCGGTGCTTGACTTTGCGGATCAATCTGCGCTAGCGGCATCAATAGGTTTTGGATTCACGGCTAAAATGCAATTTCAGCTTACGTCGCAATTGGCGATTGCCGGCTACTACGACTTTCGGCATTTCGATACTCATTTCACCAGGCCGCCGACAGGATATACTGGGGGATATGCCACATATAGACTGCATACTTTCCTTCTAAATCCACGGCTATATCTGGGTAAGGAGATGCCATGCTCATTCATTGAGGTAGGGCCTTCCGGATACATACCCTATTTTTACATCCCGGGAGATCAGAGCAATATTGATATGTTGCCCAGCGAACTTGCCTTTGGAGTTAATTTCGGATATGGCTGGCATACCGATAAGATTGACTTAATAATCAGATATAATATATTCAAGACTGATCGCACTACACAAACCCCGGAAACTTTCATTCACTATTTGACTTTCGATGCATTGCTCAATGTCATTCCCGGAAAATAATTCTCATTCGGTGTTTTCAGAGGTCGGTCTTGACCGGCCTCTTTTTTATTTTGTATGATCTATAAACCTCTGTTCCTAGCAATACTTTCTCTATTTCTTTTCCTGTCATTTGTTAGTTGCGGCACCAGCCCTGACTTGGAATCGACTGATACCAAAGCCGTCCCCCCGTCCCCATCCGCCAAGAATATCATGCTATTCTCGGGTCAATACAATATCCTCTCAGATCTTAATTTGGTCGGGACCGAAGATTTTTCTTTGTTTTTATTGCCTTCCGGCAATATCCAGGTAAAATCGGAGGCGATCATGGATAAGGGTTACATTTATCAGCACAGCGCTGAATTCATAGCAGACAATCAATGGAATATCGACCATATTATTATTAATTATCACGGTGGAGGGCTGACACGAACACAATTCATAGACCGTGATGGAGATACCTATTCCTGCTTGCTTTCGACCGGAGATGGGAGAACACAGCATTTCGGTTTCGCCGGCGCCACAGGCGGACAAGCCGGCGCCGATAAGTATGATATTTCGTATAATCTATTGGCATTTTCCATTCCGATATTTTCCAAGTTAAACTTGCGGCGAGGAGATTACAGAGACGTGCGCACTATCTTGATCGAACCCAGTTCTCTTAAAGCGTTTGACGCAAAATTCCGTTATAATCGCCTTGAAGATGCGATGGTCACAGTTCCCGCGGGCAAATTTTATGCCAGCAAATATTGTGTCAGCGACTGTTTAGGCGAGCATAAAAGATTTTGTTGGGTAGATATCAACAACCTGATTATCTGTCTGGGGGACAACCTCGAAGGAAATAATATTTATCAGCTAAGCTCGTTGATACGGGGCTCAGATGCAAAGATTAATGTATCTTTTAACCGAGATAATCTATGAAATCGAGCGGACAAAAAGTGGTTTATGTCTGCGAAGGCTGTGGTTTCAGTTCACCCAAGTGGTTGGGAAAATGCCCACAATGCGGCCAGTGGAGTTCCTTTGCAGAACAGTTCGCGCGCCACGAATCGAAAGGTTCGCGGCACTCAAATAAGCAAAAAACACTGCCCATTTCTCTCGATGACATCACTACTGAGCATTTCGTTAGGATTGACAGCGGGTTCGACGAGCTCAATCGTGTTCTTGGGGGAGGTTTGGCAACGGGGTCTGTGAATTTGCTCGGGGGTGAGCCCGGAATTGGCAAATCCACAATACTCCTGCAGATCGCCGGCAATATCAGCAAATCAGATTTCAAATCGCTTTATGTCACCGGAGAGGAATCTGAGGTTCAAATCCGAAATCGCGCCGAACGGCTGGGAGTATTGGGCAATAAAGTATTAATCACGATCGAGACGGAAGTCAGAGATATCATACGCACCATTGAAGCAAGCGAACCGGCCTTGGTAATCATTGATTCCATTCAGACCGTTTACGATCCGGAATTGGGGAGCTTTCCTGGTACAATCGGGCAAATCCGCGAATCTACGGCCGCCTTCATAGAGTATGCCAAACGCACCGGTGTGATCTTTATACTGGCCGGCCATATCACCAAGGATGGGTCGATCGCCGGCCCCAAACTATTGGAACATATGGTGGACACAGTCCTTTATTTTGAAGGCGATCGTGATTTTCTATATCGAATCATTCGCGGCGCAAAAAACCGTTTTGGGCCTGCAGGTGAAATAGGTGTGTTCGAGATGAAACCCAGCGGTTTAATCGAAGTCCGCGATCCTTCAGGAATTTTTTTGAGCGGGACATTGGAGGGGTCAGGTTCGATTGTGACCCCGATGATGGAAGGCTCCCGCCCTTTTCTGATTGAAGTGCAGGGACTGGTGGTCCCCTCCGGCTACAGCGTTTCTCAGAAAGTATCGGTAGGTCTCGACTCTCGCCGAATTTCCCTCATCGCCGCTATATGTGAGAAAAAGGGCGGTTTGCATCTTGCAGGAATGGATTTGTTTATCAAAATTCTTGGCGGAATTAAGGCCGAGGAGGCGGCTGTCGATTTGCCGGTAGCTTTAGCGCTTTTCAGCAGTCTTAATGATGTTAGCATTCCATCAGGCACTGCGGCATTCGGTGAATTGGGCCTTTCCGGAGAAGTCCGAGGAGTAGCCAATGCCGACAGACGGGTTACCGAATCCATAAGGATGGGATTCCGAAACCTTATCTTACCGTCATCAAATTCCTCTCAATTACACCTGACAAAAGATATCGGTATCACATCTGCAAACCATCTACTGCAGGCTTTCCGGGCTCTGCTTCCAAGATGATTTCATGCAAGGATTTGAGATTTAGTTACACCACTGATGGAGAATCCATCGTGGGATTGGATGGGCTTTCTCTTAAAATCGTTGCCGGGGAATATGTGGCAATTATGGGGCCTAATGGTTCGGGCAAATCGACATTGGCAAGAGTCATATCGGGCATAATGCCCCAGGATGAAGGTGAATACTTCTTTGATGGCGTCAGCGCCAAGAGTCCGGACGGCTCTCGTTTGATTATGGAAAATATTGGCATAGTTTTCCAAAATCCAGATAATCAAATGGTTGCTATGACGGTGGAGAGCGAGATCGCATTCCCCCTGGAAAATAAGAACATCTCCCCTTCTATAATCCGCGAGAAGGTGAATCAGATTGTAGAAATATTTGGCTTGAAAGAACTTTTGAAAAGGCCGCCGCAAATGCTTTCCGGAGGAGAACGTCAGAAGGTTCTGATCGCCTCGGTTCTCACTTGCGAACCGATATGCCTTATCTTTGATGAGCCCACTTCCCTACTGGATCCAAATGGCCGTAAGCAAATACTGGAATTGTTAGGTGAAATCCACACCGGCGTCGGGGCATTTCCTTCCCCACAGCGGGATAGCCATGCGAAACCCACAATAATTCATATTACTCAATTCGCAGATGAGGCGCTTCAAGCCGAAAGGATTATTGTCCTTGACAAGGGCAAAGTAGCTTACGATGGAACGCCGGAAGCCATATTCCATCGCCTCTACCGCGAGAATAAGGTTTTGATATCATTGCCCAGTCTCCTGAAAGCCCGGTGGGCGGAAACTTTGGGGAAAAAACCTGTGCTTCCGCAAGATGAACCCCTGGCCATGATCGATTCGTCCAAGAATGAATCCGGGTTTGACTTTACGGATGTCAAATTCATATACAAGCTTTCATGGGGAGAAGATATAACTGCCCTTGAAAGAGCAACTTTCGAGATTCCATTGAACTCGGTTACCGGCCTGATGGGGGCGACCGGATCGGGGAAAAGCAGTGCGGCCCGGATTATGTCATTCCTCGCTTTACCCGATGAAGGAGCATTTAACTATAAAGGAATGACTGTTAGTCGGTCATCATTATCTAAACTCAGAAAACAGGTCAGTTTGGCTTTTCAATTTCCGGAAAGACAATTTTTCTGCGAGAACGTTTATGACGAGTTAGCGTTTGGTTTGAGACTACGTGGGGTGGATGAAACCACAATTACTGACATCATTATGAAATCATTGGAATTGGTTGGCCTTGAATATGACCGATTTGCCGCGCGCGATCCTTTCACCTTATCTGGTGGAGAGAAACGAAGGGTTGGCATTGCTATCAACCTGGCATTAGACCCTGAAGTAATAATTCTTGACGAGCCAACATCGGGAATGGACGGCGAAGGGCTTGTATATCTCAGGAAATTAATAATGGCTTTGAAATTAAAAGGAAAAACGATAGTCGTAATATCCCATAACCAGGAATTCATTCTATCCATTTGTGATAAGATCATTTTCTTCAACAAGGCCAAAATTGTGGGGCAAGTCGCAGTGTCCGAAATCCTGAGTGGTGATTCCGTGATTTCCAAACACTATCTGCTACTCACACCTTATGTCGAATACATTCTCAAGAAAGCTCGAGCACTTGGGATTTTGCTGAGATATCTCCCGATTCCTGATTAGACTATTTTGTTGCTGGAGCCCCTTCAAGGCTGTGTAGATCAATCCCCTCACTCCCATACACCAAACTTCTACCATCCCTTTCCCACCCCCCAATATTTTTTCGCTTGCAATTTCATTCAATATGGTCTAAGATTTGCCGAAACTAACAAGATGAAGCCGTTCATAATTGAACCATTGTAATGTGTTGTGCGGTATGGCGTTGGGAATAAGACATATTTTAGATGAGGATATATGAGATGGTAATGAAAAAGGCACTTAAGAAGAAGATTGGCCAGAAAGCCGTAGCAAAGGCCAAAATGGCAGGCAAGGGATTAATGAAAAAAGACAAGAAAGCTGGGGCAAAGAAGAGAGTATTGAGGAAAAAGGCAAAGCCGGCGATTAAGAAAAATAAGGCGACTGTTAAGAAGACAAATCCTAAAGGGACCGTAAAGAAAAGGATGTCTCCAAGAATGGCTAAGGGACTTACGGCTAAAGCATTGAAGGCCTTGAGCGGCAAATATGTCTATTATTTTGGAGATGGCAAGGCCGATGGGAATGGCAAGATGAAGGAACTTCTGGGAGGAAAGGGAGCGGGATTGGCCGAGATGACCAATGCCGGCGTGCCGGTCCCGCCCGGATTCACTATCACCACTGAGGTTTGCACATTGTTTTATGAAAACAATATGAGCATCCCCCGAACGATAGAAGAAGAGATAATGACCAACTTGAAAAGGGTTGAAAAATCGACCGGCTTCAAATTCGGCGATTCAACGGATCCACTCCTAGTTTCGGTTCGATCTGGAGCAAAATTCTCCATGCCTGGAATGATGGATACGGTGCTTAACTTAGGGTTGAACGACGGGACCGTGGAAGGATTGGCGAAAAAGACCAATAATGAGAGGTTTGCGCTGGATTCTTATCGCAGGTTTATCTCAATGTTCGGTAACGTGGTAATGGGTATCGATAAAAGTGATTTCGAGGAAATCATTGAAAAGGAAAAGGGGAAATATCGACTAAAATTCGATACTGAATTGAGTTCGGAAAATTTCAGGAATATCATCAATGAAGCCAAGCACCTGATTAAGAAAAAGGCTGGTGAGGAATTCCCGCAAGATCCGATTGCCCAACTACAGAGGGCGCGAGATGCGGTCTTTAAATCCTGGAATAATCCGAGAGCGATTACATACAGGAGGCTTAATGATATTCCCAGTGGATTGGGTACTGCGGTCAATATCCAGACAATGGTATTTGGGAATATGGGGAACAACTCTGCCACTGGTGTTGGCTTTACCCGTGACCCATCGACCGGCGCTAAAAAGTTCTATGGGGAATACCTGATCAATGCTCAGGGCGAAGATGTGGTAGCTGGAACAAGAACTCCCAACCATATTTCAGAATTATCGAAAGAGATGCCCAGAGTATATAAGCAGTTAGTTGATATTACCAGCAAGCTGGAGAAACATTACCGTGATGTTCAGGATTTTGAGTTTACCATCCAGGATGGTAAGCTTTATATGCTTCAGACTCGGACCGGCAAGCGAACTGCATTTGCCGCTGTAAAAATTGCGGTAGATATGGTGAAGGAGAAACTAATCACCGAGCAAGAGGCGCTTTTCCGAACTGACCCTGAACAGTTAAACCAGCTTCTCCATCGAAATATCGACCCAGCCGCCAAATCTGTAATAATTGCCAAAGGGCTGGCGGCATCACCCGGCGCCGCTTCCGGGATGGTTGTTTTCAACGCCGATGATGCCGTTAGGTTTGCTGAGGATGGCAAACAAGTGATCTTGGTCCGACATGAAACCAACCCTGATGACATTCATGGGATGAATGCCGCCAACGGCATTTTGACTTCCCGCGGCGGCATGACCAGCCACGCCGCTGTGGTTGCACGGGGCATGGGCAAGTGTTGCGTAGCCGGTTGTGAGGAAATAAAAGTCTATTATTCCGAGAAGAATTTCATAGTCGGAGAATATATTGTTAAGGAGGGTGATACAATAACTCTCAACGGTTCCACTGGGGAAGTGATGCTGGGTGAAGTCGCCACTATTGAGCCTGAGCTCTCGGGTGAATTTGCCATATTTATGTCATGGGCGGACAAGTATCGCCGTCTCAAAATCCGAACCAATGCAGACATCCCTCGCGATGCCGAACAAGCAATGAAGTTCGGCGCCGAAGGGATCGGATTATGCCGTACCGAGCATATGTTTTTCGCCGAGGATAGATTGCCTTTGGTTCGTGAGATGATTCTGGCGGAAAATGAACAAAAGCGCAGCGAAGCCCTCGATAAGCTTCTCCCCTTCCAGAAAAAGGATTTCAAGGGATTGTTTGAAGTAATGCGCGGCTATCCGGTCACTATTAGAACCATAGATCCTCCTCTTCACGAATTCCTTCCCAACCGGGAGGATCTAATGGTCGAAATTGCGGAGATGAAGGCTCGCAAAGATGAGACAGAACTGATTAAGGAAAAGCAGAAGCTACTCAATCGAGTTCAGGAATTGCATGAATTTAATCCAATGCTCGGACATAGAGGCTGTCGTCTTGGAATCACCTATCCCGAAATAACTGAAATGCAGGCCCGAGCAATATTTGAAGCCGCCTGCGAAGTCGCCAAAACCGGTAAACCAGTGGTCCCGGAAATAATGATACCTTTAGTCGGAATGGTATCGGAGCTAAGGAACCAGAAGGAGATCATCATTCGTGTTGCCGAAGAAGTGATGAAGGAATATAAGATAAAAATCAAATACCTCATCGGTACAATGATTGAGATTCCCCGCGGGGCCTTGACTGCTGATGAAATCGCCAAGGAGGCGGAGTTCTTTAGTTTCGGCACAAACGATTTGACACAGATGACTTTCGGTTATTCCCGTGATGATGCCGCCAAATTCCTGAAACACTACCTTGAGCAGGGCATCCTCGCGAAGGATCCATTTATCACACTCGACCAGATCGGCGTTGGCCAACTGGTGAAAATGGGAACGGAAAAAGGGCGCTCCATCCGCAAGGACTTGAAGGTTGGCATCTGTGGGGAGCATGGCGGCGACCCGGCATCAATCGAGTTCTGCAACCGCTTGGGATTTAATTATGTCAGCTGCTCACCATTCCGAGTGCCGATAGCGCGCCTGGCGGCGGCGCAGGCCACTTTAGGAAGCTCCGACTATACTTCGAAATGAGGCGCATGCACTCGTAGGTTCGATGTAAGAATAATTTAGTCGCTTGGCTCAAAAGGCCTGAGCAGGAATGAACACGCCCAATCATAACTGGTGAACGCACTTGAAATTGGGCGTGTTGTATTTATCCCTTAAGGTTTATTTCATCACCATTAGTGATAATTTTATCAATCCCAGGCAAATTGGTAGGCCAGAATTTATTACAGCACAAGAATTTATGAAAGGCGCGAGAAAAATCATTTGACAAAATAAGCGAAAATAAATTAGAATGACACCTTATGAAAAAAATAGCATCTTTAGTAAAATAAGAGGAGAATCTACAGGATGAGTGATCTTGGTCTTATCTCGCTTGTGATTGCGATTAGTGCTTTTGGTCTTCTATTTGCCGCATATCTTAGCAGATGGGTTCTGCGGCATGAAACCGGCAGCCTGGCTATGCAAAATATCTCCAATGCCATCAAATCGGGAGCGGAGGCGTTTCTGCGGCGCCAGAATAAAACCATTTTATACCTCGCGTTTGTAGTTGCGGTTTTATTATTCATCGGCTATGGGTTTATCCGCAGCCACCGCAATTTCGATCCTGTTGGAAGTTCATTGGAATTAGCCACATGGATCACTATCTCATTTATTTTGGGCGCATTGTGTTCGGTATTCGCAGGTTATATTGGTATGTGGATTTCAATCCGCAGCAATATACGGACAGCCCATGCGGCGCTTTCCAGCCTGAACGATGCCTTGCGAATCGCTTTGCGCGGCGGTGCAGTTTCAGGATTATTGGTGGTTTCAATGAGTTTATTGGGGGTGGCGGGCTTGTATGCCCTTGTGAATTCCGTCAGCGATATTGATCCAACCAAGATACCATTGCTGATTGTAGGGTATGGCTTTGGAGCGTCCTTTGTTGCCCTATTTGCTCAATTGGGCGGGGGTATCTATACCAAGGCGGCAGATGTTGGGGCCGACCTAGTCGGGAAAGTTGAAGCGGGCATTCCGGAAGATGACCCACGGAACCCGGCTGTGATTGCTGATTTAGTGGGAGATAATGTTGGCGACTGCGCGGGACGCGGTGCTGACCTTTTCGAATCAACGGCGGCGGAGAATATCGGCGCTATGATTTTGGGCGCATCACTCGCGATTTCTGCCGATCGTGCCGGACTGCAATTCTCCATGGGTATAATTGGCGTGGTGATGTTCCCGCTATTGGCACGTGCTTTTGGAATCATAGCTTCGATTATCGGGATAATGTTTGTCCGAATGGACAAAGAGGAGAAGATGGACCCGATGGATGCCTTGAATCGCGGTTACTTTGTAGCGGTGATCCTGGCAATGATAGGTTTTGGCGCCGCCACATATTTATTTCTTAACAGCCCCCAGGCTCCTCAAGCATGGTGGCACTTTTTCCTATGCGGAATCGTGGGAGTGATGACTTCGGTGGCGTTTGTTTACATCACCCAATATTACACCGAGTATAAATATCGACCGGTTCAGACGATTGCCGAAGCTTCCAAAACTGGCCCCGCCACCAATATCATTGCAGGCATAGCAGTAGGATTTGAATGCACGGCATTGCCTACTATAGCTATGGGCGGAGCCCTTTTGGCATCTTATTACCTTGGCAAGTCAAGCGGCCTTCCCAATTCAGGATTATTTGGCACTGCTGTTGCGACCATGGGAATGTTGGCCACAGCCGCATATATATTGGCAATGGATACTTTTGGTCCTATCACTGACAACGCCGGCGGAATAGTGGAGATGTCTCAACAGCCCGACGAGATCCGCAAGAAAACGGATCGTCTGGACGCCGTGGGTAACACTACCAAGGCGCTGACCAAAGGTTATGCAATCGGATCTGCGGCTCTGGCGGCCTTCCTTCTGTTTCAGGCATATATTGATGAGGTCCTCCAATATTCCGGTTTGGGACATGGAGCCGAATTCTCGGTGGACTTATCTAAGCCGGTGGTTTTTGTGGGGGCATTATTTGGGGCAATGCTGGTTTTTCTATTTTCAGCGCTGGCCATCAGGGCTGTTGGCCAGACCGCACAATCCATTATTGCTGAGGTTAGACGGCAATATGCGCCGCTTCCAAGGGAAAATGATATCATTCAATTCCCTAAGAACTTCGAGCCCGATTATGGATCATGCGTTGACATTGTAACAAAGTCCGCCCTGCGACAGATGGTTTTGCCTGGTCTTTTGGTGGTGCTGACGCCGATAATAGTGGGCTTGGTTTTCAAAGTGTTCATTACTTCATCGGAACCCTTAATTGCGGCTCAAGCCGTTGCCGCACTTCTGATGGTGGGCACTATTGGTGGTATTTTGGTAGCGTTGGTTTTGAATAATAGCGGGGGCGCATGGGACAATGCCAAGAAATATATCGAAGCCGGAGCGCATGGGGGCAAATATCTGATTGATGCCTCTGGGAAAAAACTCAAGAATCCAATCCACGCTGCCGCCGTTGTAGGAGATACTGTCGGTGATCCATTTAAGGATACGGCAGGGCCTTCTTTGCATGTTTTGATAAAGTTGCTGTCAACAATCACCCTTGTGCTAGCGCCATTGTTCATTTAAGGCTGTGACCTATTATATTATAGGTTACAGAGGTTGAAATTAATCATCCCGGGACATAAGAAGCTTATGCCCGGGTTTTCTTTAGACAACATACGGCAGATTGATCCAAATGATAAGGACATTTGCTTTGATGAAAAAAACTCTTGCGATATATTTCACGATTTCATAATTTGGTGTTTAACTATATTTTTAACTTAAGCACCCTAATTTAGCTATGGAGCATTAGAATGAATTCCTGGCTTACAATTATCTGGTCTTCGGTTGGCAGAAAAATAATATCAGCATTAACGGGGTTGGCGCTTTTTGTTTTCATAATATTCCATCTTCTGGGTAACCTTCAGCTTTTTTATGGTACCCCTGAGCCATTCAATAAGTATTCTGATTTCCTGATAAGCCTCGAGGGAATAATCTACATCCTGGAAATAGGGATATTGCTTTCATTCTTATTTCACGCTGTTCTGGGGACCGTAGTGTGGCTAAATAAGAAGAGGGCTAGGCCTGAAGATTATTGTCAGAGGTCGGATGCCGGGTCCCCGAGCCACAAAACCATATCTTCGACCACAATGATCTGGACCGGTCTGATCGTCTTTATATTTACGGTCATCCACGTGATAACTTTCAAATACGGACCGGGAATCCAGGAGGGGTATATCGCATCAGTTAATGGCAAGCCGGTGCGCGATCTGCACCGTCTGGTCGTGGAGACTTTCACCAAACCAGGCTATATGATCGGGTATGTTGCCGCCATGATATTCCTTGGTTTTCACCTCCGTCACGCTTTTTGGAGCGCATTTCAGTCCCTGGGAATCGGCCAGCAGCGGCTGACCTCGATTCTTTACACTGTCGGAGTTCTGCTGGCAATTGTACTGGCTTTGGGTTTCCTGATTATTCCGGTTTGGATATATTTTAAAGGAGGCATTGCATGATTTTGGATTCAATGATACCTGGCGGCCCCCTCGAACAGAAATGGGATGGACATAAAAGACAACTTAAATTAGTTAGTCCCGCCAATAGAAGAAAATTCACAATTCTCATCGTCGGCACGGGCTTGGCTGGGGCGTCTGCGGCCGCCACCTTGGGCGAGCTTGGATATAATGTAAAGGCCTTCTGCATTCAGGATTCGCCGCGTCGCGCTCATAGTATAGCGGCACAGGGCGGCATTAACGCCTCGAAAAACTATCAAAATGATGGGGACAGCGATTGGCGGCTGTTCTATGATACAATAAAGGGCGGCGATTTTCGTGCGAGGGAAGCCAATGTCTATCGCCTCGCCCAGGTCAGCGGCAATATCATAGATCAATGTGTGGCGCAAGCTATTCCTTTCGGAAGAGAATACGGCGGCCAATTAGCTAATCGCTCTTTCGGTGGGGTGCAGGTATCCCGCACATTCTATGCCCGGGGACAGACCGGCCAGCAGTTGCTTTTGGGCGCTTATGGCGCCATGATGAGGCAGGTCGATGGCGGCCAGGTCAAAATCTATCCGCGGCGGGAAATGCTGGACCTCGTGGTTATCAATGGTCAAGCACGAGGGATAATCACTAGAAATCTAATCACCGGGGAAATTGAAACATACGCCGGTGAAGCGGTTCTCCTAGCGACCGGAGGCTATTCGAATGTCTATTATTTGTCCACGAACGCGGCTAATTGCAATGCGACGGCTATCTGGCGGTGCCATAAGAGAGGCGCCTTTTTCGCTAATCCGTGCTTCACACAAATCCATCCCACTTGCATTCCACAATCGGGGGATTACCAGTCTAAGTTGGTGCTTATGAGCGAAAGCCTTCGCAATGATGGCCGAATCTGGGTACCCAAGAAAAAGGGCGATAAGAGAAAGCCCGATCAAATTCCTGAGGCAGAGAGAGATTATTATCTCGAACGTCGCTATCCCGCCTATGGAAATTTGGTGCCGCGGGACATTGCCTCGCGGGCATCCAAGCAGGTTTGCGATGACGGTTATGGAGTGGGTGATACTGGCAAGGCTGTTTATCTTGATTTTACCGAAGCCTTCCAACGTATAGGAGTACAGACGATCACGGAGAGGTATGGAAACTTATTCGAGATGTATGAAAATCTGACTGGCGAGGATCCTTATAAAGTACCGATGCGGATTTATCCCGCTCCGCATTATGTAATGGGCGGGCTGTGGGTTGATTACAATCTGATGAGCACCATCCCCGGACTGCACGTTCTTGGCGAAGCTAATTTTTCAGATCATGGCGCCAATCGGCTTGGAGCCAGCGCGCTGATGCAAGGATTGGCAGATGGGTATTTTGTCATCCCTTACACTGTAGCCCATTACCTTGCTGGAACCAAGCTTGCCAGTGTTTCCGAAGAACATCCGGCGTTCAGGGACGCATCCGCCGAAGTTAAAGCAGGCGTAGAAAAATTCCTTTCCATAAAGGGCAATAAGACCATACGGGAATTCCATCGCGAGCTGGGAATGATAATGTGGAACGATGTCGGGATGTCTCGCAATCGGAAAGGATTGGAACAAGCGATAAAAGATATAGCAAAGCTGAGAGCAGAGTTCTGGCAGAACCTGAGGGTGCTTGGAGAATCCAAAGATTTGAATAAGAATTTGGAATTTGCTGGACGTCTGGCTGATTATTTGGAGCTTGGAGAATTAATAGCGCTGGATGCGCTTGGCCGTGAGGAATCCTGCGGCGGCCATTTTAGGGAGGAATATCAGACTCAAGAAGGCGACGCCAAAAGGAATGATGAGCAATTCAGCTATGCGGCAGCCTGGGAATATGCAGGGAAAGATAAACCTTCAATCCTCCATAAAGAACCATTGACCTTCGAGTACATCAAGGAAAGCCAGCGAAGCTATAAATAAGGAGCAAAATTCGATGAATGAAAAGATGACATTATATTTGAAGATATGGAGACAGGCGAATCCCAACGTTCCTGGCAAGCTGGTTGATTATACCGTGAAAGATGTAAATCCGCATATGTCTTTTCTGGAGATGCTGGATGTGCTTAACGAAGACCTGATCAAGAAGAATGAAGTTCCGATCGAATTCGATAGCGACTGCCGTGAGGGCATCTGCGGCACCTGCGGGATGGTTATCGCCGGAGTGGCCCATGGTCCCAAGCAGGCCATCACTACCTGTCAATTGCACATGCGGGATTTCAAGAATGGGGACACTATCACTGTAGAGCCATTTCGAGCCAAACCTTTCTCCCCCATAAAAGACTTGGTTATCGACAAGAGCGCGCTGGATCGAATAATCTCCAGGGGAGGTTATGTCTCCGTCAATACTGGTTCCGCCAAAGAGGCCAACCTGATAGCTGTGGCGCACGATACCGCTGAAACAGCGATGGATGCCGCGGCATGTATCGGTTGCGGAGCCTGTGTGGCGTCCTGCCCCAACGCCTCCGCTTATCTATTTGCGGGCGCAAAAATATCCCAATATGCGCTTATGCCTCAAGGGCATCCCGAACGAAAACGACGGGTAATGAGAATGGTAACGCAGATGGATGAAGAAGGTTTTGGGGATTGCTCAAATCATGCAGAATGTCAAGCGGTCTGCCCGGTGGAAATCTCTATCACCAATATCGCCAGGATGCGGAGAGAATATATTCGGGCGCTGTTTCCTTGATATTTCTTATTCAATTTCCAATTGGCATTTCCACGCCAAAATGCTGACAAAAAAGCCGCCTGATGGCGGCTTTTGAATTTTATTCGGCAATCGGAAAAAACTTCATTTCAACAATGTCATCCTTTTCGTAAAGACCTTGTTTCCGGCCACAAGAAGGTAGGCGGCCTTGGCCCCCGCTATTAAAATGTCGGGGGCAAGCCCTACGACCTACTTCAACAAATAGCAGACAAGAATGTCTGCGCTACCGGTAGCCGAGGCCTTGTGCCTCGGACGAGGGGACAAACCGAAGGATCAATATCCCCCCAAGTCCCAGAAAAGCGAAATGATTTAATGTGGGTGAGGTTTACCGAAGGGTCGTCAAAGAAATACCGTGGATTTAGATCGTATGCATAACTTGTGCCGATCAATGGTCGGCTGGGAGCAAGAGCCATTGCGCCATCAGCAAAGATGAATGCCAGAGCAATGGCAATGAGAATAATACGTCCTTGATAAAACATCACGTGAACCTCCTATAAAGTTATCTTTAAAATTAGTTCCCTGATTTTGACTCCGGCTTTATATCTATTTCAAAAGCAACATCCGCATGCTTGAAGAATTCTCCCCTTGAGTCAATTTCACTACATATACTCCACTGGACAATCCCGAATCATCCCACTGAATAGCATACCTGCCAGGTTCCTGACGCATAATATTCGTCTCGAAAACCCTCTGGCCGGCAATGTTGAATATCGAGATTTTGATATCCCCAAGCGATTCCAACGAGTATGAGATTTTCGTGCTTGAATTAAAGGGATTCGGGTAAATTTCATAAATCCCAAAGATATTGGGTAGCAACGATGAATCTTCATCGACAATCGATTCGACCTCTCCTATCCTCAAAAGCCAGCAAAGTGTATCCTTGCAGACTCCACTCGCTACGAATTCCACGCTACCGACAATACTATCCGTTGCTTCTATCACTGAATATGATACATCTCCCTTATTTTGATAACCATAGACTAAACTCCACATCAGCTCTCCATCAGCATCAGTCTTAATCAAGAAAAGGTCGCTAGTCCACCAACCCCCAGTATACCCCCCTATTAAATATCCTCCATCTAAGGTCTGCTTTACAGAATACCCCTCGCTCCAATCTCCCGATTCTCCAAAGAATTGACTCCAGTTCTCGTTGCCCATAGAATCGGTCTTCACCAGCAAAATCGAGTATCCGCCCCCAAATTGCTGATAGACAGCGCCGGCAGCTATGTATCCTCCATCTGCGGTCTGCATCGCCGAGCGGAAATACCCTTCTGCACCGTTATAGAAATATCTCTATGACCATTCCATCTCTCCAAACGAATCTGTTTTCATCAGCGAAGCAAATCCATACCCGCCCATTATAAAACCATGATCATTAGTCTCTTGGATTGAAAAAGCCTCATCATCCCCATCGCCACCGAAATTCCTCATCCATAAGCTGTCCCCATTTTCCTCCAATTTCAGCATTGTTTAATCATTCCCGCCGATTACGTTTGAGGATCCAACAGTGACAAAATCGCCGGAGGCAGTCTCTTCAATATCCCACGCCCAATCTCTGAAATTTCCGCCATAAATTCTAGTCCAGGAAATTTCGCCTAAAGAATCCGTCCTTACCAAATACATATGATACCCCCTCGAATCCATATCGGTAATTCCCGCCATCACAAATCCATTATCTCCAGTAACTCTACTTGAAAATAGATAGTCCCAATGCACAGTGCCATAGAACCTTATCCATATAGCATTTCCACTGGAATCAGTCCTTATAAGTTGGAAATCGGCGTCAGATCCATCAGCTCCCATACTCGCTATGATATAACCTTCATCAGGAAGTTGCTGGACATAACGACCGCCGCCATAGCCATACACTTTCGTCCACAGCGTATCCGGATCAGCGGAGGCCCGCTTAGGGAAAAAACAAAGGAAAATGCCAATTATGAGAAACAGGACAGATATCCCCACCCACTTTACCCAAAGAAATGAATTTGAAAATAACAAAATAGCCGCCTCTCCTTTACCCAAATAATATTCTACATTGGCCTATTTGTCAAATATTATTTCCATAAAAATGGAGCTTTTCCAAATAAAAAAGGTTGGGAGAGATCTCCCAACCTTATCAAAATGAGTCTGAAATCGGAAATGAGATTACTTCAGTAATGTCATCCGCTTGGTGAAGACTTTATCACCAGCAGTCAGCTTATAGAAGTAAACTCCAGACGAGTAGATTGTAGCATCCCAAGCCACATCGTGGCGTCCAGCTTCAACACTTCCATTCACCAAAGCCGCTACTCTCTGACCCATCAAGTTGTAAACCTCGAGGGTTACGTTGCTCTTAGTAGGCAGATCGTAGATAATAGTGGTGGTGGCATTGAACGGATTGGGATAGCTCCCTACAAGGTTGAATTCGGTCGGGAGAGCATCCTTAACACCCCATTCACCTTCAAGAACCCAGGTATCCGGACCATCAGCGATTCTTGCATGCGTGACAGTCACTGGGAACCAGACTGAATCGCAGACGGTCATAGTGGAGTGGTCGCCGCAGAATGCATAATACATAAAGGTCTGGGTACAGACATCATGGCATACATACTGGAGCAGATGAGAGCTTATATATTCATACGGATCCAGCGCAATATCAGGGAATACTCGGGCCTCGTAGAATACATTCTGCCACTTGATGCCAACCCAGACATCGGTTATCATCGGATACTGGGAGGGATTGCCGACGGTACCGGTGTACCAGAAGGAGCCGCCTTGCGGAACAATGACAGGAGAAGTGTCCGGGACCATTTCCACGTCACAGCATGCTTGCGGAGGCGGGCAACATTCGCCACCAACCCAAGCCACATAGTCGCGCGGACAAGCCCAATCGGTATTCCATTCGGAGGGGCCGGCCCAGAGCCAATAGGTGCCTGGTGCTACAAACCAACTCAAGTTCAATGTGTCGCAGGGACTGGCAGTGCCATAGGTAAGTATGGTATAGTCGGCGCAGTTGCCTGATCCGGCATCCATGATAAATAGCAAGAGTCCAAAGTCAGCCACACCGCTCCAGGTCAAGTTGCATTCCTGGGTTACTTCGAGTTGGTACCAGTCGGTATCGCGGTAAGTCAAACCGTTGTAATCAAAGACACCGGAAGCTCCGCAGATAGTATCCCAGCAGGCAATCGGCGAAAATACATAAGGGGAGGAGTTGCAGCCACCGTTGAAGTTGTCCACATAATTGGGACCGCAATCAGGCTCGCCTTCAGGAATTCCCGATGGCGGGCATTCCACAACGCAGGGAGCGAATGGAGTTATATCGAGGACATATTCTCCACAGGCCGTGCTATAGCCATCGACAACCACATAATAAACGCCCGGTTCAAAGTGACCGAATATGTAGGATTGCAGACCGCAATAGTCATCATTGTAGTACATTTCGGTGCCAGCGCCTGTGCAGCAATCATTGGCAAAAACAGCCAATTTCGTATCGTAAGAGGAACTGCACATCGACAATTCCAAATCGGTCGGCTCGGCGATAGTCATCTTATAAATGACATCAAAGTTGTCCGATCCGGTAATGTCGCAGTTGTCCTGATACGAGCAGGAATTGCCGGCATCAGAATATGGAAACGACGGTATTATATACGGATCATCGCAGCTATCGCCGGGTCCTGGCGGAGGAGTTTCTTCGATGGTCAGGTCAAATTCCGGTATGCAGTCCGGCGATGGCCATGTATCCACCATAATCCAGTAAGTGCCTGGCGCCAGAGACAGACCATAAATCATCCTGGTTCCGGAGCTACCGGTGCTCGTGGCTATGCAAGTTGATAAATTGAATGGGCATTCATCATCGATGGCAATGCCGGTCCAGGTGGCGCCATGAGGATCCATCGTAATGTTGACAGTCGTTTGTGCGAGGAGGTTAAATTCAAAGATAAAGTCCTCACCACCGTCATAGGATCCGAGGCAAGTATTCTGCCAGTCATTTCCCATTCCGCAGGTCGTGCCGCCGAGATATTGGTAGGGCAATACTATGTCGCCGATATTATAATCGGTGCAAGGCGGGATGCCGGTGGGTTCAAAATCAGCCCATGCCACATAATCCACGGGGCAATCAGCGCCCGAACCGAATATCGATGTGCCGATCCAAAGCCAGTAGGTTCCCGCAGGGACACTGAATGTCAGACTAATGGTATCGCAAACCCCGCCAGTGGCGCTCCCGAGAATGCTGTAATCAGCGCAGTTCCCAGTGCCGCTATCAATTATGAATATAAGGGATGGGAAATCGCAGACTGCTGACCAGGTTAGGTCGCCATAGTCTGTCGTAGTAATTTCATACCAATCGGTATCGCGGTAACTGTTGCCACCAAACATAAATGTACCGCCGGTGCCGCAAACGGTCTCGCCATCGTTGATAAAGCTGAAAACCGGTGGCGCAGAATTGCAGCCGCCATTGAAAGTATCGACATAATCGGGGCCGCAATCTGGCTCACCTTCATAGATCGCTCCCGGAGGACACTCGGTGCATGGCGCATGCACATTCACATCGAATGTATAGTTGCCAGCCGCTCCGCCATAACCATCTATTACGAAATAGTAGGTATTTCCAGCAGTTAAATTGATATTCATCAGCTCAGATACATAGGGGCTGGGAAAGCTTGGAGTGCTACAGGCATCGTCATTACAGGCAACCAGGTTGCCGACGGCATTTTCATAGATATAGAGTTTGCTGTCATAATCGCTGTTGGCGCAGAGGGTCACATCGATGACTTCGTTCATAGCCGGAGAGTAAGAATAGACAACATCGGGCGATAGCGAAGCACCATAAGGGCAGATTTCATCGTAATCATCGGTGTACCCAACCGTCGTGCCAGTGTTGTTATAGGGCAACGAAACCATAGGTGTAGCATCGCCAATTGTATCTCCACCTTGAAGGATGACAGAGGGATTAGGCAAGCTTGGCGTAAAGTTTTTATGCAATTTCGCCGGCGCAACGGAAGAAACAAGAGAACGGACCTTGGCCAGCTCCGATTCGAGCTTGGCCTGTTCGAGTTGCTCGGTCTGACTCAATGCTTGAATTTGCTTCGCCTGTTCCGTATTGACATATTTGGCGGAAGTATTCAGGGCGAGAGCATTGGAGACCAAGGCAAGCGCAAAGATCACGCACCACAATAAGACAAATCTTTTCATTGCAAATTACTCCTTTGCACTAATTTTATTAGCAGGTTTGGATGAGAAACTATTCTACAGAGATAATCCTGCGCTCATCCGGAGACAAATGGAAAATCAATATCCCGCCTACTCACCTCCTTTAGTTAAATTCTTGGAATTACACTACCATGCTATCTCGAATAACCATATAAATGGTATATCCAGAATTTAAGTATCTTAATATCCTATTGGCTCGATTGCTTGCAACCCATTCATGAGCCGCGGACAAGAAGAAAACCAATCACTCAACATCCCGCAGAATAACTGATCCGAGCCCTTAAATACAACATAATGATATGTTTTCATCTCCCCTTTGTCAATAGAAAAATCAGAATATTTTACGAATAATGATAATGGTCATTATTTTTTATTTCAATTCCAACCCAAGCTATGACTTTCATATTCCCATAAATGTTCCAGAATACTGATTATTATAGTAGGGTATTTTATTGGAGTGCTATATTAATGTAAATATAGCAATATGCTACCAAGATATAAATGCAAAAATATCATAATTAATAGGATAGCCTCCCCATTTTCCCCGGCCAGCTTAATGCAATCATCAAACATTGCTCCAAAGGAAACAATCGTCGTTATTCGGATCTTATTGAATAGGGCAATAGCATGGCCTATTTCATCCCAAACACATAATAATTTTCGGTTTATTATGATTCTCCAGGAAAGGCCTCTAAGATGCTGTTATCCGAAAAATCCGATGATATAATTAATGGATATATAAGCAATGGCGATCGCCAAAATAATTTTGATATAAAGTCCTCTGACATATTTTTGAAGGCGCGAACCAAGATACATCCCGGCAAATCCGCCAATTCCGAACAGAATTCCCAATAGCCAATCCGGCGATACCGCAGTTCCTCCTCTGGCATAGAATGGGGCAAGAAATACATAGAGCAAGACTCCTATTATTGAGGTCAGAAAAGTGTTCAACAAAGTGACGCCGGCAATCGCATGGACCGGCAGGCCAAACATCACTACCAATGCCGGGGCGATGAGGGCCCCGCCGCCGATCCCGTATATTCCGCTGATCGCTCCGACGATGACACTCAAAATAAATACAGGCATAAGAGTAATAGTATAGAGTCTGCCGCTAAATTCGAATGAAATTCTCTGGGGTCTAAACTCCTTGATTCCAACGACAAATTTTCCAGAATCGA
>Ga0210044_10000873_pt1 | contig 45933 bp, 38 predicted proteins | sample CryGey13umfilter_2_FD_183959 | JGI IMG/M metagenome (GOLD analysis project Ga0210044, IMG submission 183959) | Groundwater microbial communities from aquifer in Utah, USA - Crystal Geyser 4/9/14 3 um filter (SPAdes) (version 2) | ecosystem: Environmental > Aquatic > Deep subsurface >... | reverse complement strand
CCCCCGGAGAAGGTGACGCCGGTGCCCGAGAGCGAGCCGCCTTCTTGCCCGCCCAGGTAGACGCGGGCGCTGTAGTCAGGGTCCTCCAACATGGCGTCGCTGTACTGGCTGGTGTCGCGGTGCTGCTCCTCCAGCGAGTCGCGCAGCGCGGTGAGCGTCTCCGTGTCCATCTGCGCCTTCCAGGAGTCGGCGACGAGCTGCACGGTGGCGCCCAAGGAGAAGGTGGGCACAGGCGCGTAGGCGAGGCCGAGCATGGCGTGCGCGGACTGCACGTTGGCGTCCTGGAGCGCGTAGCGGGCGGGGCTGGTGCCGAGCGTGCCCGACTCCTTGGCGCCGCGCAGGGTGGGCGCCGCGAGGCCGAGCCCGACGCCGAGGCCCTTCACGCCGAGGTCGGAGGCGACAAAGGCGGCGGGCACGACGCCGAAGCGGGAGAAGCGCGCCTCGCCGCCGTGGCCGTAGAGCGGGTCGTCGCGGTCGTACTTGATCCCGGCGAAGGTCGGCGCGCCCTCCAGGTGGACGCGCGTGCCGGTGTCGGCGGCGAGGCCGGCGGGGTTCCACCACAGGGCGGTGGCGTCGGTGGCGCCCGGGGTGCCCCACAAGCCTCCGATCTCGAGGTTGTCGACGTTGGCGGCGTGCGCGAAGGCGGAGAGCAGCAGGAGGAGCGGCGTCACGGGGCGGCCTCGAGGTCGATGAGCAGCTGGGTCCAAGCGCCGGTGGGGTCGCGCTCGGCGAGGGCGGTGCGCACGCCCACGCCGGCGAGGGTGGGCAGCGGGATGGCGATGTCGCCGACGGTGCCGAGGAGCATCGACACGGGCAGGTTCTCTTCCAGGAGCTGGGTGAGGGCCTCGGTGCTGGCTTGGGAGGTGGTGCCGCGCACGGAGAGCACGAGCTCAGGACGGCCCAGCGTCACCTTGAACACGCCGTTCTCCACCATCGGCGTGAGCGGCACGGAGCCGGCCACCGCCATGCTGAGCTGCTCTCCGAGCGCGCCTCCGGGGGTGTGGATGTCCACGATCAGCTCGCCGAACTGCAGCAGGAGCTGGCCGTGCTCGTCGACGATGACGGGGGGCAGGTCGGCGCGCACGTCGATGGAGCCTTGGTCGGTGCCCCCGAGCATGGCGATGATCGCGAGGTCCAAGCTGCCATCGGCCGTGGAGAGCGTCTGCTCCATCATGCCCGACCTCCACGCCTCGAACAGGATGCGGTTGATGAGGTCGTCGTAGACCGAGACGGCCATGTCCTGGGCGCGGTCGGGGGTGGCCGATCCCATGCCGTTGGCGGTCAGGTAGCCCTCGTAGGGGTAGCCCGCGTTTCCTTGAACCTGCGCGTCGACGTCGACGTCGAGGAGCAGGCCGTCCGGGTCGATGGAGGCGGCGGCGAAGCGCGCGGAGGCGTCGATGGGCTTGCCCATGAGCTCTGTGTGGAAGGAGAGGTCGAGGCCGGCGGTGACCTCGGTGAGGAGCGGCGGCACCTGCTCGGCGATGGCGGCGGCGAGCTGCGCCTCCAGCAGCGGCTCGAGCTCGGCGATGACCAGGTTCTGCTCGAAGCCGTTGGGCAAGAGCGCAAGATCAAAGGTGACGTTCGTGAGGTCGGAGGTGACGTCGGTGACCTGGACGTCGAGCTTGTGGTCGAGCACGCCGACAGTGAGCGAGGCGGTGATGTCCGCCGCTTCGATGTAGACGCTCGCGGGCTCGCTATAGGGCACGCCGACGGCGTCGCCGCTCGCGACGGTGTCGATCGCGAGCTGGTCGAGGTGAACGACCACGTCCAAGCGGCCATTGGCGGGCGCTCCCGTCGCCCAGAGATCGCTGAAGTCGACGTGGGTGAGGTCCACGCGCATCGTGCCAAACTGCGCGCCGCCCGCCGCGAAGGTGGTGTCCAGCACCGGGTTCGCGAGGGCGAGCGACTCGTTGACGGTCTGCTTGTCGATGAGCGCGCCGACCTGGTCAAAGACGAGGTCCAGGCCGGTGCGGTTCACGCGAATCCACGCCGCGCTGTTCACGGGATCTGTGGGCGGGATGTAGGCGCCGGCGAGCACGCTGTTGCGCAGGTAGAGGTCGTCGCCGCGGCTGTCGGTCGCGCGCACCTCGACGGTGTTGACGCCGCGCACCAGCTCGAGGTCGTAGACGTAGCTGTCGCCCTCGACCGTCGCCGGCTGCCGGTTGACGCGCACGTCGTTAAGGTTCGCCGCGACGCCGGTGGCCTGCGCTGGGCCGACAGGCTCCCACGACGCGGGGGCGGGCGTGTCGAGGGTGAGCTCGGGCTCGATGTAGTCGTTGGTGTGGCCAGAGCCGCGGCACGCGAGCGCTGCGAGGAGGAGGATGGGGGGCATGACGACTCCAGACCGCCCGTTTTAGCACGAACGGGCTGAGTGTGGCTTGTGCGAAGCCTCGCGAGGCGCTGAGCCGCGGGGGCGGAGCGGCCGGGCTGGTGATGCCGCGCAGCAAACCTAGTGATTCTGTGGCGCGCCGATCACGGAGTGTAATACAGTCTCGCGCCCATACATGGACACGGAGGTCCCTTGCGTCCCCAGCTTCGCTCACTTGTGCTCTTGCTCAGCGTCTCGACATTGATCGGATTTACGTGGACCCGATCGCCGGGCACCCAGTGGGGCGCTCAGCGTTCGGCGGGAGTCGGCAAGATCACTGGACAAAGCGGCGCCTACCCGGTTCGCGTCGCGTCTGCGCCCATCTCGGCGAACAGGTACAGCGCGGACGTCAACCTGCTGGCGGACATCTCCGGTGATGGCTTGCCCGAGGTGTTCTTGGCGCAGGGGCGCACCGTGGGCTTGTACGGCGTGGACGGCACCCTCATCGCCCGCTCGGGCGACCTCGCTGACGGCGTGACGATCTACGGCGTCTACGACCTCGACGGCGATGGCGTCGCGGGAGAGCTGGTCGTCTCCGTTGGTGGTTTCGGAGGGCGCGTGTACGTCCTCGACGCCCACGGCCTCGGCACGCTGTGGCACGCCGGTGATCGTGGCTCGAACTACGGTGCGTCACGAAACCGCGTGTTGGTGCAGGATCTTGACGGTGATGGCGTCGCGGAGATCATGTGGCGGGCCACGCCGGTCGACGGTTTTCAGGTCGTGAGCTTCGCGAACGGTATGGACGTGCCCGAAGAGCTCGAGCTCGGCGGTCCGTTCGTCGGCTCGTGGGGAGCGGAGCCTCCGATCGCGGGCGACTTCCTCGCGCGCGCAGGCGTCGAGTTCGCATCTCCCAACTACGGGCCGCTGCGCATCTACGGGGTCGCGCCCCAGAGCCAGCCTGGGACCTCGTGCACGCTCGACGCCACCTTGTGCGTCAACCTCGTCGGCAACTTCGACGGCACCTTCCTCAAGCATTGGATCGACTCCATCGCGGCGGTGGACCTCGACGCGGACGGACTGGACGAGCTCGTCGGCTTCGGAGAGGTGGGCGCGGGTACGGTCGAGGTGACCGCCCTCGACCCCAACTCTGGCGCCGCCGATGGTGACACCGCCGCGGCTCGGATGTGGAGCTACCGATACGGCTCTGGCTCCGCGCTCACGACGCGGGTCGCTCCGCCGTCTGTTGTCCGTGGGAGCAGCTCCAACCTCATGAAGTCCGTCGTCGCGTTCGGCGTCTTCGATGACACCACCGCGGAGAAGGACGCAGACGGCGTGGCGGCTGATGACTGCCTCGATCACGCTGGAGCTTGGGGGGCTGTCGTCGTCGACGGCGTCACGGGGACCCCGCTGGCGACCCGCCTCAACGCGACCCCGATCGGATCGATCGATCCCGATGGTGATGGTGTCTCGGAGCTGGTCTTCCGAGACGTGCTCGCGGACGGCACCACCACGGCGGTCCGCGGCTTCGGCTTGGTGTGCGGCGGGACCGACAACAGCGCCCAGTGGAACAGCTGCGCGGACACCGGCTGTGTCCTCTTGGAGCACTGGTCCATTACGGGCGAGACGGTCGCCTTCACCGCTGAACCACGAGACCCAAGGCAAATACTTCTGAATCGAGGGCTCGTCGACGTCACGGGGGACGCCACCGCTGAGCTGCTGATGGTCGAGAATGAGACCGACCTCGTCGTGTACTCCTTTGACAGCGTGAGTGGCCAGCCCGTAGAGCACGCGCGCCACACTCTCGGCGCTTGCCCGCTCGTTCGCAGCGTCGCGGGTCCCACCGGCGCTCGCCACCTGCTCCTCGAAGGAGATCCCCGCCTCGGAGAGCTTGAGTGCGTGGAGGTGCTGAACGGCGACCTCCAAGTCGTCGGCAACTTCACGCCCGACGCCTTCGCGACGCCGCGCGCCGACGCGATCACCGGCTCCATCGGGGGCGGGAAGGTCGCGCTTGGTCTCGGCGATCTCGTGTATCCGGACGCCAACACCCTCGCTGGACCACAGCGCCTCGTGGCTCCCGATGGGCGCGGCTTCCGGCCGATCTTGTTCGCGGACTTCAACGGGGATGGCGTCGACGAGCTCATCACCTTCGCGGAGGGGCTCGCACCTGCGATTGACCCGAGCACTGGCAAGCTGACCTCATCGTGGGCGATCGCTCGCTATGACTGGAACGGGAGCCGCTTCGTCTCCAAGTGGCTGGGAACGGCGGAGTCGGTCGGCCTAACGGATGTCTGGATTCGTAGCGGCTTCTCGCTCTCATCCTCCCGCATCGCGACGGGCGACTTCGATGGCGACGGCGCGCTCGAGATCGGCGCATACTTCGTGAACAACCAGGGGGCCGTCACAAAGGGCCTCGATCGAATGGTCTTCTTCAGCGCGACGGGCGACTCGTCCGGCAACGCGGTCATCGAGACCTCGCTCCCCGCGCCTGACGTGGGGAGCGCAGGGGACACGCACTCCGGCGTCGTGCCTGTCGGTGATGTTTGCGGGGCCTCCGGCTGCCCGGGCACCGACGGCGTGGACGAGTTCATCTTCCACACCCCGAACAGGTGGGTCTTCTACAATCAGAACGGGCTCCAGCAGAGCTTTGGCGTGCTCGCCCGCTATGACTGGAACGCCTTTGGCGATGACCTCGATGGTGACGGCATCCCCGAGCTCCTCACGGTCACACCGACTCTGTTCGGCGTCGTGGGCATCACCGGGGTCAAGCGCTGGGCCGGTAACTACGGCGCGGCCATGACCCCAGGTGTCTTCGCTAACACCACCTTGGACGTGGACAAAGACGGCGTGCGCGACCTCATCGTCGGCCAGCCCACCGGCGAGGTCCGCGCTATGTCAGGCGTCGACGGCAGCGAGCTCGCCGGCTTCCCCGTGTTCCCCGTCAGAGGGGCGCTCAGCACCTCCGCTCCCGCAGATGCCCGAGGCCCCGAGGCTCTGCTCGCCATCGACATTGACGGCGACGGCTCTGAGGAGCTGATCGTCGCTGGCGGCGACGGCTATGTCTATGCGCTGGGCATGGGCACGACGCCCACGGTCGAGTGGAGCGTCGACGTGGGTGTCACGGCCAAGCGCCTGCTCACGAGCGACGTCGACAATGACGGCAAGGAGGAGCTCATCGCGGTGCTCAGCGACGCCACCGTGGTGATCTTGGATGGCGGTGACGGGCTCGTGATCATCGACCAGCCGGTGGCGGGCGAGTGCTTTGACGCCAACACCTTCACCGCGAGCGGAACCGCCCAGGGCGCCGACAACATCGAGATCTGGGTCGGCGGCACCGTGGCCGCGACCGTGGCGGTCGCGACAAACGGAACGTGGACCGCCGGTCCTCTCGATTGGGGTGGGCCTGGCCTCAAGCGCGTCGAGGCGCACGGCCTACGCGCAGGCCGCCTCATCGCGGCCTCCTCGGCCAACGTGAACCACTGGACCGATGACGACGGCGACGGCTACTCCGAGTGCACACCCGACTGCGATGACGCCAACGCCGCGCGCTTCCCGGGCAACTCTGAGGTCTGCGACGGCCTCGACAACGACTGCGACGCGGTGGTCCCCACCGACGAGCTCGACGGTGACGGTGACGGCCAGAGCGCCTGCGCCGGCGACTGCGACGATCTCGACGCGACGGTCTTCGACGGCGGCTCCGAGCTGGTCGACGGCCTGGACAACGACTGCGATAGTCTGGTCGACGAGGGCACGACCGCGTATGACGACGACGGAGACGGCTTCTCAGAGCTCGGCGGCGACTGCGACGACGCGAACCCGGCCCGCTCCCCGGCAGCGGTGGAGCTCGCGAACGGAGTGGACGACGACTGCGACAGCACTGTCGACGAGGGCACAAACGTCTACGACGACGACGGCGATGGCGTGACCGAGGACGCGGGCGACTGCGATGACAGCGATCCGGGCGTGGAGCCCTCGGCGCTGGACGTGCAGGACGGCGTCGACAACAACTGTGACGACCGCGTGGACGAGTACAGCGATGTGTCGGACGACGACTCCGACGGCCTCGCTGAGGTGCAGGGTGACTGCGATGACGAGAACGCGAGCGTGCACCCGGGCGCCGATGAGTCCGCGAACGGCGTGGACGACGACTGCGATGGGCTCGTGGACGAAGGCACGCCCGCCTGGGACAATGACGGCGACGGCGTGACGGCAGCTGACGGCGACTGCGACGACACGACGGCAACCGTGGCGCCGGGCCGTGAGGATGGTTGCACGCCCGAGGGCCTCGACGCGGTGGACAACAACTGCGATGGCGCGGCGGACGAGGGGTGTGTCAGCGAGCAGGACACGGCGCTGTCGAACGGCGGCGGGTGCAGCTCGACGGGCGGCGCAAACAGCGGCGTCGCGGGCTTGCTAGCGCTCGCGCTGCTCGGCCTGCGCCGTCGTAGCGGGCTCGCCGTAGCCACGGCGGCGCTCGCTTCGGGCACGGCGTGCCGCGGCGCGGACATCGAGGTGGCGCAGTACCGCGGCGAGGCGGTGCTGCATCGTGACGCCGAGGTGCTGGACCTCGGGAAGGCGACGCTGGGAGGCACGAGCGACGCGACGCTGCGGCTGTGGAACGTGGGTGACGCGGCGATCATCGCGACGCGCTTCCAGATGAACGAGGGCAGCTTCGCGGTGGACGCGGGGTTGTCTAGCGTGGAGATCGGGCGCGCGGGTGGCGGTGCGGACGAGCTGTTCGTGCCGGTCCACTTCACGCCGTCGAGCGCGGGGCTGGTGCAGGGCGTGATGACGATCGAGCTCGCGGACGCGACCTTGTACGCGATCGAGGTCCCGCTCGTCGGTGTGGGGGTGCCGTCGTTGATTCAGGCGGTGCCCGCGTCGGTGGACCTTGGCTTTGGCGTGGCGGAGCGGAGCGCGGTGGTGACGCTGCGCAACGAGGGCGAGGCGCCGGTGACGGTGGCGTCGGTGACAGGTGCGGTTTCGCCGCTCGTGTTGAGCCCGGAGCTGACGGGCGCGACGCTGGCGGCCGGCAGCACGTTGGACGTGACGCTGTCCGTGTCAGGCGCGACTGAGGTGTCGACGTTGCTCGCGCTGGGCTTCGCCGAGGGTGGCACGCTGTCGGTCCCAGTGCTCGCGAGCGCTTGTGCGGACACGGCGGCGGTCTCCGACGTGGACGGCGACGGCTGGACATCTTGTGGCGGTGACTGCGACGACACCCTCGCGACGGCCCACCCGGGCGCGGCGGAGTCCGCGAACGGTGTGGACGACGACTGCGATGGCGCGGTGGACGAGGGCACCCGCGCGCACGACGACGATGGTGACGGCTACACCGAGGACGGCGGCGACTGCTGGGACGGCTCCGCGACCGTTCATCCGGGCGCGAGCGAGGTCCCGGGCAACGGCATCGACGACAACTGCAACGGCAGCGCTCACGAGTAGTCGGTGGATGGGGGGCGCGTGTGCTATGTCGTCACACATGCGCCTCCCCCCCCTCATCGCCACCGCCCTCCTCCTCACCGGCTGCGCGTCCTCGCGGCTGCTCCGGGTGGAGAACCGCCTGCTGCGCCAAGAGAACGATCGCCTGTCGGAGCAGGTCGCGACGTGGGGCCCTCGCGTGAACGGCGAGGACTTCGCCCTCGTGCCGGACTTGGACGTGCTGGATCGGTGGCTGACCGAGGCCGACTACCGGGTGGGGACCAGCGCGGGCTCCGATCACCTGCACCTCGAGTTCTCTGGGGAGAACTGCGATTTTGCGCTGAACGTGCAGTACTTTGCTGATCAGCACGTCGTGTTCATGACGACGGGCTCCTACTTGTCGCTCTCGGACACGCGCGACACGGACAGCATCACCTTGCTGCTGGTGCAGCTCGCGACCTACAACTACGACCTGCTGCTCGGCAAGTACCAGCTCGAGCCGGAGACGGGCGCGGTCGCGCTGTCCATGGAGCTCACCGCCGACGACGGCTTGAGCCGCCAGGCCTTCTTGGACCGCCTGCTCTTGCTGGTGAGCACGGCCGACCACGACTACCCCACGCTGCACGGCCTCGCGCAGGGTGAGGGGCTGTAGCGGCGCTGGGTGGCGCAGCGCGGCGGACCTCCGCGATCGTGTGGGGTGCGTGCCACACGCAACGTGCATAATGGGCGCCGTGGAAACGCCAGCCCGCCAACCTCCTGTCCTCCCTCGCGTGATCGCCGAGCGCTACAAGGTGCTGGGCGAGCGCGGTCGCGGCGGCATGGGCCACGTGCTCGACGTGCAGGACACGGTCTCGTACCGGCGCGCCGTCGCCAAGGTGCTGCTGCCCGAGTACGCCTCGGTGCCCGAGGTCGTGCAGCGCTTCGAGCGCGAGGCCAAGATTATGTCGGGGATCAAGCACCCGAACATCGTCGAGGTCTACGCGTGGGGCCACGGCGATGATGGGCGCTTGTACATCGTCATGGAGCTGCTCAAGGGGCTTGAGCTCGCGGATCTCCTGCGCGAAGGCGTCATCGCGCCGCGCGTCGCCCGCGCCTACGGGCTGGACGTCCTGCGCGCGCTCGACACAGCGCACCGCCTCGGCGTGGTGCACCGCGACATCAAGCCGGGCAACATCTTCATCGAGGATCGCCCTGGCTCGCGCCCCGTCGCGCGCGTCATCGACTTTGGCATCGCGGCGCAGGTCGACGGCGAGGGCACGCAGGCGCGGGGCCTCGGCACGCCGTCTTATATGGCGCCCGAGCAGATGCTCGGCGAGCCGCCGGACGTGCGCTCGGACCTGTACTCACTCGGCTTGGTGCTCTACCGCGCGCTCACGCGCCGCCTCCCCCACGACGGCAAGGGCTTTCAGATGCTCCGCCAGCGCCTGAAGGAGCCGCCGATCCCCATCGAGCGGGTGTGCACGGGTGAGCTACCGCGCGGGTTGGGCGAGGTGATCATGCGCTCCTTGGCCCTCGAGCCCGAGCATCGCTGGCAGACCGCCCCAGCCATGGCGGACGCGCTCGCGTGGGTGCAGACGCGCCGCTCAGTCAGTCAGTAGCGCGCGCTTAGGCATCGTCGCGCTCGGGGCGGCGCTCGCGCCCGAGCAGGTCGCGGATCGCGTTGGTCGCTGACTTGTCCTGGTAGAGCAGCGCGAAGATCTGCTCGGTGATCGGCATCTCGACGCCGACGCGCGCCGAGAGCTCCCACGCGGTCTTGGCGGTGATGACGCCCTCGGCGACCTCACCGAGCTCGCCGAGGATGTCGTCGAGGGTGCGGCCTTGGCCGAGGGCGAGGCCGACGCGCCGGTTGCGCGACAGGTCGGAGGAGCAGGTGAGCACGAGGTCACCCATGCCGGCGAGGCCCATCATGGTGAGCGGGTGGGCGCCCATGGCGGTAGCGAGGCGCGTGATCTCAGCGAGGCCGCGGGTGATGATGCCGGCCCGAGCGTTGTTTCCGAGGCCGAGGCCGTCGGAGACACCGCAGGCGATGGCCATGACGTTCTTGAGCGAGCCACCGATGCACACGCCGACGACGTCATCGGTGTGGTACACGCGAAAGCCGCCGCCGTGAAACGCGTCCGCCGCGGCGTGCGCGGGGCCGTCGGGGCCGGCGCAGACGATGGCGGTGGGCAAGCCGCGGGTGACCTCCAGCGCGAAGGACGGGCCGTAGAGCATGGCGATGCGGTCCGCGAAGGCGTCGGGCAGCGCCGCTTGCATGACGGTGTACATCGTGTCGAGGCTGCCCTCTTCGATGCCCTTGGTGGCGCAGGAGAAGGTGGCGTCTGAGCGCACGAACGGGGCGGCGCGCTGCAGGACCTCGCGCAGGGCGTGGCTCGGCACCACCGGCACGATGAGGTCGGCGTGCTGCACAGCCTCTTCCAGCGAGGGCGTGGCGCGCAAGGTCGGGGGCAGCGGCTCGCCCTTGAGGTAGCGCGGGTTTTGATGGTGCTCGTTGAGGAAGGCGCAGCGGTCTGGGTGTCGATCCCAGATCACCGTGGCGTGCCCTTGGCGCGCGAGCTGGGCCGCGAGCGCGGTGCCCCAGCTGCCTCCTCCGAGGATGGTAGCGTTGAGCGTGGTCATGATGGCCTCCGAAGGGTGCGCCCTAGTGTACGGGAAGATATCGGACGCGACCGGAACGGTGGTTTTCGCACCTGAGGAACAGATATGGGTACGCCTCGCACATTCTCGAAGAAGCAGGTCGTTGAGCTGGTCGCCAAGGGCGGCTCGCTGGCAGACGCGGACATCCGCGGCCTCGACCTCGCTGGCATCTGCTTTGATGGCATCGACCTGGAGATGGCCAAGCTCGCGGAGTGCAACCTCGCGCGCTCGACCTTCCGCAACGCGAACCTCAAGCTCGCGTCTTTGTGGAGCGCCGACTGTCGCGACGCCATCTTCGACGGCGCGGATCTGGAGGAGGCCGACCTCGACTTCACCGAGCTCGACGGCGCCAGCTTCCACAACGCCAAGGTCAAGAAGGCGATCTTCCCCTTTGCGCGCGTCTCCTTCGAGCAGGTGACGCAGAGCGTAAAGACAGGAAAGCGCCTGCGAATGGAACGCGCCAGCGGCGACGAGCTGTAACATCGCACGCATGTCCCACCCTCTGGAACCTCTCGCGCGGGCCGTGGTCTGTGGTGTGCAGAGGTCAGCATGTCGCTGACGCTCTTCCTCCTCCTCGGCGTGATCGGTGCCCCTCGGGACGCCGAGCTCGTCGCGCGCTTCCAGTCCGGAGATGCAGATGCGTTCACCGAGATCGTTCGCCGCTACCAACACCGCGTGTTCACGCTCGCGGTGCGGTGGATGGGCGATCCTCGCGTGGCCGAAGAGGTCTCGCAGGACGTCTTCATCGCGCTCTACCGCGCGTTGGGCGGCTTTCGCGGCGACTCCAGCCTCTCCACGTGGGTCTACCGCGTCGTCATCAACCACTGCAAGAACCGGCGCTTGTACCGCATGCGGCGCGCCGCCGATCGGCACGAGCCCCTGGAGGGCAACCCGCGCGATGACGACGGCCCGGAGCGGCAGCTCGCCCACGACGGCCCGGGAACCGACGCGGGGCTCATGGAGTCCGAGGCCTCGGCCATCGTGCACGAGGCCCTCGACACCCTCGACGAGCAGCAGCGACACATCATCCTGCTGCGGGACGTGGAAGACATGAGCTACGAGGAGATCGCGGATCTGCTCGGGCTTCCCCGAGGTACGGTGAAGAGCAGGCTCCATCGCGCGCGCGCCCAGCTCGCGACGGTGCTGTCCAAGCGCTTGAACAAGGACGATGTGCTGTAGACCATGACCGACCGCTTCGCCAACGAGCAGCTGACTGCCTACCTCGACGGTGAGCTCGACCCCACCGAGCTCGCCGAGCTCGAGGTCGCCCTCCGCGAGGACGCAGCGCTGCGCGACGAGCTCGAAGCGCTGCGCGGTGCGGTGGACTTCTTGCGCACGCACGGCCCGCTTCACGCACCCGATGGCCTCCTCGGCGCGGTGCTCGCACGCGTCGCCGAGGAGCCCGAGCCCGTCGTTCACCTCGCCGCTTGGTGGCGCCGCCCCATGGGCGTGCCGCTCGAGGCGCTCGCCGCGGCCGCCGTGGCGCTGGTCGTCGTGGGCGTCGGCCTGCTCGGCACGCGCGGCGTGGGCCCAGCGCCCACCCAAGCCGCCCCGCTCCAAGAGGACGCGGCCGTCGCCGACGCCGACCCCGCGCTGCTGCCCTCGGATCTCAGCGAGGGCGACGAAGCCCAGGGCGGTGATGACACCACGGTGGCCGCTGGCGCCGTTGCGCCCTCCACCATCGCGCCGCCGAAGCTCGCCGAAGGCGCAGGCGGTATGCGCGCGGGCACGGCCGCGGCGAACGACGCCAAGGGCGAGTTCAAGCCGGGCGAGCCAGCGTCCGAGCTGCTCAACTTGGGCGCGCGGGGCACGGTTGGCGCGGGCAAGGGCGCCTCGCTTGGCGGTGGTGACGCGAGCGGCGCCACCCAGCCCCCGCCGATCGCCTCGGGCTTTAGCTATCGCCTCGCCAACGCGGACCCCGACGTGGTCGCGGGGCTGCTGCGCGTCGCGGCCAAGCACCGCGGGCGCGTCGAAGACGGCGCTGGCCAAGCGGTCGACGGCTCGCCGCTGGAGCTCGGCGCGGACGGCACGTACTTCGTGCACCTGCCCGCTACGGAGATGGCCAAGTTCGCGCGCGAGCTCGCGAGCTTAGGCGCGGTGAGCGCCGTGCGCGAGGACGACTGGTTCGGCGGTGATGTCGTGCGCATTCGCGTGGACGTCAGCGTCGCCGACGCGCAGGCAAAGCCCGCGAGCAAAGCGAGCACCAAGGCGTCGCCCACCAGCGCACCTGAGCCGGCCTTGGACGAGCTGCGCACGCTGCCGAGCGAGCCGATCGGCAAATAGGCGCGGCGTCAATGGGCGTCAACGCGGCGGACGCGGGCTGAGGCACAGTGGGGCAGGAGATCCCACCTTGCGCCCTCTCACCCTCGCCTGCTCTCTCCTCGCTGCCACTGGCTGTGAGGCCTTCGTCCACGCTCCAGACACCGAGCTGCTGGTGGAGGTGATGTCGGTGGAGCATCGCGACGCTGACTCCCAGGCGGCGGGCTCCACGACGCTGCACGAGGTCGCGCGCTGTGACGCGAGCGCCTTCGCGCCGGAGTGGTCGGTCCAGGTCGACGGGGAAGCGGCGCTGGCGGTGGGCTGGAACCCCGGCAGCGAGCTCATCGTCGGCACGACTGACGGCCGCGTCGAGGTGATCCCTTTCGGCGTCGACGGGCCCGCGCGCAGCGCCCACACGCTGCGGGTGCCCGGACTCAGCGCCCTCGCTACCGCGCCACGCGTCGCGCTCACGGGTGATCAGACCGGCCGCGTCCAGCTGTGGGACGTCGCCTCGGGTGCGCTGATCGGCGCGGTCGGCTTGGGCAATGACCCGGTGGTGGCGGTGGCGCTTTCGGAGACGAGTCAGCGCGCTGCGGCAGTGGCACAGGACGGCGCGGTGGTCGTATGGACCACCGAGACCGGTCACGGCCGCAGCGCCTACTCGGCGCTCGACACGGTCGTCACCATCGCCCTCGTCGGCGACTACGTCGCTCTTGGCGGCAGCGTCGACGGGCGCGCGGCGCTGGAGCTGCGCGACGTGAGCAGCCTGTCGCGAGCGGACGTGAGCTGGGTGGGCGCTGAGGGCGTCGACGGCGCGATCACCTCGATCCTGCCTACGTCTTCGGGCTTGCTCGCGCTGGGCGTCGCTGGGGATCGCGGGACGCTGCTGACGCTGTCGGAGCGGGACGGCTGGGCGGTCTCGGGCGAGCGGACGTGGAGTGAGGCTGAGCCGGTGCAGGCGGTGGCGCTGCCGGACGGTGCGCGGGCGGTTGTCCTCGACAGCGAGGGTGCGCTGCGCTTCCTCGGCCTCGACGACCTGCGCGAGCGCGACGTCGTGGAGACGAGCGAGGGCATGGGCTTCGGCTACGACCCGCTGCGCGGCACCTTCGCCATCGCGCAGCCCTCCGGCGCGCTGGCGGGCTTCGGCTGCTAGCTAGTCGGTCGGGCAGCCCGGCGCGGGGATGAACTCGCCGGTGAAGCTGTCGTACCGCGGCGGTGCGAGGTCCGCCTCGCACGGGGTGGTGGGCACCGGGCTGCGCAGGCGACCGCGCGAGGGGCAAGCGCGGAGCGCCGTGACGCGCTGCTGCGTGAGGTGGTCGATGACGATCAAGCGCCCGAGCACGATGTCGCGCGCTGAGGAGCCTCGCGAGGACTGCTGGTAGATGCGGCGAAGCGCGGGCTCCATCGCCCGGAGCTGCTGAAGCTGCAGCAAGCGCTGCACCACGCAGCGCATGGCAGCAGAGTCGCTTCGACGGTGGGCGGTTCGGTACGCTTGATCCGCGAGTCGCTCCGCCCGTCGGCTGCGGTGGCGCTCGGCGTCCACGTAGGCGTTGGGCGCGGCGGCGACGTCGTCGGGGATGACCGCCAAGCGGCCGAGGTGCTTGACGAGGCGCTCGGCGGCGAACTCCATCGCCTGCTCGACGAGCGCGTCGCCCTCCTCCGGGGTGATGCTCCCCATGCGGATCGCGTCCGTGAGGCGCGCCGCGAGCAGCTCCTCGGCGGCGGCGTCATCGGCGGCCGACGCGACGAGCTCCGTGAGCTCGCGCAGCGTGTCCGCGGGAGCGGGCGCTTGCGCGTTAGCGGCGTTCAACCAAAACAGCAGTGAGGCGAGGACGGCGATCACCGGGCTACGCGCGCTCGACGGCGGCGGCCCAGCCCGCGCGGGTGCGCGCGAGCTCGTCGGCGTCGCCGGCGGGGAGGAAGCGGCGCTGCTCCGACCAGGTGGCCGCGACCTGCGCGGGGCTGTCCCAGAAGCCTACGGCGAGGCCCGCGAGCAGGGCGGAGCCGAGGCCGGTGGTCTCCAGCACCTGCGGGCGCACACAGGGCACGCGGAGCAGATCGGCCTGGCGCTGCATGAGGAGGTCGTTGCGCGCGGCGCCGCCGTCGACCCGAAGCTCGGCGAGCGGTGCGCCTAGATCCTGGGTCATGGCGCGCAAGATCTCGTCGATCTGGAGGACGATGCCGTCGAGGGTCGCGCGGGCGAGGTGCGCGGCGGTGGTGCCGCCGGTGATGCCGCGCACGATGCCGCGCGCGTGCGGGCGCCAGTGCGGGGCGCCGAGGCCTGCGAGCGCCGGCACGAAGACGACGCCGCCCGAGTCGGGCACTGAGGCGGCGAGCGCCTCGATCTCAGCGGCGGTCTTGATGACGCCGAGCCCGTCGCGCAGCCACTGCACCGCGGCGCCAGCGATGAAGGCCGAGCCCTCCAAGGCGTAAGTGGTCTGCCCGCGCAAGCGCCAGGCGACCGTGGTGAGCATGCCGTGCTCGCTCGTCTTTGGCTCGCTGCCGGTGTTGAGCAGGATGAAGGCGCCCGTGCCGTAGGTGCTCTTGGCCATGCCTTGGGTGAAGCAGGCCTGGCCGAAGAGCGCGCCCTGCTGATCGCCGATGAGGCCCGCGACCGGGATGCCGTCGGGCAAGAAGTCGAGGCCGCGGGTGAGGCCGTAGACCTCGGAGGAGTCGCCCACGCGCGGCAAGCAGGCACGAGGAACGCCGAGGATCGCGAGGAGGTCGTCGTCCCAGTCCAAGGTGTGCAGGTTGAAGAGCAGGGTGCGCGAGGCGTTGGAGGGGTCGGTGACGTGCGCGCCGCACAAGCTCCAGGTCAGCCAGGTGTCGATGGTGCCGAAGAGCAGCTCGCCCGTCGCGGCGCGGGCCTTCGCGCCAGGAACATGATCGAGGAGCCAGGCCGCTTTGGTGCCTGAGAAGTAAGGATCGAGCACGAGCCCCGTGCGCTGCTTGAACAGGGCCTCGTGGCCGGCGGCCTTGAGCGCCTCGCAGCGATCGGCGGTGCGGCGGTCCTGCCACACGAGGGCGCGGTGGATGGGCGCGCCGGTCTCGGCGTCCCAGAACAAGCTGGTCTCGCGCTGGTTGGTGACGCCGATGGCCGCGATGCGATCCGGCGTGGCGCCCGCCTGCGCGAGGGCGCCGAGGACCGCTTCGCGCACGCTCGCCCAGATCTCGGCGACGTCATGCTCGACGTGTCCAGGGGCCGGGTAGTGGTTCGGGAACTCGACGTTGCACGAGGCGATGACGCGCACGTCGTGATCGACGAGCAGCGCCGTGGAGCCAGTAGTTCCCTGATCGATAGCGAGGACGAGATCGGCGGACATGAGCGTCTCCAAGCGAGAGCGGGGTGCGTTGAGCTAACCACTCTACCGCGCCGACGAGCCTGCTTGGTACTGCCACTGTCGCCAGCTCGGCACGCTCCCTCGGCCGGCGCGCGTGAAGCGAGCGCGCCCGTGGCGCAGGTCGTACTCTTGGTGGAGCGGGCCGAGGACGTCGAGGCCGATGAGGCCATCGCCGGGGCCGTCGCGCTGGGAGAGCTGCAGCTCGCCGAGGTCGAGGTCGCCCAAGCGAACGCGCTCGACGTACATGGGCACGTCGCGCCGCGAGGTGCCGCCGCTGCCCGTGACCTGCACGCCGGGGCGGGTGTACGCCACCTCGAAGCGGAGCGCCTCGCCGTCGACGTAGCTGCGCGAGGTGCCGGTGTCGAGCAAGCCCCAGAGGCGCGCGTCGCCGACCTGAAGTCGCACCTCGCGGCGGGCGCCGACGCCGAGCTCGCGCCGCAGCGGCACGACGTCGTGCCCCGCCAGCCGTCGCTTGAGGGGGGCGGCGAGGGTGAGCGTCGCCGCTTCGGGGTCGATGACGACGTAGAACCGGCCGAGCAGATCGGCGCCGAGCACCCCTGCGACGTCGACCTCAAGCGGATCGCGCACGGAGCTGGTGCCGTGCAGGTCGCGCACGACGCAGCGCAGGCCGCGCACCGTGTGCTCGCCCAGGCGCCAGGCTGGCAGCGCAGCCAGGCTCGCCGAGAGGTGGCCGACTTCGCCGCGAACCGGAACCTGCCCCCGGAGCTTGAGGTCCAGCTCGGCGGCGAAGGCGTCGTCGCAGGTGGTGCGGCTATAGCCCGTGTCGACGAAGAACAGCCTGCGCCCTAGGTCGGGGCTGTCCACCACCGCGTACCACCGCGTCGCGTCGGTGCTGGTGTGCACGAGCGGAAGCACCGCCGGGGGACCATGCTGCACGCGCAGACAGCCCGCGCAGAGCGAGAGGGTCAGCGCGAGCAAACGACGGTACAGCGTCGCCTCAGCGGAGGAAGGCGAGGGCTGCTGCGACTACAGCGGCGCCGTAGCAGTAGTAGCCGAACAGCGAGAGGCGGCCGTTGCGGACGATCATGACCAAGAAGGTCAGCGCGAGGTAGCCCACCACCATCGAGCTCACGCCGCCGAGCAGCATGGGCGCAGCGTCCACCTGGGTCCAGTCGGCCTTGAGGCCCTTGAGCAGCACCGCGCCGGCGATGGCGGGCACGCTCATGAGGAAGCTCATGCGCGCCGCGAACTCGCGGTTCAGCCCGAGGAAGAGCGCGACCGCCAGCGTTGTGCCGGAGCGGCTGATCCCGGGCGTGATCGCGAGCCCTTGCGCGACGCCGAGGGCGATCGCGTAGGACCAAGGCGTGTTGTGCACGGTGAGGCTACCGTCGTCGAAGCGCTTGGTGAACAGCAGCAGCGTGCCCGTGATGGCGAAGGTCACCGCGAGCGCCGCTGGGGCGCTGAACAGCTGCTCAAACAGGTCCTCGAAGCCGAGGCCGATGACCGCGGTGGGGACGCTCGCCAGCACGACCAGCGCCGCGAGCCGCACGCCCTCGCGCTGAAGCATGGGCCCTGAGCCGGTGAAGGGGTCGGTCAACACCTGTCGCACTTGGTCGCGGAAGTACCAGAGCACGGGGATGAGGGTGCCAACGTGCAGAACCAGGTCGAAGAGGATCTGGTCGTTGCCTACGTCGATGAACTGCTGAAACAGGACGAGGTGACCGGACGAGGAGACCGGCAGGAACTCGGTGAGGCCCTGCACGACGCCGAGGAGGATGGCGCCGGTGAAGGGGCCGAGCGGGGCGACTGGCATTTAGGGATCCGTGGGCTTGGGGGCGGGCAGCTCGGCGGCGGGTGATGCGGGCTCGTCGACGGTCGCGGCGGCGCGCGCCATCCAGCGTAGCACGCGGCGCGCGGTGTAGTCGTCGAGGCTCTGCTCATAGCCGGGCATGGTGCCCGATCCCGCGAGCAAGCGCGTGATCGCCGCGTCGGTCGGCTCGTCGTCCAGCTTGCCGCGCAGATCGGGGACCGCCACCACGAGCTGCGCCGTGGCCGGGCCGTCGCCAGCGGCGTGCGCGCCGTGACAGGCCTGACAGTGGCGCTCGTAGCCGTCCTTCCCCTGCGCGAGGTCGCTCTTGCGCTGGGTGGGTTGGGCAGGGGGGCCCGCGAGGCTCGCGGTGGTGAGCGCGAGCAGGGCGAAGGAAGTCAGGGCCACAGGGCTGCGCGCCATCGAATCTCCAGCCGCAAAAAGACAAAGGCCCGGGTTCTTGTGGAACCCGGGCCTTTGAAGTGGCGGGATGGACGGGACTCGAACCCGCGGCCTCCGGCGTGACAGGCCGGCGTTATAACCGACTTAACTACCACCCCTAAAGTTCAAGGGGGAGACTGGGCGGAACAGGAATCGAACCTGCAACCGTCGGTGTGTAAAACCGATGCTCTCCCATTGAGCTATCCGCCCGGAAGTCGCCCCCCGGACACCAGCCATTTATCGAGGCCGGGAGGGGCCGTCAAGGCCGCCAGGGCGTGTCCGCCCATTTTTTTTTGGGAGCGCGCAGAGCCCGAAGACAACAACGCCCGGCTGCCGAGGAGGCAGGCCGGGCGTTGTCTTGCGAAAGACGCGTTGAACTTAGTTCACGGCGTCCTTGACGGCCTTGCCCGGCTTGAACTTGACGCTCTTGGAGGCCGGGATCTGGATCGGCTGCTTGGTCTGGGGGTCGCGGCCGGTGCGTGCGGCGCGCTCAGTGACCGAGAAGGTGCCGAAGCCGATGAGGGTCACCTTGTCGCCAGCGACGAGCGCTGCCTGAACGGCGTCAAGGGTGGCCTTGAGCGCCTTCTCGGCCTCGTTCTTCTTGAGGCCAGAGTTGGCAGCGATGGTGTTGACGAGATCGGACTTGGTCACGGACTTGCTCATGGTGATTGCTCTCTGGCGTGAGTGGGGGTGTTGAGAGGCAGACTCGGGGAGCCTTCACGAGCCGTGTTCGGCTCTCCGAGGGGTCGCTGGATCGGGTGCCCCGGCGACCTCCGCGGAGTCTACCCCAATCGGCGCATCACTCACACGGGGTGCGAAGATCTGCGCCGCACCGGGCCCAGCGAGGGCCTCCTTCAACACCCTGTCCATGTGGGATACTATAACTATCTCCAGCGCTTTAAGGACATTCGCAGGCACCTCTTCGAGGTCCTTCTCGTTTTCTTGAGGAATGAGCACCCGCGTGATCCCACCGCGGTGCGCGGCGAGCAACTTCTCTTTGAGGCCGCCAATGGGGAGTACGCGACCGCGGAGCGTGATCTCTCCGGTCATCGCCGTGTCGGCGCGCACGGGGATGCCCGTGAGGGCGCTCACGGTGGCGGTGGCCATGGCGATGCCTGCGCTTGGGCCGTCCACGCCGCCCGACTGGCCCGGGTAGTGGATGTGGATGTCCTGCTGCTCGCGGAAGTCCGGGTCGAGGTGCAGCGCGTCCGCGCGGGAGCGAATGTAGGTGAGGCAAGCCTCGGCGGACTCCTTGAGCGAGTCGCCCAAGCGGCCGGTTAGGAGGAGCTTGCCCTTGCCGGGGACCGCGGCGACCTCGATGCTGAGCAAGTCGCCGCCTGCGTAGTTGACGGCGAGGCCCTTCACCACGCCGACCTCGTCGACCTTGTCGCGCTCGCCCACGCGGAAGCGCGGAACGCCGAGCAGCTTGTGTAGGTTGCCGCTGGAGATGCGGACCGAGGTGTCGGGGCCAAGGTGAACGACACGGCGCGCCACCTTGCGGCACACCTTGGCGACCTGGCGCTCGAGCTCACGCACGCCCGACTCCTTGGTGTAGTGCCGCAGCATCGTCTGCAGGGCGCCCGCCGTAATGGTGAGGTGCTGCTCGGTGATGCCGTGTGCTTCGAGCTGCTTTTGGATGAGATAACGACGGGCGATCGCTACCTTTTCGCGCTCGGTGTAGCCCGAGAGCGGCAGGATCTCCAGGCGGTCCTCCAGCGGCGCCGGGATGCCCTGCATCGTGTTCGCGGTGCAGATGAACATGACGCTGGAGAGGTCGTAGTCGAGCTCAAGATAGTGGTCGTTAAACGCCTTATTTTGCTCGGGATCGAGGACCTCGAGCAGCGCTGAGGTGGGGTCACCGCGCAGGTCCGAGCTCATCTTGTCGACCTCGTCGAGCAGGATGACGGGGTCGACGGTGCCCGCGCGCTTCATGGCCTGCAGGATCTTGCCCGGCAGCGCGCCGATGTAGGTGCGCCGGTGCCCGCGAATCTCGGCCTCGTCGCGCACGCCGCCCAGGGCGATGCGCACGAAGGGGCGCCCGGTGGCCCGCGCGATGGAGCGCGCCAGCGAGGTCTTGCCGACGCCGGGGGGGCCGACCAAGCACAAGATCGGGCCGCGCATGCGGTCCACGAGGGTGGACACAGCGAGGTGCTCGAGGATGCGCTCCTTGACGGTGCGCAGGCCATAGTGGTCGGCGTCGAGCACCGCGGCGGCGTCGTTCAGGTCGCCGCTGCTCTCGGCGCGCTCGGACCAAGGCAGCGCGAGGATGAGGTCGAGGTAGGACCGCACGACGGCGGCCTCGGCGCTCATGGGGTTCATCTGCGTGAGGCGCTGCAGCTCCTTCTCCGAGCGCATGCGGGCCTCGGCGCTGAGGTCGCGCTTCGCGAGCTGCTCGGCGAGCTCCTCCAGCTCGCCGCGGCCCTCTTTGTCGCCGAGCTCCTTTTGAATCGCCTTCATCTGCTCGTTGAGCCAGTACTCGCGCTGGCCGGACTCGCGGTCGCGCTGCACGCGCGTCTTGAGCTTGCGGGCGACGCGCAAGAACTCCATCTCCGAGAGCAGGGCGCGGTAGACGCGCTCCAAGCGCTGGGTGATGTCCACCAGCTCCAGCAGCTCCTGGCGCTCCTCGGGCTTGAAGTTCAGCGGCGCGACGAGCATGTCGGCGAGCTTGCCGGGCTCCTCGGTCGCGTTGACCGAGAGCAGCATCTCCGGCGGAACCGCGCGGTTGAGCTTCACGAAGCGCTCGAAGGTCGCTTTGACCTCGCGTAGGAGCGTGAGCAGCTCGCCCTCGACGGCGACCACGGGCTCGTCGATGAGCTCGACCTCGGCCTCTAGGTAGGGTTCGGTGCGCGTCCAGCGCACGAGGCGGGCGCGCTTGCGGCCCTCGACCAGCACCTTGCTGTTGCCATCGGGCAGGTGGAGCGCCTGCTCCAGCACCGCGAAGGTACCGAAGCCGTGCAGGCCGTCAGTGGTGGGGTCCGTCGCCTCGCTGTCGCGCTGGGTCAGCAGCAGGATGCCGCGATCGCTGGCTTCGGCCTCGCGCACGGCGCGCACTGAGCCCGCGCGGCCGACGATGAGCGACATCGGCATGGTCGGAAAGACGACGACGCCGCGCAGCGGCAACACCGGGAGGGTCAGCCGTTGGGCCCGCTTTTCACTCATAGTGACTCCCTGACGCTGAGCCCTGAGGGGCTCAGGTCGATCAGGCCCACTCTGCCTCGTTCTCGTAAACGAGGATGGGCTCACGGACGCCTTCGACGACCTCTTCGCTGATCACGCACTCTTTGACGTTGGTGCGCGAGGGGAGGTCGTACATGACGCCGAGCATGACCTCTTCCAAGATGCCGCGCAGGCCTCGGGCGCCCGCTTTGCGGTCGATGGCGCGCTGCGCGATGAGGCGGAGGCTGCCCTCGGTGAAGCGCAGCTTGACGCCCTCCATCTCAAACAGCTTCTGGTACTGCTTCACCAGCGCGTTGCGCGGCTCGGTGAGGATGCTGACCAGGGCGTCTTCGTCGAGGTCGTCCAAGGTGGCGATGACCGGGACGCGGCCGATGAACTCGGGGATGAGCCCGAAGCGAACGAGGTCTTCGGCCTCTACCGCGGCGAGCAGCTCGTTGCGGGTGAAGCTCTTGCGACCCTTGACCGCGTGGCCAAAGCCCATGGCCTGCTGGCCGAGGCGGGCCTCGACGATCTTCTCTAGGCCGACGAAGGCGCCGCCGCAGATGAACAGGATGTTGCTCGTGTCGATCTGCAGGAACTCCTGCTGCGGGTGCTTGCGCCCGCCCTTGGGGGGGACGTTGGCCACCGTGCCCTCGATGATCTTGAGCAGCGCCTGCTGAACGCCCTCGCCGCTCACGTCGCGCGTGATGGAGGGGTTCTCCGACTTGCGGGAGATCTTGTCGATCTCGTCGATGTAGATGATGCCCTTGACCGCGCGCTCGGCGTTGTACTCGGCCGCTTGGTACAGCGAGAGGATGATGTTCTCGACGTCCTCGCCGACGTAGCCCGCCTCGGTGAGGCTGGTGGCGTCGGCGATGCAGAAGGGCACGTTGAGGAAGCGCGCGAGCGTCTGGGCCAGCAGCGTCTTGCCCGAGCCCGTGGGCCCGATGAGCAGGACGTTCGACTTCTGCAGCTCGATGTCGTCTTGCCCAGGCCGGGCGTCGATGCGCTTGTAGTGGTTGTGCACCGCTACTGAGAGCACCTTCTTGGCCCGAGGCTGCCCGACGACGTACTCACCCAGGTGCTGGTTGATGTCGTGGGGCTTGGGCACCAGACCGCGCGTGGCGTAGTAGTCCTCGCGCTCGTACTCCTCGGTGATGATGTCATTGCACAGCTCGACGCACTCGTCGCAGATGTACACCGCTGGGCCCGCGATGAGCTTGCGGACCTCGCGCTGGGCCTTGCCGCAAAAGCTGCAACAGAGGTCTTTGCTGTCGGTACTGGGACGACGTGCTGGCACAGGTGCTCCGCCCTACTTGGTGGCGTTGGGGGTGCTCGCCTGGATGACCTCGTCGATGAGGCCGTACTCGAGCGCTTCGGGTGCGGTCATGATGTTGTCGCGCTCGGTGTCCTTCTGCACGCGGTCGAAGGACTGACCCGTGTGCTGGGCGAGCACCTCGTTGAGGTTCTTCTTCCAGCGGAGGATCTCTTTGGCGTGAATCTCGATGTCCGTGGCCTGACCGCGGAAGCCGCCGAGGGGCTGGTGGATGAGCACGCGAGCGTGGGGGAGCGCGCGGCGCTTGCCGGGGGCGCCAGCGGCGAGGAGCACGGCGCCCATGGACGCGGCCTGACCGATGCAGATGGTGGCCACGTCGGGCCGGATGTAGTTCATGGTGTCGTAGATCGCCATGCCCGCCGTGATGACGCCGCCGGGGCTGTTCACGTACAAGAAGATGTCCTTCTCGGGGTCCTGGCTCTCCAAGTAGAGGAGCTGCGCGATGATGACGTTGGCGACGTCGTCGTTGATCGCCGTGCCCAAGAAGACGATGCGGTCAATGAGCAGGCGCGACCAGATGTCGTAGCCACGCTCACCGCGGTGCGTCTGCTCGACAACGGTCGGGACGATGTAGTTCGTGATGTCCATCGATGATTCCTCTTGGCTGGCTGGCGCGGTGGTCCGCCTATTGACTTGTCCTAAGCCCGCCGGTGGCGGGTGCAAGCCAAAAGGCATGGGTGGGCCTATCGGTAGGGCAACAGGCCGCTGAAGCGGCGAAAGCTACGCGTCGCGGTCGGGGATGGCTTCGCCGACGGGGACCCCGAGCACATTGGCGAGGTCGCGGCTGAGGTGCTCTGCCCAAGTCAGGTCGTGGGTGAGCTGGTCGAAGTCGTAGCTGGGGTCGAGGCGGGCGGCCCAGCTCGTGGTGCGGGCGAGCACGACGGTGGTCTCGTCTTCCAAGCGGACCTCGGCGCCTTGCTCATACCAGCCTGGGCTCGCCCAGGTCTGCACGACGGCGATGGCGTCGAGCGGGAGCGCGGGCTGCGGTCCAGCGCGGTGGAGGGCGTCGTCCGCGAGCCAGAACAAGCGACCGGCGGTGCGACTCCAGAGCTGCCAGTCGGGGGTGCCCACCGTCCAAGCGTGGTTCCAGCGGTTGCTCTCTGCGGCGTCCCACCGCCCCATGCGCGCGGGCTTTACGGTCCGGGCGAGGGTGGCGAGGTCGGCGTCGCTCGGGAAGGCGTCCACGAGCAGCTCAAGCTGATTGTCCTCGTGAATCGCGAACAAGCCCACGCGAAGGCGCGTGCCACCGCCGGTGGCGAGCATGCGCGGCAGCGCGGCTGAGGCGTGGGCCTCAAGCCTGTCCAGGATCTCGGTGAGGGTGAGCGTCGCGATCGCTGCCATGAGAACCTCGGGCGTCGTGGCGTAGGAGCGTCGCGGCCCCTATCCGACAAAGGAGGGTCGTGGGAGGTGCGATGCGATGAAGGATCGCGCGCGCTGCGCACACAAGGAGTCGTTCGGCACGGTATGGGTTCAGGTCCAACTTTTTTTGAAGGACTTGGGTCGGTCGCGATACCATAGGTGCAGTACAGGGAGTGTTCTCCATGATTCGTTCGCTACTTGCCGCCGCTTTGCTGAGCTTGTCAACCTCGGCGCTCGCCACCGACTTCTCGATGCTCTTCGATGAAGAGGTCCTGATGGCCTCCCTCGACGAGGCCGCGCCTGCCCGCGCTGAGCTCCTCCGCGAGCTCCGCGAGACGGACCCCAACGCGTACTACCAGCAGCTCTACTGGACGTCGCAGCTGATGTTCATCGATCGCGAGGACACCAAGATCCGCGACGACTCGATGCAGGCTTGGGCGCTCAATGGGCTGCTCAACGAGCTCGCCGAGCAGTTCATGGACGCCAGCGGCGCCGATCGCGTGGCGGTTCGCGTGGAGATGGTGGACGTAGCGTCCGAGCTGGAGGCGCTCGAGCGCGACCTCGCGGCCTCCCGTATGGCGGCGCTGGACCAGATGGTCACCGCGACGCGCTCCCACATTCAGCGCATGGAGTCCAACTCGGCCCGTCGCGTCGAGTGGAAGGTTCGCGGCGCCATCAAGCAGGCCAAGTCGCGCTAGCTGCGCCCAGCGACCTCGGTGGGGTTCCCCGGCACGATGCGCTCGGAGCGCTGCGACTCGGGCACGAGCACCTCCGACGCGGCGCTCTAGCCCTTCTTGCCGCCGCCGAGCTTCACCGTCATGCCCAAGTCCGAGGTGAGGTAGGTACGCGCTTCGTAGTTGCTCGGGAAGTAGGTGGCGTTCCAGCCCCACTGCCAGCCGAGGCGCCTCTGCGACCCGGGCAGGTTGCCGCGCAGACCCCAGCCGATCTCGAAGCCGCTTCGGCTCGCGCGCGTGTCCTCCGCGCAGCGGCAGCGCTCGTCGCTGAGGGCGAGCCCGCCCGTGTACCAAAGATGCCGGCCTTGGCGGCGCGCGACGAGGCGCACCATGGACACGTCGAACATGGGGTCGCCGAGCGTGACCTGGCGCAGCCCGGCTTCGACGCCGACGTGCTTGAGCACGCGCCACTGGAGCGACCCGGTGACGCCGCCGCCGCCGAGGAGAGCGCCGTCGCTCCCCGCCGAGAGGCCTCCGTAGAGCGCCACTCCGGGCTTGACCTCCGCGGCGTTCGATGGGCTGATCAGGGTCAGCAGGATGGCGATGAGCATGGTCTCCTCCAGCGCGAGGTGCGCGCACACCCTCCCAGTGGCAGCGCCAGGCGTCGCCCATGGATCTTCGCGCGAATTTCGCGCTTTTCGGCTTCGACCCGCCGTTGGAGCGGATCGCGGCGCTGTCCGGTCGCAGGAAATGACACAGCGTGAGCGGGCTTAGGCCACAATGTTCCTAGCGGCCTCGCCCGTCGGCACGCGCACCCCCGGAGGACCCCCCATGAGCCCTAGCAAGAACACCGACGCCTCTGGCCTGCTCGGCCTCATCGCCTCGCAGCAGGACATGGGACGCTTCCGGGAGCTGTTGTGGGAGGGCAGCTACGCCGACTACCTGCAGATGGTGGTCGAGGACGCGACCATCTCGCGCACGGCCTATCAGCGCCTGTACGACCTCATCGAGACCTACGGCAGCCACGAGTTCACCGAGTACAAGAAGACCATCCGCCGCTGGCACTTCTTCGACGACCCCTTCGACAAGGGCGCGGACGCCGTCTTCGGCATCGACATCCACCTCATGAAGCTGGTGCGCATCCTGCGCGCGGCCGCCCTCGGCTACGGCCCCGAGCGCCGCGTGATCCTGCTCCACGGCCCCGTCGGCTCCGCCAAGTCCACCGTGGCCCGCCTGTTCAAGAAGGGCTTGGAGGCCTACTCGCGCAAAGACGCGGGGCGCCTCTACAGCTACTCGTGGCTCACGGACGAGGGAGAGGTGCCCTGCCCGATGCACGAGGACCCGCTGCGCCTGCTGCCCGACGAGGTGCGCCCCGCCATCCTCGGCGAGATTAACAACGGAAAGACGAGCCCCTACCCCGTCACCTTGGACGGCGACCTCTGCCCGGTCTGCCGCTTCCTCTACAAGAAGACCATGCGCGAGGTCCACGGCGACTTTGTGGAGCTGCAGAAGCGCATCAAGGTCCACCGCATGGTGCTCTCGGAGAAGGACCGCATCGGCATCGGCACCTTCCAGCCAAAAGACGAGAAGAACCAGGACAGCACCGAGCTCACCGGCGACATCAACTACCGGCTCATCGCCGAGTACGGCTCGGACTCCGACCCGCGCGCGTTCAACTTCGACGGCGAGTTCAACGTCGCCAACCGCGGCCTCATCGAGTTCGTCGAGGTGCTCAAGCTCGACGTCGCCTTCTTGTACGACCTGCTCGGCGCCAGCCAGGAGCACAGGATCAAGCCCAAGAAGTTCCCGCAGACCACCATCGACGAGGTCATCCTCGGCCACACCAACGAGCCCGAGTACCGCAAGCTCCAGAACAACGAGTATATGGAGGCCCTGCGCGACCGCACCATCAAGGTCGACGTGCCCTACATCACGCGGGCGAGCGCCGAGACCAAGATCTACGAGAAGTCGTACCACGGCCGCTCCGTCAGCGCGCACGTCGCGCCACACACCCTGGAGATGGCTGCGCTCTGGGCGGTGCTCACGCGCTTGGAGGACCCGACCAACTACAAGCTCACCGTGCTGCAGAAGGCCCGCCTCTACGACGGCCGCTCGGTCCAGGGTTTCACCGAGGACCACGTCAAGGAGCTGCGCAAGGTCGCGCGCCGCGAGGGCCTGGAGGGCATCAGCCCCCGCTATGTGCAGGACAAGATCAGCAACGCCCTCGTGCGCGATCCCGACCTCACCTGCCTCAACCCGTTCATGGTGCTCAACGAGCTCGACAGCGGCCTCAAGAGCCACAGCCTCATCAGCAACGACGAGCTGCGCGAGCGCTACCGCGAGCTGCTCTCCGTGGTGAAGGCAGAGTACGAGGACATCACCAAGAACGAGGTGCAAAAGGCCATCGCGGCCGATCAGGGCGCCCTCAAGCGCATGTCCGACAACTACATCGAGAACCTGCGCGCCTACGTCCTCAAGGAGAAGGTCAAGAACCCCTTCACCGGAGCCTACGAGGACTACAACGAGCGCCTGATGCGCACGGTCGAGGAGAAGATCGACATCCCCGAGTCGCGCAAGGACGACTTCCGCCGGGAGATGATGAACTACATCGCCGCCCTCGCCCTGGACGGCAAGACCTTCGACTACAGCATGAACGAGCGCCTGCACCGCGCCCTCGAGCTCAAGCTCTTCGAGGACAGCAAGGACAGCATCCGGCTCTCCAGCTTGGTCAGCCAGTCCGCGGACGCCGAGCAGCAGGCCAAGATCGACGTCGTGAAGCAGCGCCTCATCGATCACTACGGCTACTGCGAGGTCTGCGCCCGCGACGTGCTCACCTACGTCGCCTCCATCTTCGCCCGCGGCGACGCCAAGGCGAAGGCTGGGCAGGGCTGATGGCGGGCGTATGCTAAAGATTGACCGCGATCTCGGGCGCTTTCGAGACATCGTGAAGGGCAAGGTGCGTCGCGAGCTGCGGCGCTACATGTCCAGCGGTGAGCTCGTCGGCAAGAAGGGGAAGGACCTCGTCACCATCCCCCTCCCGCAGATCGGCATCCCACGCCTGCGCTTCGGCAAGAACCAGCAGCAGGGGGTCGGTCAGGGCGAAGGCGACCAGGGCCAAGCGCAGCCCGGCCAAGGCCACGAGGCGGGCGAGGGCGAGGGGCAGCACGAGCTCGACGTCGACATCACCATCGACGAGCTCGCCGAGATCCTCGGGGAAGAGCTGGAGCTTCCGCGCATCGAGCCGCGAGGCTCCTCGGACACGAGCACGCAGCGCACCCGCTACAAGGGCATCGCGATGAACGGGCCCGAGTCGCTGCGCCACTTCAAGCGCACCTACCGCCAGGCGCTCAAGCGCACCATCGCCTCGGGCACCTTCAACCCGGCGCGGCCCTACATCGTGCCCATCAAGGAGGACAAGCGCTACCGCACCTTCGTGGTGGAGAAGGAGCCGCGCAGCGCGGCGGTGCTCATCTACATGATGGACGTCAGCGGCTCCATGGGGAAGGAGCAGAAGGAGATCGTGCGCAGCCAGGCGTTCTGGATCGACGCGTGGCTCAAGCACAACTACGACGACGTCGAGACCCGCTTCATCATCCACGACGCCACGGCGCGTGAGGTCGACCGCGACACCTTCTTCCACACGCGGGAGAGCGGCGGCACGCTCATCTCCAGCGCCTACAAGCTGTGCATGGAGATCATCCGCAAGGATTATGACCCAGCGAACTGGAACATCTACCCGTTCCACTTCTCGGATGGCGACAACTGGAGCCAGTCGGACACCCGCTTGTGCGTTCAAATGCTGCGCGACGACCTCATCCCAGTGTCCAACCAGTTCTCCTACGCGCAGGTCGACAGCCAATACGGCTCGGGCCAGTTCATCAAGGATCTGACCGCTGCGTTCTCGGGCGAGGAGGCCGTCACCTTGTCGCGGGTGCCGAACCGCGACGCCATCATGGACTCCATTCGCGAACTGCTCGGAAAGGGAAGGTAACACCGTGGCTGTAGTCCCAAACCGCTTCCTTCGCGAGGGTCGCGAGCTCCCGTCGGAGCTCGAAGAGCAGCGCCTGCGCATCGAGGACATCGCGCGCAACAAGTACGGGCTCGACTTCTTCGAGACCATCTTTGAGATGTGCACCTACGAAGAGATCAACATGATCGCCTCGTATGGGGGCTTCCCCACGCGCTACCCGCACTGGCGCTTCGGCATGGAGTACCTGCAGATGCAGACCTCCTACGAGTACGGGCTGTCCAAGATCTACGAGATGGTGATCAACACCAACCCGTCCTACGCCTACCTGATGGACTGCAACCTGATGGTGGACCAGAAGCTCGTCATGGGGCACGTCTTTGCTCACGTCGACTTCTTCAAGAACAACCTATGGTTTCGGCACACCAACCGCAGGATGCTCGACCAGATGGCGAACCACGCCACCGTCGTGCGCACGCATATGGACAAGGAGGGCGTCGGCCGCGTCGAGCAGTTCATCGACCTGGTGCTCTCCATCGACAACCTCATCGACCCGCACCTGCCGCACATCCGCCGCGGGGAGGCCGCCACCGAGGCCTCAGTCGCCGCCGCCGAAGCCGAGACGCACTCGCATCGAATGCCGGCCAAAGACTATATGGACAAGCACATCAACCCGCCCGAGTACCTCAAGGAGCAGGAGCGCAAGCGGGTCGAAGAGCTCGAGCGCATGCGCTCCTTCCCGGACGAGCCGGTGCGCGACGTGCTCGGCTTCTTGCTCAAGCACGCGCCGCTCGCTCGTTGGCAACGCGACATCGTCACCATCCTAAGGGACGAGGCTTACTACTTCGCGCCGCAGGGCCAGACCAAGATCATGAACGAGGGCTGGGCCACCTACTGGCACACCACCATGATGACGAGCGACATCCTCACCGACGCCGAGGTGGTCGACTACGCGGACCACCACTCGGGCACGGTCGCCATGCGGCCGGGGCAGCTCAACCCGTACAAGATGGGCGTCGAGCTGTACCGCCACATCGAAGAGCGCTGGAATAAGGGTCGCTTTGGGAAGGACTGGGCCGAGTGCACCGATCCGCGCGAGCAAGCGGCGTGGGACACGGGCGCTGGCCTCGGTCGCCAGAAGATCTTCGAGGTGCGGCACACGCACAACGACGTCACCTTCTTGGACACCTTCCTCACCGCCGACTTCTGCCGCGAGCAGGGCTTCTTCACCACCACCTATGACAAGCGCGCCAAGCAGTGGGTCATCGACTCGCGCGAGTTCGAGCAGGTCAAGGAGCAGCTCCTCAACATGCTGGCGCTGCGCAACACGCCGGTCGTGTACATCGTCGACGCGAACGCCTTTAATCGTGGCGAGCTGCGCTTGGCGCACCAGTACGAGGGCCTCGACGTGCAGCTCGACTGGGCCTCCGTGACGCTTGGCAACCTGGCCGCGATCTGGGGGCGCCCGGTTCACCTCGACACCTTCTTGGAGGGCAAGCCGATCCGTTTGAGCCACGACGGCACCGAGATCAAGCGCGAAGAGGTGAAGAGCGGCACCCACGGGATGAGCACATGAGCCTCAAGCAAGCGCTGCCCGCCGCCCTGGATGAGGCGCGCCAGACGGGCGCCAGGCGTGTTCACGTCGAAGCGGACGGCGCCTCAGCGACGGTGGACGTGGGCGAGGTCGACGGGATCGGCGTCCGCGTGCGCGGTCTTCGCGTCACCCGCGCGGCCACCGTGCCCATCGAGGAGCTCGCCCGCGTGCTGCCCGAGCGCGTTCGCAGCCTGCCGGACCGCGTCGCGCCCGTTGAGGTGGACGCGGGCCTCAACGGCGGCGTCTTTCGCACCCCGGTCGACCCGGTCCAGGGCGACTACTACCAGCTCGACGTGCGCGGCCGCGACGCCGAGGTCCGCCGCTACGCGGTGAACGGCGGCGAGCGCGCCGAGGCCGACTTCGACATCACCCGCGACAGCCTGGGGCGGCTGCTGGACGAGCTGAGCTAGGGCTGGCCGAGCGTCAGGCGGTACAGACCGCCCGCTTCGGGGGCGACGTACAGGTAGCCGTCGGCCGACACCGCGCAGGCGCCCCACATGCCGTGATCGACGGGCAGGTTGGGGAGCGGCGCCCAGGTGTCGGTGGCCACGGTGTACTGCCACATCGTCTTGCCGTTCGCGTCGCCCGCCGCGTAGATATGGCCCGCGCGGTCGGAGCAGACGGCGTCGTTGAGCATGGACTCGGGGATGCGGGTCACGCTGGTGATGGCGTCCGTGTTGAGGTCCCAGCGGTAGAGCTCCGGCTGCTGCGATGCGCCGAAGAAGACGGCCCGTGAGAGCGGGTCATACGCGAGGCGGGCCTCGTTCAGGTCCTTGGTCGTGAGGCCGGTCGGGACCAGGTCCAGCTTGCCGGTGATGGTGTTGTACCGAACGAGCTCACCCGAGGCGATGTAGCTGTAGAGGACGTCGTTCTCGTCGGACTCGGTGACGCTGTTGTTGTCCAGGCCGCCGAAGTCCAAGACGGTGGTCCACGCGAGGGTGCCGCCGTCGAGCATATAGACCTTGCCGTTGCGGATCGCCCAGATGTTACCGAGGCTATCCGGGGCTGGTGACGACCAGGCGAGCGACACGACGCCTGGGTTGGGCAGCGGTGTCCACAGGTTGGTGCGCGGGTTGTAGGACGCGTTCGTGAACAGGTCCACGAGCAGCGGGTACTGCACGGTGGCGTAGCTTTGCAGGCCCCAAATGCTGCCGTTGCCGGCGCGACTCTGCCACACGGGCCCGAAGGTGCCGTCCATGGGGGCGAAGCAGGTGCCGATCGCGGCGTCGGTGTCGTCGCAGTCGGCGCGGTTGTCGGCGAGGTTCGGCACCGGCGAGCAGCTCGGAACGCCCTCGGACTGCACGCCGAAGCCGTCGTGGTCGGCGTCGACGTACCAGTGGGGCGCGTCGATGGCCGTGCTCTCGTCGACGACGCCGTCGCAGTTGTCGTCGACGCTGTTGCAGAGCTCGTCGGCGCTGGGCGAGATGAGCGCGGAGCTGTCGTCACAGTCTTGGCCGTCGGCGAGGCGGTCCTGGGGCTGAATGCAGCGGTCGAGGCCTGAGGTGGCGTCTCCATAGCCGTCGAGATCGAGGTCCAAGTACCACAGCGGGCGGTCGATGACCTCGGTGTCGTCGTCGTCGATGGCCTGGTCGCAGTCATCGTCGACGCCGTTGCAGCGCTCGTCGGCGGCGGGGTGGACGTCCGGCGCGAGGTCGTCGCAGTCGTCGTTGGTGGCGACGAAGCCGATGGGCGCGGCGCAAGCGCGCTGAGTGAGGGCGGCGCTGCCATAGCCGTCGAGGTCGCCGTCCAAGTACCAAGCGGTGGCGTCGGTCGCGTCGTCGTCCACCTTGCCGTTGCAGTCGTTGTCGGCCTGGTCACAGACCTCGACCCCGCCGACGAAGGCGGTGGCGTCTTGGTCATCGCAGTCCGTGGCGGTGCTCACATAGCCCGTGGGCGCGTCACAAGCGGACAGGCTGCTCAGCGGGTCGCCTTGGGTGTCGGCGTCGGCGTCCGCGTACCAGCGCGTCTCTCCGCTCGCCCCGGCCTCGTCGGTGGCGCCGTCGCAGTTGTCGTCGACGCCGTTGCACGCCTCAGGAGCGCCGGGGAAAACGTCGGCGTTGGCATCATCGCAGTCTTCACACGCGGGAGCGCCGTCTTTATCGATGTCGGCGTAGCCTGCGGAGCCGTCGCAGTTGTGGTCGACGGGATCGGCGCAGTCGAGCTCAGGCGCGCTCGGGTAGCTGCTCGCGTCGATGTCATTGCAGTCGCCGCCCACGTCGACGAAGCCGATCGGCTGGGCGCAAGCCGGCTGGGTGAGGTCGTCGGCGCCGAAGCCGTCGCGGTCGCCGTCGGCGTACCAGGTGGTGGCGTCGGTGGCGGTGCTGTTGTCGATGACGCCGTCGCAGTCATCGTCGAGACCGTTGCAGAGCTCGACGGCGCTGGGCGAGACCGCGGCGTTGGTGTCGTCGCAGTCGTCCAGGACGGAGAAGCCGTCACCGTCTTCGTCTTTGGCGCGGCAACCGGTGATGAGCAGGGAAGCGAGGGCGAGGAGAGCGAGGTGACGGGTCATCGGGACTCCAGCGCGACGAGCGCTGGAGGACGCTCATCGCACCACTTCGCTATCGCGTCTCACCGCTGCGAGCCGCCCGTGCGGGGCGGCGCCGCCCGCCTAGGGCGCGAGGTGACGGCTGCACGGCGTGACGGTGCTCGCCGGGTCGCACACATAGCCGAGCGCCGACCAGTCCCAGTCGCTGTTGCCGAAGTGGCAAGCGGGGCAGCCGAGGGCCTCGCTTGGGGGCGCGACCTCGTGGTTGATGCCCAGGTAGAGCTCGGTGAACAGGAAGTCCCAGTCGGTGTCGCCGATGGTGTCGGTGGTGCCGATCTGCCCGGCGGCGTGCGCGCCCTTGTTGAGGGACGTCGTCCACAGGTCGCGCACACCGGCCTCGGTGTAGTCGCCCGCGACGGGGATGCCAGCCCAGAATGAGCCGGGTCCAAACAGGTTGGGCACGAGCACGCGGTGGTCCGTGAGGTGAGCCGGCTGGCGGCCGGTCATGACCTTAAACGGGTAGATCTTCGCGAAGTCATCGTCGATGGTCGCGGTGGAGTAGCCCATGCGAATCGGGTCGCTGGCTGCGATGCCTTGACCGGCCTGGAAGGTGTCCATCGTCGTCATGCGCACGATGTTCACCGTCCCTGGCGTGGGGTCGTACCAGCCGTAGCTCGGACGAACGCCCTGCTCCCAGACGAAGTCGCCCTTCATATAGTCGTAGGACGTCACGGTCGCGCCGCCTGCGATGACGGTGGTCTCGGCCTCGCGGACGCGGTTGCCCGCGGTGGACCAGTCCCAGTTCACCTTCGTCGGCTGGTGGCGGCTGAAGGCTGGGATGTGGCAGGTCTGGCACGCCACGTCGATGGCGTGGTTGTCGAGGAGCGGGCCATTGCTGACGCCGGCGAGCTCGTGCGGGTTGAACTCCCAGTGACAGTCGGTGCAGGCCACGCGGAAGCCGTCCGTCACCGGGACGTGGAGGCCAGCGCCGTCGATGGTGTGGTCGCCGCCGTCGTGGCAGTCGGAGCAGGTCATGCCGGCGCCCAGGTGCACGTCGACCTGGGGGGTGGGGTGGCCGCCGAGCGCCGAGCCGAGGTCGCCGTTCTTCACGTTGTCACCGCCGCCCGCGCCGAAGTGACACGCGCCGCAGTTGTCCGCGGTGGAGCGGCCGACGCTCTGGGCGACGAGGGCGAGGTCGAGCGACGGCGGGGGATTGCCAGCGGTCTTCGCCTCTTTGACGTAGCCGGTGCTCAGGTCGGCGTGGCAGATGAGGCAGTCGATCTGGCCGGGGTTGGTGAAGTCGTAGGTGGGGCCCTTGTAGTTGTAGCCCGCGTGGCACTGGGTGCAGCGGGCCTCGTTCGACTCGATGCCGATGCAGAAGTTGTTCACGAGGTTCTTCTTGCCGATGGCGGTGCCCGTCTCGTGACCGACGACCTGCGGGCTCTCGCCGAGCCAGTTCCAGTGCGCGCTGTTGAGGAAGTGCGCCCCCTGGGTCTCGTGGCAGGTCAAGCACTGCGCCGTGACCTCGGAGCCCGTCGCGAAGGGGCCCTGCAGCGACGGGAAGCCGCCGTGGAAGCGCGTGAGGCCGGGTTCGCGGCGACACTCGTCAATCGCGACGTCGCAGTACTCGCCCGTTCCGCACAGGTCGAGGCACTCGGGGGCGACGCCCGAGATGTCACAGGCCTGGCATGGGCCGCACGCGGGCTCGCAGGCCAAGGGCTCGACGACCGGCGCGTCGCACTGTCCGTCGTCATTGCACACCATGCCGTCGGCGCACATATCGATGCAAACGGGTGTTTCGACGGAGTCGTCGCAGATCTGGCAGGGCCCGCACGCGATGTCGCAGGTGGGCGCCACGGGCGGCTCGCACTGGTTGTCGCTGTTGCAGACCATGTTGTCGGCGCAGGTGTCGACGCACTCGGGCGTGTCGAGCGAGGTGTCGCAGACCTGGCAAGGGCCGCAGTCCTGCGCGCAGGTGGGGGCCACCACGGGCGGCGGGGCCTCGCACTGATTGTCCGCGTTGCAGACCATGTCTTCGGCGCAGGTCGCGACGCACACGGGGGCGTCGAGTGAGGTGTCGCAGTACTCGCACGGACCACAGTCGGACGCACAGGTGGGCGCTGGGGTGCCTCCACAACCGGCGAGGCCGGCGAGAGGGATCGCGAGGGCGAGCCGCAGGTGGGGAGTGCAGAGGTGGGCGGACGGGCGCATGGTGGTCTCCTGGTGACGCTTGGCGTGGGGCGCCAACGTTGCAGGATGCGGGCCAACGGGGCCGCTACGGCCGCTCGACGAATGTGGCAGGAAGGACGCGAACATGCCTGAGCGCCGCGTCGAGAGGAGCGCGCCTCGGGCGTAATGTTACATGCAACCGTTACGTAACGGATACATGCAACGTTACGGCTCGCTCGGGTCGAAGGACTTCATCCAACGCCACAAGGTCATGCGGCTCACGCCTAGCTGGGCCGCTGCCACGTCCCGGTGCCCTCCGGCTTGCGCGAGCGCAGCTTGAATGGCCTCGCGGGAGGGACGGCTGGCGCGCCGCGCGCTGTCGGTGCTCGGGATCGCGTGCAGGCTAGGACCGGGGCTGGCGGCGAAGGGCAGGTGCTCGACCTCGATGAGCGCGCCGTTGGCGACCGCGATCGCGTACTCCACCGCGTGCTCCAGCTCGCGCACGTTCCCGGGCCAGGGCCAGGCCATGAGGCGCTTCATGGCGGCGGGCGAGAAGCCTGGGACCTCGGCGCCGCGCAGCGTGCAGGCGCGGGTCAGCAGGTACTCGGCGAGGAGGGGGATGTCCTCGAAGCGGGCGCGTAGCGAGGGCGCCAAGAGCGGAAAGACCGCGATGCGGTAGTAGAGATCGGCGCGGAACTCGCCAGTTCGAACCAAGCTCGCGAGGTCCTTGTTGGTGGCGGCGATCACGCGGATGTTCGACTGCACGCGCTCGTTGGAGCCCACCTTCTCGAACACATGGTCCTGGAGCACACGGAGCAGCTTCACCTGCACAGCGGGCGAGATGTCGCCGATCTCGTCGAGGAAGAGCGTTCCGCCATTCGCGGCTTCAAAGCGCCCGATACGCTCATGGGTTGCGCCTGAGAACGCGCCCCGTACGTGGCCAAAGAGCTCACTCTCGAGCAGGCCCTCGGGGAGGGCGGCGCAGCTCACGCGCACGAAGGGGCCGTCTCTGCGGGCGCTGGCTTGGTGAATCGCCGCGGCGATAAGCTCCTTTCCGGTGCCCGTCTCACCCTGAACGAGCACGCTTACGTCGGTTCGCCCTGCCGTCTCAATGCGATCGTACAGCATCGCCATCGCCGGGTGACGCCCCACCAGCCCCCACCGGGCGGTGCTCGCTGTGCACGCCGAGCGCAGGCGCTCCACCTCGTGCTCAAGGCGGACGAGGCGCGTGATGTCCGTCACGGTCTCGATGCCTCCCAACAAGCGACCGTCGGGCGCGCGCATCAAGCGCCCGTTCTTGAGCACAGCGACGGTCGCGCCATCCGCTCGCTCAATGGTGCAGCGCGAGCCGTGCACTTCCCCGTCCTCGAACAGGTGGCACTGGGGGTGGACGTCAGCGTCGCAGCGCTTCGAAAAGCACGCATCCCCCTTAATAAAGGAGCAGGGGCGCCCGATCGCGTCCGCTGAGGAGTAGCCCGTGAGCCGCTCCATTTGCTCGTTCCAGTAGGTGACCAGGCAGTCGGTGTCGACCGCGAACACGCCGTCGGGGAGTGTCTTGAGCAGCTGGCTCAAGAAGGGATCCGGGTCGCGCTCGGAGTCCCCACGATCGACGGGCTTGCGGGGAGCGCTCATCGGTCCTCCGTCGAGGTTCTCAGTCCGTCACGACGACGCGCGCCGAAGTGAGCGTGGTGCCGCTGTCGGCGGTGAGCGTGCCGCGCAGCTTGGCCGAGGAGCCGGGGGAGAGGTCGGGCAGCGACGTGAGCTTGACCGTGCCCTGCGCGTGGCCCTGCCCATTGATGCTCGACGATTGGGCGTTGAGCGTCACGCGCCCCCCCTCGCCAACGACGGGCGAGCCCTCTTCGCTGAGGTCGACCGTCCACGACTTGCTCGCCTCGCCGTCACGCACGAGCTCCAGCGTGCCCGTCACGTGGTAGGGCGCGCTGTGTTCCACGGCGTAGTCGAGCCAAATGGAGCGCGGCATCGCGTCGGTGGTGGGGCTCAAGCTCAGCTCGAAGGGTTGGCCGTCCTGCACGCTGCTGTCCGCGAGCTCTGCGCCGTAGCCGAGCAAGCCGCTGCAGCCAAGGGTCGCGAGGCCGAGCATGACGAGCACGGCGCTCGCGGGGCGGGCGATGGTGGTTACTGGCATAGGAGCTCCTTTACAGGATTACGGGTAGAGGTAGCAGCCGCCGCTGCACGCGGGGTCGGCTGGATCGCAGGTCGGCGCGCAGGTGTCCACACAGTCGGGGATGCCGCAGGGGTAGCAGCAGCTCAGGCCGGGGCCGCAGGCGCCGAGATCGCCGCCGCAGGGGTCGCCCTGGACGAGGGTGCCGGCGGTGTCGGTGCTGCTGTCGGAGCCGCTGTCGGAGCCGCTGTCGGACCCGGTGTCCACGAGCGTGCCCGGCTTGCAGGCGGTGGCGAGGAGCAAGAGCGTGAACAGGATGCGCATGGATTAGCTCTTCTTCGCGACGCGGCGGAAGGGGTGCAAGAACGAAGCGAGCGCCGGTGCGTTGCGGGTCTGAATCCACAACCGGCCGGTGCCGGTGAACTCGCAGACGACGCCCTCGCCCGACAAGAACAGGCTCTTCATGCCGCCGAGCTTGCGCAGCTTGTAGGTGAGCGTCGTGTCGAAGGCGACGATGTGCGAGGTGTCGACGATGTAGGTGCCCGTCACCTGGATCGGCTCGATGGCGCCGTACGACGCGAGCCAGACCGAGCCTGTGCCCGTGGCCTGGAGCATGAACAGCCCCTCGCCCGAGAAGAAGGTCTTGGCGCCACCCCACTTGGTGTCGAGGTTGACGCCCGGGGAGCCCGCGCAGAAGGAGCCTCGCTGAACGAGCAGCGGCGTGCCGCTGAGGTCGACCTGGACGATGTCTCCAGGGGAGGCGGGCGCTACGTCGAGGCGCTGGCCATCGCCGGTGGCGGTGTAGGTGTTGAGGAAGACCGACTCGCCGCCGAGGGCGCGCTTGGCGGCGCCGAGCAGGCCGCCCTTCATGTTGGTCTCCATCCTGAGCGCGGGGTCCATGCCCATCATCGCGCCGGCCTCGGTGACGACGGCCTCGCCGCTGGCGAGCACGAAGTGGAGCGAGGCGTAGTCGGGGCGGTTGCGGATCGCGACGTCCATATCAGCTCCTGCGCTGGGGGAGGTGCGGGGCGATGGCTTGGCCAAAGCCCTGCGGCGTGCGGGTCTGAATCCAGAGCTTGCCCGTGCCGGTGAAGTTGCAGACGAGGCCCTCGCCGCCAAACAAGAAGGCCATCCAGCCGCCGCCGAACTTGCCGACCTTGAACTTGAGCGAGTCCTCGAAGGCGACGATGTGGCCGGTGTCGACCGTAAACTTGCCGTCAACGTCGATCTCGCGGATGCCGCCGAAGCTGCCAAAGGCGATGAGCCCGGCGCCGGTGGCCTTGAGCATCACCAGACCTTCGCCCCCGAAGAAGCTCTTGGCGCCGCCCCACTTGGCGTCGACGGTGACGGTGTCGATGCTGCACAAGTAGGCGCTCGACTGGAGCATGATGCCCCCGCCGTTGAGCGTGTAAGTGGCGATGTCTCCGGGCAGCGTGGGCGCGAAGATGACGTGCCCAGGCTGATCTGGCGAGGTGAAGCGGTTCTGGAAGAAGGACTCGCCGGCGACCATGCGCTTGAGGCCGCTCATCAAGCCGCCGAGCATGCCCTGGTTGGGCTTCGCGGCGGAGGTGTCCATCTTGACGTGCGTCTCCATGGACATCATCGCGCCGGCCTCGGCGACGCAGGTCTCGCCGGGCTCGAGGTGGACGGTGGCCATGGCGTAGGCGGGGCGGTGGGAGACGTCGATGCGCATGGCTACTTGCCTCCGAAGAAGGGGGAGATCCAGGAGGCGAGCGCGCTCAGGTTGCGCGTCTGCGTCCAGAGCGTGCCCTGGCCGCTGAACTCGAGGACGAGGCCCTCGCCAGAGAAGAACATGGACTTCCAGCCGCCGGGGCGCCGGATGGTGTACTTGAGGTCGCCAGTGAACGCGACGACGTGGCCAGTGTCGACGATGTACTTGCCGTCGATGGGCACCTCCTCGATGGCCCCGTAGCAGTTGATGAGCAGGTCGCCCGTGCCGCGGCACTTTAGGAAGAAAGCGCCTTCTCCGCCGAAGAGCATGGAGAAGCCACCCCACACCAGCCCGACGATGACGCCCGGCGTGGAGCCGAGGTAGGAGCCGGCTTGCACGGTGACGCTGTTGCCCGCGAGCTGCACGTGGCGCACGTCACCGACCAGTCCAGGCGCGAGCATCACCTGCTGGCCGTCCGCTTTGGCGGTGAAGGCGTTTACGAAGACGGACTCGCCCGCCAAAAAACGGCGCGCGAGCGCGAAGATCAGCGACTGGAGCGTCGACACCAAGTCGCCCTTGCCCCTGCCCGAGAGCTGCGGCTTGACGACAAGGTCGGTGCTCATGGCGGCCATTGCGCCGGATTCGGCGATGATGGTCTCGCCCTTATCGAGGGTGACGACAGCGAGACCGTAGGATGGCCCGCTGTCGATCGCGATGTTCATGGGACCTCCACGAGGTCGAGAAGATACCACGAGCGCCGCTCGCTGGAATCCGCTCAACTCAAACGAAGGGCGACCGATGGGGTCGCATGGACGACGAGAGCTGGTTCCGAGTGCACGCTGTGGTCGACGCCGCCATCGACACCCACGATGGCCCGTCGCCAACAGAGTTTCGCTCGGCAAATCTTGGGTCGCGGTCGGACCGCGCGCGCGCCGCTGTGTCGCGCCTGTCGGTTTTCGACCACGCCGAGGTGCGCGAGGCATGCAACGCGCTCCTGGACGCGATCGTAGGGCTTGAGCGCGACTTTCAGCGCCTGCAGCAGCAGACGCAGCTGAGCGCGCTCGGCTTGGAGCTCGCGCCGATGCTGCTGGAGATCGGCGCGGGGGGCGTCACCTTGCCCACGGGCTCGCGCTGGGAGCGCGGCACGCGGCTGCGCCTGTGGGTGGACCTCCCAGTGCGCGGCAACCGCTCGCTGGTGTGCTTGGACGTCGACGTCATCGACCCCGAGCGCGCGGACGCGACGGCGCTGCGCTTTGTGGACATCGGCCAAGACGTCCGCGATCTGCTCGTCGCCTTCGCTTTTGAACAACAAGCCAGGGAGCGCCGCCGTGATCGCGATCGCGCTGACGCTCGCTAGCGCCCTCGCGGCGCCGGTCGACGCGCCCGAGCCGCTTGGGTTGCGCGTCGCGCCCCGCGCTGTGGTGGAGGCGTGGACGCGCGATCCTGCCCTCAGCGAGGTGTACGCGAACGGCGGCCCGATGATGGCGCTCGGCGTGGTGGTGCCAGTTCGAGGCGGGCTCGCGCTCTCGCTTGAGGGGGCGTACGGGCGCTTTCGCGCTGGGGGAGCGGAGACCGGCGCGCTGCTGCAGGTCACGCCGGTGAGCGTCTTGATCGAGTACGCGGGCGGCACGGACCGCACGCAGGGCTTCGTGGACTTGGGCCCGTCGTTTGTGTCCTTCGCCGAGCAGGGGGGCGCGGTCGGCACGCGCGTCATGGGCACGCTCCGCGCCGGTGTGCGCATCGACACCGGCTTGGTTGTGCCCGCCATGGCGCCTGCACCCTCGCCGGTGCGCGCGCTGGAGCTCGAGATCGGAGGTGGTCGGCGCGTGCGCAGCCCCGGGCGCCTCAACCACTACGGCGAGGACCCCGCCGCCCTCACCGGCTTCAACTTCAACGCCTGGCAGCTCACGATCGGCCTCGGAGTGCGGTTGTGATCGTCGCGCTGCTGCTCGTGTTCGGCCTCGCCGTCGCTCAGGAGCCCGCGGCGGGGCGGGTGCTCGTGCACGCGTCGCCCGGCGCGCGCGTCGTGGCCTTCCCTCGCTCGGAGGCGAACCTGATCGAGGTCGGGATCTACGGGAACCGCGTCTCCATCCCCGAGCAGCTCGAAGGCCGATCTGCACCTTGGATCCTAGATATGGACGCGCAGTCCATCGGCGGTGGCACCACCTTCCTCACCTTTCACACCACGCGAGACGACCTGCGGCTGGACTGGAGCACTCGCGGCGAGGACATCGTCTTCTCACTCAGGCCGGGCAGCGCCGACGTGGTGCTCTCGTCGCCCTTTCCGCCGCTGGACGCGCTCTTTGGCCGCACCCTCGCGCGTCGCGCAGCGCCTGCGCCTGGTCGCGCGCTCATCCCGCTCTCCGGCGACGCGCTCACCGTCACCGCCGCGGCGTCGGCTTGGCCGCTTCGACCGCCTGAATGGCAGGTGACCGGCCTCAACGGCGATGTGTCCCAGGTGCTCAGCGCCCGCTCCGGGGATCCGTGGGGCGACATGGCGGCCGAGCGCGCGGTGCTTCGTGCGGCCCAGAACGACGTGACGCGCGCGGCGGCCCTCTACGCCATCGCCGAGCGCTTCCGCGACCTCGGCCTGCGCCGCGACGAGCTCTCTTACCTCGACCGCGTGCTGGAGGTCGACGGTCCGTGGGATCGGTCAACCTTGTACCTTCGACGCGCCTCAGCGCTCATCGCCGTTCGCCGCTATGACGAGGCGCGGGGCTCGTGTCGCGCCGCGTGGACCACCGGCCGAGCGCAGGTCACCGACGCGCTGGTGTGCGTCGGCTTGGTGTCCCTCGCCACCTCGGAGCCGCCCCCGTCGGAGGCGGGTCGCGCCCTCGCGCGGGCGAGCAACGTCCCGGAGCACCGCTTGCTCGCCGCCGAGCTGCTGCTGCTCGACAACCGGTCGGCCGAGGCGCTCGAGCTGCTCGAAGGCCTGCCCGCCACCCTCGATGGCCCGCTGCAGCGGCTCGCGTACGCGAACATCGGGGACGCCCGCTACGCCGTGGGCGACGCGGAGGGCGCGGAGCTCGCGTGGCGCGACGCGGGTTACCAGGGGGAGCTTGGTCGCGTGCTCTCGCTGCGCATTCGCATGATGCACATGACGCAGCAGCTCGCGCCCACCTGGGCGGCGGAGCTGCCCTACCTGCGCAGCGTGTCCGAAGGCAAGGGCGCCGCCGCCGCCGAGGCGCTCTTCCTCATCGCGCAGATCGCGAAGGCCTACGACGACCCCGAGCTCGCGATCTACGAGCTCGCGCAGCTGCACGACCGCTTTCCCGAGCTCTCACGCCGATCTGACGTGCCCGCAACGCTTCACGATCAGTGCGTCGCGCGCTTGGACCAGCTCGATCGCGAGGGGCGTCAAGCCGCGCTCGTCGCCACCTACCGCGACTGCTGGCGCACCAGCTTTCGGGAGCTCGCCGTGCCCACCGGCCCGCTGGACGACGTCGCGCGCGCGCTGGTGCGCATGGGCCTCCCGGACGAGGCGCTGAAGGTCCACCTGGAGGCGATGGCGCTGGAGACCCTGCGCGGCGAGCTGGCCCTTGACCGCCTGGTGGCGCTCACCCGCTTGTATTTGGAGACCGAGCGCCCCCAAGAGGCGCTGGACACCATCACGTACGCGCGTCGCGGCGCTGCGAAGGACACACCGGTGATGGCCCTGCTGCGCGGCGAGGCGCTGGTGGCGCTGGAGCGACCGGACGACGCCCTCGCCGCTTGGGCGCTCGCGGAGCGCGCGCCGGGCGCCGCGGCAGAGGCGCGGGTGCGCTCGGCGTTGCTGCGCGTCGAGCGCGGCGACTGTGAAGGCGGAATGCCTGTCTTGCAGGCGATGGCCGAGAGGCCCTGGGCGATTCTGGACGTCCCAGCCGATCGCGTTCACCTCGCGCGGGCCCGTTGCCTGCTCGCGGCAGGCGACCCTGCCGGTGCGATCGCAGCGGCGAGCGCCGCCACGCGTGAGGCGGCCGACCCGTGGGTCGCCGAGAACGCCGCCACCCTCGCGTCTGCAGCCGCGACCTCGTCTGGACTCGACGGCATCCCCGCCGACCTCGGCCCAGCGCCCCCCATCTGGCAGCGCTTGATGCAAGAGGAGCGCAACGCCGCTGCCTTCTCTCAGGCGCTCGCCGAGCGCAGGCGATAGCGCCGAACAGCGGGCCGCGGCGGACAACAGCGCTGCGCCGCTGCCGGTCAAGTCTGGAGTCCGTTCGGTGCCCGTCTTTCGCCTCCCTCGCGAGCTGCTCTTCCCCGCCCCCGAGCTCTCGGAGCCGTCAGGGCTGCTCGCCATCGGCGGCGATCTGTCGCCTGAGCGGCTCCTCAAGGCCTACGCCCTGGGCATCTTCCCTTGGTACTCTGAGGGGGAGCCCATCCTGTGGTGGTCACCAGACCCGCGCATGGTCCTGCGCGCCGACGAGCTCCACGTGCCAAAGAGCCTCGCGAAGCGCATGCGTCGAGGCGACCTCGTGCTGACGATGGACCAGGCCTTCGCGCGGGTCGTCGCCCACTGCGCGGCGGTGCCGCGGCCGGGGCAGCCTGGCACGTGGATCACGCCCGAGATGCGGCGGGCCTACGAGCGGCTGCACGAGCGCGGGTACGCGCACTCGGTCGAGGTCTGGCGAGGCGAGGACCTCGTGGGCGGCCTATACGGCGTGTCGATCGGCGGCCTCTTTGCGGGCGAGTCGATGTTCGCGCTGGAAGCGGACGCGTCCAAGATCGCTTGGGTGAGCTTGGTGCGTCAGCTCGCGCGGTGGGGCATCGACTTGTTGGACTGCCAAGTGTACACGGACCACCTCGCGCGCTTTGGGGCGTATGAGGTCGCTCGAACACGTTATTTGGCGGACCTACGCCAGGCGCTCGCGCTCCCAGACCGCGTCGGGCCGTGGCGCTTCGACCCTCCCGCCTGTACCTGAGCGCACCGTTCGTCGTAGACTAGGCGGTGCACTACTTGGAGCCCGATGAATGAAGGCTGACCGCCTGCGACGATTCCTTGCAGCTTATAAGAAGATGAGCTTCACGGAGTACCTGGAGAGCACCACCGGCCACACTGGCGCGGCGGGGCTGTCGCGTCGGCTGTCGTGGGCGCTTGAGCACGGCGACGATCCCGAGCACCGCGACGAGGCAGAGTTTCTTCTTCGTTGGGAGCAGGACCTGCGCGTGATAGCAGCGGACGAGCCGGCGGTCCCGGACGCTTGGACCGCTGTCGAAGCCGAAGAGCCCGATGCCGGGGTACACTCACGGTCTCCCGACGTCCTGGACGACGAGTTTGAGACCGTCTCTTTGGACGAACCCGGCGAAGCTGCCCGCGGGCTGCCCCCCGAACCCGAAAGGACTCCCATGACCGAAGACAGCGATAAGGCGGCCCAGTCGGCCAAGCGCCGCCGAAAGCGTGCACAAGCCAAGACCCTCACCCCCATGGACGCCGACGAGATCGCGGCGGCGCTGTCCAGTCTTGGCGACAGCCCGGGCGCCGACCTCGGCGCCCCCGCGCTGCGCGAGGTCTTTCGGCCACCTGCGCCTCGGGCCCCGGGCGAGCCCGAAGGCGAGACCGCCTCGGGCATGGCGACCCCATCCTTCGCGCCGCGCCGCGACCGCTCGACGCTGCCGCCTACCAAGGCCGCTGCGCCGGCGGGCGGCTCCGGCTTCCTCAACATCATCGACCTCCCCGACGACGACGATGAAGACGACTTGGAGCAGCCGACAGTGCACGCGCCGGTGGGCTTCTACGACGGCATCTCGGACGGCGAGCCATCCTCTGACGAGGGCCTAGAGCCGGCGACTGAGCTGCTCGGGCACAGCCACGCCGCTGCGTTGGCCGCTTCACTCGAGGCGCCCACCGAGCTGCCCACCAACGATGAGCAGATGGACGCGGTCTCGATGGACTCGTTCGGGCCCGCGGCGCCCACGGCCCGACCCGCGGCTTTGCCTGTGCCCGCGCCCCTGCCCGCGCCCCTGCCTGCCGCTGCTCCCGCCAAGCCCGACGTCGCACGCGCTTCCGAGCAGGCGGTGCCTCGTGTCGATCTTCCGCCACCAACGGCCGAGCTCGACCTTCCAAAGGCGCAAAAGCCCCAGCCGGGCGGTGTCTCCACGCCGGTGCTCGTGGTCGTCATGCTCGCTGTCGCGGCCCTGGTGGTCGGCGTGGCCCTGTGGGCGCTGGGCGATGGCGCGGCGACGCCTCCTGCGGTGCCCGGGGCGTCTGCGACCGTGCCTGCCGCGGTGACCGCCCCCGCGAGCGCACCTTCGGGTGGGCTCGAGGTGCTCTCAGAGCCACCCGCAGCGCCCGCTGAGGCGCTCGTCCCGTCCTCCGAGCCGCCAGCGGCCGCCGACCCCGGAACCGCGGTCGCTCCGGCGGTTCCGACCGCGCCTGTCGAGCCCGTCGCACCCGTCGCGCCGCCTGCTCCCGAGCCCGTCGCGCCCGCACCCGTCGCGCCGCCTGCTCCCGAGCCCGTCGCGCCCGCGCCTGTCGAGCCCGTCGCGCCCGCGCCTGCTCCCGAGCCCGTCGCACCCGTCGCGCCGCCTGCTCCCGCGCCCGTCGCGCCCGTCGCGCCGCCTGCTCCCGCGCCTGCTGTTGCGCCCGCGCCTGCCCCGGCCGTCGAGCCCGCGCCACCGACCGAGTGATGCGCTGGCGACGGCGAGCGGAGCCGCCATCCTCCGAGGTGGAGGTCCCCGCGGCGCTGCTGCTCGCCCTCGAAGACGTAGGGCCTGAGCACGCGGCGCTCGTGGGCGGCAAGGCCCTCGGGCTCTCGCGGCTCGCGCGCGGAAAGCTGCCGGTCCCCCCGGTGGTCGTCGTCACCACCGACGCATTTCTGGCGGTCATCGAGTACAATCACCTCGGCGAGCTGCTCGAGCGCGCGGGCCGCGGCGGTGACTTGGACGCCGCGCGCGCGCTTCGAGAGCGCCTCCTCTCGGCGCGTCTGCCGGTCGCCCTCGACGCCGCGCTCGCCGTGCACCTGCGTCGGCTTGGGGGCCGCGTGGCGGTGCGCTCGTCGAGCCTCGGTGAGGACGGGCGCGAGCGCTCGTACGCGGGCATGCACCACACCACCCTCGACGTCGCCCACAACGAGGTGCCCGACGCGCTGCGCGCCGCGTGGGCGAGCTTGTTCTCAGAGGCCGTCCTCGCGTACCGCGGCGCGGGTCGATCCGGGCGCCTCGGGATGGCGGTGGTCATTCAGCGCATGGTCCACCCGATCAGCTCGGGGGTGCTGTTCACCATCAACCCCATGACCGGCAGCTGGCGCGAGATGG
>Ga0210044_10000872_pt1 | contig 45954 bp, 26 predicted proteins | sample CryGey13umfilter_2_FD_183959 | JGI IMG/M metagenome (GOLD analysis project Ga0210044, IMG submission 183959) | Groundwater microbial communities from aquifer in Utah, USA - Crystal Geyser 4/9/14 3 um filter (SPAdes) (version 2) | ecosystem: Environmental > Aquatic > Deep subsurface >... | reverse complement strand
GAGTACCGCGGCGAGCGGGCCTCCCTGACCCTTGCCCTCCGCGTGGAAGGGCCGGCGCTGCGCGTGTCGGCAAGCTGTCCGAAGCGCCTCTCGAACTTCAGCGTCGGCCCGTGGGACCGGCAGGCGCCGCGGGTGTACTACGGGCACGGCTACTGCGTCGTCGATCCCAAAGCCTTCCGCGCCGGCTTCGGCGGGCACAACCTGGCGACGAGCCATGTGGGGTGCGACTTCGAGGGAGGGCTGTCGGTTCTACAGGCAGTGGACAACCCGCCCAACTTCTTCGATGTCAACCCGGACAGCCGCACGTACGCCCTCAACACCGATCAAGACTGCACGCTGACGCTGGTGCCCGGGAAGAGCGCGTTTGCCTGTGCGGTCGCGTACCGGCCGCTGTTCGACAAGCATCCGGCCGGCGGAGTCAAACGTCTCGCCGGCCGGATGTGCTTCGACATCTGGGGCGGAAAGTACCGCGACATTGCCGACCGGATGCAGACGATGATCCGCTACGGGCTGACCGACTCGTTCCTCACCGTGCACAACTGGCAGCGCTGGGGGTACGACTACCGCCTGCCCGACATCTGGCCGCCCAACCCGCAGTTCGGCACTGTCGAGGACATGAAGCGGATCGGCGAAGTGTGCGGCAAACACGACATCCCGTGGGGGTTGCACGACAACTACATCGACTTCTACCCGGATGCCACCGACTACAGCTACCAGCACGTCTACTTCACCCGCGACGGCCGACCGACCCTCGCCTGGCTCAACGAAGGCCGCGAAGCGCAGTCCTACAAGTTCCGACCCGACCGCATCCTGCCGTTCGTCCAGCGCAACCTGAAGCTGGTCAAGGAAGGCGTCCACCCGACGCACTACTTCATCGACGTGTTCACTTCCAGCGGCTGCATGGACTGGTGGGACGCCGATGGCAACTACCACTCGGGCAACGAGACTCGCAAGTACTGGGGCGAAGCGTTCGCCTGGATCCGCGACTACCTGGGCGGCAACGCGCCCACCACGTCCGAAGCCGGGCACGACCAGCTCATCGGCTACCTTGACGGCGCGGACTGCCAGTGGCTGGAACTCTCGGACACGCCGCGGAAGCATGTGATCAAGCTGGACTGCAAGGAGTGGGAGCGCGTGCCGTGGTACGACGCGGTCAACCACGCGAACTTCATCCTGCACGGCGTCGGCTACTCAGGCCGCTACGAGGGCGGCCGACCGCGGCAGACCCATGGCATCAACAGCGACGACTACCTCAGCGCCGAGATCCTGAGCGGGCACGCCCTGATGACCGATGCCGGAAGCTGGGGGCGCGACGCTGTGCGGAAGTACTACCTGGCCCAGGACGCGGCGAAGGGCGTCGCGCTTCGCGACCTCACCTCCGTGGAGTTCGTCGGCGGCGACGTGCACCGCCAGAAGGTCACGTGGGACAACGGCACGACTGCCTACGTGAACCGCGGCGCGACGGAATGGCAGGTCGCCGGCCGGGCGCTGCCGCAGTACGGTTTCCACGTCGAGCACGGAGACCTCACGGCGACAGTCGAGAAGCGCGACGGCAAGTGGGCAGAAAGCAGCCGCGGCCCGTCCGGCTGGTACTGCAACGCGCGGACGGTGGTTGCAGGGGCACAGCGGCAACTTCGGATCACGCCACGCCTGGAGAACTTCCAGCACTTGGGCGACGGCAAGCTGACCTACGACTTGGTGTGGGACGCCAAAGAGCCAGCGCCGGCCGACCTCACCGTGTTCGTCCACTTCTGCAGCGACAAAGCCAGCCGTCGCGACAAGATCGCCTTCCAAGACGACCACACCCCCAAGCCACCGACCAGCCAGTGGCAGGGCGAGGTGCGGATCAAGCGCACAGTGACCGTGCCGACAGACGCCACCGGCGAGTATGCGATCATGGTCGGTCTCCACAGCGGAGGGGGGCGCGTGCTGCTCGGCGGCTTCCAGGGTGGCGAGTCGCGGATTCTCGTCGGCGCGCTCGACGTGAAGCGCACCGACGCCGGCATTGCCGGCATCACGCTCGTCGCACCGCCACCTGCCGAGCCTGCGCCCGAACTGCCGATCAACGCTCCCGGTACGTTCGTGGACTTCGGCTTCGCCAGAACCGACGGTGCCTTCCGCGTGCAGCAGGTCGAAGGCGGTCTGCGCCTCACTCCGCTCCCTGATAGCCCGCCGTTCGAACTGACGCTCCGCCTCGGGCAGCTCGTTGGCCGGACGCCCACAGTGAAGTCTGTGGTGGTGCTCGGCTTCGACGTGTCAGCCGTGCCCAAGCCGGTGAAGTTCGGACTGAAGGGCGACGCGCTGGACTTCGCACATGACGGGAAGGCGTTCGCGTATGAGGTGAGGTGGTAGCCGCCGCGTGTTGGGCAGAGAGCAATGTGGCACACGAGAACCCCCTTCCGCAAGTCCGACCTCATCTTCGGCATTGCCGTGTGGACCGTCGTGTGGCTCGCCGCCTGCTATCAAGTGGGAGCCCGGCGGTATGCGCTTCGCGCCGAGCTGCGAGAAGTAATGCGCATCGAAGGCGTCGTGAAGATGCCGCCGTCACTCGGTGGCGCGGTGGACACCGTGCGCTTTGAGAGCGAGGCTGAGGGCGGGTACTCGGGGCTGTGCACGGCGCTCGGACTTCTGGACGCCTCAGCGGCCGGCGCCATCCGGTACGGGCTCGGGGTGCCGGCGGCGACGGGCTCGTCTGGTACCTCTGATGGGAAGTGGCCCGCGCCCGAACCTGCACGCAGTCACACCCCGATGCGAATCAGCATCCCGGTACCGGCGGGATGGACAGTGGATCCGGCGTACCGCATCGTCACCAGTTCGAACCACGCGGTGGACTTCGAGGTGAGGCGACGGCGATGAGCGAGGCTCCAACCCCCCGCCCGCCCAAGGGAACGCGTCGTCTCTGGGAGACGGTGTTCGCGCGAGTATGCGTGTGCCTTGTGGTCGCGCTACTGTGGGGCGTGCTCTACCCGTGTTTTGCACGGTTCCAAGGGCATGGTCACCCAACGGGCAAAGAGATCTGGATGATTGGCACCGTTAGGATCGGAGTGTCGCCGACTGAAGTGCCAGAGCTCTCGGTGATCCTCTCGCAGGTGGGGAGGACCGGCAAAGAGGAGCCTGTCGTTCAGGTCCCGCTGCGTCGCGGGGAGGAGGTAGCTACCGTGCGGGCGGGCGAGGCAACAGTGGGCACACGATTTCGCTATGAAGGACACTTGAGGCTCATTCGCTGGGACCCGAAGCCGCGCCCCAGCGTGACTGACGTGGTCGGTGGTCTCATGCACGGAAGCCGCCCGATCCGGCGCCTCTGGCATCCAGAGCAGTACCGACTTCGGGTTGTCTCACCCGCTGGGGCAATCCGCTCGAGTCCGGCGTACTACGACCTGGGCGACTCGGCGAGCGCCGCGCAACGGGACTTCGCAGTCACGGTAGTTGCGGAGCCTTGACGACGTGGCAGTGCGCGCCACCGGAGCGCGTCCCCCGAGTGCCGCGCCGAGGCCGGTGAACCTCGGTGAGAAGGGCGACGCACTCGCCCTTGTGTACGACGGGAAGGCGTTTGCGTATGAGGTCCGGTGGTAGCCGAGGGCCTTCCCCGCCACTGTCGCTATCGCTGATCTTCTCCGGCCGGCGGCACGTCCGGCACGCGGGCCAACGCTGCTCGGAACGCGCCTTCGTCAAACTGCTCCACCACGGGAGCGAAGAAGGCCAGCGTCTCCTGCCTCACCAGTTCGTTTGAGGTCGAGGAGACCAGCAGTTGGTTGGGCGAGACCTCCTGCTTCCGGGCCAACTGCTTCACCGTGCGCTTCAGGTCCATATGCGATACTATACCGGTGCTGTTGCTGCTCGTCAAGCCGCAGACCGCGCCCCATCCTTGAGGCGCTCATTTCGGTACAATCAGCGGGCGGACGAACCCGCAACAGGGCGTCACTGACACGAGAGAACCGGAGCCACTATGGAAATCGGCAAGGGAACCCATACGATCACACGCCGGCAGTTGCTGAAACGGGCTGGTACCGCAGCGGGTGCGCTGGCGTTCCCGGCGATTACGCCGGGGCGTGCTCTGGGGAAAGACGGCGCCGTCGCGCCCAGCGAGCGGATTGTGCTGGGCGGCATTGGCATCCGCAACCGCGGCGGGCTTGTTCTGAGTCACATGCTCAACGAGCCGGGCGTGCACTTCGCGGCCATCGCCGACGTTCGGGCGGATCGGCGCGAGGCGGTCAAGGCTATGGCCGACGCAAAGAACGGCGACGGCTCCTGCGCCACCTACCGCGACTTCCGCGAGTTGTTGGCGCGAGACGACATCGACGCAGTGTTGATCGCCACCGGCGACCGTTGGCACGCGACGGCCTCCATGCTGGCCGCCGAGGCCGGCAAGGACGTGTACTCCGAGAAGCCGTGCGCCATGTCCATCGCCCAGACCCAGCGCCTGGCCGACACGATTGGTCGCACCGGCTGCGTGTTTCAGGCGGGGACGCAACGGCGCAACATCTCGAACTTCGTCCACGCCGTCGAGCTGGCTCAGACCGGGAAGCTGGGTCGGCTGCACACGCTGCATGCCTCCATCTACGAATTGACCGACCGCCACGACTGGCTGCCCGCCCAGCCTGAGCCTCCGCGCGAGGTGATCGACTGGGACATGTGGTTAGGGCCGGCGCCCTGGCGGCCCTTCAACCAAGCCTATGTCGACGGTGGCTGGCGCGGGTTCTACGACTTTGACTCCGGCGCGCGACTCCTCGACTGGGGCGCCCATACGCTGGACCTCTGCCAATGGGCCAATCAAGCTGACGCGACGACGCCGGTCGAGTACGAGCCCCTGGACCTTCCGGGCGACAACGCCATTACCTGCCGGTACGCCAACGGGGTGAAGCTGGTTCTCCGCCGGACTGGGTGGCTCGACTTGGGGACGTGCCCGGTTCGATTCGAGGGAGACGACGGGTGGATCGAGACGGGCGACTCCGGGCAGACCGTCGTCTCGGCGGAGACGCTCCGCGCTGAGCTCCCGGCGCCCACGTTGGTCGGCACCGCGCCCGAGTCTCATGCACGCGACTTCTTCGACTGCGTCAAGTCACGCGGCACGCCCAGAGCCAACGCGGCTGTCATGCGGCAGTCACACCTCGCTTGTCACGCAGCAGCCCTCGCCTGGAAGCTCGGCCGGAAGCTGAGGTTCGACCCGGTGAAGGAGGAGTTCGTCGGCGACGATGAAGCCAATCGCATGAGAAGCCGGGCGAGGCGCGAGCCGTGGAGCGTGTGACCGGCGGCCCTGTCACTGGGCCTGCCTGGATCCCGGAGGAACCGAACGCTATGCCGTACTCGAAGCATGCCAACGCTGCGCTGGTTGCCGCGCTCTTGCTGGCGGCGACCGCAGTCGCGTTGCTCGGCCAGAATGCCGCGCCGTCCCTGCCCGACGAGGCCGCGAAGCTGGTAGCCCTGCTGGAGTCGAACGCTCCCGTCTACGACAAGGCGATGGCGTGCAGGCGGCTGGCTGTCATTGGGGACAAGAGCGCAGTGCCCGCACTCGCCTCCCTGTTGACGGACGAGAAGCTCGCGACCTACGCCCGCTCCGGCCTGGAAGCGATTCCTGGTCCCGCTGCCGACGACGCACTGAGGGAGGCGGTCGGGCGTCTCCACGGCGAGTTGCTGCTGGGCGTGCTGGACTCGATCGGCAAGCGACGCGACCCGAGGGCCGTCGAAGCGGTGGCGCAGTTACTGCGCAGTGAGGAGGGGCGAGTGGCCGAGACAGCCGCCAGGACCCTCGGGTACGTTGGGACCGCCGAGGCTGCGGGAGTGCTGAGAGACGCGCTGAATGAGGGCCCGGCAAACCTGCGCCCTGCAGTGGGCACAGCCTGCCTGATCTGCGCCGAGAAGCTTGAGCAGCAGGGCGACCGCAGATTGGCGCTGGCGCTGTGCGAGGCGGTCCGCCAGACGCCCGTGCCGAAGCCGATCGCGTTGGCAGCGACGCATCGAGCGATCCTCGCGCGAGGGAGGGAGGGGCTGCCTCTGCTTGCCGCGCTGCTCGACTCCGTCGACGAAGACCGCTTCAGACTCGGGTTGCAGGTCGCCCGGGAGCTGGGCGCTGAGGCGTGCGGCACGCTGACTGCCAGGTTCGCTGACCGCTCGGCGCCGCGTCAGGCACTGCTCATCGCTGCCATGAGCGACGTTGCGCCCTCGGCGGCGGTGCCGGTGTTCATCGGTGCAGTTGCCGCGCAGGACCCCGACGTGCAGAGGGCGGCAATCGGCGCGTTAGGACACGTCGATTCGGTGGCCGCGGTGAGACCGCTGATCCAAGCACTCGCGCCCGACAACGAGGACCTGCGGGCCGCAGCACGCGCCAGCTTGCGGAGCCTCCACGCCCGGGGCGCCGAGGCTGCCCTCCTTGCAGGCATGAAGGCGGCCGACGGAGAGGTCCGCGTCGAGTTGATCGGCGTGCTCGCCGACCGTCGCTACGCCGCCGCAACAGACGCCCTGCTGACCGAAGCCGGCAGCCCTGACGAGAATGTCGCCGCAGCAGCCTTCAGGGCGCTGGGCGACCTGGCGGCCCCAACGCACCTCCCGGCCCTGGTGAAGCTCCTCCTCGCCACCAACAGCGACGCCGTTGCCGTTCAGGCAGAGGCCGCCGTCGCCGCGGTCGCTGCCCGTCTCGCCGACCCGGAGAGGCGAGCCGACTCCGTCCTGGCTGCACTTCCCTCGACCGACAAGCCTGCGGCACGAGCCGCGCTGATCCGCGTACTGGGCGGAATCGGCGGGCAGGGCGCGTTCGCCGCGATTGGCGCCGCGTTGGGCGCTGCCGACACCGAGGTGAAAGACGCCGCCCTCCGCGCCATGGCCGACTGGCCGGACGCCCGGGCGGCGCAGCCACTGCTAAGCGTTGTCAAGAGCGCGACGGACGAAACGCACCGCACGCTGGCGTTGCGAGGCTACGTTCGGCTGGTGCGTCTGACCGAAGACGACGACGCGACGGCGACCGTCCGAGCGTATGCCGACGTGCTCGCCCTGGCCCGCAACCTCGAAGCCAAGAAGTTGGTCCTCGGCGGGCTGGCAGACGTGGCTCATCCGCAGGCGCTGAAGCTCGCGTGCGAACAACTCGACGACGCGGCAGTGCGGGCGGAAGCGGCCGTCGCCGTCGTGAAGATCGCACGCGCAACCGCGACGACCGACCCCCTGGGCGCTCGAGCAGCCTTGGGGGAGGTGCTGGAGACCTCACCCGACCAGCCGGTCGCGGCCGAGGCGCGGAAGATCCTCGAACAACTGGGCGGCCCCCTCGAAAGCCCGGCCCCTGCGAGTCGACTCACCAAGCTCTTTGACGGCAAGACGTTCGCCGGATGGGAAGGCAACCTCGAGTGGTTCCGGATCGAGGACGGGGCGATTGTGGGTGGCAGCCTTACCCGGGAGATCCCGCGTAACGAGTTCCTGTGCACGACGAGGGAGTACGCCAACTTCGAGCTGCGGCTGGAAGTCAAGCTCGTCGCCAACAAGGGCAACGCGGGAATCCAGATTCGCAGCCAACGGATCCCCCACCACCACGAGGTGGTCGGCTACCAGGCCGACGTGGCCGAAGGCATGTGGGGAAGCCTCTACGACGAGTCCCGCCGCCGGAAGTCGCTGGCAGACCCCGACCCCAAAGTCCTGGCCGAAGTCCTCAAGCCAACCGACTGGAACGAGTACGTCATCCGCTGCGAGGGCAAGCGGATTCAGCTCTGGCTCAACGGCCACCAAACCGTTGATTACACGGAGCCGGACGAAGAGATCCCGCAAACCGGTCTGATCGGTCTGCAGATCCACGGCGGGCCCGCCAGCGAAGTTTGGTGCCGGGATCTGGAGATTGCGGAACTGCCGTAGGGCACGGGTGCGCGCCACGAGGCTGTCTGCCGCTCTTCAGGGACCCTCAGCCTTCAGCAGAATCCCGTCCTGCGGCGGCAGCGTGAAGCTCTGTCCGACCGGTTGCCCGCTGTTCACGTCGGGAGCCTGAGCGCCGCGAAAGCGGCGATGCTTCCGCCCCGGGTCCAGGGCCGCGAGGTCGAACGTGACGGCTGACACGGCGGAGCCGTTGGCGAGAACCAGCCCCCCTTCGAACCGTCGGGCGAAGACCTCCGCACAGCCCTCGCGCACGCTGAGGTCGCGGACCAGGATCTGACCCGGTTGTGCGCCGACGTGGAAGGCCACTCGTCCCTTTCCCGCCGCCTGCGGCCGAAGCGTCAGCGCCACGCGTCGGGGCTGCTGCCCCACCACGATCGACTGCACAAGTCCGTTCTGATCGCCGGTCCGGAGACACACGCCGATCCAGCTCCACGGCTCTGCGGGACGCCGTTCGCCGTCAGCCCCGGTTGGGGGCTGGCCTTGCACCTCGAACGTCACGGCGTACTCGCGATCCGGACGGAGCAACTCGCCACACTCGGGTCCCTGGAGCACGACTCGGGCGGCAGCCTTGAGCCCGCGGAGGGGTGGCTGCCCGTTCGCGGACACGTCGGTCACTGTGAGTTGGAAAGCGGTGGGGTCGGCAAGCCCGGTAGTTCTCGATTTTGCGTGGGGGAGACGGTTCCCGCCTTCGAGCGACTCCCACCCGTTGCGCCAATCAGCGCCGGCCAGGAGGTCGGGGCCGAGGTGCTCAGTTAGCCGCACCGGCGGGCCCAGCGGTTTCCCCAGCCAGTTGAAGCGCCCTTGCAGATAGGAGCACGACGGCTTCGCGGCGTGGGCGCACCAGACCTGGTACAGGTCCGTCCCGGACGGGAAGTAGTCAGGCCCAAGGAAACTCGGGAACTCCTCATTCTCCGCGCCGTTGAGCACCTCGGGACGCCGAGCGCCCCACACGTTGCTGGCATCCGCCAGCACCAGCGCCTCGCCAAGCCCGGCAAACCCGTCGCCGGCCCGGAGCTTGCGGAAGAAGTCGTCCCGCCCCAGCCGCCAGTAGTTCACACCACCGACCTCGCAGCCGTCGATTGTGCCGTCGTTGTCGCAATCGCTCCACGGACTCTCCGCCAGCCCGTCGAACTCATCCCCGTCGGGATGAGGCTCGGCCGCGGCGATTCGCGTGTGCCACAGCCGCGCGAAGTGCCGGGCCCACCACGTAACCGCGTCCCTACCCGTCGCTGGATCGCGTGGACAGAAGCGAGTCAGGTTGGGGATCCACGTCTTGATCCACTTGCCGTTCATCGCGTAGATTGAGCCGACGCTTGGGGCGACACACGCTTCACCCGCCCGGTACGCGTGCCACTCGCCGACAGCGTCCTTCGGCCACCGCTTCACGACGAGGGCGTTGCTCCGCGCGTCCGCCCGGGCGACGCTGGCATACTCGCTGTGCAGCCAGTCGGGCTGGCCGTTGACGACTCGGTAAACCAGCACGTCCCGCAGCAAGTTGTGGCCGTACACCTGCGTTGCGAATGCGCTGGCGTCGGGCACCGACAGCTCGCACTGCTCACTCTCCGCGGGGAAGTCGGCCGAGAGCGTCGTGCGCTGGCCGAGCAGCCAGTAGCCACGGAACTCCGGCATGGGGAAGACGGCCGGATCGCAGTGGAGCCCTTCCTTCGCCGCGAACTCCCGCGGCACCACGTGCCAACTCCCCCAGATTCCGTTGAGTTCATCGTTGACCTGCATGAGCACGAGCCGGTCCGGGTAGCGGCGCTTCAGCTCCTGCGCTGCGGGGATCTTGTCGCCGGTGAAGTCCACCAGGAACGCCGTGTTGTGTTCCAGAAACCCGACGCTGTTGGGCCAGAGGTGGCGGAAGTCCAGGCTCTTCGGATAGCCCGCACTGAGCCAGGGCCGCGAACGGAACAGCGCCAGCGCCGCTGCGCCCGCTGCACCCGTACGAATGAAGTCACGTCGAGTCCGTTCGGACATGTTCTACCTCCTGATTGCCCCTGTGCAAAGGGTGACTCGCAACGGCGGGAGGGCGAAGGCGAGGCTGGATAACTGCCCAGTGTGGCTGGGGAACCGCACTATCAAAGCCTCGGCTGAGTGGGTACAATTGTGCCACCACTATCGCACGCACGAACTCTCAGGACCTCCGTGGAAGTGCGCCTGTTTGGCGCCCTCAGAAGGAAGCCCCCCCGGAGAGGTGCCGCCGCTGCAATCGGATGCGCGCGGCGGCCAGCGGTGGCAGAAGCGTACTCCTCATTTCCCCTATGAACGGTCTCGCACCAGCACCGCCACATAAGGCAGACCGCATCCTTCTCGGCTCACTTGGCGGAGGCGTCGAGTACTGGACATTCCGTCACCGGGCCGCACGGCGATTCGCCCATGCCTACATGCAGTATCCGGCCATGATGGTACCTGAGTTGCAGGGCGAACTCCTCGACGCGGCACGGGCCGCGGATACCAGCGTGCGGCACGTCTACGATCCCTTCGTCGGCTGCGGCACAACACTCGCGGAGGCAATGATCCGGGGTCTGGACTTTGCCGGCAAGGACATAAACCCGCTGGCCGTCTTGGCGTGCCGGGTAAAAGCAGGGCCCTACTTTCCGGCAGCCATCCGACGAAAGACCGAACTGCTGCTGGACCGCATGGCTACGGACTCGCGACGCACCATCGACGTCTCATTCCCTGGACGCGAGAAGTGGTTCGATGACTCCGTGGCGGTCGGACTGTCGCGCATTCGGCGTGCGGTATGCGGAGAGTCAGCTCGATGGGCCCGTCGTTTCTTCTGGGTCGCGATGGTCGAATCGGTGCGTCTGACCAGTAACTCGCGCACCTCGACGTTCAAGCTGCACATGCGTCCGCAAGAAGAGCTGACTGGGAGACGGTGCTGTCCGCAGGCGGTCTTCTGCGAGACCCTGTTGCGCAATATCCGACACATGGAGGGACAGGCGCACTACCTACGAGACCGCGGTCTGTTGAGGCGCGGCCACTACACCGGTGCAGTTGACATTCAGCTCGGGGACAGCTCGCAAAACCTCGAGGGATCGCCGAAGCAACTCGATCTACTCATCACGTCCCCGCCCTACGGCGACAATCAGACAACGGTGCCGTACGGTCAGTATTCGTTCCTGCCGTTGCAGTGGGTCGACCTCGGAGACATTGATGCCCACGCGGACGCGGCACTCATAGCGAACACGCATGCTCTCGACAGCCACAGCCTTGGGGGCTCGTTGAGGGGAGCTTCGGACGCCGCTACGACTCTCGCGGAGATGTCCCCGGCTTTTCGCAGGATGGCAGTCGATCTCGCTTCTGCCTCGCCGAACGCCACGAAACGGTTGTCCGCGTTCTGCCGGGACCTTCACGCCTGCCTGGACCCGATCGTTGGGCAGCTCAAGCCCGGAGCACTGATGCTGTGGACTGTGGGAAGTCGCAGAATCGCTAACCGACAGGTGCCGCTGGAGCGGATACTGATCGACATGCTGGAGGCCAGAGGCGCCACTCACGTCGCGTCGGTCCCCAGGCACATTCCAAACAAGCGCATGGCGGTCCGGAACAGCATCGCCGACACCATGCGAAGCGAGACCATCGTCGTCTTGCGGAACGGGGGGCACTGATGCCGCAGGAGTTCCACTTCGACATTCATCCGTCGGTCGTGTTCCAGCTTGGAGCCGACCTCATCACGGATGTTGTCCAAGCGCTCGTCGAGTTGGTCAAGAATTCCTACGACGCAGATGCGGACTACGCCAACGTCAAGATCGACTCGCTGCACGCAAACGAGGCTGAGCATTCGGTCTACCGGGGTGCCACCGGGGTCATCGTCATCGAGGACAACGGTACCGGAATGGATCTGGAGACCGTCAGGCGAGGCTGGCTCATGCTCTCGGACTCGCCGAAGCGCGAGATGAAGGAAAGGGGGGAGGTGACCGGGAAGGGCCGGACGCCACTTGGCGATAAGGGTCTGGGGCGGCTGGGTGCGCAGCGTCTCGGAGACCACGTTGAGATCATTACCAGGAAGCAGGACATGGCCAAGGCACTACACGTGGCATTCTCGTGGTCAGATTTCCGCGCCCAAGGAGCCCTCTCAACGGTGCCCGTGCGGATAACCGAGATCGCCGCGTCGTTTCCCCACGGCACGCGCCTCACGCTGTCTGGGCTGTACGACACCGGAACCTGGGAGGAGCCGCGCTCGCTCGATTCTCTGCAGGCGGATCTGTCGCGGATGATATCGCCCTACAAGCGCCCTGACCGCTTCAAAATCGTGGTGACCGTCAACGGCAAGCGGCTGGAGCTTGAGAGGCTCGTTCCCAAGATCCGGCGGGCAGCAACAGCACATTACCAATTGAAGTTCGACGGTCAGACCCTCCAGACTGTCGGCCGCGCCAAGCTCTCGCTCTTCAACACCAGGCAGGACAATGCGGCATACACGGATCTCCTGGCAGCCGACCAGGGAACGGGGTTCCTTGAGTTCCTGCGGGAGCAGCCTTCTGCGAGGGACTTGGCGCTGCGAGTTGCAGACAGCGAACAGTGGTTTGTTGAGTACCGCAACGAACTCGATATTGCCGCACTCGACAAAGTAGAACTGGTACCCAGTGAAGACGGCACCAAACAGATCCCTGCCAACCCGGGGCCATTCTTCGGCGAAGTGGATTCCTTCGACCTGGGGAGCGACGATGCGGTGACACAGGATGTCTTCAGCGCGACCTCGGCATTCAGGAGGGCAGTCAGAAACCTCCAGGGGATAAGGGTCTACCGGGATGGGTTTGCAGTGCGGGTCGACGACGACTGGCTGGGACTCGGCAAGGCGTGGACGACAGGCAAGTCGTGGTACGGTCTCAAACCGGCCAACACCATGGGATACGTCGCCATCTCCGCGAAAGCCAACGAGGTGCTCAGCGAGACGACCAACCGTGAGGGCTTCAAGAAGACCCCGCACTATGACAACTTCCTTGGGCTCCTGCAGCACTTCGTGAGAACCGCGAACAACGCTCAAGGCATTCTTCGTCGGGCTTGGGTTGACTACAGGAAGCAGCACGCCAAAGCCGCAGCCGGCTTCGAACCGGAGGCGACAGCCGACCGCATCGCGTGGTACGTCGGCGAGACGCTCAAGAGGGCGGGAGGCTACACGGAGTCCTTCGTTGGCATCCGGCGGTCACTGGAGGACGCGGCTTCGGACACGGACAAGTTGATCGCGAACATCGCGGGAACGCTGCCTGAGTCGGACCGAAGTCTACGGCAACTGACTGAGGTGCGCGAGAGGGTGACCGGCTGTGTGGCAGACGTTGCCAACATGCTGGGAGTCATCGACGAGTACTCCGCTGAACTGGCGAAGCTAAAGGTGGACAGCCAGGTACTTGTGTCCGAGATCGAGTCGCTTCAGGAGCGCCTGGCGGACATGTACGAGACGGTTAGCCTCGGGCTAACGGCCGAAGCTCTGTCCCACGAACTGCAGAACATTGCCGCCGGGCTGGCGGCGCGCGCTCACGATGTCGCCGCACACCTCCGCAGGCAGGGCGAACCGGACCGCAGGCTGCTCGCATTCGTCGAACACGTCAAGAGCACGGTTGCGGCCATGCGGAAACAGCTCAGCCATCTGGCGCCGTCCCTGAGGTACGTGCGCGAGCAACGGGAAGACATAGGTCTCCGGGCGTTCCTGCTGGATCTGTCGGACTACTACGCTGCCAGATTCCAGCACAAGTCCATCGGGATGGAGGTCGCGACAGTCTGTGTCGATGACTTCTACGCCATGGGCGCCGATGGCGTGGTCGAAGCCTGTACCGCGGATCCAGCCGCCAAGCAGCGGGCCCTGCAGGCGAGGGGCATCGCCGAAGAGACCCCCGAGGAGGTCTGGCAACAGGAGGTCCGCGATGGCTGGACCGGTCTCGATTCCGCTGCCCGGACCAGGGTCATTTCCGAACTGCGGCGTGGTGGCGAGGCGGGTGCCGTCGATGGGGTCGCAGCCTCCGCGCTGACCGAGTTGCTGACGGGTATCCCATTCCATCAGTTGTCCATGGGTGAATGGCGAAGCAGGAAGGAGGAGTTCGCCGGGTCGGACGCCGACGGGGGTCTGCTTCTGCTGTTTGACGAGAACTTCGAGCGCGAGGGACTCGGTGAAAGGGACGGCGTCATCGAGGTAGTCAAGTTGCTCGCGGACAAGCAGAGAACCACGCCGGTCTACTGCGGGCTGCTTACACACAAGTACGAGCCGGATGGGGAGGTGCCTCAGTGGGAGGCGACCATCGAGGCGGAGGGACTGGATGGGAACCAGCTCATGGTGATCTCAAAGCGCCGCCTGAAGGGCGATCCCATGGGCTTCGCTCGTATGCTGAAGTTGCTGGCGCTGGCGCCGCAGTGCAACCAACTGCTGAACCGCGTCGCTGGCATCATCGAGACTGGGGTCAAGAGCGCCCTGGCGGAGTGCCGCAAACAGGTTAACGTTTACGACTTCGAGCACCTCGTGTTCGAAGCGTCACGCCGAGAAGGCGTGTGGGAACCAGACACCTTGGTACGGATCCTCAGGCTGTTCCTGACTGAACACGTGCGCACCGAGGCTCTGGTCAACGCCGAGGTCTGTGATCTCGCCTCCAAGATCCGGGATGTGAGCCTGATCGGTACCGTGTCCGGGGGCGCCACGCGGCACGAGTCTTGGCGAATCCAGCGACGGGAGATGTACCTCGAAGGCGTGGCGCTGAACAGACTGCACCTGCCGCTTGACCTCGGCGACATTTTCTGCCGCAAGGGCACGAACGGCGGAAGAGACCGGCTCTACATTCTGGTCGGTCAGCCGTGTGACCTGATGGTCCGCACCGATGGGAAGCGCAGGTACCGCGTCTACGAAGCCAACCTGCTGGAGGTCCAAGACGCCCAGGACCAAACCGGCAAGCGCGAGGTCGAGGGGGCAGTTCTCGTCGAGATCCTCGCCAAGCCGGGTACTGGCACGCATGAACTGCGCTACTGGGACGATGCCGATGGGCATTCATGGTGTGTCAACCTGAGGGCCGTGCATACGGTGAAGCTCTGGGTGCTGGATCTCTGCGTGTTCCGGGAAGACGGCAAGGGTGCCATGGGCCTCGACGACGCTCTTCCCGACGGACTGATACCGGCATGGCAAGAGCGGTTCTCGTTAGTTCAGAAAGAGGTCCGCAAGGCACTCGATGCGGATGAGCGTCACGCCAAGGCCAACATGCCCGCCAACGATTCGGCACTCCGCCCCGCGGCGATCACAAGCTCGAACGATGCAAAGTTCTACGGAACGGCAGACAGGGAAGCGAAGAGCGTTTCCTTCGGGATCGAGAGAATCGCTCGGTATCAGCAGCCATTCACTGGCGGCCTGCTCCGAGACTACGCACGTCACATCGCCCGTGAGGCGTACGAGGTGGACATCGGCCGGGTCGATGATGGCGCGGCCGGAGAGTGACGGGATTCCGTCGGCGCATGCGTCCCCGCAGCTCAACTGCCTGACTGGACACCTCGAACGCACGCATAGACTGGCCGAGACGCGGTCGAGCCACCGCGGCGAATCGAGTGGTTGGGCGGGTCCAGTTCATAGATCCCTGATGGCGCCGCGATTTGTGTGGTGGCACATTGCGAACACGGTCGTGTTCTTCTGTCCGAAACGACCATCTTGGCAAACCTCAGGGCTGCCGCCCGACACACCGTTGGAACGTGACGAGACCGCGCCCCGCAGACGAGCCGGCGCGCGGTCTCCCTCCCGGCTGATTTCCCAACTGCCATGAGGATCTGGCACCGTCGCTTGCCATCGACCGGCATCCCCGGCTGCTACCTCCCCCGTCGAATCTTCGCCGCCCGGTCCGTTGCCACCTCATCGGTCGTCAGCACCAGCTTGCCGCCCTTCGCGACGGCCTGTTCCGTCTTCGCCGGTGTGCCTTGCCACGTGTCCCACCATTCCACCTGGTAGGCGCCGTCGGCGAAGCCTTCAAGGGTAACGCGGGCCGGGGGAACGGGAGCGACCGGCGCCGCTTCGCCGGTTTCCTGGCGGTGGTGGTTGAACCACGTGCTCTCGCGGTTCTGCACCCAGACCAGCGCCATCTCCGGCGAACGGATCGCCGCCACCAACAGGTCGGGGCGGTCGATGACCAGGCAGCCGGTGAAGGCGTACCGGTTGATCCGCATCCAGTCTTTGCCGAGGTTCTCGACCTTCATCCGGTGGTTGCCGGCAGGAATGTCCACAGTCACGTCTTCGTCGTAGACCGATTCCCACAGGTTCCACTGCCGCTGGAACTTCCACTCCTTGCCGAGGTTCTCGCCGCAGGGGAACTCGCGGTCCAGCTTCAGTTGATCATCCACCCAGATCTTCAGGTGCCCCGAGTTGGACACGCGGCCGACGCCGATGAGGAACTTGCCCGGCTGCGGGTAGTTGACGGCAAACGTCGGCGGGTTGACCAAGTCCTTGTGCCCCTGCCCCTGGAGCAACTCGTGGATCGAGCCGGCGTCGTTGCCGCTGCCGTCCGGTCTGACGCTGAACTCATTCACCTCGGGCTTGCCCCATTGGCCGACGGGAGTCAGCACAATGTCTCGCACGATCGGCACGGCGGGCGGCGCGACGTACTCGGCCGGGGCGGTCGTCACCTGCTCCCACTTCGTCGTGCCAAAGGGCACGTCCCTTACGAAGTTGGCGATGGCGGTGAAGTGGAAGTACAGGTCCTGCGGCTCGATGTACTTCTCGTGCCACCATGGCATCGGGATGCCGCAGCAGCCGCTGCACACCGATGCCCAGTTAGCGTTGTGCAGCGCCCAGCCTTTGGGGTCCTTGTCGGCCGTGGTCGAGTGGCTGCGGATGCCGAACTCGCCGAAGACATGGGGCTTCTCGAACCGGCTCCACTGGTGCAGGCCGTAGTCGCGGACCTGCTCGGCGACGTTGGCGTCGTTGTTGGTGTAGCAGTGGGTCTGGACAATGTCCATCTCCGGGATCTGCCAACACGCTTCGGGTCCTGTCTTGCTCCACCAGCTTGTGGTGATCAGGTGGCGGTACGGGTCCAACGGGGCCAGGTAGGCCGCCATCTCGCGGTGCCAGGCGATCTTCCTCTCTTCGGTCGTGTCGGCCCAGCCCTCGAACTCGTTGCCGAACTCCCAGCACAGCACGTTGGGCGAGTAGCTCCACCGGGCGATGGTGTAGCGCAACCGCTTCTTGTAGAGCGCCCGCGCTTGATCGTTGGTGAACCAGTCGCTGACCGTGGCGCACGGACCGCCATTGGCCTGGTTGAATGGGTTCGCCTTCCACCCGTCTTCGCGGAAGTCCTGATGGGTGTCCATGCAGAGCATGTAGTAGAAGTCCAACTCGGCGCCCAGGTCGAGCATGGCGTCCAAGCGTGCCGCCTCCGCCTGCCGGTACCAGCCCAGTTTGCTCTCCCACTCGATCCCCAACCCGCTGCGCGACATCCACCACCGGTTGTAGTTCTCGCCCTTCGCCGCCATCTTGCGAATCGCGTCCTCCGCCAACTGGCCGGACGAGTGGTAGATCGGCAGGTTGTGACCGATGGGCACGAAGCCGGCGCCGCTGTCGAACTGCAGGTAGTGCGGGTCCTGCCTGCTCTGGCGCAGGAAGCCCTTGCTGGGGCCGGCCTGCACGGTGAACGGGCCGACGTCCTTGGTGACCGTGCCCGAGCGATCCTTGGCGACCAGCCGGCAACGGAGCGGGCCCACCTCCGTCGCGGCAAGACGCACCACCCATCGGCCGTTGCCAACAGGTACCATGATCTCCGCGCCGTCACGCACTTCGCGTTTCTGATCCACGAGGAAGAACCCAGGCTGCTTCAGCTCCCTGCCCGAGGCAGTGCTGATGAGGGCATCGAGCGTAACCTCGTCCGGGTCGTACGGGTTGTCCCAGGTCGCCTTCAGGTCGACGTTCAGCTCCAGCTTTCCGTACTGGACGACCGTGTCGTTGGCCGGCGTGACGCCGGCGATCTCCAGCTTCTCGCGGCGTGGCTTCACGTCGCCGGGGAACTCCGTTGGCATTTTCTCGAAGCCGATCTTCAGCGTCGCCTTCCCCTTCTCTCCGACCGCGAAGTCTGCCGGGATCAGGTTCATCTCGACCCCGTGGCTCTTCTCGCTGATCCGGCTCCTCATGCTGCGGAACCCGTTGCCTGCGAAGGTCGCCGCGGCGCCGGCGCCCAACCCAATCAGGAGCGAGTCGCACATCCCGTCCACCGCCGTACCCACCGGCCCGTGGGCAGTCGGCCGAGCGTAGACCTGCTCACCGGCGAACGCCTGCCGATCCACGATCAAGGTGCACCAGACCCCCGAGGTCAGCTTCAGCGCAGCCGTCTTCTCCGTCTCCAGATGGACGGTGACGCCCTCGGTTGTCGGTTCGAGGGCGAGCTCGTACTTCATCGGCGCCGCCCTCTCGCGCGTCACCCACGTCCCCGTCTGCCGAAGCCAGCCGCGGTCGTCGAGCACGGGGCCCGTCGCCACCCGACCTCCGTCCAGTCGCTCGTAGATCCAATTGTCGTGCCAGAGAAAGATCGCCACACTGACGCCCGGCTTGTCCGCCGTGCTGACCGACAGCGTGCCCGGCGCCGTGTAGACGAGCTGCTGCGGTCCGTGGGTCAGCACGAAGCCCTTGCCTTGCTGCTGCCATTGCTGGGCGGCAGCGGGCGAGCTGTTGGTGAGGAGGGCGGCGAGGGGAAGGATGGGCATGTACATGGGAGGACCTCCGAGACTCGTGAGACGGCAAACGACTTCGAGTGAGTGCGGTGCTACGGAACGCATCGCGATCGAGCAAGAACAGTCGCACCGGCGCGTTACCTGCACGCGCCAACAACCTCCCCGGCGGTCACCACGCCTTCGGCGAGGTCTGGCTGCAGCCCTTCCGCCACAAACAGGCCGGTCACCACGTGGGCGTAGGATCGCGCAAAGGGAAGACGCTCGATCTTAGCTGACAGTTCGCGCCGGAGGTGATTGGCCTCTTTGTCGGTGAGCCGCAGCGTCGCCTCACCGACAAAGAGGCACGTCCGGTCGACTGACTCAGCGACCACGTCCACCTCCAGCGGTTGCCGGTCCGTTCCCGGCCCCCACCAGCGACTGGCTGGGAGCCATTCGTCTCCGCCGAGGTGGAGGTGCGGGAACGACTGCCGCGCCAGCTCCTCCCAAGTCTCGGCAACGTGCCCGGCGAAGTCGCAGCAGATGTCTTTGGACACCTGCTCCACGAAGCCGGCGTCGAGCCGCGAACGGTTTGGCTCGACGAACCGGAACCAGAAGGCAAGGAACGGATCATCGAGCCGGTACAGCGTGCGTTTGCCGGACCGCTCCGACGCGCCGAACGGCCGCTCCCGGCGGACGAAGCCAAGCTCGATCAGCCGCTGGAGGGGACGGTTCAGGGAGGTTGCAGGCTTGGCGAGCCGAGCGGCGATCTCAGACACGCGATTGCACCCCGACCCGATCAAGGCGAGGATCGAGGCGGCCTGGGCCGTGTCGCGCATGTCGTCCATCAGCAGGCGACGAGGCTCGTCGTGAAGAACGCCCAGCGGGTCGAGCACGAGATCCGCCACGCTCTCCCACGTGACTGTGCCCTTCTCCGCTGCAAGCTCCCAGTACCGGGGTACGCCCCCCCATACCGCGTACGCCTCAAGCGTCTCTCTCGGACTCGCCAGACCGAGGGCCTCGCCAAGCCAGGCGGCCCCCAAGGGCTTCACCACGATGATCTCCTGTGCCCTGCCGTACAGAGGAGCCGAACCGTCCAGGAGCAGTCCCTGCATCATCCGTTGTGACGACCCACACACGAGGAGGTCCAGTTTGCGTGGGCGTGCCTGGTCAATCAGGCGCTGGAGCAGGCTGGGGATCTCCGGGCTGCTGTTGACGAGGTACGGGAACTCGTCAAGCACCAGCAACGCGCCCGGAGGCGCGTCCTGCCACCAACGCTCGAACAGGCTCGCCCAGTCGGGGTACACGACTTGGTCCATCCCGGGCGCGAGCTGCCCCATGCACGCCGCCAACGCTACCCGCTGCAACGGTGGTTCACGTTCGTCGCTCACGAAGTACACGCTCCCTTGGCTGGGAAGCGTCTCCTGGATCAGGCGGGACTTGCCGCATCGACGGCGGCCGTAGAGGCAGCAGAACGTGCTGGCCGGGTCGCTGAACAGGCGATCCAGACGGCTCTTCTCTTTCTCCCTGCCCAGGAAGGCGAGCTTCATGGAGCGACTCCTCGGTTCGGCGCTGCCAGGCCGCAAGCGCCCACGGCGTGCAGATATTATGCAGCCACTACATTATGTTCCTGCTGCATAATATCCGCAATGGCGCCCCACTCAAGCTGGCGGAGGTTGGGCAGGATTGCCGTCAGCACCCCAGGTCTATCACCAGAGCGGTATCGATCCCCAGGCAGTCCCCAATCTTCCGGATCGTCTGCGCGCGGTGGCCGATGCCCAGCGCAAAGTGATGCGTCGGGCCCGCCGCCACCCAGCGCTTGAGAAACGTGCGGACATCCGGCTTGAAGCGGCCGTGGGTGTTGGTGTTGCCGGTGGGCGGAATGGGCCAGCGGATGGATTCGCCTTCGGCGACGACGAACTTCAGCGTGCCCTCGGCTTTGACACCGATGCTGAGCATGGTGATGGGACCTTCCTTGATCCGGAACTCGACACTGGCGCCGGAGCCGGGCTTGCCGTGGTACTTGCTCAGGCTGCGCAGGACGGGCTTGCCGTCGGCGATGTTGAGGTGGTGGGGGCCGTCGTGGCCGACTAACACGGAGTCGCGGCCGAAGTCGATGGGGTGGAACTCCGCGAAGCTGCCGCCGATGTCCAGGCGGTCCATGATGAGCATGGCGACGCATGTCTTCAGGTCGTACTCGCCGCACATGGGGAAGCCGGCGGCGCAGAGCAGCGAGTTGCCGACGATCAGGTTCGTGACGACTTTCCGCATCTCGGAGCCGGCTTCGGCTTCGTAGTAGTACGCCAGCCCATCGAGGTTCTTCTCGGCGATGAAGGCATCCAGCGCCACCGACACCCGGGCCGCGGTCTCCAGGTCTTCGTCACTGAGCTTGCTGGTCAACGGGTCCGACACCGGGTCGGGCGCGTCGAAGAAGCCCAGTAGTTGCTCCTTCTTTGCGGCGACGGCCGCCGGGGCGGTCTGCCGGTACTGCTGCAAGATGTCATCCGGCTCGCACAGCACCACATGACTACCGACCGCCGCTGTCACCGCAGTCGGATCAACGTGCATGTCGAGCATCGCTTCCAGCACGTGCCCCATCAGGCCGAGCCGCGCCCGCTTGAGATCGTGCAGCACCTTCGCAATCTGGCACCACTCCGCGATCTCGATGTCCGCCACGGGATCGTCGTGCAACATGCCCAGAATCACCGGCGGCGCCGGCCGGCCCAGGCGCACCGCCACACCTGTGAACTCCGGCACCGAACAGAAGTCGTCGTTGCAGAGCTGCATGTACGTGTTGGCGCGCTCGTAGTCCATCGCTGCCAACGGCTGCAGCGCCACCAACACAATGGGCACATCCAACTCCCGCGCCAACACGCCAAAGGTCGACGACGTGGCGTAGGTCACCATGTCGATGAACAGCAAGTCGAGATTCGCTGCCTTGATCTCCGGCAGCACCGCGTACGCCGGTTCGGCCCGGTCGAGCATGCCGAAGCTGGTCACGCTGACGCCGTGCCGTTCGACCTTGCCGACGAACACGTCGAGCTTGCCCAGCAATCCACCAAGCAGTCCGTCGAACTGCCCCCAGTACGTATGATGCCCGACGGCGACGACACCGACGTTGGCGGTTAGGGGTTTGCGGCGCTCGATTCTCATGCCTCACGTCTCCAGTCTCGACGGAATCACGGAGATCTCTGAACAGCTCCGGCTACACCCCTACCCCGGAAGACGCCCAGCACCGTAGGGGCAGACCTGCGCGTCTGCCCCGGCTGGGCGGGCACGCAGGCACCGCCCCTACGCCGTGGGGCCGCATCCTCGAAGGAATCGCACATGTTGGCGCTTCGCTTGAGCACCACGGCGGATGCGAACACTACAACTGGACGCCCGAACTTGTTCGGGGCTCAGTGCAGGCCGTACCCCAACAAGTTGGGGCGTCCTGAGTCGCTACAAGAAGGGGATTGCAGCAATGATAGCACACCAGCACGAGCCACCGAGTAGGGTCCGGACTCCCGGAGCATTCGGCTGCGCCGGCCCCAGTCGGCGGCGAGTCGAGGGCAGCCGATCCAGTCGCGCCGTGCAGGGGCAGTCCTTCGCCAGTGCATGAACTACAATGGCAGCTTCGCCGCAGGCTGTCGCTCCGCGCGGCCTCTGCTCGACGTGCGCCCTCTACCGGAACTGGCTCCGGCGCGGATCATGGTTGCCGGCGGCAGTCAGGGCGGCGGGCTACTCATGGTGCTGGCCGGCCTGGACAAGCGCGTCGCCTTCGCTGCGCCGGCGCACAGCGGCCTGTGCCGGCTCGACTGGACGGTTCTGCACAAACCGGGCTTCTGGCCGTTTGGCATGGAGACCCCACCCGCCGGCTAGACCACGGAGGAGTTCCTGAAGACGCTCTCGTACTTCGACGTCGCCAACTTGACCCCGGACATCGCCTGCTCGGTGGCAGCAGAGGTCAGCCTGCTGGACACCGTCACAGCCAGCGGCAACCAGATGTGTGCCCTGGCTCACGTCAAGTCCGGCCTGCTGAAGCTGATCTGTGACCCGTGGGTGAGCCATGCCTCCAGCCCCGACGGCCAGCGGCGCAGGGGCGAAGCTGTTGCGCGTTGGTTCCAAGGCGAGCCGCCGGTGAAGCAACCGGCCAAGTGATCGGAGTACAGAGGAGAACCGTATGCAGGAGAGCCCGTTCGGCGCTGCCCTGGAGGCGCGGACGCCCGCAGCCGCGCAGGAGGGCTGCAGTTGGTGACCGGTGGCTCACCTTCACCGGCTGCACCGCCTCAGAGCCCCTACACCGCCTTCCGCGAGCCGGCCTTCTGCCGTTTCATTCTCGGGTCTCAACTCGTCCAGATCGGCAAGTCGGCACAGGGTCTGGCGATTGGCTGGGAGATCTATCAGCGCACGGGCGAGCCGAGGCAGGTGTATGGGTTTGTGGCAGTGGGTCCGTCGGGCGAGTGGCCCACTGCGGAGGACTTCGCAAAGCTGCGCCCCGTCGAGAAGGGCCCGGCGTTCGGGACGTTCGAAGAAGCGAGCCGCGCTGCGAACGACTGGCCGCTCTTCCGGCACGACGCCGCGCGCAGTGGCGCTACTCCAGCGCTGATCCCGCCGGAGTTGAAGGAGAGTTGGCGCGAGCAGGTGGCGTCTCCGCCTGGCGACGACAAGGTCGCCGAAGCCTGGAAGTGCCAGGGCGCCTCGTGCCTGAGCGCTCCCGTCGTAACCGAAGGGCTTGTGTGCGCGGCGAGAACCGACGCCGGCCAGGTGGTGGCCCTGGACGCAACGACCGGCAAACAGGCGTGGTGCGTTTCCCTGGGCAGCCGCATTGACTCGCCGCCGACACTCTACCGTGGGCTCTGCTTCGTCGGCTGCCACGAGGGGTACCTGTATGCCCTGCGCGCCTCCGATGGGCAACTGGCTTGGCGCGTACGCATCGCGCCTTGGGAACGCCGGATGGTAGCCTTCGGCATGGTCGAGTCCGTCTGGCCCGTCGTGGGCACAGTCGTCATTCACAACAACGTCCTGTATGCGCACGCCGGCCGCACGTCGGAGTCGGACGGCGGTATCGCGGTCGTTGCGCTGGACCCGGCAACCGGCCGGCAGCTCTGGGGCAGAGCCAGCGCTCCGGGGCCGCTCCACCAGAACGACCTCCTGCGCTACGACGCTGGTGCACTGCTCTGGAATCATCTGGCGCTCGACCCGAACAGCGGCGAGGGCAACTTGTCGGTCGGACCGTCACGCGACGACTCGCAAGGGGGAATGCTGGACGGTACGTGGACTGCCGTCGGCAAGCGGCGCGCCGGGAACGCGTTTCACCTGGGCCGCGTGACTGCGGACCTGCTGGCGTGGGACAACAAGCTCGTGGTCGGACCGGCGTTCGCAATCGGTCTCGACAAAGCCCTGACCGCCCCCGAGCTGAAGCCCGAAGACTACGTGTGGAAGGCGCCTCTCCCCAAGAACTACCAGGTGGAAGCCGTGGCGTTGACCGGCAACGCCGTCCTCTACGCCGGGCGCGATACACAAGCCAGCGACCCGGCGCAAACCGGCTTCCTCTGGGTGGCTTCCCTCGCTGACGGCACGAAGCTGGCTGTGTACAACCTCCGGGCAATCCCGACGTACGATGGAGTGGCGGTTGCCAACGGGCACGTCTACGTCTCGCTGCAGGACGGTACGCTGTTGTGTTTCGGGTGAGGCAACCGGGCTATCATAGGGACTCATGTCCTCGCTTCACCTGAACGGACTGACACGTGAAAACGCCAAGGGAGGTCCTGCAACCGTGAGAAGGCAGAGCCCCGAGCAGACAGCACCGCGCAAGGAGCGTCACCCCCAACGGCCGGCCCGAATTCGCCGGGCCGGCAAGTGCCTCAGCCTGCTCGCTGCCTCCATCGCAGTGCCATTCGTGCTGCTCTCCGTCTTCGCCGCCGATCGACAGATCAGCCCGGACCAGCCAAACACGGTCGCCTTCACTCCGCAGCAAGCGCAGTTCGTGCGACTCGCAATCCACCGGTCCTCGGGCAACCAAGCGTGCATTGACGAGTTGGAGGTCTACGGCCCCAGCGGGAAGAAGAACCTGGCACTGGCCAGCGCTGGCGCCAAAGCGATGGCGTCCTCCTGCCTGGTCGGGTATGCGGCCCACCAGGTGGCGCACCTGAACGACGGCCGGTACGGCAACGACTTCAGTTGGATCGCCGCGAGTGACGGCGAAGAGTGGGCGCAGGTTCAACTGCCGGAGGCGACCGAAGTCGCCAGGGTCGTGTTCTCACGCGACCGAATGGGGCAGTATGGAGATCGCCTCCCGGTCCATTGCGAGGTGCTTCTCTCCGCAGACGGAAACCAGTGGAAGTCGGTGGCGAAGCTCAGTGGCGAGGCGGGGCGGGCGTCGGGTCGCGTGCGCGGCAGCGGCTCGCAGTCGCTGGGGTTCATGCGTCAGCACGCGAAATCAGTGCGGTTGTACATTCTCGGCACCAACGACGGCGCGCCGCCCTCAGTCGATGAGGTCGAGCTGTACGGGCTGGAACCCGGGCTGAACGTCGCCGCGGCCGAGCAGGGCGCGCAGGTGCGCGTGTCGTCGGCCGCTCGCGGCAAAGCGAGTCTGCTGAACGACGGTGAGTTCGGCGATGCACAGTGCTGGACGGCGGCCCGGCGGAACCGGCAGTGGGTGCAGATCGACTTCCCTAAACCGACCGAGGTCTCGTCGCTTGTCTTCTCGCGCGACCGAGGCGGCTTGCAGGCCGGCGGCGTGCCCAGCGTCGTTGAGGCGCAGCTCTCGATGGACGGGAACTACTGGAAGACGGTAGCCGAGCGCGGCCGCCCCGTGGTTCCGTCGCCGCCCCCGGCTCCCACTGCGGGCGGCCCAGAGGTCGCAGCCGCCGGAAGCCTGGATGCGCCCAGGGCGGACGAGCTCGGGTTCGCCAACCTCGCGCTGGGCCCCGACGCGAAGGCCGCCGCTTCGTCGCTCCTGCCAGGCTTCCCGGGCCGCCACGAGATCGCCCACCTCAACGACGGGCATCTGGGGAACGGCAAGAGCTGGATCAGCAATGGTGAACCCTCGTGGGCGGAGATCGACCTGGGTGGAACGTACTGGATCTACAAGGTGGCAACTGGGAGCGACAGCTCCGGGCAGTACACCGACCGAGCGGCGACTGACTTCCGCGTGCTGACGGCGACACAGGATGCGCCGGATTCCGAGGCAAAGACCTGGACCACCGTCGCGCGGCAGGGCGGCTCCGCGCCGCTTCACACGCGGACGGAATTCCGGTTCAAGCCCGTGCAAGCGCGGTGGGTGCGTGTCGCCCTCGACGCCGCCAACCAGTCGCAATGCCGCCTGGACGAGATCGAGGTGTACGGGCAGAAGGACCGGCTGCCGCTGGACAAGCTCGGTCCGCTTCCCGACCACCCGTCGGGTGTGCCACTGCGCGATTACGAGCGGCAGCTTCGAGTGGCATTTCTCGGCGAGGAGTACGCCTGGCTGAAGACGTACGGCCGCGCCGACATGGACCCGCGGCTGACGGAGTACGTGCGCGTGTGGGAGTACCCGCGGCACGTCGGTGACGATCAGTTGCCGCTGCCGCCGCTGCCTTCCGCGCCCAAGCTCGACGGGCAGTTGGACGACGCTTGCTGGCAAGCCGCGAGTTGTGGTGTCGTGCGCGTGGCACTGCCGGCGGACTTCGAGCGCAGCCCGCTGGTGGACCAGGTCGTCCATGCCGGCTGGCTGGGCGACGACTTGCTGCTCGGCTTCCAGTTCGACCGGCTGTTGAGCGGCCACCTGGCCGTTGTGTCGACCGACGACTGGCAGGGCTGCGGCGTGATCGCGTGGACGAAGGACGGGCTGGTCTTCAACACGTACACAACGGAAGACGACGGCGGCGGCGCGCGTCTGAAGGTGCGCGAGACGACCCCACTGAAGGGCGCGCTTAGCGACAGCTTCACCGTGTGCGAAGTGCGGTTGCCGCTCAGTCTGTTCCCGCACTGCCGGGAGAAGGGGCTGCGCCTCGGGCTGGGCCTGGGCGGGCGATACACCAGTGAGTTTGGGCGGCCGGTCGGGTTCATGTTCTCGTCGCTGGCGGTCGCCGAGGAGGCAGGCAGCTCAGGCCGGGCGTTTCGGGTGCGGCTGTCTGCGGCGCCGAAAGGACAGCCGGTCACGTTGCGCGGGAATGTCGCTGGGCTTGACGGCGACTTCACGCTTGCACCGGGCCAGTCAAAGGTAGTCGAAGTCCCGACCGAGCGAGGTCCCCTCGGACCGCAGCGCAACCTGACCCTCAACGACGACAGCGGCGAGTGTTACTCGCTGCATCTGCTCCGGTACGACCCACTGGAGCGCCCGCTGACGCTGATGGCGGAGCTGGCGGACCGGCTCGAAGCAAAGGGGCTGGATGTCGGCACGGAGCGCAAGCAGCTCGCCCAACTGCTCGCGACGCAGACGCAATCGCTCAGCGCGGCGCCACCCGACCGGGCCGCCGAGCGCGAAGCGTCCTTCCAAGCACGCCTCGCCAAACGCCGCCTGTTGCTGCGCGACCCCGACCTGGCGCCGCTGGAGAGAATCCTCTGCGAGAAGCGCCACAACTTCGAGCCCAGCCACAACTACAGCGTGCTGCTGGACTCCGCCGGCGGCCCGGGCGGCAGCGTGAACCTGCTGGAGATCCCCCGGCGAGCCGGCCGCCTGGAACCGGGCGAGGCAATTGCGCGGAAGCTGTTCGACGCCGGCACCGGCATCGCGCGCAACCCGATGGCCAGCTTCGACCTCAGCCGCGTCTACTTCGGCTACTGTAAGACCAAGGGCGACTACTACCACCTCTACAGCATGAAGCCCGACGGCAGCGCCCTGAAGCGGCTCACCGACGGCCCGTTCCATGACTACTGGCCGTGCCCACTGCCTGACGGCGGCTTGGCGTTCATCACCACCCGCTGCAAGTCCCGCTACCTCTGCTGGCGGCCGCAGGCTGCGGTGCTGTTTCGCATGGATGCCGCCGGCAACAACATGCGCGCGCTCTCATTCGCCAACCTGACTGAATGGGCACCCTCGGTGATGGACGACGGCCGCCTCCTCTGGACCCGCTCGGAGTACCAGGACAAAGGCGCCGACCACGGCCACATGCTCTGGGCGATCCGGCCGGATGGAACCTGCCCGGAGTTGATGTACGGCAATACGCTGGTTCAGCCCAACGGCTTCGCCAACGGCCGCGAAGTGCCGGGCACCGACGAGCTGTGCGCCATCCCCATCTCCCACTTCGGCGACCTCAACGGCCCCGTGGTCCTGATCGACCGCGACAAAGGCCCGTTCGACCCGGCCGCGATCACGATGCTCACCCCGGAAGTCCCGTGGCCGGGCGCACCGCCGGTGCAGGAGTGCTTCCGGGAACCAGTTCCCCTCGCGCGCGACTACCTCCTGTGTGCCCACGCGCCGCTGGATCGGCGGTTCCAGCTCTATGTGGTGGATCGGTTCGGCAACCGCGAACTGCTCTACGGCGACCCAGCAATCTCTGTGCTGTGCCCCACACCGTTCCAGAAGCGGACACTGCCGCCGGTTCTGTCCGACGCAGTGGACAGAGCGGACGCCGCAGACGGGCAGGGCGAGTTCTTCCTCACCGACGTCTACCGCGGGCTGGAACCGTACGTCAAGCGTGGTCAGGTCAAGTGGCTCCGCGTCTGCCAGGAGGTCCGCGCCAACCTGGACCGACTGCCCACCGGCGAATACCGCAACGACCACCCGGAGTTCATGGACTGGTACGCCACCCCGGTGCACAAGGTAAGCGGCCCGTTCGGCTGGACGTCCTACGTCGCCAAAGCATCGTGGGGTCTCGTGCCTGTCGCGGAAGACGGCTCTGCCCGCTTCACCGCCCCCGCCGGCAAAGTGCTCTACTTCGAGGTGCTGGACGAGCACTTCAACGAGCTGCAACGGATGCGCAGCGTCGTCCAACTCCAGCCGGGGGAACGGCGAAGCTGCATCGGCTGCCACGAGTCCCGCAATGACGCGCCCCCCACGACTGCCTTCCCCAAGTCGCAGAGCTTGGTCCAGCGCCGAGTTGCCTCGTGGGAAGGCAAGTCCTTCTCCTACGAGCAGGACGTCCAGCCCGTGCTGGACAGGAACTGCGTCCGCTGCCACGACGCCAAACACCCGTCCGGCATCAACTTAGCCGGCACCCTCGACGCCGACAAAGTGCCCGCCTCCTACCGCACTCTCGTCTCCCGCGGCCTGGCGCACTACGTGGACTGGGGCTACAAATCTAGCCCGGAGAAACTTGCCCCACGCACCTTCGGCACAGTACGCAGTAAGCTCTTCAAGGTACTCGAAGCCGGCCACCACGAGGTGACACTGACCCCCGACGACCTGCTGCGGTTGAAGACCTGGGTCGACCTCAACTGCCCGCTGTGGCCGGATTACATGAACCGCGAGCTGCGCCCGGGACCGGCGCAGCAGGTGGCGAAGGCGGAGGGAAGGAGATGAGGTGACCGCGCCTCGGCGTGTTCTCGGCGGCCCACAGTGGCACGGGAACTACTTCTCCGCCATCAACTCCTCCACCAGGAACTGTGCCTTCGCCGGGACGAGACGCCGTGGGTAGTAGGTCTTGATGGTGGTGAACACCTGCTCGGGTGAACCCAACCCGAGGTGCTCGATGAGGAACTGCACATCCTCGAGATCGTGTGAGTCGAACCGCGCGGCGACACACTTCATCGCCAGCATGTAGTCGGCTGTGGGTGCCCAGACGCGGAGGTTGGGGAGATCAAGCACTGCCTGCCGAGGGAGATTCGCGTGGAAGAAGCCCTTTGCGGCATCGTTCAGCCAATCCTCGGGAGCGCCAAGCGTGCCAGCTACTCTCCTGGCGGCCTCCCGGACAGCCGCCGTTGGCTGGAAGATGGCGTCTACGTCCTTGGTCGCCTTCCGGGCCTCGAATACCAGCCACATGACGGCGCCGCCACAGAGGCCCACCTCACCGACCACGTCACGCGCGCACAACTCCGCGTCGAGGGCGAGGAACAGCTCTCTGATTCGATCGGCACTGAGCATGGTCAAGCCCTCTCGAGGAAGTTGCCCAACACGAAGATCCTGCGCTTGCGGAAGTGCGTCGGCGACTCGACTAACGCGGTCGCCTTGAGGTTCTCGATGCCGGAGACGAACCACGGCTCCGGCAATGGCGGCAGTAGGAGGGGGATCCCATGAGCAGTGTACGTCTCACGGAGGCGTTGGCCGCTGGCAACTCTCGGACCGTTCTGAGCACGCCCTAACCTCACGCTCCGCGCGAAGAAGCCGCCTCGCCCCGGTCTCGCCGCGAAGGTCTGAAGGCCCTGAGCGGCAAGGTGCGCATCATCGAGAACTGGCGAGCGTTGGAACAGGCTGAGATGGAGGAAGCTGACTCGACTACCGAGTTGGCTGCTGGGGTGGACAGATCGCGACAGCGCAGGCATGACGAGGACCTGCGTCGGCGACGCACTCTTTCGCCTTGACCAGCTTCGTACCGGCCGCGCAGGACGTGCTCCGCAGCCTCCAGCAGGCGCTCATCGCTCGCGTATGCTATACTCCCCGCTTCCGGTATCGATTAAGACCCACGGAGACACCAACATGGCAAACAAACCAAACCTCCTACTCATCGGCATCGACTCGCTACGTGCCGACCACATGAGCTGCTACGGGTACCCTCGGCAGACCACGCCGCACATTGACCGGTTCGCTGAGGGCGGCACGCTGTTCGAGAACACCTTCAGCGCTTACGTCCCCACCACGCCGGGCTACGCCTCGATGTTGACGGGCATGGACTTGTTCAGCACGCAGGTGGTCGCACTCCGACACCAGGGAGAGATGCGCGCGGAGGTGAAGACCCTCGCCGAGATTCTGGGCGAGGAGGGGTACAACACGACCTCCGTGGGCTTCCAAGGCAATCCGGCTGCCCGCGGGTTCGACAACTACCTCAACTTCGCCGGGTGGGGGAGCTGGAGCGAAGGCCGCAGTCCGAAGGCGCAGAACCTGAACGACGTCGCCATTCCCGAGCTGGACCGGCTTGCCGGTGACGACAAGCCGTTCTTTCTGTTCCTCCGCCACATGGACCCCCATGCGCCCTATCTGCCGCCGGCGCCCTATGAGCGCGCATTCTACCACGGCAACGAGTGCGATCCAGCGAACAAGTCCATGGACCCGGTGATGACCTTCAAGCCGTTCTGCGACTTCTTCGCCTGCTGGATGCCACCGGGCATCAGCGACAAGGACTACGTCATCGCCCAGTACGACGGCGCAGTTGCCTACATGGAGGCGGCGATCCAGACGATCTTCACTGCGCTCGAGACCCGCGGGATCCTCGACGACACCATCGTGGTCCTCAATGCCGACCACGGCGAGACGCTCTACGACCATGAGTGCTGGTTCGACCACCACGGCACGTACGACAACGTGTTGCACATCCCGCTCATTGTCCGGTATCCCGCGAAGGTGCCGGCCGGGCAGCGGCTGAAGGGCTTCAACCGCCAACAGGACTTGGTGCCGACGCTGCTGGAGCTGGCGGGGATTGAGACCGGCATCCAGTTCGACGGCCAGAGCTTGATGAAGCTGGCCCGTGGCGAAGCGGCTTCCTTCGACAGCGGGTTCTACATCACCGAGTGCACCTGGCAGCGCAAGCAGGGCTGGCGGACCCCTGAGTGGAAGCTCATCGAGGCGCTCGAACCCGACTTCCACTTCAAGCCGCCGGTGGAGTTGTACAACCTCGTCGAGGACCCGGGCGAGAACAACAACCTCGCCGACCAGTGCCCCGAAGTTGTCGAAGTGCTGCAGACGCGCATGAATGCCTGGCTCGCGAAGCGCGAGCAGGAGACCGGCCTGCCCAACCCAATCCACCACCAGGGCGACTGGCACGGCCACCAGGGCGTGGGCCCGTTCAAGACCTCTCAGCAAGCCTACGACACGCTGCACATCGGCGACCCAGGCCAGGCGGCGAAGCTGCAGGCGGAGGCGAGGAAGTAACGACATTTGGCAGGAAGAAACCGGGCAGAAACACGAGGGGTGCGGAGCTCTGGAGCGCCGTCTTCCTGCCATCCACTCTTCTGCCAGTTCTTTCGGAGGAAACAGAAATGCTCAACGTAGCCATCGTCGGCGTGGGGAACATCGGCAACACCCACGGCCGCGAGTACCTGAAGCGAGACGACTGCAAGATCGTCGCGGTGTGCGACCTCCTCCCCGAGAAGGCCGACCAGGCCGGGAAGGACTACGACGCCAAGGCGTTCTACTCGATCCAGGACATGCTGAACAGCGGCATCGAGATCGACGCTGTCAGCATGTGCACCAAGGGCGAGGAGAACGGCGGCGATCACTACCAGGCGACGATGGAGCTGCTGAACGGCGGCCTCCCGGTGCTCGGCGAGAAGCCCATCTCCAACTCGATTCCCGAAGCCCGCGAGATGGTGGCTCTGGCAAAGGAGAAAGGGCTGCGATACGGGATCAACCTGAACCACCGCTTCACCCCCGCCGCGGCGCTGGCGAAGCAGTGGGTCAACGAAGGTAGACTCGGCGAGATCCAGATGATCAACATGACCCTGTGGATCAACAACCCCAGCGAGACCTCGCCGTGGTTCCACATCCGCGCCCTGCACCCGCACTCCATCGACGTGATGCGCTACTTCTGCGGCGACGTGGAGAAGGTGTGCGCCTTCTTCAAGCGCGGTCCGAACGCGAAGAACCCCGACGGCCGCCGCATTTGCTGGTCCAACATGCAGCTCAACATGCAGTTCAAGAACGGCATCGTCGGCAACTTGCGCGGCAGCTACGACTCCACCGGACCCGGCGGCGCCTACGGGCTGGAGACGCTCGAAGTCGTCGGCATCGACGCCCGGTTCATCCTCGAAGAAGCCTGCGAGCACCTGACCTTCTGCCCGCGCCTGAGCTTCGAGGCGGTCAAGTACGACTATTTCGGCGGCATGATGGAGTTCGGCCAGACCTTCGGCAGCCGCATCGGCCGTTGGGTGGAGCAGAACCTGGCCGGCGCCGCACCAGAAGAGATCGAGGGTTCCGGCGAAGAAGCCCTGAAGGCGCAGATGGTGATCGAGGCTGCGGTGAAGTCGTGGGAGACGGGCACGGTTGTAACGGTCGGGGAAGCGTGAGCGCCCTCGGACCGATCAGACGGATCCGCCCGATCGGTCTGACAGGACTCAGTCTGGACGCGCGGAGCGTGGCGCCAGCGCGACCAACTGTTGCGCGTTCGCACACACCTTCTCGATAGCCGTGGCCGTAGCCCGCGCGTCGGCTTCGTGGAGGAAGGCCGTGCGCGGGAGGTACACCGCTTCCTCGTCGAACAACCGGTCGGCGCCCGGGTAGCCGCGCGCGTAGTTCGCCTCGACCGCCGCCAGTCCGTCGCGCCGCAGGACCCAGCGCTTCCACTCTCCGCTCCGGAAGAAGTCGTAGCGGCAGGTGGGCGCGAAGGAGCCTTCGTCACACGAGACGTTTTCTGCACGAACGGCTTCGCAGAACAGCGGCCGCGGAATGCCGAGTCGCTCCGGGAGCACGCGGAAGCCGAACTCGGTGCAGCCGTGCGCGGATTGGCGCTCATGTTCCGCGAAGAGCGCCAATCCGTCGCAGCCGTGCACAGCCGTTTCGAGCAAGCGAGCGTTGGCCTGCAACTGCGCCAGCAGCTCGGGGTAGCGACGCAACTGGGCCAATGCAACGGCGGCCGCAAAGGCCGACAACCGACCGTTCCACCCCAGCGCATGCACGTCGTCGTCGCCCGTCAGCTCCGGCAGCAGTCCGCGGGCGCGGAGCAATGCGCACTCGCGCGCGAACCCGTCGTCGTTGGTCACGATCATCCCGCCTTCGCCGGCGCGCAGCGGCTTGGAGAGGCCGAAGCTGAACACGCCGGCGACGCCGTGTGTGCCCACCTTCCTGCCCCGCCACTCGGCGCCGAGAGCGAGGCAGCAATCCTCGATCACCGTCAGCTTGTGCTGCTGCGTTAGGGCGAGCACGAAGTCGAGGTTCTCCGGCCGCCCCCACGTGTGGATGGGGACAAGGAACCGAACGCGCTCCTGTCGTGCCAGCGTCTCCCGAGCCGACGTCTCACAAAGTCCGCCCGTCTCGAGCCGCGCGTCCGCCCAAACCGGCACCCCACCGGCGTGGATCACCTCCACCGATTCGGCGTGGCAGGTATCGACCTGGAACAGCACCTCGTCCCCCGGTGACAGCCCGGCCGCCCGCAGCGCAATGCACAGCGCCATCCCACCGCTGTTGACAGCCACAGCGTGCTTCGCGCCGCAGTAGTCGGCGAAGGCGTCCTCCAGCTCGCGGTGAACCGTGCCTGCCGGCCCAGAGGTCCACGCCTCTGCGTCGCCCGAGTCGAGGACGCGCTTGAGGGCGGCGACTTCCTCAGCGCCAACGGGTGGGTAAGTGGGCAGTTCCCCGCTTCGCACGGGGAGGCCGCCCAGTAGTGCCAGCTCGGGTATGTGTAGAACGCCAGGAATGGCGAGGGTAGGAGCAGGTCCCCCAGTTGTCGATCCCCTGCCCTTCTCCGTGCACCCCGTGTCTGGGTGGTTCCCGCTCATTCGACCGCCAACGCCTCTATCGGGATGAGCGCCAGTTCGCAGTCGTTCAGGTTGCTGCCGACACCAGCCGAATAGATGACGTAGAGCTTGCCGTCATACTCGACGGCGTGTGGGTAGCAGAGGTTCTTATCGACTTCGTCGCCGGCGCCGGGACGGCGCGCGTCGCGGATGCGGAACACGCGACAGAGCAGCTTCTCGCCGGGCCGACTGACGGCGATGGTCAAGGGCGCGCGCGACCGCTGGGGGTGGCGGACCGTGTTGGCGATCAGGTAGCGCTGGCCGGTGCTGAGCTTGCCGCAGTAGGGTTTCGAGCCGGTTAGGGGCAGGTTGCTCTCGATCGAGGGCGTCCAGGTGCGGCCGTAGTCGTCGCTCACGGAGACCGCCGCATACCCGTCGCCCGGCGCCCTCGGCGAGTGGTTGCGCATGACGAGGGTGATCTCGTTGTCGTCGATCCAGCAGGTGGCCTCTGTGTGGATGCGGCCCTGCACGGGGATCTTCACCACGTCCCACTTGGTCAAGTCGTCGCCGTGACTGATCGCGACCGACGCAAGCCAGTTTTCATCGCAGCCGGGCACGAACCAGTTGCCCTCGGTCATCCTCTCCGGCTCGCGCAACGGCCAGATGCCCTTCGCCACGACCCCGCGCGATTCCCAGGCGTTTGTTGCTTCATCCAGCGAGAACGCCTCCATGCCGAGCCCGGCGAATCGCCCCTCGCCTATGCCGAACCGCGCCAGGAACACCCAGAGCTTCCCGCCGTGCTCAAGGAAGACGCCGTGGCTGTGGGCTTCCACCGGCTGCCTTTCGGCATCCCGAATGCCAGGACCGATCGTCTCGAGGGGGCCCCACGTCCGGCCGTCGTCCGCACTGCGCCGGCCCAGGTTGACTTCGGTGACCGTGTTTTCCTTCCCCTTGTTGGCGCCCCAGCAGGTGAAGAGCGTGCCCTTGTGCCGAATGAGCGCCGCGCCGTGGAGCCAGTCGCAACCGTCTACCTGGGGCTCTCGCTTCTTGACGACGCTGAAGCGAATGCCTCCAAGCAGCGGCACTTGGTCCTCTGTCGGCACGTCCCCTTCCCACAGCGGGAAGCGCTCGACTGTCGGCTGTCTCACCTCGTGCTTGTCCGTCACCTCGAACACCCTGCCCTTCACTTCATCTTCTGTCAGCGCCCGGCTCCAGAGGCACACCTCGTCCAGCGCACCAAAGAAGAGCTGCCTCAGGCTGCCGCTATCGTTGACGCCGCCGATGGTCAGGGGCGCCGGGGTGACGGGAAGTGGGGCGCCGACCTCGGCCTTACCTTCGAGCGCACCGTTCACGTAGAGCCGAGCGCGCCCGGCGTCAACGACGGCCGCGATGTGGTGCCAAGTCCCCGGCACCGGCACCGTCGTTCTGACCACAGTCTGCCAGTCGCCGCGCCGCACGTAGAGTCGGAAGAGGTTGTCCCGATCCAGCATCAGCCCCCACTCACGCTGGTTCAGCGCGCACACGTTCTTGGCCACGATCATCTGCTGGGCCCCGAGTTGGTAGGCATTGACCCACGCTGCGACTGAGAAGGTGGCGGCGGGGAAGCTAAGCTCATCAGCCGCTGCCACACTCAGGTAGTCGTCGAGACCATTGCCGAGGAACGCTTTCCCGGTCACGCCCCGCACCGATTGCGCGTTGCCGCAGACTTGGGCAGCGCGCGCCGCGGGCGAGGAGTCGGTGGCGATGCCGCCCGCCTCAGCGTCGAAGGTCCAGTGGCCGACGAGTCCCCGCGCCGGGACAGTGCCAGCCGCGCAGGCTGAGCCCTGGAGCAGCACAGACAGGACGACGATGATGGCCGGGTACAGAAGCATGTCGGCGCACTGAGTTGGCCGGGGCAGAGGCAGTCCCTTCCTGGACGCAGACGCCCCTGTCCGGCAGGTGAACCGGTTTGGGGAGGGCAGAAGGACCGTGCAGCTCCTCCGCCGCCCAGACTGGTTCACCTGCCGGACAAGCCGGACAAGGGTCCCCCGGCGGGCCTGCTACGCCAGCCGTGCGAATCCGCTCTGCTTGACGGCCCCTCCCACACGGCGGGCGGCGTCGCCGGCTCGGGCAGCTTCGCCCAGTTCCGCGAACACCGGATCGGCGGCCGCAAGGTACGCCTCCACGTGCCGCTCTTCGTGAGCCAAGCTTGGGTAGAAGCCGGCGCAGGCGAGGAACCCTCGCTCCAGCATCCGCACGGTCAGCAGCGTCTGCAGCGCGGGATCATCGGGATGGTCGAACCCGAGCTTCACCAGGCAGTCGTGACCGGCAGTGTGCAGCGGCACGCCATGGCGCCGGCTGAGTTCCTCCCAGCCCTCGCGCATCCGTCTGCCGATCCGCGCCACGTGCACCGGCACATCGAACCGTTGCATCTTGCGGAGCGTGGCCAACGCCGCCGTCGGGCCGACGCTCTCTGTCCAGTATGTGCTTGAGATGAAGGTGCACTGGCAGGCATCCATCGTGTCGGCGTTGCCGACGATCGCAGCCATCGGGTGGCCGTTGCCCAGCGCCTTGGCGTAGACGGCGAGGTCGGGCGCAACACCGTACCTCAAGTGCGCGCCTCCAAGGCAGAGCCGGAAGCCGATGGTGATCTCGTCGATGACCAGCCTCGCGCCGCACCGGTCGCAGAGCGCGCGGACGCCCTCCAGGAACCCCGGCTCGGGGTGGGCGCCTCGGGTCGGCTCCATGACGACGGCGGCGAGCTCGGGTCCGTGTGTCGCCACAATCGCCTCCAACTCCGCAAGCTGGTTGAATCGAAACGGGAAGACCGTGCCCGCCAACCCCGAGGGCACGCCAGCCGGCTCCAAGCCGGGCAGCAGGTGCTCGCGGAGGCGGTCCTCCCCGGCGTGTTCCGTGGCCGTCGGCAGGTTCGTGGCCAGGTACCAGTCGTGCCAGCCGTGGTAGCCGCACAACGCCACCTTGTCGCGCCCGGTGCTCGCCCGGGCGATCCGCACAGCCGCCGCCATGGCTTCGCCCCCGCAACGGAAGTACCGGACTTGGTCCGCCCACGGGTGAAGCGCCACGAGCACCTCGGCAAGCTCCGCCTCTTCCGGGCTGTTGAGCGTGCTCATCGACCCAAGTTGCACTCGCCGCACGACAGCCGCCGTGACGTCCGGATCGCAGTAGCCCAGCAGGCACGCGCCGATGCCCATGTAGGCCATGTCGACGAATCGCCGACCGTCGAGGTCGATCACCTCGCACCCACGGGCCTCCGCAAAGTAAGCCGGCCACTTCCCCGGCGCCAACTGCTCCGGACGCTTGCTCAACAACTGAGTGCCCCCGGGGATCCGCTTCTTCGCCGCCTCATACAGCGCCTGCGTCCGCTCTCCTCCAGCCACACTCGCACGAGAATCGCAGAGCTCACGAACTCCGCGATTCTCCTGACCGGCGAGGCCGACGCCGAGGAGTTGGCGGGCGTTGGCGCAGAAGATCTGCTCGAGGTCGCCGTCTGTCAGCGCGCAGGTCCGGGCGGCCTGTTTCAGCGCGCGCAGCGACTCGATGCCGACCAGCGTCGGCTGGGCAAACTGCGAGGTGTCCCAATCCACGTTGTGCTCGTACAACCAGAAGAACCCGTCCCCCACGCTGACGCACCGGCCCCGCAGATTGCAGATCGGCCAATCAGTGCCGAACAGCAGCCGCGACGGACCGAACGCGCGCAGGACCGCCTCAAAGGCGGCCGCCTCGCAGACTGCCGCCGTGTCGAAGAACAGGTTGCCCAGGCCACGCAGCCGGTCGATGGAATCGACGGTGTGCTGTGCGCAGAAGCCCCGGGCCGCGTGCGCCAGGATGAGTCTTGCGTTGGGGTACCGCAAACAGTGCCCGCGAACGTACTCCAGGTTGCCTGGGTCTGACAGGGCTTGGCGGCGCACGAGATGAAGCATGATCGAGAGCCCCCGCTGGTCGGCACGCTCCCACACCCATTCCGGTAGGAACGCCTCGGTCGGCGCCTGGTACGTGTCTGGCGTCTGGGCGAACAAGTGGTAGACCTTGAAGCCGCAGAGACGGTCGGTCTGCAGCGTCGCCTCGACCGCTGCCGGATGGTCCGTGGGACGGACCAGCAGCAGCGCCCGACTGCCTTCCTGTCGAGCGACCTGCGCCCCGACGAACCGGTTCTCGCCGGCCACGTCGATGTTGGCGCTGAGCGGCAAGCCGAAGAACAGCCCGTCCCGCGGGGCAGCGTCGCCCATCCACGAACGCACGCTCTCTCGGTATGCTTCGACGCCCAGCTCCGCGCCGGCGTCTTCTGCCGACTCCTCGACTGCGACGTTGAGCCCCGGCACAGTGTACAGATGGGCATGGACGTCAAACGAACCGGGCGGCACAAAGCCGGCCAGCTCGCGCCGGAACAGCTCGACGTCTCGATCAGTCACCCGGCGGATGACGCTTGGCAGGTAGCACGGACTCGCTTCGGCACGGGGACGCAAGCTCATGGGACGGCAACTCTCCCGGACACGCGGTGGTGGAGGGGCAGGTGGTGACGCAGCGCCCTGCCAGTCTTGGCCGGCCGCGGCGGTCTACCTCCTGCGCGGGCCAAGAAGGGATTGCGGGCCGAGTGGGTGAAGACAGGATCCCTCGACGAGGTGCCACCATGCCCCAGGTACAGGCTTCCCAACACCTCTACGCAAATGTTGAGGCCGACCAGTCACCGCGGGGACGCGGCGGCTTCCAGACGCTGCTCTACACACAGGCGCAGCTATACTCGCGAAGGTTAGGAATACACCGAAGTGGAAGTTCGCAGAACTTCACCCGGGGGCGTGTGGTGAGCACCCAACACACTGCTGTGCACGCAGAGGCGTCGAACTTGTGCAATAGCTTCGGTGTATTCCTAACCTTCGCGAGTATACCTTGCGCACAGCTTGCTGTTCGCGCCGGAGGAGTTTGCCCGCCTCGAGGCCGAACCGTTCCGTGTGCTGCGGCACTTCCCATTTGCCACGACGGTCCGGGAGGCACTCGCGCGCGGCGACTTTGGGACGGGGAAGGCCGAAGCGGCGACGCTCGACTTGCCAGAGGAATCTCCCTCGGACTCCGGTTCTACGCCAGGCTGGGGGCAACCGGAGCTGACCCGCCTGGCGTTGCTGGCGTTGCGCGCCGAGTCGCTCGCGGCGCAGCGCACACCACTGGCGTTTCTCGGGCGGCCGCAGGAGGTTGAGGACGCCATCGCCGCGGCATGGCCGGCGCTTCCCACCCCGCTGCGGCCGCACTGCTCGTTCGACACCTACTTCTATCGCTGCAACCTGGTCGCGACTTGCTACTGGGGGGTCGGCTTGCTGGACGAACCGGCGAACCCAAACCTGCCGGTGGTGGAGGCCGCAAGCCAAGCAGTACGCAAGACGCCGATACCCAACCCGAGCAATGCCTACGAACGCTGGATTGCGGCCTCCATCGAGGCGGGGCACCTACCCGAGGCAACCATCCAACGGGACCACGCCTTTGCAGTGTGCTGCTTCCTCGAACGCCAAACCTACGAGACCGGCCTGCTCGACGCGACGTCGGCCGACACTGTGCAGTCGGTCTTCGCGACCAGCCCCGAACTGGTCCGTGACCGACTCCAAGCGAGGATCGGCGAGCTGCTGCCGGCCAAGCTCGCCAGCCGCGCCTTCGAGCACGTGCGCCCGCGGCTCGGAGCGCCGCAGGTGTGGGATCGACTTCGCCACGGGTTCCAAGTCCCGGAGGTGCTCGAGACGCTGCGCGCCAGCTACGAGTCGCAGCAGTTCAGCCGCCCGGACGGCGCCGAGCGTGCCGAGCTGGCACAACTCCTGGAGGCAAACGACAATGTGCCGCTGGCCTTGCTATCGGCCTGTTGGTCCAGACGCAAGGAACAGCTCCGCCAGCAACTGGACGGGCTTGAAGAGAGCGAGTACCGAGCGTTTGTCCAGCTCGCGTTGAGCAACAACCTCACGGACCCGGGGGCGCTCCTCGTGGAGGGCCGAGGTCAGCAGTTCGTGAGCGCCTACCTCGCCGCCACGCTCCGCGACGAGCGTGACGTGCCCGCGCTTGTCGAAGCACTGCTGCGAACTCGGAACGCCAACTGCTTGCCGCAGCTTCGGAAGCACCTAACGGACCTCACCGATAGAGAACTGAAGCGGCTGGAGGGGATCGCCGCCGAGAACGCGACCGTCCCGCCGGCCTTCGGCGAAGCGGTCGCCGCCGCACTGGCGTCGCTCCCTTTACCGGGCGGGGTCACGGGCGTGTTCCGGAAGCTGTTCCGCCGGTAGCCGGGTCGGCAGAATCAGCCCATGCCGAGGTCGCGCACGAACCGCGACTCACGAGTGATCTCCTCCAGCGGAACGCCGCCTTCGTCGGCGGTGAGTTCCCGGATCGTCTCCCACACTTCATCTTCCGTCCAGTCACGGCCGTGGCCGCCGAGGTCCGCCGGTTGCCGTTGCACCACGAACCGGACCAAGTCGGTAACCGTCGCGGACGTGGGCGCAAAGCAGACCGCCAGTGGACGAGTGACGATGCCGAGGGTCACGCTCGCGATCACGAAGCCCCTCCCGGTGAGTGCCACGGCATCCGCAGTTGAGAGTCCGACGGAGGTGAGGGTGTGCGCAGCGCCGAGGGTCATTGCCAGCCCGAGGCCCTTGGCACTGAGCATCGACACGAGCAACCACCTGGGACGGTGGAGGTCTGGTAGCGCCAGCCCGGAGGTCTTCCCCAACTGCGCCCAACGCCTGCGTCTGCCTCGACGCGGAACCAGTTCTTCCAGCGGCGAGTCCGGGCGCACGGTCTGGCGAGGTATCTGCAGCGCGTGCATCATCGCGCTCCGCAGCCGGTAGAACCCCCGGCTGGACGGGCACACCGCGTCAGGCTGGTTCAGCACGCCCCAGACATAGTCGTGGAGCTTGCCTACCGTGTCGAGCTCGCCCGCCTCCTCGTCTCTGATCGCGAGGTCGAATGTCTCCTCTACACGGAGGACAAGCTCTACGAGGTCAAGTCCCATGCGCCTCTTCCTCTCTCTCCCCGGAGCTTCGGGAGCACGGCCGATCTGCCTCTTGGGGCGTCGAGTGAGAACTTGGCGGTCCTGCTCCCGCCGCGGTCTCGGTCACGAATGCCTCCTGCTCCGAGGGTGCGTCTACTGCGACCTCAGCTCGGGCAACGGCCCGTCAAGCGCGTCGCCTTGCCCGCCACCATGCTCTTGAGTTCCAGACGGTAGCGAACCTGGCCGTCGGCGCGCTTTCCGAGGGGGTCCCTGAACGCTCTCGTATGGCTGCTGCCCTGGGCGGCAGCTCTGCACGAACTGCCTGCCACGCTGTGTCGTGCAGGTCGGCCGTACTCGCGCAGCCTGTCCGGCCGCCTACGCCACGGCTGCGTAGCGCTGCTCCACTGGTTCATGGTGCAGGAGCATCAACCGAGTGGCCGGCAGGGCCAAACTGGCGTAGGTGCGCCCGGCGTTATCGCAGAACTCAACCTCGTGCACGCCGGGGGCCAAGTCCTCAATGATCGTGCCCACCTGGCCTCGCCAGAGCTTTCGCTCAGGCAGGTTCTCAACCAGAGCAACGACGTCCAGTATCCTGAACGACTTGTCCATCGAGTGCTCTCCTCTCAGAAAACGTAGCAGCTCGTCAGCCGAGGGTAGTCCTCTCCAGTCCGGATGATCCGCGCGCTGCGCACGGCAACTGGCCCGTTGCGTCCCGGCATCTCAAGGTCTGCCAGGTACCGGTGGCCGTAGCGATCCACCTCGCCGGGCACAGCCTCGAGCGTTCGTGCGGCTATCAACACGATCGCCGCAAAGTCCTCCGCCCGGTCTCCCGACAGACCCCGCTCGCTGGCGAACACACGGGCCTTGTGGCGTCCGCGGGGATGGTTGGGGTTCAGGCAGTAGTCCCGCAGCTTGCGGAGGTCCACCGTAGCTCGGTCGGCGTTGGGCAGTTTCATCGGGTCATTCGTGCCCGAGGCGAGGAGTCAGCGCCGGCCCCGTCATCTGGGCGGTGCAGACTCGCTCAGGCGCACCTCGGCAATCGACACTTCCGCCCCCTTGTGGTTGCACGGGTCAAACCGGAATGTGCTGATCTTCCCGCGCCAGCGGCTGTTCTCGCCCACTGGCAGCACGTAGTCGTGGTACTGCCCGTCGCCGATCAGGTCGAAGTGGATGCTGTTGGGTTCGCTCACGCCGGAGGGGGGGGTCGACCAGAAGAGTTGCGCCTGCTCGTCGGCAGACTTGAGAGAGTCGATCTTCATGCGGAGGACTACGTACTTGTACTTCCGGGCGTCCGCCTTGTAGAGCGTACAGCCCACCGCTGGGTCGTCGCTGACGGTCTCGAAGTGAATCGCGCCGTCTTCCTGGCGGAAGTTGGTCACGCCCATGAAGGGGCCCCAGCCTTCGGCGCTGTTGGCGAAGGTCCAGGCGACGGTGCTCTGTCGCTCCGGCTCGGCCCAGTCGTAGGGACCGCGGCCCACGTCGGCGGGCGCGAGGTTTGGCGGCCAGCCCCCCGCGGGCTGTTTGCAGAAGACGTCGCGGACCGCGTCGTACATGCCGAAGCCGAACTCCTTGTTGGGCTCGGCGTAGGATCCCTCGCCCCACTCGTTCAGCGGCGCCAGCATCAGCCGCTTGACGCCTGTCTCGTCGGCGAAGCGTTTGGCGTCTTCGCAGATCTTGCGGAACAGCGGCACGGTGCGGCCGTAGACGACGGTGGCCTTGTCGCCATGCCACGGCCGGGAGTCCCACCCGGTGGACAGGTTGGGGAGAAAGGGCAGGAGGTCGGCTTCCTGTCGCGCCTTCCAGAACGGGTAGCTCGATTCGGCGCACAGCTCGAACGGGAAGTGCTGTGGGTCTTCCGCCTTGCCGCCGTTGGCCATGTAGTGGTAGATAGAAGTCATGTCATAGCCGTCGTCCTTCAGCGGGCGGATGTCGCCCGGGTCGGTGGAGGCTTCGGGCCACTTCATGGCGATGAAGTAGATTCCCTTGTAGCCGGCGTCTCGGGCGACCTCCCGCGCGATCTCCAGCGCGCGCTTGCCGCCGTCGGCGCCGCCCAGGTCGCGCCGGATGCCGGCGGGGCTCCAGATCATGACCACCGGCTTGTCGTCGATGCGGTAGTACTCGGGCATGTTGAAGTAGTTGTCCACCCAATACTTGGCGACGGCGCGCATGTCGGCGTCAGAGTGGCTGCCGACCGGGTTGTGGTTGGCCCACATCATCGCCCACTTCAGGTGCCCGCGGTAGCGCGCCTTCTTGTACGCCTCCACCCAGTGCTCCAGGTGACGACCGCCGGCGCTCCAGTACCAGTCGACGAGGAAGTACTTGATGCCGTGCTCCGCCGCCCACTTGATCTGCCAGTCCACGCATTCCGGGTTGCCTTCGTCGTACCAGCCGAGGACGGGTTTGCGCTCGGGGCCGTCGCGGCGAATCGGCTCCCATTTGGCCATCGACGGCCAGCCGGGGAAGTAGAGTGCGCCCACTTCGTAGTCCGACTCGACAGGTTGCGGCTTGGGCACGTAGTCGGCCTTGGGCAGGTTGAGCGACTCGGCGATTTCCAGGGAGCCGGTGAGGTCGCCCTTGGGTGCACCCGCCCCCTCCAGGCGAACAGCCACCGCGCCCCGGATCGGTTTCGCCGACTGAAGCAGGATTCGGTGCGTCGTCGGTTCGAAGGGGTCGAGCGGCCCGATATTCCGCCACTGCCCCTTGTCGGCTACGGTGAGACCCGCCGGCAGCTTGAGGGCGGCAATGCGCAGGTTCGTCGCCGTCTCGCCTCCCCGGTTGAGCAACGTCAGGATCAGCGCGACAGGGCGCCCGGCTCGGTTGAGGGCGTCTTCGAGCCCGACATAGCTGCACTCGACTTCCGGCGGGCCTTGCGGATCCAGCGAAACGGCCACCTTCTGGATCCTCGCCGTGGCACCCGCTGCATTGGTGGGCTGCAGACCCAGCAGCAAGGCGTCGCCTGACCACTCCTTGTAGCTGGAGAGGTCGAGGTTGTAGCTGTGGAGTTGACCGTCCGCCTTGAGCGGGAACTTCGCCGATTGCACGTTGGCGTGTTCCGACGAGACCCACTTCACGTAGCCGGCTGACCCTTTGTCAACCTTCATCTCCAGGTGCACCCAGAACCGGTCCTCAAGGGGACACTTCAGAGCGCCGCTGAACAGGAATGCCGAGGCAGCCGGACCATTCGTGAAGCGAAGCCCCACCGGTTCGGCCACCGCTGTGCCGCCGTCCTGCGCTTCCCAGCCGTGGCCGCCCTTGGTGAAGTCCCACACCGGATCTGCGGTGATCTGCGTCGGGGTGCCGAGGTCGACTATGCGGAGGTAGTCGACCGCGAAGGTCTTCGTTCCTTTGTCGGCGTCGGCGGGCCGGGCAAAGTCGAGCCGCAGCAGAATGATCTTCTTCTCGTTGTGCCAGAACGGGTAGATCCGGTACTCGTGCCACTGGCCGTCCCCGATGATCTGGAAGGGCGTCTCCTTGCCCGGGGAGAAGCCGCCATAGGCACTCTCGGTCGTATTCGTCCAGAAGACCTCCCCGCCGCCCTCACAGTCCGTCTTCATCCGCAGCTCGATCCGTTGGTACGGCGTCGCCGCAATTTCGAACTGCGGCCCACGTAGGAACGGGTCCCAGTCCATGAGGCGGCCCTGCAGCGCGCCGGCGGCGACGCGCAGCTCCTGGATGTGGTTCGCCGGCACCCAGCCTTCCGGGTCGCCGGGTTTGTCGAACGTCCACTCGATGAGGGTCTTGGGTTGGGCGAAGAGGGAGGTGCAGCAGAGCGCGAGCGCAAATGCAATACTCAAGGTGAACACGGTCATGCCTCCTGACAATCGCGCCCAGGCGCTTCGTCGGGAACACCTGGGCACTCTGTGGTAGTTCGCGGTGCCTCAGCGCATGCCTTCACCTGCCGGACAAGCCGGACAGCAGTCACGCCTCGTTGAACTCCCTCACAGCGTCATGGAACGCGATGACGTTCTCCCAAGGCACTTCCTCGGTGAGGGTGTGGCAGGGCGCCGCGACGTAGCCGCCGCCGGGCGACATGACCTCCAAGGTCCACCGGACGCCCTCCTTGACGGCCTCCGGCGTCGGCCGAGCCAACACGCTCTGGGCGCCGACCCCACCCCAGAAGCTCAAGTCGCGGCCGAAGCGTCGCTTCAGCTCGACGATGTCCATGGCTTCCGCTTGCACCGCCTCCAAGCAGTCGATGCCCAGGTCGATCAGGTCGGGGATCAGCGGCGTGACGTGGCCGCAGCAGTGGAATGCGATGAATGCGTTCGGGTTCGCTTGTCGGATACTGCGGACGATCTCCGCGTGGCGAGGGCGGTACCACTGCCGGTAGTGCTGCGGGCTCATGACCAGGGACCGCTGCGTCCCAAGCTCGTCCCCCATCCAGACAATGTCGACTCCGGCGCGGGCGTAGCCGGTGTGGATCGCGCTCTTCCCCTCGGTGAGGGTGTCCAGCACCCGGCTGAGCAGGCTTGGGTTCTCGTACATGTCCGTTAGCGTCTGCGCCTCGCCGCGCCAGTGTTTGGCTTGCTCGAAGACGCCACAGGCGTAGCCCCCGCACACAGCCAGACCACGCTCGTGTAACTCGGCGACCTGCGCGGCAACCGCCTGCCAGGCGTCGGCCTGGGGTTGGGGGAGTTGGCGCTCCTCCACCGGCAGTTCAGCGGTCGTGTCAGCCGGGAACGCCGCGCCGACGTAGCGCACGTCGTGGCCGAAGTGCTCCGCAAAGTCGGTGGCCCCGGTCTCCTCGCGAAGCCGGTTCACCATCGCGGGTGCGGGCCGGAGGTTGTGCGGGACTCGATCGGGTGCTTGGCGGCGGAGGGTGGTGAGGACGCGGTCGCGAGAGGTCATGGGGCATCAGCTCTCCTGGGGCGCTCTTTCGAGGCGCTCTCGGCGTTTCCTGCGTGTCGAGGCGTTCGCCGACGCCCTGGACACAACCGACCGAGTCCTGTTCGTCGAACCTGTCTCCCGCGAGGATCCCGGACTCTCCCCATGAACGCACGCCAACGCTTCCAGGCAACAGCCGCTTTCGAGCCGGTAGACCGCACCTACCTGCTGCCGCCATGGCTGTGGGGCGCGACGCTGGAGCGCTGGCAGCGGGAGGGGCTTCCTGC
>Ga0210044_10000870_pt1 | contig 45987 bp, 46 predicted proteins | sample CryGey13umfilter_2_FD_183959 | JGI IMG/M metagenome (GOLD analysis project Ga0210044, IMG submission 183959) | Groundwater microbial communities from aquifer in Utah, USA - Crystal Geyser 4/9/14 3 um filter (SPAdes) (version 2) | ecosystem: Environmental > Aquatic > Deep subsurface >... | reverse complement strand
GGACTCCCGCCGCTTCATCACACGTTCAGTAACAAGGGCTCTCAATTACTGACTTGGTGATTCCTCCTCCGCATCCGACGCTTCTGCATTATTAAATGCCTGCGACGTGCGTAAGGCGAAAAACAATTTCATGATGTCGTCGGTACGAGACTCGATTTTGTCGGGGTTGCCAAGCAGGGACTCCAATGCACGGAATGCCTCTGTTTGTAGCCCCGCCTTGAATGTCCTCTTGAGGAAACTCCCGAACTCATCCGGAGTCCCGCCGGTGTTGAGAAATTGTTCATACGAACGGAGCAACAGTTTCTCATTGATTTCCCCACCACGAACCGCCGCCTTCAAACCGGCCCCGAGCGTGGTGATTCTTTCCCTCCGCATCGCCTCAGACGCGCGGAATCTTGAATTCGCAGCTTGTTGCATTGATTGTTGAACCGTACGCAGACCAGACAGGCGAACGAGCGCTCCGAGCGCTGTGCGAGTTTCCTCCGCAACCAGATTCCCACTCCGATCCACCAGCGCATCTGTCCAGAACATGGAAATCGCAGCGCTCAATGGACGATTGGCAACATGACGTTGCAGTAGTTCACCCCACTGTTGACTCGTCACTCCGGGATTGTCCCTCCGACCTAGGTTAAATCCTGCCCCCAGTCCCTCAAAAATTGTACGGGCAACACTCAACCCCGGGGGGAGGTTTGTAATGGAGGGCACTCTCGGATCCACATTCCCTCGGGATGTTAAATCCGGAATACTATCACGGGAGAGGCCGAAGATGAGTCCCACCGTGGCGGGTGTTCCATAAAAGAGCGCATCCGCAATTCGGTAATCCAGTTTGTTGTAAAGATCCGCCGTGGGGTCATTCTCCCCGCGAGAGAGACCGAATACGAAATCACGATACTGAGTCACACCCGGTACCGAGTTGAGCCCAAACCACTGAGCCTGCACCGCAGCCTGCACAGCTAATGCCCGGTGTTGTCGATTCTCAATGTACCCAAACAGCCTTCCATAGTAATTGAATGTGAAGGTCTGGAACAGGCCCATTGTGGTACCAAGGCCGCCGGATTGAAAGATCTGTGGACGATTCAGGGGACTGAAATTCCCGATCGCCTGGTCAACAAACTGGCGGGCCATGTTGTCACGAATCGCAACATCCTCCACGCCCATTCGTTTGAGGAGCCGTTGCGCCGTCATGTAGGACCAGTTGACGGCGAATTGCTCCGCATTGTCGCTGAGGAATCCCAGCGTCTTATCCGCCCCCTGCATCACCTTGGAGAATGTTGATGCATCTTTGATTCTCCCCAAGTCCCTGTGCATTTCAGAAATGGCGGCGTCGAGATACCCAAAGCGAGCGCCCCGTTGCATGATCTCCTGCCCCTCGGCGGTGAACATATCATGAATCGCACCTGCCATTTCCTTCTCAACACTCCATGTGGTAGCGACCACGCCTTGAGAGGAGTCGGCGAAAACATCGGCTGAGCGCCCCAACCGGCCAGCGACATTCGCCAGAGTCTCCCCCGGACGCACACGCAGGGCGGCGGCAACGCCCGGCATTGTTGCAGCCACGCCAGCGAGGGTTGTTACCGCGTGGCCCGTGTCGTAACGGAGCATCAAGTGAGTCGCAAGAGAGTTGAACTTCTGGGCGAACGCGCCGATTGCTGGTGGGGTTTTGAATAGGTTTTTTTCGGCCAATAATTCCGTCGCGGTTTCAAAAGGAGTCCTCGTCCCAAGCTTGGCCACAGCTTCTTCGAATCCCTGCTTGATGAACGCCTCCTCAACCTTGCGCCCGCCCACATGCACAAACACACTATGCGCGCGATTGAGTCCCAGCTGAAGCGCATTGTCTATCGTGCGCAAGAATGTCCCTGTGTTGGAACTTGCCCCAGTTGCGCGTTGTCTTCCCGTGAGGGTGTTGATAAACAACTCCTCAATTGGCTGGCCCGCCGCACCAAGTCCTGTGCCCCGCGATCTTTGATTCCGTGATACAGCAATGCCGACTCTCGCATGCGCCTCGGTCAGTTGGGGGCGGAAAATCGTTTCCATCAACTCCCTTGCAGTGTCTTGCGAACGAGTCTTGAATTGCTGCACAATCTGAGAAACATTACGACCCACAGCAAAAGGCGAAGCGCCCGCACCTGTACGAGTCGATCCCTTGATGGATTGCACAAAGGGATTCCCCGGGTCGAGGAACTCCACTTCCGCGCGGGAGAGCATTGAGGCGCTCTGCTGCAATTCACTCTCAGATTTGATGAGGAATCCTTTGTCCTTGTTTTTGTTGAGGAAGGATGCAGGGTTTTGTTCCTGCGCAAGAATTTGATTCTTTAACCCTTGCGCGCTGTCAGCGGTGATCTGACGGACTGTCGATCCGTTCCCATCCATGATGAATGCACGGAACTCCCCTTTCGGAGGGGGAATGTAGAATGGTTCGACACCGATAGAGGGGAGTCCATTAGCGCGGAGGATTGCATTCTTGTCTAGACGTTCCTTGTTCGCGATTGCGCTCAGCGCATTCAGCGCGTCCAGCCCTTCCGCATTGACTCCCAAGGGCTGACCATTGCTGAGCGGGAGCGTCGCATCCTTCGGCAATCGCGCCACTCCTGTGACTGCCTCGTATTGCACCCGATTCGCCTCAGTGTCCTTGAGAAGGAATTCGAACTTCCCGTCCTCCGCCTGTCTCACCTTGCCTGTGAGTTGAAACCCCCGGCGCGCCTCGGCGAATTGTTCGACCAACAAACGACTCTCGCGATTCGACGCAATCTGGATAGTCTCCAGAGACTGTCGAATCGTCTTGGCACTCCCCTCTAAGGCCGTGTCGAGGAAGTCGTCGAAATTCTTTTCAAAAACAAACGAGGCCGTGCGGAACAAACGCTGCGCAGCAAGAATCGTTGGATTATTGGCCGCAGCCAAGTCCTGTAATGCTCCCAACCCCTGCCGAATGTCCTGATCCCTCAGAGAGGTTACGAGGGTGGAATCATCCAGCCTCGACAAATTGATTACCTCCTTCAACTCATTGCTCTCCAACACCTGCTGCGCGACCAGACGAATGGAAGCGGGGGCGGTGTTGGGGTTTGTAAGAGTCGCGAAGGTCTGCGCAAGGTCCTCGGCGCGCTGCATCTGAATTGCACTAGCGTCGAGTTGATTCAACGTGAGAGGGCGGCGCATCGCGAACACCGGCGCGGTCTCTACCACCGGCCCCTTGGCGAAACCTGACACCCCGAGACTCGAACTGAATTGGGAGCCCATCAAGTCCGCCACTTCCGGTCCGGTACCCTCGGAGAGAAGGGAACCCTCTCGTTTCCTCGCGAGCGCCAGATTCCGTTGCAAATCATCCAACGACATTTTGCGAACATCGCTGCCTTTTAGGCCCTTGAAAATGAGATTCTCCAGTGGAGTGATGTCCTCGATGGCCGCCTCAAGGCGTTGAATTTCCGTCGCGGCCGGGAGATTGAATTTCTGCCGCAGTGCGGGAATCTCGTCAAAATCCAACTTGCCGGGCCCCAACGCCCGAATGGCATCGACCTTCTGCGCGAATGACTCCAGCTGAGCGCTCTCCCTCGTCATGCCAGCGGGGAACTCCACCGTGATGGCGCTGCCGCGACGACGAATCAACTCTTCCGCCAAATCCAGCTGGAAAAAGGCCGGTTTCTTCCCCACCTTGAATACCTTGTTGGCGGGAAGTTTATCCACAAACATCCGGCCAAGGCCAAAGGCGGAGCGCGCTTCCGTGGCTGTTAGGTCATTGAATCTCGCCTTGCCCAAAGGCAGTGTGAGGGCGCCGTCTTCCATCCGAATGGTAACATCGGTGAGGGAGTCCGTCGCGAGAGTTGCCTCGTCTCTCCCACCGCCGCGTGTCACTACCCGCTTGGAATCAAACTTCGTCCCCAGCTTGGCGAATTGGGTGGCAGAAACAACCTCCCCATCTACGAATACAACAGGAAGATTCTTCTCCTGTTCCCTAATTGCCACGAGGCGGGCCTGCGCCTCTTCCACCGCGGCGATGGATTTTTTATCCACCTTCCCCGCTTGCAATTGCACCACAAGTTCGGACTCAAACCGCGCACTTTCTAGTGCCTCCCTGTGAGCGGTGATCAATTTCGTGACCGCCTCCTCGCCCTCGGGAATCCTCCCGAGGGACACAACGCCGAACATGGAAAACGGATCCTGCCTGATGGCGTCATTGAGGGTCTGCGCCTCCGCAGGGGCGTCCTTGAGCAGGAATCTTGTTTCCTCCCTGGAGCCAAGAACTCCGCGCACAGTCAATGTGTTGGTGAGATCCCGAATCTCCTTCGAGTTCGCTTCCGAGGCTTGTGCGCGGTTCCTTCTCAGAATCGCACCGCTGGTAGTGGAAGGGACGGGGGTGCGACGCTGGGCCTGTAATTCCACAGCAGCAACGGTAATCTGGTCGCTCCGACTGAGGGGGATGGAAACATCGAAGTCTCCGGCCAATTCTACATTTCGGGGCGCCGCGTCCTTCCGCAACGAGGCGGCCTTTCCGAAAGCCGATTCCCGCAGCTCCGCCATACCACTCCCCGCGCCCAAAGCGGCCTGTCGGCTGCGCAGCAGTTCTGTAGCTTGGAGTCCCCGACGAAAGCTCGCACCGACCGCGATTTGCTCAAACACGGCCGGCAATACGATTCCCAGTCCTGCAAACACCGCCACCGAGGTGAATGTCGCATCGTCCGGAACCACTACGGCATTTTCATTGAGAGTCGCAGCGATCAACGCTTCGGTGGTCACCCCATCCTTGAATGTCTTCTTTGCTGCCGCGAGTCTTGCGGCACCCGCAATCTTCGGCCGTTTTACGTTGGCGCCAAACAGGTTTGCCGAGCCGCGCAGCGCGTCAATCCCCTGTTCCCCCTGACGAGCGATTACAGAATCTACACGGAACAACGCTTTGCGCGCAGTCTCTGCTTCGTCTGCTGTAGCAAAAGCGAATCGCAGTGCCTTGTTTCCCTTGATCGCCTTGTCAACCAATGCAAGCCCGGCGACTTCGGGGCCCACAAACGCGCCAACGGCCAGTCCTGCGACTCCCGACGCAATCTCCACCGCACCAAGATGTTCATTCGCCAGGGGGATGTTCTTTGTGAGGGAGAATCTCTCGAAGTCCAGCGGGGTGAAATTGGACACGCTGGCAAGAGCGGAGTCAATAAGGTCCGGGGCCACACCGACGGCCACGGCTCCGGTAGTCCGGGCGAGCGCCCCGACACCTGACGTGCGCCGAATGGGCCGATTTTCGGGGCGACGCAACGAATCAGGAGCGACCGACGCAGAGTCATCTGCGAGGTCAGGAACATTCTTTGAGAAAAAGCTTTCAACCATGACTCTCTATTCCTCCGTGGCGAAAAACTGCTGGTCGATCACAGTCTGCTCGAACACAGGCCACGCCTTTGCAACGCGCTTCCGGATTTTTTCCAGCTCCGGATTCGCGAGGGATTGATTGAGAACCCTAGAACGGATGACGGATGGCGTGTTTGTTATAGGTCCTGCCGGTGGACCAAGTGCACTTCCGCCGAGATTGCGTGATGGGAAAGTATCTGATGACAGCGCAGGCTTCAGTTGCTGAATCTGTTCCTGCGTCGCGAAGGTACCGTCCGCCGCAATCGCTCTGAGCATCTCATCCAGGTAGAGTCTCCCCCCGCCAGCCCCAAGGAAGACATTATCCGCTGTGGGTTTCACCTTAGCTTTGTTGCGCAACAACTGCTGCCCTTGCTTCACAATATCTTCCGCGAATACCAATGTCGCCGCAGCCGCTTGCGGACCCGCCTCTTGCGCGAGAGCCGCATCGAGGGGACTCCCCACCGCACCAACACCAGTCAACCCCTCCCGAATCACATCAAGGCCACCACGTTGAATCAAGTCAACAAAGGCGTCAAAAGCGCGGGGGAACTCTGGGTCATTTGTGGGAGTCTGTAACAGCGCTTTCGCGTATTCCGTGGAGGCTTGTGTCCTCACCTCCGGAGAGGTACTCGGGAGATTCCTCTGTCTCGCAAATTGTTCCAGCGCAGCGTTCGCCTGTTGCGTTACCCCCAACAGATTCACCTCGCTGAAAAACGGATGGCCCCTGAGTTGTTCAGCCTGCGCGGGCGAGATATTCCCCAAGTCCCCGGCAAACACATCGCCTGGGACAATAAGAGCGAAGCGATCCGCAACGGCTTGGAACGCCTCTGCTCTGATTCTAGCGGCATCACGTTCCGCTGCTGCTTTGTCGGTGCGGTTGCTTCCAGCGAAAGTCGCGAGGAGCGACTCCTGAAAAGACGCATTTGGGTCCAGAGTTTTGGTGTTGTTGGAGTCCGCCGCAACCTGCTTCGCCAGCGCGCTCTTGCCTACATCCGCAAATGCCTGCACCGCTCCACGACTCGCCGCTGTTGCGCGTACCACAGTCTTTGATTGCGGTGATGATGCTGCGTCCTCAATAACCCCACGCGCGTCGGCGGTGGAGGGAGTCTCTCCCAGCAGCGTTGATGCGACAAAGCGCTTTACAGCTTTGGAGTCCCCGGCGACCGAGGTTGCGATCTCGTCCACAGTCTCCCTGAGTGCCTTGCGTTGTTGCGCAAACTCCTCGTCAGTTTCTTCCTCAAGTCCCGGCGTCAGTTCCGCCTCTCCACTTGAAAGTTGAACAAGAGACTCGGCTGCTTGGGAGATGGAAGACTGGAACTGTAACAGCCGCTCCTGTACCACATCCGGCGGAGTCCCTCCAGGAAACATTGCCTGCACACGACTCTGGAAACTATTAACGCTGTTCTCAAACCCCTCCAATTTGACGCGCATCCGTTCGACGGGGGCGGAAAGAGTCGTTTCTCCGGTGGCAGGATCGAGGATTGCTCGCGCGGAAGTTGCCGAGAACACCGCATCTCTCGCAGCATTCACTACCCCAAAGTGCTCCGTCAACTGCGCCACATCAAGTTGCACCGGGTCTCCCCCATCGGCGGGCTGAAAGACTCCATTGTTTTGGAGAACCTGTACGGTTTGCGCCCGAGTCAGCCCCCCAATGAAACGCTTATTGAACTCGTCTTGCGTTTTGAGGTCATTCAACAACGCAGCGTTGCGGGCTCCAGAGAGATTCAACTCTGCTGTTTCCTGTTTCATCTGCATGGATTTCAACTCAGGAATGGAAAATTTTCTCGTAATCCCTGTACCGGGATCGGTGTGGGTGAATCCATTCTGCCCGTTTTGTTCCAGGAATTGAATCATTTGTGCAGTTTCCGAGGCCGGGCGCGCCAACAGATCACCAGCTAAATCATCCCGTACTTGACGAGCGAACTGTTGTTGACTCAATCCCAGCCGTTTCCGCTCAAGATCTATCCCCGCCTGCCGGTTCTTCCTCGCCTCATCCTCCTCCGCAATCTTCTCAACGGCGGCGCGCTGCGCAAACGGGGAGCCTTTAACAAGTACTTCACGAGTCAATTCCAGTTGCTGTTGTTCCGCCGTGGCGTCGGAGATCAACAGAGTATCCTTGGCCGTGCGAGCCTTTCTTGTGGCCCTCGCTTGACTCACACCGAAAATATCATTCACCGCGCGCTTGACACTCCCGCCTTTGCCAAAAATGTCTTTGATGGTACCGGTAACGATTCCCTTGCTGGAGTCAATTCGCTCCTGTTCCTCCGCGGCCTCTGAAGCGAGTTGTAACGCGGAGAGTCTTTCTTTCCCCGCTTGTATTTGAATGTCCGTTTGCTTAATCGCATTGCGAACATTGAACGAGGTTTCATCCACAGCATTGCGCGCGCGCGCCTGTCCGTCCAACGCAGAGGCGAGATTCAGAGGGACTGGGATCTCAACCATAGGCACTTGAGACGCCTGTGGAGTCAAAGCCGTGTCTTCTCCGAATTTCTCGATTGGAGTTTTTTCAGGTTTGAGGCTGAAATCTACAAAACCAGGCATAATGGTGGCTCCTGTTAGAGCGAAAACGGAATCTCAGCACTAAAACCGAGAGACGAATTTTTCCCCTTTGATTTCGTCGTTGAGGTTCCCTCGGCAGCAAGCAATTGATTCACAATTTCATTCACCAATTCGGCTGTCTGCTGCTGCTGGATCGTCTGCGTCTGTTCCGCCGTCGTCGCCGTACCGGCCTGCGCAGTTTGCTGCGCCTGTTGTTGCTGCGATGCGGCCTGCCCGGTGGACGATGCGACACCGCCTTTGAGGAGATTCCCAATCGCAACGATGGGTTCCACCCCAGCCGCGCGCGCGGCATTCAACACGGAGTCCAACAGTTGCGTGGAGATCTGAGCCGCTTGCCCCGCCGCTCCACTCGCGATCCCGCCGAGAGTCGACGCCTGGTCCCTCCGCGCGCGATCCGCCACCAACGCAGCAATCGTGTTGGTTGACTCATTCCCGCCGATCGCGCTGTTGAAGGCGTTGATCCCGCCTTGCGTGTCTTGTTCGAGATTCACGCGCGCGCTATCCACGATACCCTTGGTGAACGCTTCGGGATCGAATCCCCTCGCCGCACCCAATGCGGTATTCACCGCCTCCACATTGGCGTTTTGCGCGGCACCGCCCCCGCCCAACAAGGAGTTGAAAAACGACTCAATCCCCGCAAGCGCCCCGCCGCTGAACAACCTCTGTGTCTGTTGCTGTTGTTGTTGCGCGACGGACGTACCAGCCTGACTCCCAGTCTGGGAGGTCGCCTGCGTGCCAGTTGTGCTACCTTGCTGTTGAGTCGTCTGACTCCCAAAGCTGGCACCGCTTTTGCTACCAGATAGAGCTTCGCTCCTCGACTCATTTGTGGTAGAGGTCGATTTGGATTTACTCGTGCTGCCTGTGAGGCCAAACAGTCCCATGGAAGAATCTCCTACAATTTCATGATATACGCGAGCGCGTAGAATGGGGGTTTGTGATCAACTGAATCAGACGATGCCGCATGTATGTGATCTGGGACATTCGCGACACTCCCTGCGTGGGAATGCCCCATACCGCCTCCCACAATGTCAGTCATAGCCTCAATTGTGGGGTTGTTTGTATTGTTGTCGAATCGCCGTGTACCAAGCCACGCGCGCTGGTTGTGAAGCGGCGCGTCGGGGTTACTGGTTCCGTAGCCATTCCCGTGTTCATGTGCCGGCATTTCATCAATCGTCAGCGTGTGGGCGTTGACGGTGACAACAGGCGTGTGTGCCCCGGCGGGAGTCACGGTAATCGCGTGGCTGTGGGTAAGCGCTCCGCCTGTTGCCCCCACCGGGAACGCGCCAGCCGCAGAAGCTCCCACAAGGAAACGATCCACGAGGTTGGGAGTCCCCTGCGTGCCATCGCACAGCGCCCATCCGGCCGGAATTGTCGCCACTGAACCAGACCACAACAAGATTGCGCCCTGTGGAATGAGCCTCTGATCGCCCTCCAGCACCGGGGTAGCAGCGAGGGCTGCCAAAGGAATCTGTGCGTTGTCGAGTTGGAGCGCGGCGCCCCGCACATCAACATTCCCAATGAATGACCCGCTGTGAGAACCGACGGCGTTGCCTGCCAGATTCCCCGTGACATTCCCTGTCACATTCCCAACTAACCCCGCGGAGAATGTGACGCTCTGCTGGAACTGGAGTCCTGTCTTGTTAATAACCGCAGGGAGAGAGACCGAAATGTCTCCAAACACCCCGCTCCCATTCGCGATGTCCACCTCTCCAAGAGTCCCCACAACCTTGCGCGTCGTCCAGGATTGGGGGCCCAAACGCGTTACGAGTCCCACTTTGGTGTTCAACTGCGCGAGGGCGTCGAGGTCAACATTGCGCGCCTGATACAGCGCGTCATTGATTGATTTGGGAAGGAATCGATGACCCCCTACAGTTGCCCCGTCATGAAGGCGCAGTTCATGAGAGTCCTCAACCGCCGTCACCTCGCGCGCGAAGCCGATCAGTTGATTCTGCGTGGTAGCAGGTCCACCGGCAATCTGTACCCGTTGCGTCATTACAACAATCTCCCCGCAGGAACGGCATTTAACTGGAGACTCTGCACATGGAAAAAGTCCCCGGCGGAGGCGGCGACCATCTCAACCTGATGCCAGATACCGGCGGTGCCCCCGGAGTAGTAACGCATGGCTTGTGAGAATCTGTTCATTGCAGGCTGCTTTACATCAAAGGTGGAAACCCCATCAATGGAGCCCCGCATTGTAAGGTCGAAATTCACAAACGTGAGGGGGTTGAGGCCAAAATCCGCACTCCCGGTACCGACGTTGTAATCCGCATCACTAACCCCGTCGGGGACGATGTTGTAATCTACATCCGAAGTACTGAGGGCACGAGATTCCACGCTCCCAATGATAAGTTCATTCACCTGGGACATCTCATCTCCAGCGAATCCCTGTTGAAGCCTGAAATGCCCCACAACGAGTTTTGCGTCTAAACCGACGCGATTCTTCGATGCAAGGGCGCTCCCGTCAAATACGTACAATCCCGGAACGTTGAAACTGCTGTTCTGAGACTCCGGCAATCCAGCTAGCCGAATGGTGGATGACAAGCTCTTCGTCTGTCTTTGACGCTGGGCAAGTTCGGGGTACAAGCGGCGCGCATCAAAAGAATACCCGCCCTTGTCTACAGACGGCGTTTGGTGATGCGGGGTCCCGCCAAAAACGCGGAGGCGCTGATCGTCCCCCAGCCAGAATCCGTGCCCAAATCCATAATGCTTGGATGAAAAATCGCCCCACTTTTCAAGCGGCGCATATAGGACGAATGCGTGATCGTAGAGTTCCCCCGTGAGGGTGAACGAACGCGAGATATAGATTCGCCGAGAGAAGGGGTCCCATTCCAGCCGGAGATTGTTTTCCTTGAGAGAGTCATTCTTCTTCAACTCCTCTATTAAGAATTCATTGAACACCGCGGTGAAAGGAACTGGGGGTTCCCCGCGCGAGGAGAACAGACCTCGGCTGTCGAGAATCACTGAAGTCTCATCATCCAGTTTCACGACGCAAAAACTGTTCACGGGGCTGTATTCAGTGTTGATTCCCCGATGCCGATACACTTCTGAGCCACCGGAGAACTCCGACCTCATCACCCCGGCGGTAGTCCAGGTGAACACGCCCCTTCCATAGGAAGTCACCATAACGGGAGTGCCGGAGACTCTATCAGAAACCAGTTGTGCGCCGGGGCCGCCGATCTGTGGATTGAAATTCCCTCCATCACTGGACGCACTCCACACGAGGGAGAACTCATCCAACACCACGAGTCTTCCATTGTCCACTACAATCGCAATCGGCGCGCCCGGCAGGCCCGGCACATCCAACAGCCCGCGCTGCCCATTGCGTTGATTCCAGTACAAAACCCCAATCCCAGGATGGCAGAAGTACTGCACCCCATTCAGGAACCCCGTAGTCCACCGTCCCACTTTCTGAAAGGGCTCAAACACCAACACAGGTTCAAGCTGGAAATTCACCGGATTGATTCTCGCAATCACCTCGTTGGTACAAACGAAGTGGCCCCCCAACACCTGCACCACCTGGAATCCATTTGGCGCCTGAACAAGGTTGTCATTCACAAGGAGAGACCCAAAGGCACTTTTGGGCCCCCGGGAATCAAACACATAATTCTTCCCACTCAGCACGAAGGTGCCGTCCGAATTGACGGCATTGACTGCTGGAGTCAGTCCCTTGATGTCCCTCGCTTGTACAGTGGTGGTGGGCATTCTGTGACTCCCTAGACCCCATACACTCGGTAGTTGAATGTGCGCTCCGCCACCGGAGTGGCCACGTCAATCACGGATTCAACCTGCAGGGCCGCGCTGAGAGCCCAGACGTTCCCAGCCGTCGCGACAGCCTGATCGGTGAGGAACATGCGGAAGATTCCCTTGTCGAACGGCCCTCCCGTGGCAGTGAATACCTGATCCTCTGTCTCAAGGAAGGGGTCCCCATTCTGAGTCCCCGCAGTTGGCCATGCAACAGCACTTCGCGCCAGCGCCAGTCTCGCGTAGCCATTGACTCCCACTGTGGGTTCCTGCAAATCTGCCAGTGTAAGCCCGCGCGATGGCACAGCAGAACACAGCCCCACAAAGAGGCCCCCGGCGGGCCATTCATTGCGAAGCGCACCCTTGAGAATCCCGTCCAACCCAGCATCCGTGAAGGAGTTGGGAAGAACTAATCCATTGTGGAACCTGTATTCTGCTCGCATGAGCACTCCTTGTCGAGTTTCTCGCACAACTTGCATAACTCGATCAACCATTCATCCAGCGCGGGATTGCGGCATTGCTCCAGAGAGTCTAGTGCCGCATCCGACGGCGGAGGGAACGGTGGAAACGCCTCAATCGGGCGCGTCGCCCCGCTTCTTCCGCCCAAAATTGCGCAACCCTGCAACAGCATCATCAGGGGTAACAGGAGAAGAATCAATTTCCGCATGACGTTTCAACTCCGCGTTTGTTTTCCTCAACTCCCTGTTCCTTGCGACCGAGGCGCCGTAGAGAATAGGGAGGAGGGTCTGTATAAGACTCTTATACAGACCCCCCAACAGTGACAGCAGCGCTGACATCACAGCTTCACGCTCACTCTTTTCGATTGTCCGTGTAGACTCCGACAGTCTTGGCGATCCGGCGAATGGCGCCGAGCACCCCGCCCACGCCGTCCGGAATGAGACGGCCGATGAATTGGCTGATCAACATAATGATCGCAATGACTCCGGGGTCAATAGTCGGGTCCATGTTTCTTGCTCCGTTGTTGCTTCTCAAGCCGTTTGGTGTACACAGCTTAGCGCAATGTATGCGGTGGGTACATGGTTATACAACAGAAAACAGAGACTCTTTTGTTTCACCGTATACGGCGTAACGCCTTGACCGAGGCAATCGACTCCCGCGTCTGCGCAATCATTGTGGGAGGGGCATTGAAAATCTCATACATCAAAGCTTCGTCGAAGACTCTTCCATCCGATAACACCCGCTCCTCCCGCTCCCATTTCGTCCAGCAGCCATCGCAGGCGTAGGCAGCGCCTCCGGTCAGTTCATGCGGAAGACTCGACACCTCCACCAAAGCGAAAGGCGGCCGCGGAGTTTCGCAAATAGGGCAACGATAGAATGTCGCGCCTGCTACAGCAAGGGGGTTTTTCTGATTCACATGCGTGCGCACGATCGCTTGAAGGCGCCGCGCTGGTACAACTCGTGCAGCTCGCATGTCGCTCTCATATGTTCTCAATTCCCACGGCGGCATTACACTGTCTCCTTGTTTCCGATAATAAAATACGGGACTCCCGACGAACCAGCAGGCGTGGCCGATGTGGTTAACGCCCCGCTGTTGGTGGTATACGACACGGAAGTGAATGTTACGCTACCGAGTCCCGTAGACAGTCCAAACTCCGCGGCTGCACCCAATCCAACCACCACGACAAATCGCGTTTTACCGTTGCCGCTGGCGTTATGTACCACAGAATCTCTCTGTGTCCACGCACCTGTTGCAGTGAAGCGAGTCCAAAAAACTACAACCACCACCTCTCCGGCTGGCACTGTGACATTGTAAGTAAACAGGTATGAGTCGTTTTTATCAGGCAACGTCGCACTTTTGAGAATACGCGTTGTGGGTCCGTCGGTAGCAGAAATTGCTCCAGAGTCTGTTACAGGCGTATCCGTCCCTACAGGATCGCGGATCAACAGGCTAGGAGTGAATCCCGACAATGTAATGTTAGTCGCCTTGTATACATGCTCCTGCGCGTCAGAGAACGCAGAATGTCGTGCTTTACCCCCTGATGGGAAAAGAATCGTAGGAATCGTACCCCACGATTTAGAAAACGTAACAGGTACTCCGTGAAACGCGACTTGATCTCCGACTCCCACACCAATTGCGCGTAATGACGCCCCGTCATCTGCTTGTACATCTTGTGTGAGGGGAATCCCATTTAGAAAAACAGACCCCCCAATCGCAGCAAAAGTCGGGACGTCTGTGGCACCGTTAAACACGCGGAATTTATTCGCGAGCACATCGAATGTAGACTCCGTCAACGACGCATCCAATTTGAGCGCGCCGGTAATCCTGTTGTTGACATCAACAACAACACCCCACTGCGCGCGTACGGTCGTTAATTGACTCCCTTGCGTCGTAACTGTCGCTGACAGAGAAGTGAATGCCGTCGCTGTAGCTGTTGTATCCGCGCCTGCAACGGCAGGTTTCAGAGACTCAACTGATTGCCCCCCTGCGTATTGGATGTTCCCCGCGAGTCGATCGAGAAGTGACGCTAGGGAATGCACCCCAGGTTTCAACACCCCCGAAGCATCAAGACCCCCATTAACCTGAGTCTGTACCGCAGTAACTGCGCTGGCATTACTGGTGATATTTCCTTCTGCGGTTGTGACTCTTGTGTCAAGAGTAGAAATCGCAGATGCGTTTGCAGCAACTCGCGCATCCGCCAAGTCAACCCACGAAGTGCCGTTCCATCGTTTGACTCGATTGTTGTCAGCCGTATTGATCCAAAGGTCCCCAACCGTTGTCGCCGTGGGTTGAGTCCCTTGCGCAAACGTCTTCGCCGCACGCAAATCCTGTACAGCAACCCACGCGGAGCCATTCCAGCGGTACGGCTTAAATGAGTCGTCACTGTCAAACCACAAGTCACCCACGTTGTCCGCCGTCGGAGCGGTTGTTTGTACGAAGGTACGATTCCTCAAATCCACTACAGCGTTCAGCGCAGTAATCGCGCTGGCCTGCGAGGTAATCGTCCCCTCCGCACTTGTAACCCTAGCCTCAAGACTCGTGAAAGCCGAGGCCGTCGCGGTTACATCCGCCCCACTCTCAAACCGGAACAGGCGCGGCGCGCCCAGATACAACAGCCCCGCCGTATGAGTCTCTCGGTTGGTCAACGTGAGTTTGGCGCTAACCGCTCCCACCGGCACTGTAAGCGTGCTCTTGAAGGGAGTCCATGCCGTTGTGGACAACTGAGACTCACCCACGAAAATCGTCCCAAACGAGACCGTCGCATCCACAGCATCAAGAAACTCCAGCACCACCCCGAAGGTTGCGCCGACATTCACTCCAGCGCCTTTCAATGCATGGTATTCCGCAAACAGCTTCTCCCCCGCAGTGACTGGGATGATAATGACTACCGAGTCATTTACCGCCCCATTCGCTATGAATTGCACCACCTTGGCAAACACCGGCGGAGCCAGTACATCACTGACAAAATCGTGTTGCGGGGAGAGAGACTCCCATCCCCCGTCATCATTCCCAAAGTTGGGATCCGGGAACAGATTGATCCCGTCGTTGGAAATCCGCGCTTCAACTCCAGTGAGCGTTTTGGACACCGCCTGTCCCGCCGCGGCCAGCGTTGACAACTCCGTCTGCGCTGTAGCAATCGCGGATTCAAACGGCACGAGGGCGTTGAAAAATTCCGCACGCGCCTGTTCCAATAACGACACCACAGCGGAATCCCCGTCCACAACGGCCTGCTTCGCAACTACAAGGAACGCATTGGCCTTGTCTTCGAGAGAGACTCCCAGCGACTCAACGCTTTTCGCAAGTGCAGCGTCCCCAGCGACTCTCACTTCACGCTCTACCTGCAACGCGGCCGCCGCGCCGTTCTGTGAGGTCTGCAAGTTGAGAATCGAAGATGCCTGTCCATCCGCGACAGATTGAATCAGTGTCAGGCTCGCGTTGATGGACGCAATGTCCACAATGAATTTGTTCCCCACACTGCTTTGCACATCGACAAGCAACTCCCCAGCTTTGATAGTGCCGCCTTGAAGAATCACCTCCTCGCCCACGTACCGCCCGACTACGAGACCATTCTGCGCTTCCGCCAAACGACCGTCCGCGCTCCACCCTAATTCATCGCCCTGCGTGATAGTAGAGTCTGAGGTGAGGGGAAGTAGGTTCCTCCCGCGAGTCAATACCCACCCATACGACCTTGCGGGAGGCGGACTAAACACCGTCACCAAACCGAGTTCCGTCCCCACCACCGCATCAGCTTTTTTGGTTGTAACGAGTCCGTCGAATGCACGCGAGAGCGCGGCGGGCGCTCCGATCTGCACATCCTCCCCGAATTGCACATATGTCGCAGAGAGGAATCCCCACTGCTGGTGCAAAAATTTGGCCTCGGAGCCCACCTCAAACCTAGGTTCGATGTCGTAGAATCTCAAGACATGCGCAGGCAGGGCGACGCCACCGCTCTGCAACGCTTCATATGTCTCATGGAGAATCTCCTGCATATTCTGGAAGTGATTGAACACCTCCCCCGGCACGAGGTCCTGCAATTCCACCGGCACATTCGGGGGAATAGGGTTTAACTCCACCCCCTGGAGGCCCGGACTCTGCACTCGCAAGGATGAAAGCTGCGCATCCTCCAGCGAAGGCGGGTTCAGGCGTACCGTGGAAGTCAGAGTCTGCAGGGATATGATCCCGACGACCGCATCCATCAACGCGACAGGACCAAGTACGGTACCTGCAGGAATTGATGGAATCTGCAACGCATCGACGGTCGTAAATGCGGGTGTAAACAGCAACGCGCCCGAAACCACTGAAGAGACAACCAGGGAATCTGCGCCCTGATCAACAAACGTGGCGCCCCCGATGGCACCGCTAGAGGCCAAGACGGGGACGGCAAGGCTTTGGTCGTTTTGACTCTGCAGAACAGGAACGAACAACGCAGACGTTGATGCAATGGCTGCCAAGGCAAGTGACTCATTGCCCTGCGCAGTTAGCCCGGGTGCGCTGACGGCATTCCCCGCCACAAACAGGGGTATCACAACACCCTGATTCCCCTGCCCCTGCAACGCAGGAACAAATGTTAACGTGTCGGGCCCCAGAGAGGGAACTGCCAACACGTCGACTCCGGAGGCTTGCAGCGCGACGGGGTTGAGTACCGTACCGGAAACCAACGCAACAATGTCTAATGTTTCATTGTTCTGTACAACAAGTGAAGGCGAAAACAAACCGCTTGTTGGTGCAAGATTCGCTACTACAAGCTGATCATTCCCCTGCCCCGTTAGGGTGGGCACAAACAGGGCAGTCCCAGAGGCCAACGCCGGTATGGAGACAGAGGTGTTGCTTTGATTCGTTAACGAGGGGACAAATGTGATCGTACCGGCTGGTAATGCAGGCACGGCTACAGAGTCGTTCCCCTGTCCCACGAGGGAAACGGCGTGAAGTGTCGCGCCAAAACTGCTCTGTGGGATAGAGAGAGTCTCGTTGCTCTGCGCAGTGGGGACGGGCGCGCTGAGCACAACCCCACTACCCAGCGCGGGGACATTCAGAATGTCGTTTTGTGGGGCAGCCGCGGGTACAATCGCGAGAGTCAACGCTCGCTTGCCAAAATCTGCGGAGCCGAAATCCATCAGCCCCGGGTCTTCACTCGCTGCGTTTAACTCTCGCGAGCCAAAAATTGCGCGCGCAAACTGCGCGATGAAGGCGGAGCGAGCGATCTCCGTATAATTCGCAGGTACAACCGGACCTGACAGCCAGTAGTCGGTGCTCTGCGCTTCATGACCGCCGAACGCCAGCCACAGATAATCCTTCGCCCCGCCCGTCGGAGTCAACACAGCCGGGTCGATGGATTGCGCCACGCCGCCATCGACGTTCACCCATGCAGCCGCCTCGATCGGATTCACCGAGTCATGCCCGGTGATTCGCAATACAACCGCACCAATGTTGTTGTAGGCGGCGGAGACCGAAACCGTTGCGCCTTCAGTCCCGTCGGCGATCTTCCACAAAACGCGCGCGTTGGGACTGGACGTTAGCGGATTGTCGAATCGCGTCCATCCTGTCGATGTGGCGCCAGACGTACCGCGCGGACAAACGCCCATGACGAGAAGGTCGCCGGATTGAATCCCGGCCGGTAGATTAACCGTGTGCGGATCCCCGCCTTGCGAAGCCTCTGTCGTTATCGCCGAACCAACTATTTGCGGGAACGCCATTTTCCATCAAGTCCTTCGCGCAATAAAAAATAGGGAGTCCGCCAGTCTACAGGTGGACTCCCTCAAGTTCACCTACTGGAGGCGTTCTTTATCGCCGGCGCGATCACAGCCCTGGCGGGCGCTTGTCCAATTCTGCCTCCGCAAGCAACTCACCCACATCATCGACATGCAGACAATCACACATGCAGGCGTATTGGGCCGCAGGCTGAATCGTTGCAATGTACCCATTGCAGTAGTCATTGCCCTCCGTCGCGCTGTGCAACACGCCGAAAGCGACAACTTCGCCGCCGTTGAGTTGCACGATTTTGTCGCCGTTCTTGGCCTCGCGGCCGTTCCGATAATGCATTTGAGTCTTCCTTTCTTTATTGCAGCTGCGGTCTGCTACAACGAGAAAATCCCGCTGGCGTTGAAGATCATGTCCACGTTATTCCCTGTGGGGGTAAATGGCAGCCCCCCACCAGTGTCGAAGAAAGCGATAAGGCGACTCGTTGTCTCAACGCCTGTGTCTACAAAGAAAATCACCCCCTCGACCGCACCGCCGGTCAGAGAGGCAAACGCCCCCGGAATATCCGCCGCGTCGAATGTCCCGCTCGTAAACGTCTTTCCCGTCAGCGCAACCGTCGTGCCCCGCCGAGCACCCGCCGCAACATCCGACAGGAACTCGTGAGTCTGGGAGAACGCGTAATTGGTCGCGCCGCCGGCTGTGTCTACAATCACGGCTTTGACCACAGCCGTCGAGAGATTGACTCCCCCTTGCAACAGCTGCTCCTTAAACTTGTTATACAATGCATTAGCCATTGTGAATCCTTTCTATTCCACAAGGTTGTCGAGACGCCGATCCATCCGTTCAAGGGCAGAACGCACCTGATTCATCTGTTCCACAAGCATGTGGTGTTGCGCCTTTTGCAGGCGCACTTCATCCTCTTTGTACGACCTCAAGTCAGCCTTGAACTCCGCACGAGTCATTGTCTGCCCCGACACATCTGACAGCTCTTGCTGTAATTTGTCGGTGCGGTGTTGGATTCGGCCTACCCATGCTATAAGGATTACCACCGCACCGCCCAAGGGCCCATACTGCAAGAAGACCTCTTCCATGACCACTCATTCTTCTTTACCATTGCTACTCCCCCGCGATCACTGCCGCAACGAAGATATTGCCTCAGACTGTTGCAGCTGAGTTTTCAGGTTCTGATACAAGGAGAAAGAGATTCTCGACCTAGCATCATCTCCCACATGCTTGTACAATTTCGACCTCAACCCTTCCTCAATCACTTCACTCCACCGCATGAGGAGCCAATTCGTAACGAGGGCTTGCCCGGCGAGATTCGCTGCTGAGTCCACGTCGAACGGGGCGTTATACGTCCACCCATCCACGATGTCGAAATTCGCTGGACGAGTCGCACCCTGCGGGTAATACTTCAAGGAGGGGACGTATTGAAAATACGAGAGGGAGATCAGGGAACCGAGTCCCCCATAACCCGCAAACGCGAAAGCATCGCCGGTGCGATAGTAGAACCAGTCCTTGCGATTGACCTGCCTGCCGGGATTCACTTCCTCGGGGTAAATGGGGCACCCATTGTGGTCAAGCACGCTGTCATAGCGCGCAGTTTCCAGCATCTGGAAGAGGAAAGGCTTTGCGGGATTCCACACAAACCCTGTCTCAAGATTCGCAGCCAGCTGCTCCTCCACACGGGAAGCTCCATATACAACAGGCAAGTTCCTCGCGTTGGAAAACAGTTCCCGCATTGTGAGATTCAAATAAGAAGCCAGCGTGTCGAGCAGATCCACACGCGACGTTTGCGCTGCAACCCTATCAACAAGCTGGCTGAAGGTGGTCATGACGTGAGTCCGTCCTTAGTTCTGCGCCGTAGCGGCTGCAACTGCCGCGGCAAGCGAAGCAGCATTCCGTTTGGCTGTGTCCTGATCTTCCGCGATCTTCGCCGCCGCACGCATTGAGTCACTGGTGGCGACCCCAGAGATGGCCGTCGCGTCCTTCGAAAGGAAAGTCGAAGCCAATTTCTCCGCGACTTCCAGCGAAACCTGCTTCACCATTCCGCGCGTTTGCGGCGCGAGTCCTGCCAGAAACTCCTCGAATTTCTGAGCAGCCTTCGCGTCCGTAAATTCCAGCCTGCCGTTATGAAACTGGTACTCCCCGAGTTTAAACTCCTTGATGGGGGTACACACAAAAACAGAGGGGACTTCCACCCCCGCCGCCGGCACCGCCACTTTCTCAGCCATGCTTGTGATTCCTTCTTGTGCCATGATGTTGTGGGCGGGTAACAGGCACAGTGCTACCCGCCCACTCATTGTCTCGCGCTCCAGTGCACCCACACACCAATGCGCGAGTCAAACCCCCCAGCTTACGCCGAAGCCGCTGAAGTGTCGATGCCGGTGTAGATGCCCATGGTCTGCGCACCCAGCACCTTGACCGAAGTCTGCGAGGTAATGACTCCCTCATCCGCGTCCTTCCCGTTGGAGCGAGACCCGGATTTGTCGTGGTCATCCCGGAAGGTGCGACGCAGCCACCGAGTCTTGATGGCGCCGGGATGCAGCACGTAGAGTTCTTTCTGCCACAGCGGCGACTCATTCATCAGCGGATGCGTGAGGATGGTCAAGTCGCCAAAGGCGCTGACGAACTTGGTGAATTTGAGTCCGAACGCAGTTTCCCCGGTCTCAAATTGGTGCACACCGTCTTTGCGGGCAGACTCGTTGAGCGTCTGCAACGCAATGTTGCCACCGAACGCGATTCTCTCATTCGGCATACCACGAATGTTCGTGCTGTAGATATCGCGCAGAAAGTCCCTGAACTCCGCCATCGTCACATTCGTGGCCTGCGCGCGAACCTTGCCGCCACGGGCTTTGATCTGCTGTAGAATCCCGTCCATCATGAAGAATGGTTTGCTGTTCAGCGACCCCACGTGTTTCACGCCCCAGAGCATCGCGCGTTCGATGTCCTCGGCATGGAATCCCGCCGCTTCCCGTTTCGACTTCGCGACTTTGTCCCCCGTGTGGAACGAGACCACCTTGGCAGTGCCAGACACGCTCCAGGAGTTGCGGAAGATCTGTTGGTAGTTCGTGTATACCACGCCCTGATTCATGACCGCAACCGGCATACTCGAAGCTTCCTCGAATGCCGACCCGATCTTGACCACATTGTGCGATCCCGTCAGGGACACAATCGCAGTGCCGCCGATGCCACGAATCACAGTGAGGACATTCGACGCCTCAGCCGTGACAAGCATGACCTCCCCGGTTTCCTCCACCAGGAGTACCGTGCCGGCCACATACGAGGACGCATCCCCGACCGTCACGGAAGTCGTTGTACCACCGCTGACGACATTGGTGCGGCCTGTGATTTTCGTTTCCTCGAACCACGCAAATACCGTGTCGCCACCTTCTTCAGACTCCATGCCGCTTGAAATGGCCAGCAAAGGCGCCGTGCCTCCCGCATGAAGTTGCAGGAGTGCACCAGCAAAATCGCCGATGCGATCGCTGACGACTCCTGCGTTTGACAAAAACAAACCTTTGATAGCCATCTTGAATCCCTATCTCCTATTGTCCGCTGTGAGCCCCAGTTCTTTTGCCCAATCGATTTTCTGGGCCGTTCGAGCCTGCGCCTCGTTTTCACTTTGACTGCCGCTGGCGATTCCCAGACGCCCAAGCATCTGTTTCGTCATAATGGCTGCCTTCTCTTTGTTGCCCTTTGTCCGCACCAACGCTCGTTGAAACAACGCCTGTACAACAGGTTTGGCCGTTGCATCGACTCGCGGTAGCTGCGTATCCAAAAACTCCATATTGTCACGACTGTCGAATTGGGCGGAGAGAGTCTTTTTGACGTCCCCGATGATCCGTTCGTGCATCGCCTGCAGCATCTGCCCCGTCAGTGTGAGCGTCTGTTGTGAAACATTCCGCTGCAAGTTTTTGATGCTGTCATTGAATCCCTTCGTGTCGTTGTTCGCCAGCTGCGTCATGACGTCGTCCGTCATGATGTCTGGAATCTGCATCGCCTCTACGACGTTGCGGAGCGCCGCCGTTGCATCGCCTTGCGTCTGAGTCTGATTCTGTGCAGGTTGAGCCGTCTGCGTTGACGGATTCTGCTGTGCACCACGCTGGCCTCCTTGTTCACTCTCCCCGCTCTCGTCTGCATCCCAGAACCCTGCCAACAAATCAGCATCACCACCACTGTTATCGGCCTGCTGGTCTTGATTCCCCTGTTGTTGCCCTTGCGAACCGGCGGCCCCGTCTTGCCCGCCCTGTTGCCCGCCCCCATTGCCGCTGCTTCCAACAGCCCCAAAGATTTCGTCTTCCATAGCCCTTGATTCCTTCTGTTGTGTTCTAGGTTAATCTTCTATCGAAGCGAGTCTCGTCTTCCTAAGATAGGTCAAGAACTCCTCCAATTCCGCCACAGATGTCATCATTATCGTAAAAGACGACAATACATCTGTGTAGTCTGGGGAGCCAAAGGTCTTTTGACTCTTCCCAACAGCCGTCGCATCCGCGGCGCTCTGCTTCAACGCCTCCAGCTTCGCCAATTCACACAGCTTTTTGAGCGCCTCCACAAATGCGGGTTGCCGGAGAATCTCCCTATGCCCCCCGAACTCCTCACTCTCAAACGCCCTCATGTACATGATATGCCTCCTCTAGTATTGCCTGTCCTGTGAATCGGATTGTCGCCGTCATGCGTCATGCGTACCGTGTTCTGTCCTCGCTGCGCTCGGACTGCCTTCCTATACCCCCAAGCCCAATGTTGGCGGCAGACTCGCGTTCGCCGCTTCCGCAGGTAATCCCGCTGCCGCCGCTCCGCCCTCAGCCCCCGCTGCCTGCTGTGGTTGTTGGATCCTAAACTGAGTCAAATCCAACTCCACATCTAGGTAATCCGACCACGCATCCATTAATCCCACAACATCAATCTGTTCCAGCGCAGACTGCGATTGCAGCACAGCGAACAGCACCCGTTGAATCTCCTGCGCCACCAATTGCTTGTCGATCGCTTTGAGGCCCTGCCCCAACACGTATTCCAGTTTGATGTCCTGCAGTAGATTCCCTTCAATTGTCCTCTTGGACCCGTCCGTATCCACGACTTCCACATCATCCTGGAACTGAATCAGGTTGAAATACAACAAGGTCCTCCACGTGCGCAACATCGTCTCGTCCAGAATCCTCGCATTCATCAGGAGAGGTCGATTCCCTCCTTGAATCACCGCCGCCACCTGTCGATCCACCGCACGGTCGATCCCCGCAATTTGGGAAGGTTGCGCCTGTGTGGGAATCAATTGCTGCATCACCCCTAGCAGGGAGGTAAAATCTTGCATTGTCCGTGACGTGTCCACCGTTCGGCTGTCTTTGAAAATGACTCTATCGAGGGGGAGATCGCTCGCACCAGGCTTCACCGGGATTGCCCCGGCAACTTCACCTTCCTCAAGTTGATTCATATCCACAAGATTTGCATTGTAAAAGGTAAGTCCCCAGATGTTCTTCCGTACCCCCTTCACATGCGTATTCAACAGGAACGAAAGGAAGTCTTGCAGGGGCCGCAAGACTTCCGAGCTCGACCGTTGCCATTCTTCCAGCGCATCAATGCTGAGGGAGCCCATTGCAACTGGGATTCTCGCGTGGATGTTGGGCACATGCTCGGCACTTACCAGCCACGCGCCATCCACGATTCCGAGTTTCCATAATTCCAGGCGATTTCGAGTCCGCTTGTTATCCGCATTACGCGCAACGAGCTTCATCTCCACCGGATTAAGCCAAATCCACACGCGGGTGAATTCAAACAGGCCGTTGATGGAGGTGAATCCATCCTCCCCGCCTTGTATTCCCGCTTCGTATGACATGAAAGCCCACTCGCTGGCGGAGGAAGTCAGCGCATCCTGCGACAACTGGAGTTCCGCGGGGGGATACTTGTAAAGACTCGTCTTGGTCACCCCGGCGGCCGTGGCGCGCCGCGTTCCTCCCGTCCCAGCACCCGCCCCCGTCTCGCCCAGAGCTTCACGGAGATTCAACCACTCCCCCGCCGCCCCCTTCTTCTGCAACTCAAAGTAGTTTGTCAGCCGCGTGGTGGCGAAAAACTCCGCTTTCGTATCGATCTCCAGCAGAGGGACTCCTGCAGACCAGAATGCATTGTACAGGTCCACCGCCTCAGTTCGATTCCCCTCCCACACAATCGTGGGAGACACTTCCACGGCACCATCCCGGCGGAAAATCTCCAGCCCCGGTTCTGTATCCCACTCAACGATGAGTCCCCCCATGTTGTACTTGTGGATGTCCAGAATAGCCCGCATCAACTGCCTATAATACCCCGCGTGTTGTGCCTGTTGATTCATCACCTTCAACAGGTCTTTCCCCGCTTCCTGTTGATTCTTATCCCCCACATGCTGAAACATCCCCCGTGTGGGAGCGAATATGCCGCTGAAATACGAAATCGCGTCCTGCAATCTCACGAGTCCCAGCGGCATGTGTTGATCAATCGCATAAGGCTGCCCATTGGCGTCCTTCCGATCTTTGCGCTTCTGGTCCGCTGACGTGAGGCGAATCCACCCATAGATCTGTTTGTCCGCCTGGATGAGCCTCGCGAGTCTCGATTCCCGCCCCAGTTTGGCCGCACGCAAACGTGGCATTACGAAGTCCATCAACTTCATGTGCGAATCTGCATTCACCAGAGGATGTGTCTTCGGCAACGAGGCCGGCGCCTCCGCCAATGTTACATCCGACAAACGAATCCTGTCCTGTGTGCTAGACATTGGCGATCTCCAATCCCTGTTTCGCCCCCGCCATGGCAGACGTGGGCAGATTTAATGCCGCGTAGGCATTATCAATAATCTGTGACTTGTAACGAATCAACATCTGTGGACCGTAAGAAATCGCATCTACAAGATCATCCACTTGATCCTTCTTACGCATGTCGTATTGAAGGAATTGAGTCGTCGCCTCGAACTCCCCGTGAGGCAATTTGTACTCCCCGTCTTTCATCAAATTGACAAACGTCTTGATCCGCATTGCCTTCGATTGATTCGTAGATGCTTGCAAAGGAAGTACCAGCACACGCGATTCCTGTTTCCTCAGGAGCAGCACCTCAAAGAGAGTCAGCAACACCCGCTGCGCCGCCACATGTTCAATCCCCCACGTGAAACACTTCCAGTACCGCATAAATTCAATGCATTGATTGAAAATGTCCACCTCAGACATGTGCCCGGTTTTGTACGTCAGCACTTGCGGGGGGCCAGTATTAGGAATCCCATGAACCACAATCGCTGTGGAGTCATTCACCTCCGGGTCCAGCCCGAACGCGGGGTCCACCGTGATGAATGTCGCGAGGTAATCTTCCGGATTTGCCACCACCTCGTATCTCATGTCCTCCACTTGGAATCCCGCCTCTCCAAGCCCCGGCATGTTCATCATCTCACAATACCATGATTCCGTCTGGCCAATTGCCGCGTATTGCTGGAAGTCCGCAATCAGCTTATCAAGAGTCCACAAGGCAGGCCAGAGCGACTCCAGCTGTCCCGTGGTGGGATTCATAATGATCGCGCCCAGCACGAGTGAGTGCCACGTCTCCTTGAACTCCGGGCGAGTCGTTAACCTCGCCAGCAAAGAAGTTTTGCGCAGCATATTCCCAATCCAGATCACCTTGTGTTTGTGCGCAAGGGCCTTGAGAAACGTGGCGAAGATCCACTTGTCCAGCTTTTTCTGCAATCGATCCGACTCTGTATTCTCAAGGTCCTCCACATCATCCACCACCGCAATATCGGGGCGCTGGTTGTCAATGTTGATTCCCCGCATCTGTTGGTTGGCACCCGCAGCGCGCAAAATGCACCGTTTCTCCCTTCCGTTCCTGAGTCTTATACGGAAAATCCACAAGGAATTGCCCTCGCTCGCGGTCTCCACCACAATCGGCCCATACACCGCTGTGTAATTCGGGGAATTAAAGAACGCGAAAATGTCCTTGCAGGCATTCAACGCGATGGTATTCGTGTTAGACAGATACACACAGAATCTGTGTGGGAGAAACTGGAAATGATACACCACAGCAAGTTTTGCCTGTGTGGTTTTCGCGTGCTCCCTGGGAATCGCCTCAATAACCCGCTTCTTTTCCGGGTCAATCATGTTCCCCCATGTTTGATGGTGGAACTCCGGAATCTCAATATCTAAACTGTCCGGCATAAAGAATTCCGCGAAGAACTCATAATCCACACGGAGGCGCTGATCGATCTCCGCCACAGATGCTTGCGCACTTACCGTGGAGACTCGATCATCCAAATCATAGATTAAATCAGGCTTTGCCTTCATGCGCGTGCACTCATCTACCCAATCGCAGCCAGACCGAATGATTCCGCCAACGCAATATCAATCGCGTCGGTATCCACGCGCGGCGCCAACAGCTTCTGTAACGCATTCGCAGGAATCTTATACTTCGAAGCCTGCTCAATGTCAATACGCCGCTCCACCGCTCGCACCTGCTCGTTTTGTTGACTCCCGTGAATCAATTTGTTAACAAATCGCTCTGTAAGAGTGAGATTCACTCGCAATCCCGGCTCTGCCGCGTTCAAAAGAGTCCCTGCGGTCTTCCGGTTGCGCCGCTGCGCCTTATTCGCGACCGCCGCCAATTTGAGATGAAACTCCGGGTCATTCGAATACTTGCATGTGTCCTGCAATTTCTTCAGTGCGGTAAATTCCAGGGAGTCCCACGACACATCCGTCTGCGCCGAGTACTGCGCCATGTGCACCGCAACGCAACGCTTTACCTCCTGGTACTCCGGAAGCGCAATGATCTCAAGAATCTCCTCCTCTGGCACCGCGAAAATGTCGGCAACCGTAGCAGAGTCAATCCCCTGCATCTCATGCAGTGCCACCGAGAGATGAATCTCCTCCACCTCCCGACCCAAGAGTTCCGCAACCTGTTGATTCGTCAACATCACCGCCTCCGAGCGGGGCGCACCGCCCCACATCCACACACTCCACCCTCCCCACATATGTGCATTCTCCGCCCAAGTCAAGTGTTAATCGTTCCACAGGAAGGGATTCCCCTGGAGCGTTATTTCCGTTGGAAGGAATGCACCCCGCAAAGAGTGACTCCCCCCGACGGTTATTTCCGTCCGGCAGTGGAATCGTGAAGGTTTTTTATTTTTTTGTGAGGACAGGGCGGGGGTCGTATTAAGAGTGAGGCCGCGATTTCATCATGGGGGGATACCCTCCCCCCTTCGCCAGAAAAAGGCTCAAGAAAAACCTGACGAGCGACTAGCGAGTCGCCTTGCGCTGAAAGAATGACTTGTCGGGCGACCAGCCCGACTCCTTACTTCGAGCGAGCGTAGCGAGTGAGGATTTTTGAGAATGAGAATGAGTCGCAGAAAGGCTATATAAGAAAGGCCGGTATTCGTTGGATTGAATACCGGCCTGGGGGAGGCGCGCGGTGCGCGAAGCGGACAATTACTCTGCTGGGTGCGCCGCCGCCGGAGTCGCCTCGGCTGCCCTCGGTGTGATCGCCGCCGCCGCCTTGTCCACCCAATCGGTTAGGCGCTGCCGCGTTGCGTTCCATTCTTCGGTGTCAATTCCAGCCGTGAAAGCGAGGGGCCTTAACTCCTCGACGTGTCGAAGCCAAGCGGCCCGGTATTCGTCTAGATTGTTTGTGAATACATGCATGGTCTGCGCCTTTCTTTCATGTGTGTGTGTTGTCGACTCAATCACCCTACACCCGCGCGCGGCGCGATGCAACAAAAAAGCGCGCCGCGGTGAGTGAACATCGCGGCGCGCCAGTCTGTTAGAGTCACATCGTCCGTAGGCGGAGCAACTATGCGTTGTCGTCCTCGTCCTCGTCGTCGTCATCGCCGAAAAGGAGGTCCAAGTCAACCGCCTCTTCGCCTTCGGCTTCGAGTTCGATGTCCGCCCCTACGCTATCGCGCGTCGCCAACCACTCACGCGGCAATGAGTCTTCAACCCCATCCTTCGCCGCGTGCTTCACCAGAGCGCCGATCACTTTCACGAACACGCCCCGTTCTTCCATCGCCGGGAATACCCGCTCGGCGAATGCCTTGCTAGCGAGAACCTGCCGCAGCAGGTCTTGCGTGACTCGGATCGCGCGGAACTCGGCAAAAGCACCCGCAAGCGTGTCGATCAGGGCTTTCGCGTGCGACTTCCACACGGTCCACTTGCTGCCCGCGCCGGCACGGCTGAGCACATAATCGTCGATTGACAGCGGAATCGCAGCAAGTGCGTCCGCCGTAATGCCCGGATCAATTTCCGCATTCGACGGCTTCCGAATCGGGCGCACAAGCTGTTGCGCTAGCGCCCGCGTTAACGTGTGAGCAATCCACTGCGAAGCATTCGGCGCTTCCAGCACGTCCGCGAGGCGCGGGACCGGCTGGACAAGAATCGTCCTGATGTCTGCGCCTTTGTTCATCACGCGGCAGATGTAGATGTCTTTTCCCGCATAAACAGAGAAATCAACCTCGCCGCTATCTCGGTCGAGTCCGGCGATGTCGAAGCGGGTTTCCACTGCGCCGGGCGTCTGCAAGATTTTCGCCAGCATGACTCGAAGCGTGTTTATATGCGAGTCCGATCCGTCCTCCGGCGCGCTAAGGATTGTGCGAACCGGAATCTTGGTCATCTCTTTATAGCCGACCGGAGCCGTGGCCGGGGCCGTGACTTCTTGCGCTTGTGCTAGTGCTTGCGCTTGTGCATTGGTATTCATTGCTTGAACCCTTTTGTTTCGCGTTGTGAAGCGACGCGGAATTGCATCGCCCCTTATACATACGCGCGCGCGAGGGGGATGTCAAGCGCATACGCGAGAAGAGCCCGAAAAAGGCCGGTATTCCGGGGGTAAAAAATGTTGCAGTGCAGCATGAAAATGCGCGCGCACGCGGGGCGTAAATGGATTGGGACACTTTCAGCACGTTTTTCCCCTACAAGTGGAATGGCAGGGAATCACCTACAATGAGAATAACATAACTAACATAACTAACATAACCATTTCACAAGCGGGGGGCCCCCTGCCGGCCTGACCTCGCGGAATTGCGCATAGGTGTATGAGTACGCGCGCGTGGGGGGGGATGTGAATCCCATCCACAACAGCACCTGTACTCCCCTCCCCCGCGAAAAAATGGCAAAGGGACTCCCTCAAAAACAATTTAATTCTTTAAAAAACTTGTGTACGCCCTGTAAAAGCAATAACGCCCTTGAGAATACAGGTGGGGAATACAGGGGAAACATGGGGGTGGAATCATATACCTACATGTTATGCAAAAGAGCGAGGTCAGGGCGTGCGGGGGCGGGGGCGGTTGGGAAGTGGTTATGTTAGTTATGTTATGGAAGGGACAAAATGACTCCCCCCGCAAGGGGGGCGCCGACCTGTAACAACGGTAACAGCGGGGCGAATCCACATCCATGTCCCATTCACATCCATGTCCATGTCCCATTCACAGAAGAGGGCGGCGCCCCCCGGACAGGCATGTATGTAGGAATGAGTCGTTTGCGCAGCAAACGCGCCGACCTGTAGCCGTGCAGGGACACCCCCCACCCCACCCCACCCCCGTGCAGGGACACCCCCGTGCAGGGACTCACATGCGCACGCACGGTACATTCACATTCACACATTCACACATTCACACTCATGCGCGTGCGCGTGCGCACTCATGCGCGCAACCGAAGGAGAGAGTCGAGAAAAAATGTTATAACATAGGTTGACATGCAAGGGAAAGTGTGCTAGGGTGGATGATCGGGGCGTCGCGGCCCCTAAGGCACAGAAATGAATGAGAGTCTCATGCACACCAACCTAACAGACACCTATGACGCATCCGCACATGACGCACATGAAGCGAGCGCGGTCACAACATTCAACCCGCGGGGCATTTATTGCCGTGCCACGGGAAGATTGATGGGAGTCATGACGGAAGAAATGTGGGAATCAATTCCCCTGTCCATTCGCTCAGACGCGATGCGCATACGCGAAGCGACATTGGCGGCTACGCGCATGGGGCCTGGGTGGATCATTAAGAGACGAGACTCTTATACCGCTCTGCGCGAAAGTGACCCCGTGGGTTTGACGGTCTACCTATGCGGAGTCGTTTTCGATGCGATGGAAAACACCCACAAGAGTACTTCATTCAAGGCGGAAGAGGCACAACAGACATACATGCCGCGATGGGAATCTGTGCAGGCGCATAATCAATTCATCGCGCGCAAAATCGAATTATTCCAACACCTTGCAGAATTGCCAGAAATGACGATTTCCCTCGCACTTGATTCATTACTGGAATTAGACGCGCGGCGCGGTCTTCACACGATAGCGCCCCCGGTGGGACTCTCATTCCAGCACTTCCTCACAGATTTCAAGGCATCCCTCGCGCGACTCCTCACACATTGTGACGCCGAGATTGAAGAGGCGCGGTTAAACGGCGCGCGCAGTGGTACATATTACGCGCGACATGCGGTGGGATTGCAACTCTCCCGCATTCCTGACGGGAATGCCTCTCCACAATTGAGCGCGGCGACGCTTCGCCAACGGCGGAAAGACCGGGAGGCACAAGAATCTCGCATGATCTTCATCAATGCGTTGCTTGAAGCGGGTATCGAGATGGATACGCGGAAGAAGGGTGACACGACTCTCCGCCCGCCTCCGCGTCCCTCTTCATATGATTACGGCACAAAGATGCTGAAACAGATGGAGCGCGCCGAACGCCTCAAACATTCAATTCACCAAGGCGGAGTGAAAGGCGGGAGAATTAAACTGTGAAAACGAATACCAATACCAATACCGCATTAGATACTGACCCCGCGTTAAATCGAGTCGTTAGTATCGAAAATGAGTTGCGCTTGTTTGACGCACTGCCCCGCGTTCTGCGCGATGCGCTGAATTATGCAACGGAAAATTACTGTGTGCGTGATGTGGCGGTGCTGTATCACAAACAACGCAAAAGTGTAGCAGAGATTCTGAGGTTTTTAAAATGAAATCCAAAGCACCCACACGCGCGCCGGCATTGTCACCAAAGGCGCAGGACGCGCTGTCGCGACTCTCTGGGAACATCAAAGCGCTCTCTTCCCAAACCGCGTTGCCAAAGGCGCCGCTCCCACCCACGTTAATGCGCGCGCAACGACTCCCACACGTCAATCCCGCCCAAATGAGGGATCAGTTGTTGGGAGTCCCCCAGGCACTCGCCGTGATGGAGTCCCTTAAATCGCAGGGTGCGAATGTGGCACAGCAACGCATCGCGCAACGTGCAATACTTGATGCGGCGCTCCCGGCAAAGGTAGAGGATGTGGAGAGTCTCGCCCTGAAGGCTACCATTGTGCCCCAGGCACTTGAAACGCCTGTACTGGCCTTGTCAATTCAAGGGGGCACCCTGATTCCCGAGGGCTTTACATTCGACGACTCCCAATTACGCGCTTTGGAAAAACTCGCTTTCCGTTCCTGCGGCTGTCTCATTGGCGCAGCGGGAACCGGAAAAACCACTTGCACAAAAGCGTTTGTACAACACATCGCGAACACCGTGAAAAGCGTAGACGCGAATTATGTGGAGCGCAAACAAAAACTGCTCGCAGGGGAAGACTCCACAAATGTCCCCGAAAGATGGATTCCTTCTATCCTGTTGTGCGGTTTCACCGGGCGTTCCGTAAGGCAGATTCGCAAGAACTTTCCTCAATCATGGCACGGGAATATCAAAACAATCCACCGTGCGCTGCGTTACATGCCCGTGATGGTGGAAGGTATGGATGAAAACGGCGCGCTTGTTACAAAGAGAATCTTCGAACCCTGGCACACGGAGTCCAACAAAATGCCGTGGGATGTGGTGATTGTGGACGAAGCTTCCATGGTCTCGCTGGATTTGTGGGAGCGATTCATCGCCGCAATGCAAGATGGAACCCGTGTGTACATGATCGGGGATATCAACCAATTGCCCCCAGTGCACGGGAAAAGCGTCTTTGGATTCGCAATGGCAAAATGGGGCGTTGCAGAACTCACGCATGTGCACCGGCAGGTGGGTTCTAAGGACCAGATAGTCCCCAACGCGCATCGTATTTTGCAAGGAAAGACTCCCCAGGACGACGGCAACTTCCGCATGATGGCATTGAGTCGTGATCCATTGAAAGCCTCGCAGCAGGTTCTCGCCCTCGTTCGAGGACTGAAGCGCAAGGGAGTCTACAACGAACTGTTCGACAACATCATCACTGCGGTGAATGGAGACAAGCCAGAGTCACCCACCGCTCCTCTCGGACAGATTCCCCTCAACACGCCCCTCTCTATGTTCTTCAATCCCGACGCAAAACGCGTGATGATTGATTGTGGGAGGAGTCGCAAACTGCTCGCCGTGGGCGACAAGGTGATGGCGACAAAGAACGATTACGCCACCGGGGTGACGAATGGGATGATGGGAATCATCACTGAGATCACCAAGAACGGGGCGTATGGGGGAGATCCTCGCGCAGTGGGGGATTGGGAGTCTGTGCAGAAGTACATGGCGGAACAAGCAGAAATTGACCGCGAGGGATTCGATCCCGAAGAGTTCGAGGCGATGCTGCACCAGAAACTGCAGGATGGTGGACAGGAAAAACAGAAGGAATCTTACTTGAAAGGCGAAGCCTCGCACTCCATCACCGTGGACTTCCACGCATGCGAAGCAATTGGATCAACAGACGAGGAGGATGATGAGGCAGATTCCTCCTCTTCCGTCGAAGTTCATCGCTTTGTGCATTTCCGCACCCGCGGGGAAACCGAATCGTTACAACTCGCCTACGCCTCCACTTGTCACAAGATGCAAGGCGCAGAATGTCCCACAACAATTGTGATTTGCCACGAAGTATTCGGGCGTATGCTGTCAAGGGAATGGCTTTACACTGCGTGTACTCGCGCGAGCGAAAAGATTCTCCTCTTGTACACACCCCGTGGATTGCAGCGCGCCCTTGCCAACCAGAGGGTCAAGGGAAAGACTCTCGAAGAGAAAGTCCAGTCTTTCCGCCAGTACATGGAGTCAATGGGGGAAATCCGCGAGGTCAAGGGACTGGGACCAAAGGAGCCGAAATTGCCAGAAGCAAAGGAGCTATGAGTCATGACGAAACAACCCGAAAATGATTCCATCGACCCCAATAAGTGTACAGTGTTTGAGATTGGATCATATACGGCTCTCAATTTGGGATTCCGTCTCTGTAGGCGACCTGAAATATTTAGAATTCTCGATACAGACACAAATGAGATAGGGATAATGATTCAACCGTGTGAAGCTTGCAGAAATGAAATGGATCTGATGTTTCAGGAAGTCGCGGTGAAGATGCGAAACAACTCGCGGGAGAAACCGACGCTGAATTGATATGGCACCAACAACTAACGAAAGGCACAGAATCATGCCAACCTTACAGACCACAATCAAAGAATACGTTCTCGGGAACCACATTGTCGAGGTGGAGATCGTCACGGACAGAGAATCTGAATTGGTGGAAGCCGCGAACTTGACTGTTGATGGAGAATCCAGTTCCCGCCTCGTCATTGGGAAAGACTTCCAAGCAATCAAAGTCAAAGATGTATTTGTGGCATTCAACGGCCCGCCCTTGGTTGTGCCTCCCGATGGAATCCCTTTCACAACCGAGATTGGGGCAGAGGCACCGGCTCGTATGTCCCCTACCGACAAGGAATCCTCCCAACCCCGACACACGGCATTTCAGATTGTAATGCAGTCGGCGCGCAAAAACGGGATTCAATACCCAAAAATTGGTTTCTTCTCAGGTACTGACGAATTACGACTCGTCTGCGCCGGGGATCACAGCACGAATCCAGGTTGTCTATATCTCCGAGATATGCATGGCGTGTACTGTGGCAAAGTTGATACGCGGGGGCAATTCTTTCCTCCGGGTGGCGGGAATCGTGGCGGGAATCTCCGGGTCATACAAGCATTTATGCGGCTGGAGAATTCCAGCGTCGCAGATATTGAATACATGCTGCGCGCGTATGGAAAAGAGACCGGGGAGTGCGGATGCTGCGGACGAATACTAACCAATGAGGAGTCCATCTCCTTGGGGATCGGTCCCATATGCAGGGTTAAATACGGTCTGTGAGAGGAGTCACATCATGAGTGAATGCAAGATTTACGGCCCCTTCACCATAAACGACTTCATGGTAGGGGACCGTGTGGAGATTCAACCATGGTTGGACCTGTGGATGCAGGGCGCCCGTTACGGCAAAGTGATCGGGGTCAAATCGAGTGTCTTGCATATAAGACTCGACGTGCTCCCCGACAAATTCATCATATGCGGAGTGGATCACCTCTTTGCTAGATGGGAATCCAAGCGAAGTGAAATTGACGGCAATGATGCTGTATCCTCGTAGACTCACCCTTACCGAATGTTCCTCGTGTGGCCGAGGAGGTGACTGTATTGCGCAGTTGCCGTCCGGCCTCTTGCTGTGCCATGACTGCCTCCGCGCGGGAATTGATTTCCTTCTCTGGTATGGATTGGCGGACGGTAATCCCTTCGCCTGCATGTTATTGGGATTCTCATGCGCGCATACATTTGTGGAGGCGGGGAAAAATCTGCATGGGTTGGTGAAGGGAGTCACAGAAGAACAGTCACTCGGGGAGGGGTTTCTCATGCCCCTCCCCTACGGGAAAGGCGGCGGCCTCGCTCCGGACAACCATACGCTGGTGACTCTTCCAGAGATGGACACGGCCCTCTTCCATCGGGACTCCTTGCGCAGGTGGAAAGAAATGACTTGACACACAGTGTTATTTGTGGTTATTATACCCCTGCTACAGTAGTCCCCCAATTGGAGCCTGCCCTGCTATGCAAGATTCACACAAAACCCTTAGCCCTCTGGAGGAGATCGCGCGTGCTATTGATGCGGGGCGCACGGTCCCCTTCTTTGATGTGGACGGGGATTCCGCAAGCCTGACTGAGCACATTCTGAGGGACACGAAAGAGCCCGACAGCGTGGCTTTGTTCACGTGCCCGCTTAGTCGTGGGCAGGTGCTGTTGCAGCGAGCGAGGATGAGAATCTCTCGCGCGCGCCGCCTGCTCGAAACGGAGCAAAAATACATTGCGAGGTTTCGATTGGAATCTCAAGTGACACCTATGCCGGATGCCCCGAACGGGGGTGAGGACTTCGTGAAAGTCAAACGGGTGGTCACTGATCGGCACACGACGCAGGAAATGTTGGAACAGACAGGAGCGATTCCGTATGGCAAGTCTAACTGAGAGAATTAAACAACAGCAACTGGCGCAGGCGCAGGCGCAAGCGCAACAAGCGCAAGGCAAAACGAGTCCGCAGCCGATACCGAATGTACCGCCAACGCAGCAACAGCAGCCGCAACAGGTACCACAGGTAGACGCTCCGCTGGATACAGTGGCGGTTTCTCGCTCTGGTTTTGCAGCATTGGCCAAAAGACTCACACAGGCACCAGTGCAAGCAACGGAAAAAGCACAAGAGATGAAGCCCTCGAAGAAAGCGGCGCCCCCAGTTTCAGCCACGGCTTCGCTTGCGAGTCTCATGAAGAAGCAAGCAAATGCGAGCGCGAGCGCGACGCTCTCAATGGCGCAGACGCAGACAACACCATCGGCGCAGGCTCCGGACTTTTCCGAGCTGGCTGGTATTGCGGAGTCTGATGCAGACGGCATTGGGGGCCTCGGTAGATTGGAGTTTGCTGACGAGACTCCCGTTGATGCACCCACCCGCCAGCTCTCCCCGGAAATGACTGCGCAACAGCTCGCGTTTGTGGACCTTCTCGACTCCGTGCACACAATGCACCACAACGAGGATGCGATTAAAGGAGCGGTGCAGAATATCATGATGGAGATGAGAGAGACTCCCATCCTTGCAAATTTGCTGGTGGATGAGGATGTCACAATCATCGTTAGACGGATGAAGTACATTATGGGATTCCGCAAACAAGCCGCAGTTGCTGCGGCGGGGAAACGCAAATCCCGCGCGATGTCGGCGAAGCAGGAATCCGCTGCTGCATTTCAAGCGGAATTGCTGGATGCACTTGGGGATTTGGGAGTAGAATTGTGACCATGATTGACAAGGCACAATTTGAATCCCTGGTCAACGGCTTAAAAGCGGCCGGGTTTTTGGCCGACGCCGCCGATCACATCGTACATGGAATCGACGCGATCTCAGACGCCCTCAAATCGGAAAGGTGAAGCCGCATGCAAGACTTATCGAAATCGGTCCTGAGCGTGAAGGACTTAAAAGCTAAACTAACCGTCGATCAACTCGCTGAGGCGCTTTACGAAGGCACGCCGCATCTTTCGAATCTTGCCGAAAAGTTAGCGCGGCAGCACGGCAAGGCCGACGCTCTGACGTATTACGGGCTGATGGGCGACAACTTGCGAAATTTCTGGCGCGGGATCGCCAAGCAATTGATCGATCACGCCGCACAATGGGAAGAGAATCAGGGCAGTGCATGCGTTTTGAGCGAACAGGAATCTCTCCGTCTGCGGGCGCTGCCGCGTGTGACGGAATAACCGGAGAAAGACAGCGCAAGGCTTTTAAGACAAGTTCCTTTTAAAGGAGTCAACTTCTGTGAACCTCATGCAACAAAACGTGATGTCCCCGCCTCCAAACAAGGAACTCCCTTGGCTGAGAGTCTCCCATTCCTCCACCAACACGTTCGCCTTCTGCCCCCGCAAGTTTGAGTTTCAGAAACTCTACGGGCAGGGGAAGGAGCGGCCGGATGATGACTCCATCCCTGCTGCCGTCGGTAGGGCGTTCCACCGCGCGTATCAGGAGTTTGTAGTATCGCATGATGAGAATCGCGCGTATTACGAATTACTACGGGCGTACCCATGGGAGTTGGCTCTCACGGTGCAACAGAATCGACGTACCTGGGATGTTGTGATGTCCACATTTGAGGAGGCGATCAAGCAATTCCATATGTGGGACTACGACATCATGAGATTCAAACGCCCTGATGGGGTGGAAGTCCCATGTGTGGAGCTACCATTTGAATTGAGATTCCTCAACACCGAGATGCCGGGTTTCGCAGGGATCGCTTTCATCGGGTACATCGACTTGGTGTTGTTGCACAAGGCAACGAAAGAAATTCTCGCTACCGATATTAAGACGCACCAGTCAACGATTCGGGACCGCACAGCGGAATACATGTACAACTCCCAGCAAATCCCGTATGGAGTTGTTGTGGAACACCTGCTTGGAAACCCGGTGGAGTCGTTTAACGTCTCCTATCACGACTGTCATCTCTCCCTCCCTGAGCCCCGCGTACAGGTGTATGAATTTACAAAGACGCAGGGCGCCATTCAGGAGTGGCTGACGGCGAAGATTCTCCAATTCCGTTCCATTAAATCAATGTTGGAGTTGGAACTGTTCTCCCGCAGGGAAAGTGGATGCGTTGCGTTCAACTATCCCTGCAAATTTCTCGACATCTGTGTGTCAAGGGACTCGCGGAACATCCAAGCATGGTTTGACCAGTTGGAAAACAAGGTGGATGATTGGAATCCCTGGATCGTCGCGGATGTCTTTCTTGAAAAGGGCCTTGTATAATAGAGCAACGTGTTCAACCAAAGGTGACTCAAAATGGAAACTCTCCTCATTACCATCATCATGTCTATCCCTCTCATCATCGCTTCGATTCTCTTCATGGGTCTCGTCATGTGGATCTACGAGTGGATCACCAGCACCGACGGTAATTATTGGAACAACAAGAAATGACTCAACAAACCAGATTGGGTCTGGATTTGGAGACCCTTCCCGCCGTGCAGACGCAGGCAGAGGGAGTCCTCTATCTCGCGCTGCTAGATCTAAGCAATGCCGTGCGCGCGTATGCTGCGTATTACGCAAAGGTGCGGGGGAAGGGGGCTCCGCCCATCGATCCACTAATCAAGGCTCACAGAGTCGCACGGAATGCGATGACGTGGTGCCATGAACCGTCCATAGTCCTCCACCTCGAAAAGGCACAGGAACACCGGGAATGAAACACCTCCTCTTCACACCCATGATCTTCAAGGATTACCTGCCTCCGCAGGGATTCCTTCCACAAGACCCCGCTGCACATGCCTGTTTCTACTTCTATATGTTGGCGGAAAAGGCGCGGGAAACTGTAGGGGAATCCACGGAGGATCAACGCATCTTGGAGGGCGAACAATGGATGACGAAACAATACAACAATCAGCGGCGCGCCGTGACGATGTTGTACGACCTGGAGAATCTCGGGGCAATCGACGCTTTCTGGCCGGCAGTAAAGTTGCAAGCAAAATTGCTGGGTCTGCCGGAGCCGAAACAAGAATACATGAGGGCGTTACAACACGAAGCAGAGTAATCTGGCTCTGGGTTTCCTCGGGATTCTATGGCGCCATCATGGCCTATGGGGTTTATACGGCGGCGGGCCTTGGCGGATTGATCGCCGTCTTAGGATTCATCTGCTTTATCTGGACAATCACGCTCCTTTAACAGGCGAGGCACAACAAGTGACAAACCGCAAGCCATATCATATGACACGAACTGAATTTTGCACGAGAGTCGTACAGCTGATCGACCAATACAGCAAAACAGCAACCGCGCAACACTTCAACAGCAGCGCTCAAGCGCCTTTCTCTGCATACATGGAAGACTTTATCTTGTACGTAGCTTGTGTGGAAGAAGAAGAGGAATAGACTCACATGCCAATCGGCACAGAAATGCCACCGGAAGAGCAGCTGGTGAAGCTCCTTCTTGTGGGGGACAGCAAGACAGGGAAGACTCATTATGCCGGGCAAGCTGCCGTGGCGGGGTTCAAGGTGCTGTACCTTGACGGGGATGTTTCCCGCCCCACCATCGGGCAGCTTCCCAAAGACGCATTGGCTCGAATCTTCTACCTCAATTTCTCCGACATGATCTCAGAGCAGGGACAATACATTCCCCGCAATGCGTTGCTGTTGAAGAAGTTCCTCACGGATGGAGTCTTTAAATGGAATGATACGAAAACGCGGGGCCTCCGTCCAGCCATGGATGTGGGTGATCGAGTCTACGACATCACAGCCTCCAAACTCACAGGGGATTGGGTTGTGGTGATTGATTCCTGGACCGGGGTATCCCACTCCGTGATGTCCGCGATTGCTCTCGATGCGGGAATCGATTTATCAAGCGTGGATAAGGCGGGACTGGGAGTGTATGGCAGCGCCAACAATTTTGCCACAGACTTGTTGTCAAGAATCCGCAGCCTCCCCTGTCATGTAATCGTGATCGCCCATCCCGATGAATTTATCAAGTACAAAGTCAAGCGGGGCTCCGTGAGGGAGGCAGGGAAGACAGAGAATCGGGAGATTGAATTTTCAAGATGGGTCCCCAAATCCATCTCACGCCCCCATGCAATGACTCTCCCATCTTACTTCACCGATGTGGGATGGCTGGAAATCGATGTGATGGATCGGCGCATCGTGGACTTTGGAGCAACCGCAGAGCGCTCAGCCGGCGGTCGCTTCACAACGAGACTCGCTGTACAGGATGCTGCATTCGCGGAACTTGTGCGCCGAGCGGGGGGATCGGTACCGGAGCAAGTCACCTTTGAGGGTGATCCGGCATTGATTCTCCATGACCCCTACGAACCGCCTGCGAATTTGGCAGCGACAACCTCGGTGCTGAATCCCACAGGAAAGGTTGGTGGAACGGTCGCCATGCCTGTTGGAAAAACTGCGTCTGTTAAAGCCGCGGCGAGTCCACTGGCATTACTGAAACGGAAACCTTCCTAATACAACCGCAAACAGAGGACGATACAAAAATGACTGACACGCAAAGCGACGCATTCAATGAAGCCTTCGAGGAACTCGCCGGCGTTTCGTTGGAAGACATTGTGGAGGTGCGATTCACTTCACTCCCTCCCATGAAAGCGGGATTTGAAATCGAAGAAGTCAAGCCCGGTACAGCGGAAACCAAGAGTGGAGATTCATTCACCCTGAAGGTCAAATGTCGGGTGCTGGAAGTACTGTCTGTGGCGTCGGCGGACTATCCGGACACGGAATCACAGGCAAAGCTGGTCGGGAAATCTCACGTGGAAACCTTCTTCATCCTCAAGAGCGATCCCCTCGAAGGACTTGGCAGGCTGAAGGCGTACCTCAAGGACATCGGCGCCCCCAATCCCGGTATGAGTCTCAAAGAGCTGATGTCGGGTGGGCTGAATGGACACAAATTCCTCGGCCAAGTGAAGCATCGGAAGAATCCGAACGACAAAGACAGACCGTTTGTGAACCTCAATCCGATCATCGAAAAAGCCAGCGGCCAAATCGCAGTCTAGTGGCAATTGTTTCGATACGTTGATTTGCTCTGGAGGGGTGGGAATACAATGAAATCTCGCCCCTCCTCTTTTCCCGTTCAACAAGGCAGCAAAATGAAAATCCTTTACTTCACCGACCCTCTGGGAATCACTGAAGGCTATATGCCCACCTTCGTTCGCCTTCTGCAGGCTTGCAAATTGGACATCAAGGATGTGCAGTTTGCGAATCTCCACAAGGTGGTTGATGGGGCACTCAAGCGGAGGGGGAATGAAAAGGAGATGACCCTGAGTGGGGACGAGGGTGTGCGGCGCGCCGTGAAAACTTACATGGATCACATGATTCAAACGGTCAAGCCCAACCTGATTGTCACCTCATGCAGTGCTGCACTAGGGATTCTCAACGGGATCATCTATGGGGCTGACAAGATAAGCAAGACACGGGGGAGTGTGTATTCATACAGAGGTATCCCCTCGATCATTGTCCCCCCCATCTCCGCGATTCATCGACAACAGAAAACCAAGAGTGTGGATGAGGACTTGGAAGACTCCCTAGAAGGGCAGGGCGATGTCTACAAAGTCAAGGACGGCTACTGGTTGTGGGTACGGGATTGGGCCAAGGTTGCAAGATACGCGCATGGGAAGCAGCGCCAATTCCCAGCCTTCCAGTACTCCGTGACTCGTACAATCTTCGACCTCAAGCAGGCGGAACACTGGCTCCACGATTGTGTGTTGAGTTCCCACGACTTGGAAACCACGGGGTCGGCCGAGGCGGGGGGATATACCATCTCATGCAGCGGCTACACCGGACTCAAACCTACCGGGGAAATGCGCACTTTTGTAATCCCGTTCGCGGACAAGTTCCAACCTGATGGAGTGTTCTGGCAGAACGACTCGGACTTTGCAGAAGCCGTGGAAACGGTGCGCCGCATTAATGCGAACCCGTCAGTCAAGGTGTATCAGAACGGTTCCTACGACTCCGCCTATAACATCACATGGGGAATGCCGCAGCACAATTACCAACTTGACACAATGCATATGTGGCATGCCCTCTACCCGGAACTGGACAAATCTCTCGATGTGATCGCGAGCATTCTGTTGGATGATTATGCGTATTGGAAGCAGGACTTAAAGGGGTTGAAAGAGGAGAAGGGCCGCCAAAGGGATAGGGACATGGAGAGATTCTGGCGATACAACGGCCTTGATTGCCATTATACATTGTGCAGTGGACTCCTCCTCCTACGCCTCGCCTCCGGCACGCCAGAGGTAAAGTTCAATTACGCCAATGAATTTCCGCAGATGTTGAGCGGACTCGCCATGACAATGCGGGGCCTGAAAGCTGACTTCGAAAAACGCGAGGCGCTGAGGCAGAAACTGGAAGAACAATACAATGCAAACATCGAGAGTTTCCGTCGTCTGATTGATGACCCGGAGTTCAATGTTAACTCCCCCCAGCAAAAAGCTGAATTGTTTTACACCCTGCTGGGTGCGACTCCCCGCAACGCGAAGGGAAAAATTATCAAAGGGAAAACCGGGAAAGGCAAAAGCGCGGGCAAACTCGCGTTGCGCATGATCGCGACGGAGCATCCGTTTTTCAAAAGAGTCTCGGACTCAATGCAGGCCGCTATGGAGCCCCGCACACAAATTAGCAATGTGTGTGATGTGCATGTAGCGACTCACAGGATGCGCTCCTCCGTTAGCGTGCGCACCGAAACATGGCGGTACAGTTCCTCATCGAGTCCCTTCTGGGATGGTACCAACATGCAGAACATCCGCAAGTCAATGAGGGATTGGCTTGTGGCGGACGATGGTTACATCCTGTTCGATGTGGACTACTCCCAGAGTGATGCGGTGTTTGTGGCGTATGAGTCGAATGACCAGAAGTACATCAAGACGATGTCCTCAGGTCAAGACTCTCACGCCATACACGGGGAGTTCTTTTTCAAAGTCCCCTATGAGGAAATTGTGAAGGGCAACCACAAGGACGACCCAAGGATTACACATCCCATCACGGGGATTCGGAACATCACCAAGCGTATTGTCCACGGGGCGAACTTTCAGATGGCGGGGGGCACGTTATATGTGAGCATGGGTCGAGAGTCTGTGATCGCCGCTGCTGTGAAAATGGGCTACGACCAAGCTCTGTTGTGGGATGAGGAAACCTTGTGCAGGTTCTGTCAAGCCCTGTTGCATCGATTCCGTGGTCTATATCCTCGACTTTCAAAGAAGGGCTGGTACGGGGAAATTGCGGAACGCCTTAAGAAGGAACGCAAGTGTACCAACGCTTTCGGGATGACACGTTCCTTCATTGGTACCCCGACAGACTCGGGAACTCAGCGCGAAGCAACGGCGTTCTATGGCCAAAGCGATACAGCGGGGAACATGAATCGCACGATGGAGGAAATTCGCTTCGGCTACATCCCCCCCACCTTCCGCGATGGGCCAAACGCGCACGCGAAGGAGAAACCCCTCAAATTGGAGGACAAAGAGTTCGGGCTAATGACCTGCCTGCAGGTCCATGACTCTCTCGTGGGGCAGTTGGATACACGCGCGCCCCGCTGGAAAGAAGCCCTGTATAACCTCTTGCTTGTAATGGAGCGCCCGATTATCATCAACGGGCACCAAGTCAGCGTCAAGACCGATGCGAACGTGGGGAAGCATTGGGGGAAGGGGATGATTCCCTGGAAATCCGGCGACCCGTATGATTTAGATCGCATTCGCGCTTGATCCCTGCCTTCGGTGCCTTCGGTGTTACACCACCCCCTTTGCAAAGGAGACTACCAACATGACTGCAACAACTGGCGTACAGGTACTCGGTTCTTACTTGACCACGGGTGCCGCGACCGGCGTGCTCACGCAACTTCAAGCGAATCTTGCCGCGCTCCTCGCCCTCGTTCCGAATCCCGACACTGCACCGGCTCAAGGCGGCGGAGGCTTCCTCGACGAGATGTCCCCAGCCGCAGCCGCGCAGCTTCGGGTTGAGATTCAGTCCCTGCAAGCCCTGGGTTAGCCTGCCCCCTCAGGCTTCTCCCCCTGCCTTGTGGTTAGGCAGGACTGAATAGCGTTCCATAAAAGGGGCGCGAGTTGAGGGAGCCTATACGGCGAGGCTATAGGCTCCCTCGATTTTCTAGCCTTCGACAGCACAAGCAGCACAAGCAACACAAGCAACACAAGCAACACAAGCAAAATAGGCACGAATCAAATGGCAACAAACGCCACACGAGTTGCGTTTCACTCCATCAACAGCAAGGTGATTGTGTTGAGCGGGCCCCCAAAATCCGGGAAGACTTCTATTGAGAATCTCATCCTGCCCGCACTCAACTTTGGGGGGTTCAACGCGGTGCGACTGGATCCAGTTGAACCACTACGGGAGTACCTGAATGAGATATCTCCTGACTGCGTGGAGGAGTCTGTCTATCAGGCGTGCAAAGACCTCGAATGCTTGGTCGATCCTACGACCGCAGCAAGAACCACGCCCCGACTATTAATGATTCACCACTGGGAGCGCGTGTGTTTCCTTCGGGGTGATCCGCTCTGGCTGATAAAGGAGTGGCACAAACGCGTCCGCGAACTTGAGGCACCCAACCTGGTGATTCTCTGCACTGTAGGACGGCAGTCCGAATTTGATTACATCAAAACCAACATGAAACGACACGCCGACCTGCTGCTGTTTCGCATTCACCGGCGGGATTGTACGTTCAAGGGTGACTCCCGACACTATCTCGACTACAACGTTTCCGGAATCGACATCACCAACGTGAATGCCCTGTTGGACGAAACCGCCGAAGCCATCCTCGACGCGATTAAGGAAGCGTGGCCCACAGCCAGCCCATAGGCGCAAACAAGACTCGCAAACACAAAACCTGTAGAGTTAAACAGACGAGCGCCGGGGCACAGGATGCGCGTGGACATTGACTTCCACAGTGAATACATCGCCAACTACATGAAGGCGGTGGAAAACACAGAACCTCCACGACTCTTCCACCTCTGGGCCTGTGTCAGCACCATGGCTGCTGCTCTTGGACGGCGGGTGTACATCCCCTTTGGGATGGTGGGGAAAATCTACCCGAATCATTACATCCTCCTAGTCGGCCCGCCAGCTTCGCGGAAAACCGCCGCCATGGGCGTGGCTTACAGGTTGTTAAAGGACTCCACAAATGTACGCTTCGCACCCACGGACACGGGAGGACAGCGGCAGGGATTGATTCGTGCACTCGCTCGCGGTTCCGAGGAGGCACAGACGAAAGAGGATGTTGCCGCGTTGGAAGCTGCGACGGCGGACCCCTTTGGTCTGACAGGGATGGAGGTGAATGGGAATCATACAGAGGAGGGCGACGAGGCGGAGGCCCCGATCATGCTAGATCGCTGTGATCGCCATGTACTCTCCGCCTTCTGGTCGGAATTGAGTGGCCCCCTCGGACAACACAACCACTCAATGATGGACTTCCTTGTACAGACATATGACGGGGATGATTACCGATACGAAACAACCAAGGGCGAGGTTACGGTTCGGGAAACCCTAATGAATATTTTCGCCTGTACGACTCCCGCAACTATCAGCATCACTCTCCCTCCCACCGCTGACGGACATGGGTTCCTCAGTAGATTCATTTTGGTACATGGCGCTGAAGTTTACAAGGACGTAATCTGGCCGACAATGCCGGATGCGAGTTTGATTATGTCGCTGAAAGAAACCCTGTCGTTTGTCAACATGAATCTCCGTGGGCCCGTAAACATTTCGGACGCGGCGAAACGTGTCGCAGAGGGCCTGTATAACACAGAATTGGATATAGCGGATCCACGATTCAGCTACTACAAAGCGCGCCGTTTCACCCACCTGCTAAAGCTCTCCCTCGCCTTGGCTGCGTCGCGGAAGCAGTTGACAATTGAAGGGGAGGATGTAGAGGTGGCGAATCTTGTTCTCCGCCTTACCGAAAAGGGCATGTCGGATGCGCTGGGTCAGTTCGGGATGTCTCCAATCTCCAAGCTGAAACAGGGAATCTTGGAATACCTCCGTTCCACTGGCGGGCCAGTCAGCGCCTCCGCTGTGCGCGCGGCATTTCATCGCGACGCGAGACCGCAGGATGTGGTAGAGGCGGTGAGTGACCTTGTGCTGGCAAAGAATGTAGTGCAGACTCAGAATGAACAGGGCACCATTTTCCTCAGCGCAAAACGTGTGAAGCGCGAGAAGAAAAGCGGGAGCAACCACAACCTCGCGCAATTCTTGACGGAACAGAAAGACTCTTGATGAACCCCAACATCCCCAACAAAGGAGACTTCAAACATGGCAACAGGGATCAAAATCTTTGCCGACGCAGGCCCCGGCCTTGAATTGATCAAGAAGGCGGAAGGGCTCAGTCTTGCACCTTATCAAGACGACGCAGGAATCTGGACCATAGGCTATGGCCATGCGCACATGTTGTACGGCAAACCAATATCGGCGGATACGCCGCACATTACACTTGACGCAGCCGAATCGCTGTTACGCAGTGACGTGCGCGCGCGCGTGGAACAACTGAATCAATGGATGTCAATCAACAACTTCCAGCTGAACCACAATCAATTCGGCGCGCTTGTCTCATTCATCTTCAACTTCGACATTCAGCGCTTCCGGAAATCTACGCTTGCGAATCAGATCCTAGCTTTCAAAGACGGTCGCGACAAAGAAGAATATCGCAAGGCAATCACCGCACAGTTCATGCGATGGATTTATATTATGGATCCCAATTCTGGGAGGATGTACGAATCCAAAGGGCTGAAGAACAGACGTGAAATGGAAGCCGAATTGTACTTCCTTCCGCCGGTGAAAGAAACCGCAGATGCGCCGGATGCGCCGGATGCGCCGGATGCACTGAGTACGGCACTGCCTGACCTTGCCTCTATTATGAATCAACAGAAAGACCTGACCGCGAAACTCAAGCAGGTGGAAGACACATTGACTGACCTAATCATCACACAGCGCAGTATTCGCGAAGCGCTCAATCGGCTATAAAGAAAAAAAGAAAAACGGCGGGAGTACCAACTCGTGGAC
>Ga0210044_10000867_pt1 | contig 46045 bp, 29 predicted proteins | sample CryGey13umfilter_2_FD_183959 | JGI IMG/M metagenome (GOLD analysis project Ga0210044, IMG submission 183959) | Groundwater microbial communities from aquifer in Utah, USA - Crystal Geyser 4/9/14 3 um filter (SPAdes) (version 2) | ecosystem: Environmental > Aquatic > Deep subsurface >... | reverse complement strand
TTGATTACAGAAAAAAGAAAGTCATTGGGGGTCCGGGGGACAAAGTCCCCCGGCGGGTCAGGGCAGAGCCCTGCTTCCCTGAAAGGCCACGCTCATAAGCACGGACACATGTGAAGCGTTACACTAGCGATGCTCGCTCAACGCCAGCATCGCTGCGCCCATAGGTCCCGCGTCTGCGCCAAGACTCGGCGCGACGACCTCCAACCCTCGCCAGGCGACCGCAACAGTGTGTTTGGCTAGACCCTCGACCGTCCGCCGCCGCAGCTCAGGGCAGCCGTCGAGGACTCCCCCACCGAGCAACAGACCCCTTGGGTTGAGCAGACCGATCGCATTGGCCAACACCAACGAAAGCGACTCCGAGACCTCGGTCCAGAGAGCGTCTGCGTAGACGTCACCAGCGGCCACCGCCCGTTCGACGTGCGACGCGTTCAGCGCTTCGCTTGTGCCCTGCAAGAACCCCCTGGCTCGGTCCTCGACGAGACGTCGCTCGAGGGCCAGCCCACCTGCTATCGCCTCGATGCAGCCAATCTGCCCGCAGCCGCACCTGGCCGAGATCCCCGGCAGCTTGGAGTGGCCAATTTCTCCCGCATTTGCAGCAAATCCCTCGTAGAGCTGCCCCGCGAGGATCAACCCCCCTCCGATACCCGTTCCCACATAGACAGCCAAGAGGTCGTCGAACCCCTGGGCCGCCCCCGCCCGATACTCACCCCAAACAATCGATGAAAGGTCATTGTAAACGGCGACCTTGGCGCCCCGAAGTAGGCTCTTGAGCAGCGAGCCAAAGGCCACATCCCGCCAACCTAAGTTGGGTGCGTTGAGCACCCTGTCCCGATCCGCCGCCAGCTGTCCGGCGAGGCCCACTCCAACCACGGCGCTCGAGACATCGAGACCGTTCAGCGACTCATCGATGAGCTGGACACAAGTGGTCGCGACTCCAGTTGGCGAAAGGTCTGCCCTTACACTCCCTTGCCGCCGCGCTACAATGGCCAGCGCGCCGTCTTCACGCCGCTCGAGGCGTGCAGCGCGAACGTTCGTGCCGCCCACGTCGAGGCCGATCAGGGGAGGTTGGTTCATTCGATGGGGCCCAAGTAGAGGGACTTGAAGCGGGGGAAGTTGTGGTCGGCCCCTCTCACCGAGAGGACCAAATCCATGAATTTGCCAAAGACCATCGTACGAGATGGAGCGAAGACCACGGAGTCCAACTTGGGGTCGGCACTCTTTGCGGCTGCCAGCGCTTGTGTCAGGGTTCGGAGGTCATAGGAGCCGACCAGGCGCTCGACCCGCACCTCGTTCTTCTTGACGCCATCGGGGTTCACGTCACGTCCAGTGACCACCACGGTTTCGGGGGACACCGCGAGCTTGAGATCGACCACATTGGTCTTGGCGAAGCTTCCCGAGGGTGGCGCTGGCCACTGGTAGGGGATCAAGCGCACCGTACCAAGGAGATTCGGGTTGGCGATGGTGTCCCCGGCCAACAGTACAACCCGCCCAGTGGCGGCCGCGGAATAAAGAACCGGGAACACCACATCCAGCGACATGCTCTGGTCGAAAATAATTAGGATCGGCGTGGAACCTTCGCCGACGAGGTTGCCCAACTCCTTGATGTAGTGCCCATCGAGTTGCTCAGGAGAGGGTCCCCCGCCAGTGAAGGGTACGGCCAGGTTCCCATCGAGGAAGACTCCATCTTCGGCAGTGACGACGAGAATGGTGCCTTCGGTCGGGAGGTCTCCCTCTATCGAGACGGGCATGATGCTCGTAGGTGCCGACCGGGCAAGCTCGACCTGCTCGCCGAAGCGAACTTCGGCGGAGACGACCGTGTCCTCCTCTTCATCACCCTCTGCGCCTTCGGAGGAGTTCTTTCCGTCGCCGGCGAGCAAGAATAGGAAGACGAACACGACGATGCCTGCGACCAAAAGCAGGCCAAAGAGGACCAGGATGGCGAAGAGGAATCCCTTCCCGCCCCCTTGTTCCATTTGGGGCTGCTGCGGTGCTCTGGTGCGCTGGCCTGGGACCGCCCTGGGTTTGGGTTGTTGCTGAGGCTGCGCCTGTACGCTTGGGGCAACAGGAGCTGCCGCTGGGTTCATGGGGGCCGCCGGCGCTCCCTGGTTCATGTAGAGCTCTACCTGCGAGGCATCGATAGCGGCGGTCTTTTCGTGGTGCTGGACGGCTTGCCGACCTCCGACGATGACCTGGCGTTTCTGGACCTTTTCTTCCACCAACCGTGGGTCGATGTTCGAGGTCGCCATGGCGCGGGCTGCCGGCCGTGCGCGGGGCGGAGCCGTCTCCGCATCTTTGGTCATGCTGTCGAGGTCGAAGGCCATGGTGCGCTCGCTCGACTGGATATAGACCGGCGAGCCATCGCCCTCGACAATGACAGGGGCGAGCGCCTGAGTCGGCAACGGCGATGGAGCGGGTCTCGAAGGGTATGGCAGTCCTGGTACGGGGCTCGCCATAGGTGAGGGGTACGGCATCCCCGGCATCCCAGTCGCCACGGGAATGGAGGGATGTGAGGGCGCGCCCTGTTGCGGCGTGAACCCAGGTGGTGACGGCATCCCAGGGAGTCCACCATTGGCCGGTACTGGCATGGCAGCCGGCGGCTCCGCCCCTGCAACCTGTTTCTTTCGCCACTGGGTCTCGAGGTTGTCGAAGTTGTAACCATCGAGAATCGTTGTGGCATCCTTGGAGACTGAGCCGCCGAGAAGGGGAACCAGCTGCTCTTGGCACTGCTCACATTGGACGACGCCCCCTGAGGCTTGCATCGTCTCATCGTCGATTACATAGGTGTTGCGGCAGCTGTTGCAGGTCAGCAGCATCCGAGTCCTCCACCCGACATTCGGGGTTTATTGCCTCGCTTGCCCGCGATCGGATTTCGCGCGCTACTCGAAACCAAGTCGGCTCGAAGCGAGCCAACTGCGTCCCTACGCGCGACCGATTCCCCCATCATTCGATAGGTTGCGGAGCGAAAATCGATCGTCCGCTCGGCAATTCCGGCCTCGGGTCTCTCAGCATTTTCCATCTTGGTCACACCACTGGGACGACCACAGATTCAGAACTGTCGTCAGTTATCACCAATTTCGCCACCGTCGCAAAGGATCCTCTCCGCTCGACTTGACCTTCTCTCGCGAAGCGAGTCGATAGGGGCAGCGACGATCAACCAGTCCAGCACATCTTCTCCGCTCGGTTACTTGTCGAGCACTCATGGACTGGGACCCCGGGTCGTGGGGTATTCCGAGTTGGCAGATGGCTGACGTGCTACCAGGGAGCGCCGGGGCCGTCAACCACTCGAGCGCGCCAGGGCGCTCCAATGAAGGCCCCAAACGGCCTACACGCAGACAATGGCAACCCTTGCTTGACACCAATTCGACCCGATCCTTATATTACCGCGGTTTCCGCGTCCGCTCCCGCCCAGCGAGTTTGCTTTGGGCACTCAAAGAGAGAGAGAGCAGAACTCAGTCTTTGGCCCATGGGTCCCCGACTGTACAGACTTTGGAGCATCAGAATGAGTAGACGAGAGTACCTTTTCACGAGCGAGTCGGTGACCGAAGGCCACCCCGACAAGATGGCGGATCAGATCAGCGATGCCGTTCTGGACGCGATCATCGCCGAGGATCCCAATTGTCGCGTCGCGTGTGAAACCCTCCTCAAGACTGGCTATGTGATGTTAGCTGGGGAGCTCACCACATCGACCTACGTCGATCTCCCGAACATCGCCCGTCGAACCATCCAGGAGATCGGCTACGATCACTCGGACAAAGGCTTCGACTTCCAGACTTGCGGTGTCCTCGTCGCCGTTGAGGCTCAGAGTCCCGACATCGCACAAGGTGTCGACGTGAACAAGGGGGTTGTGACCGAGCAAGGCGCTGGCGACCAAGGCCTCATGTTCGGCTTCGCCTGCGACGAGACCGAGCGGCTCATGCCCATGCCGATCACCTTCGCACACCAGCTCACTTACCGCTTGGCGGAGGTTCGCAAGAGCAATGAGCTCGATTTCCTGCGTCCCGACGGCAAGAGCCAGGTGACGATTCGCTACGTCGACGGAAAGCCCGTCGGGATCGACACGGTCGTGATCTCGACCCAGCATTCTCCTGACGTCTCTCATGCCAACCTCAAGGAAGCCATCATCGAGACCGTCATTCGGCCGACGCTGCCCGCTTCGATGCTGACGGCCACGACGAAGTTTCACATCAATCCGACTGGTCGCTTCGTGATCGGCGGGCCAATGGGAGATTCGGGTCTCACGGGCCGCAAGATCATCGTCGACACCTACGGCGGAATGGGCCGTCACGGCGGAGGTGCATTCTCCGGAAAGGACCCGTCGAAAGTTGACCGCTCGGCCTGCTACATGGCGCGCTACATCGCCAAGAACATCGTCGCCGCCGGTCTCGCGACCCGGTGCGAGGTGCAGCTCGCCTACGCCATCGGCGTCGCCGACCCCGTCTCTGTCTACGTCGACACCTTCGGCACCTCGATCATAGCCGAGGAGGAGATCGAGCGGCGCGTCATCGCCAACTTCCAGCTCAAGCCGGCTGGGATCATCGAGTCGCTGAATCTGCTGCGACCGATCTATCGGCAGACCGCCTCCTACGGTCACTTTGGCCGCTCTGGTGAAGGCTTTACGTGGGAACGCACCGACAAGGCCGAGGCCCTCAAAGGCTGATTCTCGGCGGCTGTGCCTTTGGAGCTCGAGAAACCACGACAGCGATCCCAAGGGGTCGCTTTCGTGGTTTTCACCCGCGGGCCAGGCGAGTGTGTTCGAGCTGGCCCTCTGGCCCGCTTGACCGGCGACCTGCCCATCGATAGCGTTCGGCCCTTGTTTGGGTTTGTTCGCGTCGCCGGTTGACTCACCGAGGGGATGACGATGGATGTGTCCATTCGAAGAGAGCGGACGGTGCAAGTGCTGGCGGTGCCGATCGCCGCGCTCCTCTTCTTCAGCTTCTTCCTGCCCCGAGGGTTGTCCAGCACCTGGCAGTTCGGTTGGGATAACGACACCTTCAAAATGGTCATCGAGATCCTGCAGGTCATGGCCGGGCTCTGCCTCGCCAGCGTCATCATCCTGCCGCTCCCGAAGTTCCTGAAGGCCGTCGTCTTGTTGGCCCTAGGCGTCTTCCTCACCGCGGTGGTGCTCTTCGACAGCGTCAGGCCGTTCTCGGCCTTCTTCTCGAACCCCATCTGGATGGACCAGGGAGCTTGGATCTTGCTCCCAGCGTTCGCTATGACGTTCGCCATACACAGTGAGTCAGACCGCGACAACTCAGGTCGAGCTGCCTTCGGGGTGGTCGGCGGTGCGGTCATGCTCTTGCTCGCCTTCTTGCCAATCACCTTCCAGAGAGTTGGCATCACCCCAATGACGGCGTTCATCGAGACTTGGAGCAACTTCCCGGGGAGCGTCGACTTCGGTGAGTTCCTTTTTCTCGCCACTTGGATCGTCGTCATCTCCTTGGGCCCGGCCATGGGGGGACTCTTCATGGCGCATTCGGCCTTGAGCATCGTCCGCCCAGAGAAACGTTTGCAGGGCGCAGGCTCCGTGGCCGGAGCGGTATTCCTGCTGTGGCACCCTGCGGTCTGGATGGTCTTCTGGGTTTTCTTGTGGTCAGGTTCGAAGGTGGTCTTCACCACCGTCTTCGTGGCCTTGGCGCCTTCCTTGGGCTGCGCGTTCTTGTTGGCCGCAGGCGTCTACTATCTTGGTGAGGCCTTTGCTGCGGAGCCTGATAGGGCGGCCTCGCTCAGTCCTGGCTTCAGGGCGATGGTCGTTGGCGAGGCTCTCGAGCCAGAAGAGGCTCCATACTCCGGCTACGAGGAGAACGACGAGAGCGGTGTCGCTTCGGAGGGCTACGACTACGAGCCAGGGGGCGCCCAGCAGGATGAGGACCAGGTCGCTTCCGACGGTGTTGCGCAGGGTGAGGAGGACGAACTCTCTCCCTCCGCGATGTGGTCGGTAGCTGAGCCCGAAGAGCCGCTCCCCCCGTTCTCGTCACCGGTGGATCAGCTCCCCTTCGCGGCGACCGTGGCGGGTGAGAGCACCCAGGCGGTGGCCATCGGCAACATGGAGTCCATCCTCTCAGCGGACGAGGAGAGGGGGAAGGAGTTGGACCGTCATTGGACTGCCGGCGCCGCCGCTTGGCAGAGACAAGATTGGGACGAGGCGTTAGAGCACTACAACGCAGTGATTCGCCTCGATCCGAGCGCCACCGACGCACGAAAGGCGGTGGGCGACATTCATTATGGACTCGGGAACCTCAATGAAGCCGAGACTTACTATCAACAAGTCTTGGCCGAGCGGCCCAACGACGAATACACCCAGAGAGCCCTTGAACAGATCAAGCTATACCGTGGATAGCCCACCTTCGCCCCGCTACCGCGCGTTCATCCTCTCCGTGTCTGCCGCAGTCCTGCTGCTGACGACCCTTTTGGCGTGCTCCAACGAATCCGCCGCTGAGAAAGCGCCATCGAGTGGCGAGCAGCGGACGACAAAAGCTCCCGCACCTGAAGTGGATGCTGCGGTCGGTGGTGCGGAGGCGGCCGCCGAAGACGTCGTCCAGGCCCCACCGGTCGGCCCGACCGATCCGGCCCAGGTAATCCCACCCGGTCCAGTGCATCCGGTCTACAGCCTGTTTGATAATCGTTTCCTCGCACATCCGATCCGCGAAGGGGGCCTGGCCTGCAAGCTCGGCGCGCCGGAAGGAGCCAAGTACAACTGGGGAGGGCACCCTGCTCCCTGGGTCATGCGGCGCACGGTGGACGAGATCCCGGTGGCGTTCTCGAAGGGAACCGGCAGCGAGTTTTTCGTCCCATTGAGTGATGCCCAGGCTGCAAACGCCGCACTGTTCGTCGTGCACCTCAAGAATCTCGCGACGTTGCAGCAGGTGAAAATCCTCTTCAACGACCAAGAGCTGGGCTCCAAAGGCTCGCTCGACCTCGGCTGGATGACGCTGAGCTTTCCGATCCCCGAAGGCCTCGCCAAGCCAGGCGAGAACAAGGTGCTCGTCAAGTTTAGCAACACTGGCAGCCTGTTTGGGACGAAGGCAGGAGGAGCGTTGGCCCAGGTCGCGATCCTGCCACGCGGGGCAGTGGAGCCCACGAAAGAGCTCGATTTGTCCTATGGGACAGACGCGCAGCTCGCCGAGAAGGGACTCATGTTGCCCACCAACGGGGGGCTCGCCTACTACCTTTTCGGACCCCAGCAGGGGGCTCTCAAGCTAAGATTCGCCGCACCGGAGGGCTGCGCCCTCCAAGTTTCCTTGGCGCTTCCTGGGGTCGAAGTGGCAACTCATGTGCTCGAGGCGCAGTCCGACGAGCCGTTTGCCGAAGCGCACCTCGACCTAAGTCCATATCAAGGGCGAGTCTTCCGGCTAGAGTTGACCGCGACGACGAGCTCCAGCTGCTCAGGGATCGAGGTGCGGGATGCCGCTCTGGTGATTCCTGGAGAAGGCAGCAAGCGCCCAACTCTGATCCCTCCCCCGCAGAATGTGGTGATTTGGATGATCGACACGCTGAGGGCCGACCATCTGCCGATGTACAACCCGAAGACTGACGTGCAAACCCCGAACTTGGCGGCGTTCGCGCAGACCGCGACGCTCTTTGAGCGGGCCTACGTCGAAGGCACGGAATCGAAGGTCAGCCACGCGAGCCTCTTTACGGGGCTCTACCCGATTCGCCATGGTCATCTGAGCGGCGACACCAGGGTCGCCAACCAGTTCGAGTTGATTCCCGAAGCCGCGAAGCGGGCGGGGCTGCTGACGGCGGGCTACATCTCCAACGGATACGTCTCGGACACCTGGGGCTTCAACCAGGGCTTCGATGACTACGTGAACACGATCCGGGAGAGCAAGCGCAACAATGCGGTCGCTCTCACCGCGCGCGCCAAAGACTGGGTCGAGAAGCACGTCGCCGACCGCTTCTTCCTCTATCTTGGGACCATCGACCCTCACGTCGCCTACAACCGACACGAGGAGTTCATCAAGCTCTACGACGCCGACGACGCTCGCTGGGCCAACACTCCCTGGCAATGGAACTGCACGGGAGTGGAGTTGGAGGGAGTCATCACTGGCCGGTTGGCGAAGCGACCCGAAGAGCGGGAGCGCGTTCACGCGCTCTACAAGAACGAGATCAGCTACAACGATCACTACTTTGGCGAGCTCATGGCCGAGCTGGCAGCCAAGGGGCTACTGGACAAGACCATGGTGATCGTCGTCGCCGATCATGGGGACGAGTTCTGGGAGCACGGGAGCGCAGGGCATGCACGGACACTCTTCGAAGAGATCGTTCGAGTTCCCCTCATCGTGCGCTATCCGCCGCTCTTTCCGGCGACGCGCGTCGCCGAGGGAGTGGACGTTCTGGATCTCGCACCGACGCTCACAGATGCCTTGGGCATCCCAGCCAGCGAAGGTGTGCAGGGAGCGAGCCTAGTGGACCTCGCCAACGGAGTGGGTCGCGGGTACCCCCGTCCCGCGATCGCCACACAAAAGAACGTGAGCTACACTATGCTGCTGAACGACTGGAAGGTGATTCTCCGCAAGTCGGGCGAGTCGGAGCTCTACGATTTGGCGGCGGATCCGATGGAGCAGACCGATGTTGCACAAGCCCATCCGGTCGAGTTGCGTTGGGTCTTGGACGCGTTGGGGCTGTTTCTAGCCTACGACCGGGAGTGGGACAAATCGGTATTTGGGGTCAGTGCGAATCTGTCCGCTGGTTTTCCGAATGCTTTATCTGCGTTGGAAGTGAGAAATCGCTGAGGTCTGCGGACCTCAGGCTTTCCAACGTCATCGTCGAAAGGGGAGAAGAGGGAATGGCAAAACGCAGAGCCGTGATTATGGGCGCCGCTGGGCGAGACTTCCACAACTTCAATGTCCTCTTCAGGAACGACACCAACGTCGAGGTTGTGGCGTTCACAGCCACACAAATCCCCGACATTGACGACCGTAGGTACCCGGCTGTCTGCGCTGGTGAGCAGTATCCCAAGGGGATCCCGATTGTCGCCGAAGCGGATTTGGAGAAGATTGTCGCCGACATGAAGGTCGACCAGGTTTGGTTCTCCTACTCCGACGTCTCCCATGAATACATCATGGAGCGGTCGGCTCGGGCTTCGATGTGGGGAACCCATTTTGTGTTGGCCTCAGCCACTCGGACCATGCTCAAGTCGACCAAACCCGTCATCGCGATCACCGCGGTCCGAACGGGCGTCGGCAAGTCTCAGACCAGTCGTTACATCTCGAAGCTGCTCCAGGCCCAAGGACTGCGAGTCGTCTCCGTTCGCCATCCGATGCCCTACGGCGATCTGACGAAGCAGGTGTGCCAGAGGTTCGCCAGCTACGAGGACCTCGATCGGCACGAATGCACCATCGAGGAGCGCGAGGAGTACGAGCCTCACATCGATGCAGGGTTCGTCGTCTACGCAGGTGTAGACTACGAGATGATTCTGCGCGAGGCGGAGAAAGAGGCCGACGTCATCCTGTGGGATGGCGGCAACAACGACACGCCCTTCTACAAGCCGGATCTGCACATCACGTTGGTCGATCCCCATCGTCCAGGACACGAGATGTCCTACTATCCGGGCCAGACCAACTTCTTCATGTCAGACGTGCTCATTGTCAACAAGGTGCGCACCGCCGATCCAGAGAACGTCGAGCGAGTCATGGAGAGCTGCCGCAAACACAACCCGAACGCCACGATCATCAAGTGCGCATCGACCATCACGGTCGATAATCCCGAGCTCATCCGGGGCAAGCGGGCCTTGGCGGTCGAAGACGGACCGACACTCACCCACGGAGGGATGTCCTACGGTGCGGGTTGGCTGGCGGCCAAGGATTGCGGTGCCGCCGAGATCGTCGACGCGCGGCCCTTTGCGGTTGGCAGCATCATCGAGACCTACAAGAAGTTCCCGAACGCCTCGCGCATCCTCCCCGCCATGGGGTACTCGGAGCGGCAGATCGAGGAGCTCGAGACCACCATCAACCAGACCCCTTGCGATGTCGTGGTCGAAGGCACACCCATTGATCTCTCCCGTGTGCTGAAGGTCAACAAGCCCATCGCCTCCGTGCACTACGAGCTCGAAGAGCTGGTGCCTGGTGGCTTGGAGAAGGTGACTCGAGAAGCACTCGAGAGAGCAGCGAAGAAGGGCTAGGCCGCCCCGAGCTGCCTCGACGACCCCGTCTCAGAACACAGTGCGGCCTCTTGCGAAGCGCATCTTCGCAGGGGGCCGACCTGCCTGTGACCGCGTTTTCGCTCGACAATCGTGCGTCGATGTGCAAAATTTGGGATTGACTTAGTTATGCTCACGGTTAGCATAAGCGTGTCGAAGCCGAAGAATTGGGCTTGTAGGAAAGGGTTCATGAAAATGCTCAGCCTGAACACAAGGAGCGGATCATGACCGTTGAGACTCTCGAATATACCCCCGCGATCGCCGCTGCGACGGCCCCTCTGTACGAGAGGGTCCGCTCGGTGATTCCAGAAATCGAGTGGCCGGTCTATGCCCCCTATATCGCTGCCATCAACGCGCTCAAGAAGGAGCGCAACGCCGTCATTTTGGCGCACAACTACCAGACGCCTCAGATCTTCCATGGAGTCGCTGACCTAGTCGGCGATTCGTTGGCCCTCGCGCGCCTCGCTGCTGAGACCGATGCGGACGTGATCGTGCTCTGCGGTGTACACTTCATGGCGGAGACCGCGAAGCTCATCAATCCGTCGAAGACCGTCCTGATCCCGGACGTCAACGCGGGGTGTTCGTTGGCCGAGTCGATCACGGCTGCGGACGTGCGAGCGCTGCGCGCCGCCCATCCGGGGGTTCCGGTCGTCACCTATGTCAACACGAGCGCCGCGGTGAAGGCCGAGACGGACGTGTGTTGTACCTCTGGCAACGCCCAAAAGATCGTCGAGTCGCTCGGTGTAGACCGCCTCATCTTCATCCCTGACGAGTACCTTGGAAAGCACGTAGCGAGCCAGACCGACGTCGAACTGATCCTGTGGCAAGGGCACTGCGAGGTCCACGAGCGCTTCACCGGCAAGGACCTTCGGCCCTACCGTGAGCAGTACCCTGGAATCATCCTCTTGGCCCACCCCGAATGCGCCCAGGACGTGCTGCGGGAGGCCGACTACGTGGGGTCGACCGCCGGGATGATCCGTTATGTCGAGGAGCGGCAGCCCAAACAAGTGGTGATGGTCACAGAGTGCTCTATGAGCGACAACGTCGCAGTGAGCAACCCCAACGTCGAGTTCATCCGTCCTTGTTCGCTCTGTCCACACATGAAGATGATCACGTTGCCCAAGATCCTGCATTCACTGCAGACGATGACGACAGCGATCGCGATCGACCCTGCCGTGGCCGCAAGGGCTCGCCGTTCTGTCGAACGCATGCTCGAAATGAGCTGAGGAGATACCCATGAACCGCCGATTCGATGAGATCATCAGGACCGACGTTATTGTGATTGGCTCAGGTGTAGCCGGGCTCTCAACGGCATTGGCCTTCGGCTCGAAGGTCCGGGTTTCCGTCGTCACGAAGGGGGATTTTGGCTTCGGCGGTTCGAGCCCGTTTGCGCAAGGTGGGATCGCGGCGGCGATGGGCGCCGACGATTCGCCGTTGTTGCACGCTGAGGACACCATGGCGGCGTCCGCAGGGTTGGCGGTGCGCGATGTGGTCGATGTGCTGACCCAAGCCGGTCCAGGACAGATAGAACGATTGCGGTCGTTCGGCGCGATCTTCGATCTGTCGCCGAGCGGAGAGTTGTTGCTCGGGCAGGAGGCGGCCCATCGTCGTCGCCGAATTCTTCACGCACGCGGCGACAGTACCGGAGCCGAGGTCATTCGAGCCATGGTGCACGAGGTCAACTCCGCTCCTCATATCGTCGTCTGCCAGCGCGAATTTGCGGTGGAGCTGTGTGTCGACGGGGGTCGAGTGGTTGGAGTGTCGACGGTGGACAGCCGCGGTCGAACTCACCTGCATTTGGCTCCAGCGGTGGTTCTCGCCACGGGCGGCGTTGGGCAACTGTACCGATGCACGACGAACCCCTCCGAGGTGACCGGTGATGGGCTGGCGATGGCGATTCGCGCGGGTGCGCGGGTGGCAGACGTGGAGTTCGTGCAGTTCCACCCAACCGCCATGGTGGGAGGGCGGGATCCCATGCCGCTTCTGACCGAGGCGCTGCGTGGGGAGGGCGCGGTGCTGCGCAACGCCTCAGGGCGCCGCTTCATGGCCGACTATCACGAGGATCTCGAGTTGGCGCCGAGGGATGTGGTCGCGCGAGCGATCTGGAAGGAGATTTCGGACACGGGGCAGGTCTTTCTCGACGCGATCGAGGCGGTTGGGGACTCTTTTCCCACGCGATTCCCCACGGTTTGGGGTTTCTGCCAGGAAGGCGGACTCGACCCCCGCAAGGAGTGGATCTCAGTCTCTCCTGCAGCTCACTTCCACATGGGCGGCATCGACGTCAACGACGATGGACGCACCTCTCTCGATGGCCTCTGGGCGTGTGGTGAGGTCAGCGCGACGGGGGCTCACGGAGCCAACCGGCTGGCCAGCAACTCGCTGCTCGAGGGCTTGGTGTTCGGGGTTCGGGTTGCGCAGGACATCTCGAGCCGCGACACGGCTGAGTCGACAGCGAGCTTTGAGGCCACCGAGACCCTGCAGTACACCCATACCGCGCGAGAGAGGATGGCGCGCAGAGCGTTTCGTCAGCTGATGTGGAACGATGTTGGATTGGTTCGCTCAGAGGACCGACTGCGTGTGGCCATCGAGCTGATCGAGCAACTCAAGACGAGGCTCTCCGAGGGCTCCGGGGAGCTCGCCAACATGCTGCTGGTGGGGCACGTCATAGCCCTGGCCGCGCTGGCTCGGCAAGAAAGCCGGGGCGGCCACTATCGAACGGACTTCCCAGAGCCTCGGGACGAATACAAGCACAGGCAGCGATTTGTCGCGCCTGAGATAGATGGTCCCAACCTCGACAGTGAGCTGGAAGTGGTCCGCAAGGCAGAGTTGGCGCTCTAGGGGATGAATTGCAAGGGGAGGATTGTCCAATCCTCCGGAATCCCGTCGAAAGACCATGTTGTTGGGGGCCGAGGACGGTGGGAGACGGGGCCTTAGGTTGACAAACGAGGCTTACTCTTCGTAGGCTAGCCGGTCTGTGACTGCAGTGTCACTCTCAGACGAGGCTGGCGCCGATCGGAGTTCTGGCCGAGCGCCCCCCAGAGTTCGCGAACCGCGGGCCGGCTCCGTCGCGTGACGTTTGGCGAATGAGTCTAGGGAAGAGCCTGATACTCTGGCCATTCTAGGCCCTTTCTGCTTGGAGCAGATATGTCAGCCCCACCGTTCATGCCACCTCAGATGACGCCTCCCGGTATGGGTCCAGTGCCTCCCAGCAAGAAGCCCGTCGCGCTGTTGGCCCTCGTCGGTCTCGTCGCCCTTTGCGGCGTCGCTGGTATCGTGCTAGCCCTGATGACCAATGATTCTAAGCCCACCGAGGAATCCTCGGCGGAAGCCAGTGACCAGCCTGCAAAGATCGCAGCGGTCCCTGTGAAGAGCAGCACCCCCTCACCTCAAGAAATGGCGTTCGAGCCCCTCGGAGATGACGAGGGCGTGCCGGAAATCACCGTCAACATCGAGACGAATCCCGCGGGGGCAGAAGTCTTCCGCGCGGGAGAGTCCATCGGCACGACGCCGATTCGCAAGAAGTTCCCGCAAGGCGACGAGTCCGAGACGTGGCGGATCTTCCTGGATGGCTACGAGATCGAAGTGGTCGAACTCAACCTCACTTCAGACTTCCACTCAGAGGTCGTCATGAAGGAAATCTCCAAGTCCGTCGCCAAGGTCGACACCGTCCGACCGCCAGAAAGCGGTGGCAACAGTGACAAAAGGAACATTGGCTCCAGCGACAAGCCCAAGGACACCACCACGGCGAGCAAAGACAAGGGCAAGGGCAAGGGAAAGGGCAAAGACAAAGGCAAGGGCAAAGGGCAGACCGAGCATACCGTCATTACGACCACGACTGGTGCTGCAGTTCCGGACTGAGCCGAGCTCCTCCTCTCCCCGTTTGCTCTAGAAGCTCGAGAGACTTGGGAGTCCGACGCCAGGCGCCGGCCGCTCACGCAGCACTTCGCGCCGGAAGCGGAACAGCTCCGCGGGTCGCCCGCCGGTCTGGCGATCCATCTCTCCAGTTCCGACCACCAAGCCACCGGTGATCACAAGGCGACGGAAGTTCTGCTTGTGCAGGCGGATTCCCGCCAGCGCCTCGACGAGACGCTGAAGACGCAGAAGCGTGAAGACCGAGGGCAGCAGCTCGAAGACTACGGGGCGGTATTTGAGCTTAGCACGGATTCGCCCGAGCGTGCAGGCAAGGATTCTCCTGTGATCCAGGGCCATAGGCCGTCCGACGCGGACTTCGACCTGTCGGATGGGTTTGCCCTTGGCCCTGGCGTCGGTGTGGGCCTCTTCGACCAGCGCCGCCTCGTAGAGGAGCTCATAGCGCTCGAGGACCCTTTCCTCATCCCACGCGACGCCGCCCAGTCCGAAGGTGATGTCGACTCGATGCCGACGAGAATCTCTGGCCGCGATGTCTGGTGCCAAGTCGCACCATTGAGTCAACGCCTCGACGATGGAGTTCAGGATCCTTGGTCTTCCCGCACGCCAATCTTCCCATGGGAAGAACGCATGCCAATCCACCCAACGAGCGCGCCAGTCCCCTTCCATCTTTTGTTGCCGCATGAACGCGACGTAGGCGACCGACACCCTCCGTGGCCCGTCCATGCCAATGGGCGCGGTACGGTCTCGATCCCCGAAGGTGTAGAGCTGCTCTACATAGCCAAGCTCGAGCCCCGTCTGGCCTCGAACCCATTGGCGCAGAGCGAGCTCCAGAGTCTTGTCGGCGGTCGGGTTGAGGGTACCAAAGGGCAACGCTGGCAGATCGCGTTGGCCCTCAGGCAAGGTTTGAGCGCTGTCAACGACTCTGACGAGCGGGACCTCATCCGCGACTGCGACCACAGCAGCGGTCAAACCCACCGCGACGCTCTGTTCCATACATCCCCCACCCTAAACGGACGGTCGCGGAGGCCTCAGTGGGTTCCGGTAGACCGAGTGACGTCGGCAGTTCTTCTTGCGCAGCGGCCAGCCACCTTAACCCGAGACGCCATCTCCACCCTTTGTTCGATGCTCGTATCAAACCCGAATTGTCAGGAGAAGGAAAGGGCCTTCAGCGTCAAGCTTCACGCAGCCGGGACAGACACTGGTTCAAGTTGATGTCGAGCTTGTAGACGAGAGGCCGCGCCTTGGCGACAAGACGCCTGTGGTTCAGCACGATCGGACCCTGATTGACGGCGTAGGCGATGAGGTTACCGTTTTCGAGCGGGCAAAATACACAGCCATCTCCGAAGACCTCCCAAAGCGCTCGCCTCGCCGAGGGGTGGTCCCCTTTGTGTTGTTCCCAGAGGTTGAGGACAAGGACGCCGTTCGGTGTGAGGCAGCCTCGACAGCCGAGCAGGAATTGCTCGTCGTAAACGAACGAGAGAGCCCCTTCGTCGTCGAAGAGGTCGACGAAGAGCAGGTCTGAGCGAATGGGCTTGCTTTCGACATAGTGGCGAGCGTCGTCGATGATGGTCTCGAGGCGGTCGGACCGCTCGAGCCCCATCCACTCGTGGGCGACCTCGACAACCGCTGGGCGCAGCTCCACGACCCGAAGGCGCAGACTATCCGAGAAGCGCAGAAGAGAGTTGACCAGGCTGCCACCGCCGAGGCCAAAGAGTGTGACGTGGCGTGGACGCTCCACGAAGCAGAGCCCCAGGATCATGGCCTGGGTGTAGTCGAACACGAGCCGGTGCGGGACCGTCAGATCGACGGCGCTCTGCTCCCCATAGCTATCGAAGCAGAGAGTCCTGTAGGGACCGTCCTCGAGCACTCTGATGAGCCCGTATGCGTCGCGGGTGCAGAAGACTTCGTAGCCGGGGAGCATGGTTCAGGGGAAAGGTGAGCCGTCGACTCTCGTTCCGGGGGAGAATCGGGCGCCGTTGGCGCCTGGGGCCATTGAGTGTCGGATGAACGAGCCCGAACCCTCGGGGGCTCGAGTGTTGGATTCGTCTTGGACGGCGGCGAGTGCGCCCTTGTCACCGTAGCCATATTCCGCAACCGGCAGGAGGTTGCGGTCGTAGAGCGTCAGGACGTCGCCTGGGTTGTTGAGGCTCAGGCCGAGCGCCAGCCCCACATCTGCGTTGTGAGCCGTGACAAACTGGGCGCCAGAGGCGCTGGGCAGCAAAGTTCCTCCGCCGAAGACGACAATCGTCTGACCCGCCGGAAGAACCGTGTTCTCGGCGAAGGTGTGCCTGGGGTCGAGATTTGTGAGGTCGAAGAGTGTCCAGCCACTCAGGTCAATAGGGCCAGCAGCTTGGGAGAGGAGCTCCACGAACTCGTCTTCGACGGGATCCGCGAGGCCGTCACCGTTTGCGTCAGGCAGGGGAGTGTTGCCGTCGACGAGCACCTCGTTGAACACGACCTCGCCATGATATTGGCTGGCTGTGGGCTCATCGGTGTTGCCATCGCAGTTGTTGTCGATGCCGTCCACGACCTCGATGGCGCCTGGGTGAATGTTCGGATCGCCGTCCACGCAGTCGTCGCCCGACGGACAGTCGGCGCCGACGGCAGCGTACGCGTCGTCGTCGGCATCGGCGCAGCGAAGACAGTCTTGGTCCTTTTTGTCGGCCACCCCGTCGCAGTCATTGTCGAGCTGGTCGCTGCAGCTCACTTCATAGGCTTCCGGCGGTGCTTTGGGAGCGCAGGACACCAAGCGCCCGTTCACACAGCCGTTGATGGTCATGGCGCAGAGCCCCGACCCGCAGGTTATGTCCGCGAGGTCTTCATCGATCTGCCCGTCGCAGTCGTCGTCGACGCCATTACAGACCTCACTCTCGTTCGTGCCGTTCTCCTCGCAGGTCACGCCACCATCCGCCGCACAACTCCAGAACCCTTTGGAGCACTGATCCAGGTCCAATCCATCGCAGGTCGTCGCGAGCTCGGGCCACTCGAGATCCGCTCCCCCGTCGCAGTTGTCATCGATCCCGTTGCACAGCTCGACCGCGCCAGGATGGACGGCGGGGTTAGACTCGTCGCAGTCAGGACCCCAGGCGCATCCTGTTCCATAGCGATCGCCGTCGCTGTCGACACAGTCGAGACCAGGCTCCTCACCACAGGCAAAGAGCGCAAGGCTCAAGAGCAACCACCCAATTTGCCGGCACCGCACAGGCATTCGTGAACTCGCAGCGTGCCTGGCCGTCGGGGCTGTGAACCCTGACTATGGCCAACCACATAGGCCACTGCAGGAGAGCAAAGAGCTAGTAGCCCAAAGGTTGATAGAACCAGTACCTGAACATATTCACGTCGCGCTCTGCCGTGGTCATGATCTGCTTGATGCGCAGCACGTCGTCGTTGACGAACCAAGCCGGAATGACCATCGGCCAGTTTCGCCATCGACAGCGACGGTCGTGGCCGATGCACTGACTGACTCCGGCGAATTGGTCGTTGACGATGAACTCGAGCTCATAGTCGGCCCTCGCATAGTCCATCATGCGGATAATCGCGAGGTGTGTGTCGGGGACGACACCCCGAATCTCGTACTCGGAGTATCCACCTTCGTGCGCGACACCGGTGTCGTCGACCATGGTGCCATCTGGATAGAGGAGTTTTTGCCGAGTCTTCCATGCGTCCAGCGCTTTCTGAATCTTGAAGTTGAACTTCTTCTCATCGGCCTCGTTGGTCATGTCCAAGGTGTCGATGAGGTGCCACTCGAGGCCATCGACATAGAGGATCTCTGGGAAGTCGGCGCTCCAGACCTTGACGCGTTCCCAGTCGTCCGAGATGGGGTAGGTCTTGGCGAGCATGGGTTCTTGTCCGTCGTAATAGACGAGCGAGTCGTTGCCGTAGAGGCTGGTCATTCCCGAGAAGAGGTCGTTGGATTTGTTCATGAACGAGGCGATCTGCTCGAGGTTCCCCAGCCGATACGGATCGGAGCCGGACAGCAGACTGCGTATGATGTCGCAATTCTTGGTGAACCCCTGCCAGTCCGGGCGCTCTTTTGACCATGGATCGTCGATGTCCCTTCCCACGATGGTGGAGAGGGAGAGGTCGATGGCGTTGAGGGTGTCGAGCAGCGCCAGCGCTCCACGGGGCGTCAGCTGATCGGTGTCCACCAGCATCTCGAGGATGGCGATGTTGTGGCCGAGGGTGGCGGCTGGGCGCAGCAGCTTGTTGCCGCCGATCCGTTGGAAGTGATAGCGCCGCGCCCGCAGCCCTTTGAGCAGCATCTCCTTGAGCTCTTGGGAGAGGCGCATAGGGACCAAGGAAGCCAAGCGGAAGCGCAGGTCGATCTCGTTGTCTTTGGGGTCATACGGGTCCCGCGCGTCGGTGACTTTGTAAACGTCGGTCGACAGTCGGACACGCGCCAGCTCGGATTCGTTCTCTTCGGGAGGTCGAGCAAGGAGCACGATCTCGGCTTGCTCCTCGACGTATTTGTGCTCGCGTCGGCCGTCTTTGAAGCGGATGTGGTTGACGGGGGTAAGCTTGAACCGCGCGAGGACGTAGATGGTGCAAGGGAGGTAGAACTCCTCCCTGGTGAAGGTGAGGGTGAGCCGCTCTCGCAGAATGACGTCTTGTCCCAGCTCGTCGGTGAGGTAGCCCGGAAGCACGTCTACGGCGAGCTCGGCGCGTGGCCTCTGCCTCACCATGAGCTCGTCGGCGTAGTACTGGACGATGCCCTTCCCATGAACCTGGCGGACATGCAGCTCTTCCTTTTGGATGTGGAAGAGGTGTCTATCGTTCCAGTCTTCTTCAGTCAGGAACATCTTGAAGAAATGAACCCTCTTGAAGCCTATTTGCTGCTCCTCGCTCATCGATCCTTGTCTCCGCGGCCTCGCGTCCGTCCGCGGGAGTGAACGGTCTCGAACGGTGGCCTGGTGACCTCCTCTTCGCTCCCGGAAACACGCCCCGAGCAGATTCCGCGCGCTACTCCACACCAAACTTTCTCGAAGTGAGTCAGCAGCGAGCCTACGCGCGATCCCAAAACCTTAGTTGGCTCATCACCAATCGTCGAGTGTTTTGGACTGTGGTTGGAGCGTCAGTCAAGAGGCGATTGGCCGTCGAACAATTTCTGGTGGACCTCTCCCAGGTCAAAACTCTGTTCTGCGACGCCCCGACCCGCCCACGCCGCGAGCAGGTGCTCCTCGCCGCTCCAGCCCCCCCCATCGACCGCGAGGAGGAGGCGCCCGAGCCCCTCGCCGGCCCGCTGCGCCTCGCCTTTCGCGAAGGCCTCGACCACTATCACATGCGCTTGTAAGCGGCTCTGCACGCTCCCTGCGAGCTGCCACAGCAAGTGCTGTGTCCATTCGATCGAGCGCAGACCATCCACCACGACCGTCAGAACGATCCGGCGGCGATGTTCTCGCGGCATGGATTCCATGCGCGAGGTCTCCCAACCGTCACCCTGTGGACGGCTCAGCGTCTCCTCCTCCACCTCCTCGTAAGGGGGCACCTGTGCCACCTGAGCGCGCCGCCGAGTCCGCAGGTTGAACAGGGTCAGGACGACGAAGAAGAGGATGATCCAGTTGAGCAAATCCATCGACTCAGAGCCTTCGCTTGACCCGTCGGCTGAGCTCGACCAGCTGGTCGAAAGTACACAGTGACTTGTCGCACGTCAGCGACGCCACAAGGCTTCTTCGACGATCCAGGAAGACGATCGAGCGCAAGTCGTGGTGCTCAGTTCGAAACGAGCTGTCTCCTACGTCTTTGGTCTGCTCACCGCCCATAGACTGTGCGTAGAGGTCATCGAAGCGCTTGACCGCCGTATTCGAGGAGCCTGGCTTCCAGACCTGCAGCCCAAATCCAAACTCGTTCTTGCCTTCCGAGCTCCAGCGGGTCACGCCGTACTGCTTGTTCTCTGGCTGTCCGACGATGGTGGCCTCTTCGAGAAGCCCCAAATAGCCAACCGCCTCGCGAATGTCGGACTTCTCCAGCGCAGCGGCGATGTTCAGAGCGCTGCCTTGTGCTGCGGTGTCCTTGTGAGCCTGGGCTGTGTTCACGGGCTCATCGACCTGTCCGGGCTCTTCCACGGTCTCTTGAGGGCGAACCGCTTGAACCGTCTTCATGGGCTTGGCGTCTTTGTTGACCGGAGGCCGGACCGCAGGCGTTGCCACGGGCTCAGCAGGAGACTCCTGGGCGGGCTGCTCGGCTTCCTCTTTCTTCGGTTCCTCTTTCGAGCAGGCCGAAACCCCTAGACCGACGCCCAGGAGCAGCAAGATTCCAAACAGCGCACTCCAAAGGGCGGTCGTTGGTGTTCTCCCCAATTGCATAAGCCATCCATTCTCTTTGGGTACGAAGTCTCTCTGGCCGAGAGACCGACTCTGAGGGTGTCAGGGGTTGGTTGTTAACGCAAAACCTCGACGAGCGCTATACGTCGGGGACCAAGTCGTGCACAAAAAGCTCGAAAGGCTTGCGAATGACCAACTCGGTCTCGAACTGCCACCTCGAGATGTCTCGTCGAACGTTCTCGCACAATCGCAAAGCGACGTCGAAGTATTCCTCGTTCCACGAGCGCAGCTCGTCGACGACGCGCTCTCCGAACTCACCCGCCACCGAGGCCAGCACCTCCTGTCGCTCGGCCAGAGTGCTGCTCACGTCGCCGAGACGTCGGGCCAATCCTGGCACGGTGTCGGCAACGGACAACCTCCCGTCGATCCAGGCGAGGTGCGCGGCAAACACGCGCTCCCCGAGCTGTGAGCGCAATAGACGCTCCTCCGAGACGAACTGCTCGATGCGCCGAAAGAGGTCCCGCGCCCGTCGACTGGACAGCGCCTTGCCGACCCGCTCCAGCGTATGGAGGGTCGCCTCCACGGGCTCGACCGCGGCCTCGAGGGCCTTGGTCTGCAGCAACTTCAGGTCCCGTCGCAACCCGCTGCCCAGCAAATCGAGGATGAATCCCAAGTCCTCCTGCGCCAGCTCCAGCGTCGAAAACCACCCGGCCGACGGCCGGCGCACGTCCTCGACCTCCTTGGCGACCTTGGCCAACGTCGAACGGCGTTGCTCCTCGAAGTTCTCCCAAGCCTCGGGCAGAACCCGCCGCCGAATCTGGTCGCGCGAGCGCTCCAGAGCCTGAGCGCCCTCTTTCATCTGCTCCGAAAGCAACCGATAACGTCGGCTGTCGCGCTCACTCTGCTCGAGGACCTCGGCGCTCAGCTGCCGGAGCTTGCGTGCTGCCTTGAGGCATTTCAGGCGAGTGATGCGGTCGAGCAGCTCGCGGTGCAGCGCATCGGTAAACGCGCTCCAGCCGGCCTGCTGCAACAGCTCGACGCTCTCGGCGCGGCTCTCTCGGCGAGCCTGGTCGCGCTCCTTGAAGGCATCGAGCGCCGACATCGACACGATGGCTCGGACCTGCGGTCCGAGCTTCTCCTCGACGTACTTTAGGGTCTCCGCCTGCTCCCGCTCGTCGAGCGCGTCGCGCTTGTTCAGCACGACGATGACCTTCTCCTTGGACTCGTCCGTGTGGGCCAGGGCGAGGCGTTGACTCTCGGTCCAGGCCTGGCTCGAGTCGATCAGCCAGATGACGGCGTCGGCCTCGCGGGCCGCGCGCGCCGCCAAGTCTTCGTGCTCGTCTACCGCGGCGTTGAAACCAGGAGTGTCCAGGAAATGGACCGCTCGCAGGTCGGGATGAGGGGTGTGGAGCTCGATGTGGTCCACAGCGCTGCCCGCTGCATCGAGGGCGCTCGACAGCTCGGAGAACGGGATTTCGGCGAAGCCCTCGCCGTCGGCTTCGATGATGCGCGCAACCCGCCGTGGCCCGTAACGAAGCACGTTGATGTGGGCGGTCGTAGGCAAGACCCCGGTCGCGACGATGGGCTCGCCCAAATAAGCATTGACCAGGGTGGACTTCCCCGCGTTGAACTCGCCCACGATGGCGACCTTCAGCGGGCTGTCCAGGTCTTCGGCGAGCGCGTTGGCGGCGGGCATATAGGAGACCAGCGCCGGCACCTGCGCGACGTGCTCACGCACCGCCAGCGCCAACTCCCGCAGACGCCTGGAGTCCAAGGTTCGCAACGCCTCGGCGTCGAATTGAGGAGAAACGCTCTGTTCGACCTCCGCAATGGCAGCCTCGATGCGAGCGCTCAGCTCCACCGAGGGGGTCGTCGTGCGCGCTTCCTCGAGCAGACTCCGTGCCTCGAAGAGGTCGCCGGCCCCGCTGGCGATGGTCGCCAACGCCAGCAACACCTTGGGCTCCTGGAGCTCACTGCGCGCGCGCCCCAAATAGCGCAGAGCGCCCGCACGGTCGCCTTTGAGCAGGCGGGCGCGCCCGCAGCCTCGCAGCGCGGTAGAGTCGTCGGGGTCCTCCTCCAAGACGCGAGCGAAGTAGCCCTCGGCGCTGTGGCCATCGTCGGCCTCGAGGGCGATCTCGCCGGCGCCCAAAAGCGCCGCTCTCAACTTCGGAGAACCCTCGAGCGCGCGTCCGAAGAGTTGTGCGGCCAGGGCCAGCTCCCCTCTCTGTTGGGCGAGACGCGCCGAGACCGCCAACAAAACGGGCGAGCCGTCGACGGCGGCACCTGCGCGTTCGAGCAACGACTGACAAATCTCGACCGCGTCCGCCTCGAAGGCGGCGCAAGCCGCACCCTCGTACGCTTCGACGCCAGCCCCTCGTTGCAGGGCTTGCTCGAAGGCCGCTCTGGCCTCTTCGAGGTGGTCGAACGAGAGCTCGAGCTGCCCAAGGAGCACCCACGATGCCGCGTCGTTCAGCATCGCTCGGTGGACGCGCAAGAGCTCGAGAGACTCGCGTGACTTCTCGCTGCGGCGCAACGCTGCGGCGAGGAGGGTGATGGCGTCGGGTTCGGCCGGTCGCAACTCGAGGGCGCGGCGCAGCTCGTGGGCGGCCTTCTCATGTCGTCCCATGGCCAAATAAATGCGGCCGAGCGCGACGAGAATATCGAAGAGCAGATGCGGCTCACGCTCGATTTTCGTGGCGGCGAGGAGCGCCTTGCGAGCATCGACCCAGCGCCCTGCGCGCTCGTAGGCGAGCCCTAGGAAGTAGACGCTGTCTACGCTTTCGCGGATTTTTGTAGCCTTCTCGAGGTGGAAAATGGCGCGCGTCGTGCGGTCGAGCTCGAGGTAGACCATGCCCTTGAGGAGTTCGATGCGAGTCAAGCCAGGTTTGGCGGCCTCGGCGCGATCGAGCGCGGTCAGGGCGTCGTCCCAGCGTGCCTCGCGCATGGCGCTCTCGGCGGCTTGCAAGCTGCTGCGCACGCCTTCGGAGAGCAGCGCGTCCTCGACGAGGTCCCCTACGCGGCTCTGGACCCGCTCGCCCACGCGACCCGCGATTTGGCCGAACTTGTCGATGAGACTCATGGTCACTCCTGGAGCGGAACTGAGCGGAACTGAAATGACTGCCTGAGTCCTACCGAACGTCGGGGTGTGGCACAAGCCGTCAGAACGGCCAGCCGAGGTCGGCCCACGGGACCTCGGCGGCGTGGGGCATGCCGGTGGTCGCCCCCATGCGCTCGCAGACTCGTCCTCCGACGAAGGTCGCCAGCCGCAAGATGCGTTTCCAGGTGCCCTGGTCGACTCGGGCGAGCCAGTCGCTGCCCAGTTTTTCGTTGGGGTCTTGTCGGGTGAGCTCGCAGACGCCGTGCAGGACGCCGGCCCAAAAACCGTCGCCAGCGCCGGTGGTGTCTACGGCCTGTACGGTCGACGCCGGCTGGTGAAAAGCGGCAGAGGGAGTGAACCACCAAGCGCCGTCAGCGCCACAGGTCAGGGCCATGCAGTTGACGCCACTGTCGGCGAGCTTCGCGTAGATTTCGGCAGGAACCCGAGCGCCGCCGACCAGCGCTTCTGCCTCTTCTTCACTGGCCTTGAGGAGATTCACGTAGGGCAGGAGCTCGCGAATGGTCGGCGCGGCCTGGCTCGGGTCGGTCCAGAGGTGCTGGCGCAGGTTGACGTCCATGGAAACGAGGACGCCCTGTTCTCGGGCCCGTCGGGCGAGCATGAGCGTGGTGGCTCGGCCCTGTTCGTAGACCATGAGGTTGGAACCGAGGTGGAGAATGGGGGCGTCGAGCGGGGTCTGGGCGTAGTCGGCGGGCTCGACGGTGAGGTCGGCGCTGGGTTCGCGGAAGAAGAGGAAGCTGCGGTCGCCGTCTTCGGTGATGCTGACGAAGGTGATGCCGGTCTTGACGCCCTTTGGGGCGTGGCGGACCTCGGAGACGTCGACGTTTTGGGCGTCGAGGGTGGCGACGAGGAAGTCGCCGAAGGCATCTCGGCCGACGCGGGTAAGCAGCTTGGCGCGGCTGCCGAGGCGCGCCAGTCCGATGGCGAGGTTGGCGGGGGCGCCGCCGAGCTGGCGTTCGAAGCGGGCGACCGTGGCGAGTGGGCCGGGGTGTTCGGGCAGAAAGTCGACCAGGGCTTCGCCGAAGATCAGGACATCGTTTGACAGGTGCACGTACGGGGGCCGTCTGTTGGTGTGTAGGGCGCAGCACGCTGCGCCCCTACGGGGGTGTCTGTTGGCAGGGTGCAGTACACCCCCATGTCACGGCGCGTTGACGGTCAACGTGAACTGCTGAGGCCCATCTCCTGCGGAGGTGAGGAAGTCATCGACGAAGACGTAGTACGCACCTGGTCTGTATTGCCAGTTGATGGTCGCGGGGACGCCACCATCGGTGTAGCCGCAGCCTGCAAAGTGATTGGCTTCGTCATAGACTTGGCTGAAGCTGTCGTCACAGATGGTGCGCACGTAGACACCCATCATGCTGTCGGCTGGGTTGGTCGGCTGGCCGTTGATGGAGACATTGCTGAAGTTGCGCAGGGCGAACGCATAGGCGCGCTCTTTACCACGAGACTGAAAAGCGTCATTGGGGCAATGTTGTTGCATCCAGAGCTCTGACGACGCTCCCATCGCGGTGTCGCCCTGAACGACGGCGGGCCCGTTGGAGACGTCGAGAATCTGAGGGATGTGGTCGCCGCAGGGGGGCATCAAGGCTTCTTGGACCTTGAGCTTGAAACGGCCGGGGCCGAACTGGTCGTAGTTGAAGCTGTCGACGAAGATAAAGTGTTGGCCCTTCCCCAAGAGAGTGGTCAGCTCGATGCTGCCACCTGGCGAGCTGTTCGCGGCGCAGGTGGAGTGGAGCTGGGTGGCCATGTCATCACAGACTCCGCGCAGGTAGAGGGCGAAGTACGTGGAGTCGACAGAATCGAGGGTGATCTTCACCATCATTGGCATCGGCATGTTGATCTCGAACACGGTCTCGGGGCCGGTTGGGGCGTCCCCGCCGCCAGTGCACTCTTGCAGCCAGGTGTTGGGGTTGTCGCCGGTGTCCGTGGTGCTGACGACGGTCTGTCCGAGGGTGATGGTCACCGGCGCGTTGCAGCGGCCGGAGAGAGGGGCGTCGATGCAGGTCGAGGCTTGGCAACCGGCGGCGCAGGCCAAGGTCTCGACGAAGAATCCGTTGCGGCAGGTCTCGATGTTTCCGGCGAGGGAACAGCGGATGATGCCGTTCGTACAGCCAGAGGTCGACGTGTCGTTGCTGGTGGTGTTGGTGTCGTTGCCGGTGGTCGTCGAGTCGCCACCGTTGTTAGTGGTGTCGCCACCGCTGGTGAAGTCGTTGTTGTTCGTCCCCACGTCGGAGTTCCCATCGCCGCCGATGGCGTCGTCTTGGCTGCCATCGCCTTCGCGAAGAGCGACACGCCCCTCACTGCAGGCGAGCGCGAGAAGGGAAAGTGCGATGAGGGATATCAAGAACTTGTGCATGGACAGTCTCCGGTGAGTGCTCCGGCAATCCTAGTGCGCCCCCGTCCGCTTTTCAATTAGCGATTGCTATTGCTGGGCACTCTCGGGGTGTGAGTCAAAGCACGCTGAGCGTCAATCGAAAGCTCTGGGTGGTGTCCACCGAAGAGACGAAGTCGTCGACGAAGACATAGTAATCCCCAGCGGTCAGCTCTGCTTCGGCGAGGGCCGCGCCGGTGCCCTGGGTATAGCCGCAGGCCACCTGGCCCGAGAGCCGCACCTCACATTCGCTGCGCAGGTAGAGCAGCACGAGGCTGTCTGCGGGGTTCATGTTGTCGACCTTGGCGCGCACGGTCGCCGTGCGGTCGAGGACAAAACCGTAGATCAGCTCCTTGCCAGAGGACTGCAGGGCGTCCTGCGGGCAGTCGAACTCGTTGCCGGTGGTGGAGTTGTTGCCGTTGGCGGTGTCGCCCTGGGCGATGGCCGTACCGCTGGAGACGTCGAGCCACTGGACCACCTGACCCTCACACACGGCCGTCGGGATGACTTCCGCCTTGATGGTGAACTCGCCCGGTCCGGCGTAGTCGGTCCCGAAATCGTCGACGAAGACGTAGCTGGTGCCCTTGGGGAGCACACCCTCGAGGGTAAAGCCGGTGCCCTCGGAGGGGTTGCCGTCGCACATGTGGGAGAGCGTCGTGGTCTCGTCTGCGCAGTGGGTTCGAACGTAGATGCCATAGTAGGTCAGTTTGCCGGCGTTGAGCGTAAAGCGCACCGTGCTCGGGGCGGTCAACTCGAGGGCGAAGACCTGCTCGGGTCCGCTGGGCCGGAAGCCATAGGCGTTGGTGCAGGCCTGGTTCCACTCGTTGTAGGCCCGGCCGGTGTCCGTGCTGCCCGTCACCTCGGTGTTGAGCGGCAGGGGAGTGGGGTCGCCGCAGCTGCCTGGGTCCGTAGGGATGGTGCAGACACCGTTCTCACAGCCCAACGCGCACTGGTCGGTGGTGACCCAGACGTCGCCCATGCAGGTCTCGATGTCGCCGATGGACGAACAGCGCTTCTGGCCATCACAGCCCGCGTCCACCGAGACCTCGTCGGCAACCACGTCTCCGACGACGTCTTCGGGGCTGGTCTCGTCGATGACGTCGGGGGGGACGGCGTCGCTGCCGTCTGTGTTGGTGGTGTCTAGCGCGTCTTCGAAAGTGTCGCTGGTCGCAGCGGGACCGTCGTCGCAGCCGACCGCAAAGAGGAGCGCCAAGAGGAGGACGAGGCTGAGCTTGAGCAAGCGCATAAGCAATCTCCGAGTCGTAGGGTGAACGTTCGGAGAGATTACAGACTTTTTGCCCAAGGCCAAAGCCAAACGCGTGTTGCGCTCGAAATTGTGAGTCTTCGAGCGGGTGAGAGGGAGCGGGAACAGGTCTTGCGGCTTACCGCTCATCGGACGAGTGAGTGCTCTCACCGCCTGCGGTTGCTCCGACACGCCTGCTGGCACGCTGGCCAGACTGCAAGAAAGAAGAAAGCAAAAGGGGGCCCGGGGGACAAAGTCCCCCGGCGGGTCAGGGCAGAGCCCTGCCTCCGCAAAGTCAACAAGAAATCTGCCACCGGTCGCGACTCGTCGCTGGCCTTCATCGCAAATTCGCCTGACACTCTCTTCCTGAGCGGAGGCTCTCATGCGTTCCCCAAGACTCACCGCGCTGCTCCTGACTCTCAGCCTCGTCGCCGTGGGTTGTCTCGAAGACGACTCGCCGCACAACAGCGACGCCGCAGCGACGATCGACGGGTCTATCGACGCTGGCCCCGTTCCCGAGTCGAGCGCATCCACCATCGGGGCCGCGGGGGGCGTCGTCGCCCTCGAGGGCGTGCTCCTCAGAGTGCCCAAAGGAGCGCTCGCCGCTGACGTTGAGCTGCGCATCGAGCCCCTCGGCTCCACGTCTCGCCGCCACCGACTCCAGTCCCCAGTCTACCAGTTCTCACCTGCGGGCTTGACGTTCCTGAAGCCCGTCGAGCTCGAGATGAACTTCGTCGGCTCGGGTGAGTGGACGCAAATTTTCTGGTCCAAACCCAGCGGACCCGCGGCTGGACCGCGGTGTCACCGTCACCACCACTCGCCAGCACGACGGCTGGGGCCGCGTCATTGATGAGCGCACGGCGCTGACAGCCACCTCTTCCAGTGGACGGGCGACGACCTGCTGGCGCGCACCCAGGGCGGCCCGACCGCGCCGGTCGCGGGCTCCGAGGAGCGTTTTTACGGCGCCTTCGGGCGCGCGGTGCGCATCGTGCAGAACGGCAGCGCGCTCGACCGGGTGTTTGTCGGGGCCGAGGTGGTGCGGGAGGTGAGCGCGTGCGGCGAGCGGACCTGGTGGATTACGGGCAGTCTAGACGAGCCTGCGGCGTACTCGATTCGGTGGGATGCCGAGGTCTGTCCGGTCGCTGAACTCGACCCCGTCTACGACGGTCGCCTGCGGGTGCTCGACCTCTCGCCCACGAAGTGGGAGAGGGGGCACGGGGGGTGAGGGCCTGCAGTCCGTCGCAGCCTCGCCAACGGCTGCAAAAGGCGCGGACAGCCGCTAAAATCATCCGAACGCCCTCGGCTCAGACCCGTTGAGCACGGCTTCGAAGCTCGGCGAGCAAGACCCCGAGGGTGAAACTGCGGAACTGACTGAGTTTCTCTGGGCATCGACCCGACGGAGAGGCATGAACGGCCGAGATTTCTTCAACGCGACGGCGTGGGTCTACGATTTCATCACCGACCAGGACATCTGGCGCGACCAGATCGCCTCGGTGTTGAACCACGTCGAGTCGCTCGGTGACGTGGAGCAGGTCTTGGACGTGGGCTGTGGGCCGGGCGTCAGCTCCTTTGTGCTCGCGCAGCAGCTGCCCTTCGCCGAGGTCAAGGCGATAGATCTCTCCGAGAACATGATCGCCAGGGCCAAACAGCATCACGCTACGACGTTCTCAGGCCTCGGCAACCTGAGCTTCGAGGTCGCCGACGCGACCCGTCTGCCATTCGCCGCCCAGAGCTTCGATCTCGCCGTCGGGCACAGCTTTCTCTACTTGGTCCCCGACCAAGTCGCGGTGCTCGAAGACCTTCGACGTGTGCTCAAGCCCGGTGGTTGCCTCGTCCTCATGGAGCCGGCCAAAGAGGGCCGCATCGACCGAGCGGTGCGAGCGGGCTGGCGCGGCAAAGAGTGGCGCCAACGTCGGCCGCAGGAGAGCGCGCGCTTTGCGCTGTCGATGATACTGTGGCGCTTCTTCAGCATGCGGTTCGGTCAGTTGAGCGCCGAGAGGGTCCAGCAACTCTTCGAGCAGGCTGGGTTCAGCCAGCTGCGCATCGTGCCCACCCTCGGTGGCCTGGGAATGCACTGCATCGCTACGCCGTAAACGGCGGTTCGGCCCCTCGAACCGGGAGAAGGGAAGTCCAGCTTGATTGATTTGAAGGCGGTCGTCTTGCGTCCTCTGCGGCTCCGCGGCTCTGCGCGAAAACCGATCCCAGAGTCAGCCGAGCCTCCAAGACCGAAATCCAGACCCAAGAGACAAAGAAAAACTTTTCCTCCGAGCGTTCGTTTCCTGTCCCGACGCCGCACAAAGGGCCTGTGACTCCTTCAGTCAGCCCAAAGAACTTACTCCATCCCTAAGTGTCGTAGCGCAGATGAGGCCGCCGCGACCACGAGGAACTTATCATGGCAAGCAAAGTCGAACACATCGGAAACCACGAGCTCCTCGAGGTGATCAGAGAGGACGAGCTGGGCAAGGTCTATCAAGCCCGCCGCTCTGACGGGGATCCGATCGTCGATTTGCGCGTCCTGCCCGAAGGCCTCTTCAAGAACAAAGGCGTGCGCAAGCGCTTCATCGACGGCATGAAGAAGGTCCAGGCCGACCTGAAGTCCTGCTATCCCCGCTGGCTCTCTTGCCAAGAGGAAGAAGGCGGCCGCGTGGTCCTGGTCCAAGAGCTCTGCGATCGCCGCACCCTGCGCGACGAGCTGGTCGAGAGCGGCGCGCTGGAGCTCAAGCGCGTCCTCAAGATCGGCGCTGAGATCGCCGACGCCCTGTCCTCGGCCCACTCCGGCATCACGGTCATCCACGGCGACCTGCGCCCCGAGAATGTCCACCTCCTAGTCGGCGACGGCATCAAGCTACGCGACTTCCAGCTCGCCCACCTCGTCGACCAGCTGGCGACGGCCAGCACGCGCTCCGTGGCCCGGCTGCGCTACCTGAGCCCAGAGCAGCTCTCCGAAGACGACGCCGACGAGCGCTCCGACCTCCACTCCCTTGGGCTCATTCTGCGCGAGATGCTCACGGGCGAGGCCGCGTTCAAGAGCCAATCGGTACGCGAGATCATCGACGCCAAGCTCGAATCTGCGCCGGCGCGCCTGCCATCCGACCTCCTCAAGCGCATCCCCGAGCGGCTCGAGACGCTCATCAACGCCATGCTCGCCATCGACCCCGAGGCCCGCCCCGAGCGCGCCGCCGACGTGCGCGATGAGCTGCAAGAGCTGCTGGCCAAGGCCGGCGCCAGCGCCTCGCCGGACAATGACCTGCTCAACAATTACATTGGCCGCGTCATGGAGCTTACTTCCCAGCGCAACGAGACCATCACTGAGGAAGAGCTGCACGACATCGCCCTGGACGTCGGCATGAGCGAGGCCGACCTTGCCGCCGCCGACAAGGCCGCCGAGTCCCACTTCGTGCGCGGCAAGAACTACCTGCGCCACAAGCTTTGGGACGACGCCATCGAGCAGCTGAACAACGCCTTGGTTCTTGCCCCCGTTCGGACCGATGTCGTGTTCTCTCTGGCGAGCGCTTATCGCGGCCGCTGGGACGCCCGTAGAAAGAAGGCCGACGGCCTCGAGGCGCAGCGCCTCGCCAAACGCTGCATCGAGCTCGAGCCCCACCACAACGAGTCCTTCGAGATGCTCGCCGAGCTCGAAGGCGCCCTGCAAGAGCTCGCCGAGACGGCGCGCGAACAAGAGACCGTCAAGAAGGAAGCCGGCAAGGCGGTCCCCGTACGCGCCGCGCGCCGCAAGAAGAGCGACGACGTGAGCTGGGGCAACTACGCCACCCTGGCGCTGCTCGCCATGCTCGTCAGCGCCTTGATCCTCTTCGCCTTCGACCCCCTCGGCGGTCGGCAGGTCAGCCAAGCTACGGCGCCCCAACAATCGACCCAGCCCGACCAACCTCAACCCATCACCGAGCCAACTCCAGTGCCCATTCCCTTCACCAGCGGGGCCAGCAAAGACGTGGGCGAGTTTCATGTGGGCAACGGCACCAAGCTGCGCCGCATCGACCAGGGCACCTTCAAGCTCGGCAGCGCCAATGGCGTCGGCGAGTCCGACGAGCACCCGCAACGCGTCGTGAACCTCGACACCTTCTATCTCGACGAGACCGAGGTCAGTGTCGAAGAGTACAAGCGCTGCGTCGACGCGGGCAGCTGCCCGGCAGGCCTCTTCACCGCCTACTCGGCCTCCCGCAACGAGTGCAACTACGGCGCCCCTGGCCGCGACAAGCATCCCATGAACTGCGTGAGTGCCGAGGCGGCCGAGAACTACTGCGCCTGGCGCTCGGCCCACGACTCCATCATGACCTACCGCTTGCCGACCGAGGCCGAGTGGGAAAAGGCCGCCAAGGGCACCAACGATTTGCGCTTCCCGTGGGGCGAGTACGCAGCCGATTGCACCACTGCACAGATCGGTGGCTGCGGCTCCATGACCGCGCCGGTGGCCTCGTTCTCGAAGGACGTCTCGCCCTACGGCGTCGTCGACCTGGGTGGCAACGTCTCGGAGTGGACCGTCGCCAGCTACGCCACCGCCATGGCCGAAGCCCTGCTCGTCCCTGGCGCGAAGCACGCCTTCTCCATCCGCGGCGGCAACTGGAAAGACCGCACCTCGAAGCGCAGCGCCGACCGCGACACCACGCCGATGCCCTTGGGCGCCAGCGGTTTGGAAGCGACGGACATCGGGTTCCGCTGCGCTGGGAACGTGAAGTAGGTCAGCCGTTCTTCGACGTCAAATGCCTTAAGCCCACGCGGCGCGGTCATTATGTGGCCGCGCTTGACGTGGGCTTTTTTTTGGGAGGCTGAGCACTCTGGTTGCGACCGAGACTCAGGGGGATTCATGAAAACGCTGGTGGTTCTTGCAATGAGCTTTGGCTGTCTTTTGCTCGCCTCATGTGCCGAGGACGAGGAGTGCAAGTGTCTGGGCGCACCTGCTGGCTCCTTGGCCCTCTCCAACTTCGAGGCCCCTGGTGATGCCAGTGCCGGGCTGTTCATCATGCGTGGACCTGACGGCATCACCGAGATGTACTTGCAGGTCACGGCAAACGGGATGGAAGGCGCGGACGAGTGGAACTTTGGAGCCCGCGTCGACTTTGGCCCAGATTGGGCGATGCTGAAGTCTTTGGTCTCCAGTGTTCCGACCTCGCCGACCGACTATGCATCGATGGAGTATGCCTCTGTTGGCCTCAATGGTGAGCTGGGCGAGGGGCTGCGAATCACTTCGATGCAGTGGGAGCTCGGCGAGCCGGGCCGGCTGACGTTCGAGCTGCTTGGAAATGACGCAGAGGTCATTCAGGTGGTCTATGAGGGCAAGTTCCAGAACAACTGCGAGTGTGCCCCCAAATGCGTCGAGTCGATGTGCGGTTCCGAGCCCTGCTTCATCTGTGATCCGGTCTGTGGTAAGGACTATGCGGTGTGGTGTTCGAAGAGCGCCATTAGAGCCGAGCTGGGCTTCGAGCTGCCGTCGTTCTATGGGGCTCCGTAGGAGAAATCTTTCTTCTCCACGCGCTCGAGGCCTTGCGCCTCGCAGATTGCCAGACTCAGCGTCGCCGGGCCGTCCTAGGAGACAAAGCACTTCGGCAGCGGTCATATTGTGGCCGCGCTTGACGTGCGCGTTTCGTTTGACGACTGTGTTCCCATTGCGAATGCACGGTTCAAACTTGGGGAGGTCAATCATGCACACGTCTCTACATCGCTGGCTCCTGCTCTTCACGTGCTTGTGCGCCGCAGCGGGCTGCACGGTCCAAGATCCTGGCATCGAGACCGACGACGTCTGGGAGTGCACCACGGACGCCGACTGTATTTCGGGGTACGACTGCAAGGGCGGTTTGTGTGCGAAGCACACCAACCCGCCTCTGTGCGTGGACCTCGATAAGGACGAGGCCTTCGTGGGCGAGTTCTGCGCCGCGGACACGGTCATGGACTGTGAGGACACCAATGCCGCCATCCACCCAAGCGCGCCAGAGCTGTGCAACCTCAAGGACGACAACTGCAACGACCAGATCGACGAAGACATCGCGCTGGCCTGTCCGCTGACCAATGGGGTGTGCGCTGGCAGGAACGCGGTGCAGACCTGTGTCGATGGCAATCTCGTTCCACCGACCTGCGACGCCGATTGCCCTGGTGCGAGCTGCCTCTACGGCCCCGACTTCGTGGTCTCGGAGGGCGTCGCCGAATGCCATGACAGCTTGGACAACGACTGTGATGGGCTCACGGACAAGGACGATGTCGCGAACTGTCCGACGTGTGTGGAAGGCGATCCCTGTGGATCCACGTGCCTAGGCGCCACCCCAGAAGCTCAATGTCCTTGCAAGATGGGGACATGGGTGTGTAACCCCGACGGCACTCAGGCTGGATGCTTCTTGAACGGTGTGCCAACGAGCATTCCTTTCGTGAATCCAGAGCTGTGCGGGAACAACCTCGATGACGACTGCACTGGTGAGGTCGACGAGGCGGGCTGCATCTGAGCCCCACCATGGCCTGCGGCCATCCACAGTGAATGAAACGGGGGGTGCGATCGCGCGCGGCGCTGTTGTAGCGTGGGCCTGTGCGGCTGGCGCTGAAGCGCCGAAGCCTGGCGGAGTGTCGGCGCTCCGCGCCGAAATTCCTGTGTTGATGTCCCCCCGGCAGCAAGCTGCCGGGGGCTAATCTTGTGCGGGCGCTCCGCGCCCAACGGCCGCCAGGCGCGGAGCGCCGACACAGCCTTAGCCCCCGGCAGCTTGCTGCCGGGGGTACGGTAGCCCCCTCGCTCGAGGCGCGGAGCACCGACACAGCATTAGCCTCGAGACGACCGACCACGCGGGGACTGTTCGCGCTGAACGACTCGCTCGCCGAGCGCGGATGCACGTCGGCGGCACGAAGCTCGCGCGGATGAGCCACGTCGAGGTCAAGAAGGCCGCGCAGCGAACGAGGTTTCATTAGAGGCTACTGGGGGGCTGCGGCCCTCTCCCCCCGGCCCCCTCCGCCGAAACGGACCCGAGACGGGAGGGGGGAGTCCGACTTCTGTTGTCGCTGTAGGGTTTGCGGTGGCCTCTGGGGCCGCAGCCCGCCAGACTCCACGTCGCAAGAAGCCATGCGCCCCGCAGCCCGTCAGACTCCCCGTCGCCAGCGTAGACCCAGCTGCTAGATCATCCGCACCAGCGCGAACAACAGGGTGCCGAAGAAGCTCACGAATCCTACCTTGCCGAGGGACACACCCTCTGCCGGGGCAACCAAATCTTTGCGTCCGAGCAGGACATGATAGCCCTCGTCGTCGAACAGCTCGGGCAGGTAGGACTCAAACCAAATCTCTTCGTAGCGTTCCAGTTCCATTGAGTGCTCTCCCATCCTTGGGGTGGATCCAAATTCCTCCCACACACAATTACAGGTCGCACGCCGTGCGACAGGTAGCACCCTATCCCACCCGAGCGGCGTGACCAATTTTTGTGGTCTGCTCGTGTGCGACTCGACTAGTCGTTCACGTCGAGCGCTAGGCGCATCCCTACGCCCACCGAGCGACCGATGGAGAGGACGCGCACACGGCTGGCGGCCCGACAAGAATCCTCGAAGAGATTCCAGGCGCCGCCGCCGACGCGACAGCTCTCGGGGGGAAGCTCACCGAGGGGCGCGTCGGGGACGGAGACGGTCGGGTTCGCGGCGAATTCGCGGCTCCACTCGTCGTCTCGACACCAATCCTGAACGCCGCCCGCCAAGTCTCGCACGCCGTAGACGCTGAGGTCGGTCGGAAAGACGCCGACGGGCTCGGGCTGGGGCATCTCGGGGCGGGACAGGCGCATCTTGCAGAAGGTGGCGTCGAAGTGGTCTCCCCAAGGGAAGACGCGGCCGTCGACGCCCCTAGCGGCTTTCTCCCGCTCGATGGCCGTCGGCAGGCGGTAGGCGAGGCCGTCGCGGTGGGAACGCCACGCGACGTAGGCCAGAGCGTCCTCGACGTCGATGCACATGATGGGGAGCTGCAGCTCGTGTCCCGCTCCCAAGGGGTAACGTCGGCGAGCCTCGCCCTCGATCAGGATGGGTTTGGGCTGCCAGCGACCGTTTTCCAGCACGGCCAGAGGCCCGTCGCCGTCTCGCGTCTGGGGGGCGCGCTTGAGGGCTTCGTTGGGGGAGCGCGTTTGTACGGCGTCGAGGAACTCGAGGTATTCGGCGAAGGTGACGTGATCGGTGGCGATGGCGAAAGGAGGCACGTCGAGGGTTCGTTCCCGATCGGAGTTCAGCGCGTCTGGGTCCCCACCGGCCAGGAAGGGCCCGCCGGGGATGTACTTGAACGCGTCTGGGAGCGCCTTTTCTTTGAGCAACTTGACGGTCGCCCGGACGTGTTTGCAGCGCCCGACCCAGATGGGGTAGTGCGCCGGGAGGTAGCCAGGCAGCTCGACCAGCGCCAGGTAGGAGCCCATCTCTAAGCGCTCGAGCCGAACCGGCGTGGCGCCGATTGTGCTCGACTTGCTGGCTCTTAGGACGCGTTGCGACTCTTTGTAGGTGAGCAGCGTGACCTGTGCGCCTGGTGGGTCGCTGTTGAGGACGAGGCTGCCGTTTCCTTCGAGGAGATCGACGTAATGCTTTTCTCGGTCCATCTGGCGGATGAGCGCAGTGTAGTGAATCTGATCGATGATCTCCTTTCTCTTCTCGGCGGTCTGGAAGCGTGACCAGTAGAGATCGGCCAGTCCTCGCTTGGCCTTCTCGAGGTTCGGGTCGTAAGCGAGGGCCTGGGTGAAGGCCCTGACGGCGTCGCTGTAGGACTGTGCCTGCCGCGTCAGGTCGCGCTCGAGGTGGTCCTCGGCGGCCCAGAGTGGGGCTTTGACAGCCACCTCGGCGTGCGGCGGGATCTCTTCGCGCAGCGAGCGGACGGTATTCGAGTGCTCCTCGATGTCGTCGATGGTGCGGAAGTACTCGCGGCTGGCGGTGCGTCCGAGGAAGACCTTGCGCTTGGCTTCCCTGGAGCGCAGCCCTTCGACGTAGCCGAGGACCTCGTCGTGCAGCTCGATGGGAGTGACGGTGCGCCGTTCCCTTTCGGTGGACATGGCGCGCAGGCAGATGTCTTCGAGGTCTTTGGGGATGTGCCGGCCCATGGCCCGCTTGCTGGGCGAGATCAAGTTGCCGCTGGCGACCTGTTCGAGGACATCGATGGCGCTCGCGCCTTCGTAGGGAGGGCAGAGCGTCAGCACCTCGTAGAGGATGGCGCCGAGGGCGTAGACATCGGAGAGCTCGTCGACCAGATCGAGGCGGCCGAGGGCCTGTTCGGGGGGCATGTAGGCGGGGGTGCCGAGGGTCGCTGGCGCGCCACCGTCGGCCTCCATGACCTCGGCTGGCTCGGCCATAAGTCTCGCCAGGCCCCAGTCGGTGACGAGCACCTCGCCGTATTCTCCCAACATGATGTTGTCGGGTTTCAGGTCGCGGTGGACCATCCCTTGGGCGTGGGCGTAAGCCACCGCTTGGCAGACTTCCAGGAAGATGTGCAGCAATCGAGAGAGCGGGTACTCCTTGCGCATGTGCTCGTCCTGCGCGCCGAGGTGGCGCAGGACGTGGCGCAACGAGCTGCGCGTCAGGAGACTCATCGTGTAGTAGGCAGAGCCGTCCGGGAGCAGCCCCACGTCATGAATGGGGATGATGTTCGGGTGCTCCAGCCGTCCGGTCGCTCTGGCCTCCGAGATGAAGCGCTCTTTACGGGCCTGTTCGTTGTCTCCCGAGCCCTGGCGCAGCAGCTTCATGGCGACGACGCGCCCCAAGGCTCGATCAAAGGCACGGTAGACGTGTCCGCCGCCGCCGCGGCCAATCTCCTCCTCGATGACGTAGCGCTCGGAGACCTGGCCGCTGACGATGGCGGCGAGCTCGTCGGAGGCCTCGAACGTGCGCCACTCATCCGAGCTAATCTTCGCGCCGAGGTCGTTGTGGGCCGGCGGGAACATGGTCTCAGCGATGCTGCTCGTGGCTGGATCGACGAGGTCACTCGAGGAAGACGAGCGGTTCCAGGGATCGCTCGATGACTGCGGGGGTTTGCGCTGATGGACCAGCGTGTCGTTGCGGTAGACGAGAGTTTCGGTGCTGTCTTGCTCTGCTTCCTCTTCCTGGCTCCAGGGGATCTCGTCGCAGAGCAGGTCGACGTGTTCTCGGCTGAGGAAGCCCGACGCGATCCAGACCTCCTCGACGGTCTCGAAGCCGGACTCCAGCCTGGAGAGGGCGAGCATGTAGGTGTCGAAATGCAGCCACCCTCTCGTCAGCGCACGCGTCCCGATCTCGACGTGGGTCAAGCGAGGTTCTGTGTTGTCGAGAGTGCTCTTCACTTGAATTCTATCGCCTCGCTTCCCCAAGACCGCTCGGCAATCTCAGTCGTTGGCTCCCCGGAGAACCGGTTGCACAGAAATTCGAGCATACTCGGCCAGCGGACGACCGTCGACCACAACTCGTCGAAAGGTCGGCGGTCGTGTGCGGCACAAGTTCCTGGGGCGTTGGGTTCCTTGTGCATCGACGAACCGAAGTTTCGTCGATGGTCGCGACTTCTCTGGTCGCTCTGGAGCGGACATTGGGGCAGAATGAGCGGTCTGTTCTGGCTCGAGTCTTGTGACGAGAATCCACAGTGCCCAATTGCCGAGCGGACGAGCGAAGCAATAGAGTCCCAACACCCCCCCAATGACCCTGCGCAACCCACTGGATCTGACCGCCGAGCTGAGAAACGGCCGCGCTCTGCTGAGCACGCGCGACGTGGCGATCGGGCCTTGGTTTCTCGTCGAGAGGCTCGTCCTCGAGGTGCCTCCCTTCGCCGATCTCGCGGACCTCGCCGAGCTGGCGAGGTTGCGCTTGACCATCAGTCAGCTTCGCGTGTCGGTCGACGAGTCGTCGCTGAGCCAGACGCTTACGCGAATGCTCGCAGGAGCGAACCGGAAGCTCGGCATCGACGATGTCTCCTTGCGATTCTCGCAGGGTCTCATCCATGTGCTGGTCTGTGGGCACGACGCAGGGCAACGCTTCACCTTGACCTGCGTGCTCACCGTACACGCGGGGCCGCTCAGCGGCAGCCCTCATGAGCTCGTTCTGGTTGTGCAAGAGACGTTGGTTTTCCAGCGGCTCAGCCGGCATCCGCAGTCGATTCTCGCCAATCTCTTCTCCGTCTTTGCGCAGGTCCTCGGCGGCTTGGAAGAAAGTTGGGCGGCGAGCTGGTGGCAGGTCCCTGACGACGGGCGCAGCCTCTGGTTGAGCCCACTGCGGCTCGCTTTTGCCGAGGCCTTCGCGACTCGGGGCTGGAAGATCCCGGCCCTTCCCCAAGGGGTTCACTTCCGGGCCAGCGTCGGCGACGGACGCTTGATGCTCGAGGCGGACACGCCGACCTACTCCGACTTCGAGCGCAGCCCGTCCGGCGCCGAGAGTGCGGGCTTCGACGCCACGAAGGGCAGGCCTTTAGCGGCCGAACAGGCAACACTCTCCCGGTGGTACTTGCTCGACGAGAGCGGCGCGAGCCAGCTGACGCAGAGTGTCGACGCGGCGATTCGAGCGCACCGAGAGGCGACGGCGCTGAACCAGTGCCGGCGCTCCATCGACGAGCTCGGGCTGCACCCCGCCCTGCTCGAACGCATGGGCTACCTCTTGCTTCTCGAAGAGGATGGGAGAGCGGAGCTCGAGGACCTCTGCCGCCGAGCCAGAGACGGCGGCATCGTGTTGCTCTCGGGGCTGCTCGACGCGCTGGCGAGTGATGGAGCGGTCAAAGCCCGAAAGCTCCAAACCACGCTCGAGCAGCTCCCCACCCGAGGCCGTGAGCTCGAGCGGGTCTGCATCTTGCTCGAGCTCGCGCAGGCCGAAGCCAACGAACACCCACAGCGCGCCGTCACTCACCTGCGCGAAGCCCTGCGCGAGAAGAACGACTTCAAGCCTGCGCTCCTCTGCCTCGCTGGGGTCTACGCCAAGACCGCGCAGTACGACGTGCAGATCGAAGTCCTGAAGCGCGCCTCGAAGCTCGAAGCCGACCCCATCCGACGCGGTGTCCTGCTCACCGAGCTCGCCGAAACCATCTTCCTCGGCGTCAACGACGCGCGCGGCGCTGCCAATGTCCTCAATCGCGCGAAGGAGCTCGCCGAAGCCAACCCCACCAGCCTGATCCGAGTCGCCGAAGGGTTCTTGCGCATCGGCGACGTGCAGTCTGCGGTCAAAGTCTCCAGCGCTGCAGCGGCGCTGCTCGAGCGCGACGGCTCGGGAGAGCGAGCCGCCGAGCTGTACACACGGGTCGCTCGCTTCTGGCTCGAGCTCGGGGATGTGCCCAACGCCCGACTGGCCTGCAAAAGCGCCCTACGCGTCTCCCCGAACCACGCATCCGCGACGTTGACCTTGGCTCGCAGCTACCGCTCGAAAGAGGACGCCTCCAAAGGCGTCGAGATGCTCGAAACGCTGATTGAGTCCCTCGAGTTCGGCGCCCGCAACCGGGGTCCGTCCAACGGTCCGCAAGGAGACGCCCCCGCCGTCTCCATCCTCGCCGATTGTTTCGGCACCCTGGCCGAGCTTAACATCCTCCTCGGCGACGACGCCCAGACCCTCCTCGCCTATCGCCGAATGCTCTCCCTTTCGCCCAGCTCCGCCAAAGCCTTCGACTGGTTGGAGGACCACTTTCACAACGCCGGACGCTATGAGGAGCTGGTCGACATCCTGCAGCTGCGGGTCGAACACCTCGACGATCGCGACCTGATCCGAGACCACCTGTTGACGTTGTCGCGCATCTATGACGACCACCTCGATCTCCCGTCCGATGCCCTGAAGTTTCTAGAGAAGGCCGCTCAACTCGCGCCGCTCACCAAGCCCACCTTCAACCGCTACATCGAGCTCCTCGAGCGGACCCAGAGCTCGTTCGAGCTGCGCGAAGCGTTGGAGAAGCAGGTCGAGCTCATCGTCGAACCCATCGAGAGGGCGGCGCTTTTTGCCAGGCTCGGCCGGCTCAACCTCGATTCCCTCAAGGATGCAAATCAAGCCTGCGCCGTGCTGCGGCGTGCGGTCGCGCTGCAGCCTTCGGACCGCGGCCACCTCCTCGAGCTGCGCCGAGCGCTTTGGGCCGCTGGCCTCCACGACGACTTGCCCAACGTCCTGGAACGGATCGCCACTTTGACGGACGACTTGGCAGCCAAGAGGCCACTCCTCATCGAAGCCGGAGACGTCCTCTTCGAGCATCTCGAGCGACCGCATCGAGCCCTTCGCTTCTACCAGCGCGCGCTGGAGATCGCTGCGGACCCCGTCCTCGAGACGCGGGTCGCTCGGATTCAGGGAACCCCTCCAGCCCAGTTCGCCGAGGAGGGCCTCGAGGCCCCTCACAACGGGCCGCCGACCGACATCGGCGCCATTGTCGAAGACGCCCCCAAGCCTGCGCTGCGCGAGCGCCGGGACACGCTCGCTACCAACGAAGTGGAGTCCGGGACGCGAGCGAATTCCGACAGCTGGGAGGAGGCGAGCGCCGTTTCCAAAGCCAGCGAGAGCGCCGAGAGCTCCCTACCAGACCCCATCAGCGAGGAGATCGAGGTCACATTACTCAGCGCCCAGAGAGGCGGCGTCGGGTTGCGGCTGGTCTCCAGCGAGGTCGAGGGCTACGCCGACATCCCAGAGCTGCCGGCGGAGCAGAACAAGTGGGAGTACCGAAAGTTCTCCATGGCTCCCGAAACCAACCCGGAGCGCCCCTCCGTCATCGACCGTCCGGGGGGCGAGGAGCCCAAAGCGGAGAAGACCACGCTCGCCAGTGGCTCTATCGTTTCCGAGGTCCAGGAGAAGACCGCTCATCCAGCCGCAGCATCCAGCTCGAGCGCGCAACAAGAGGAGAAGACGGTTCTCGCGACCTGGCCGCGCGGCTCGCTGGGAGCAAAGCAAGACCAGCCAACGCTCGGTCTTGGCCCTCTGCCAACGAAAGCGGAACCGACCGTGATCGCGACGGGGCCCCTCCAGCTTCAGCACGGCTCGCCGGCAGCAGGGACGGCGCTGGCGCCTCGAGTCGCGGGCGAAACCCCTCAAGACCAGACGGCGCTGCCGAGCGGCCCCTACTCCACCATCGCGAGCGCAGGCATTCCAGCTTACTCGCTTCGACGGAGCGCCGCGCCGGAAAGCGAGCGAAATCCCATCGACCACGCCGATCCCGAGTTCACCCTGCCGTCTGCTCAGGAAGCCCCTGACTGGAGAGAGATGGCCAGACGCTGGACCGCCGCCTCGACCAAGATAGGCCCCTCCGTCGATCTCGGCCCATCGCACCCCCTCGAGCCTCCGAGCTTCGACGAGCGTGACCACGACGAGAATGAAGACAGCGACGAGCTTTATGAGCGACCGCTCTCCGACGACCACTCTCTAGACCCGCTGGTGAAGCGGGTCGAACAGGCCCGGCGCAGCGGCGACACCGCGGCGCTGGTCGACGCCCTCGAGGGGCTCGGCGACAAGCAGCTACGCACGGCCGAGAGGGCCCGCGTCTTCCAGGAGATCGGCTGCCTGGCGTACTTCGAGCTCGAGGACGTAGAGAAGGCCAAGACCTTCTTGGAGCGGGCCTGCGTCTACGATCCAGATGGAGTCGGTGTCGAGGACGAGACCCTGACGGCGCTCGAAGGGATTTACGAGGACCTAAAAGACTACGGCTCGTTGCTCAACGTCTACCAACGCAAGCTCGCCCGGTGCGAGGTGGTCGAGATGATGCGGGTCTATCGCCTGCTCATCGCCCAGCTCGCCCACGAGAAGCTCGGCGACCACCTCCTTGCCAGGCGGCAGCTCGAGATCGTCCTCGCCCGCGAGCCGCAACACGTCCCGGCGCTCAAGCTCATCGTCGACGTCGAACGTTCCCTCAACAACCCAACCCTCGCCGCGAACCACCTACAGCAACTCATCACCGTCGTCGGCGACGAGGACGAACAGACCCCATTTCGCCTCCTCCTCCCCGAGATCTTCCGAGAAGCAGGAGACACCGAGCTCGCCCGAAAGCATTACTGGCTGCTCATCGGGTCAGGGAAGGCCTCCGGCGCGGTGCTCGACCGCCTCAAGGGCCTCTGCCGCGAGAGCGACGACTGGACCGGGCTCATCGACTGCCTACTGTTCGAGCTCTCGACCCTGACAAAGGACCTCTTTCAGAGCCGAACCTTAGAGGGTTTGAGCGCCTTCTCCAGCAAACAAATCCCGCCTCACCTCACGGTCGTCGTCAGTCAACTGCTTAGGGAGATGGCCGACATTCTCTCGCTCAAGCTCGAGGCCCAAGAAGAGGCCTGGGAGCTCTATCGCAAGGTGCTCGACTTGCTCCCCGAGGATCCCTACGTCCTCGAACGCTTCATCGACCTCGCCAGGAGACTGCAGCATTGGAACGCGCTCTCCAACGCGCTCGTGCGACTGAGCAGTATTTTGCTCGATCCCCTGCTGCAATTCGAAGCGCTGTACGAGGCCGCCTTGGTGAATAAGGGTCTCATCGCGGATCCCTTGCGCGCCAAGAGCCTGCTCGAACGGGCCCTGGCGCCCTTTGGCAACCAAGACGCCCAAAGACCCAAAGGCTTCCAAGAGGCCCGCGAGCTCCTCGACGCCCTGAACGCCGCGGTGGTGGTGCGGTTCTCGTTTGGCAGCAGCACCGAACGCCACACGCCGCCTCGCTCCGCCCTCGTGAGCGCCGAAGAAATCCAGGACGCCGTCTTCGATCCGTTCTCGAAAACCGAGGTCAAAGCCCGCATCCAAGCCATCGAGAACGCTTTCGAGAAGAGCCAGAATCGGGAAGAGCGGGTCGCGCTACTGACCGAAAAAGGGGTCGTGCTCTCCCGTTACCCCGAGACCCAGCGAGACGCCATTATCTCGTTGCGGGCTGCGCTCGCCCTCGATCCAAACTATGTCCCCGCTCGTCTCTCTCTCATCGACGGTTTGCTTGCCAACGGCGAAGTGGAGCAGGCACTCAATCACCTCGTCGTGCTCTCCCAACGAGCCAAGCCAGACCATCTCGACGCGGCGAACGTCGCCGAGATGCGCAACATGGTCGACATCATCGTTGCCACCGGACAACCCAGCGTCATCAGCCGCGCCAACAATCTCATCAAACTTCTCCAAACCCTCTGACCGTGCCGTTCGACCCACACCCCGCTCGACAAGGCGTCCACCCGCAGGTCACTCTCGTTGGTCCAGCGAGACCCGTGACATCGCTGTGCCTCGCCTTGCTCTTGATACTGACGCCGCTGGCCTGCGATTCACCCGTCGCACCGTCGCTGGACAAAAAAGAGCCAGCCGTGACCGCCTCGCCACCCCCCCGCAGCGAGCCCCTCGGCGACGAAGCGACGAGCACTGCGTCTCGACCGCCACACGGCTCCAGCGCCGTCACGAAGACCGTCGCTCGCACCCTCAACTCCCTCCGAAACGGCGCCCGCACCGGCCTCCTCGTTCCCCATGACGGCTCTCGCCTCGATGGCCCCCCTGAACTCCAGTTCGCTGTGATCACCGACTTGCACGTGCGGCAGTCCAGTCAGCGCGGCGATCCGATCCCCAGGGGACTTTACCGGCTCGTGGACGCTTTGGTTCTTGCTCGTCCTGACTTCGTCGTCGTCACGGGGGACCTCACCAGCGGTGACCGTGACCTCCATTTCTCGCCTCGGACCATGGACCGTTGGTGGACCTCGGCCAGGACCGCACTGACTCCACTGCGGGAGGCCAATATTCCGGTGCTCATCATCCCCGGAAACCACGACGCCTATACCGAGGAACAGCAGCAGGCTTATCGGCGCGCTTGGGTAGACCTCCCGCTGTGGCTCGCTTCCTTGGAGATTCGTGAGGACCCCCTCGACGACCCGCCCTTCTACTACTCCGTCGACGTGGGAGACCTCACGCTGGTCTTGCTCAACGTCGTCAGCCGCTCGCTCGCCGAGGAGCAAACCTGGTGGCTCGACCACCTCGTGATGATGCAAGACGACGCTCCTTTCATCGCCTTCGGGCATTTGCCGCTGCGCAGTGTGGTCGGCGACGAGCTGACCAACAGTCATCTCGAAGGCAACCTCGGTCGGCGCCTGGTCAAAGGGAACGTGCTCGCTTACTTCTGCGGCCACGAGCACCTCCTCTGGGACGAGTGGATCGAGTTGGTCCGAGGCGGCCGCATCCGCCAGATCATCTCGGGCGTCGGAGGGGCCGGCTACCTGCGCTCCTACGGACCCTCCGCCCGCCGATACTGCCTCGCCGACCACTGTCGTCTGCCTGCCAGCTCTACGGTCGTCGAGGTGAATCCTGGCACCTCGCGGCTGACCCAAAACGTGACCTTCGTCTGGGCGGAGGTCCGCCACGGTGAGCTCACCGTTCGACCGCAATTCGTCGACGCCAGAGGGGCCCATCCCTACCCACAAGGGCAGGTCGAGGAACAATAGGCTGGAGGTGAACCGGGTCGGGGCCGGTGTTCGCCTTTGGGACACCCGCAGGTGACCCACGTCGCGACACTCCTTCCTCTTGCTCTGACGACATTCGGCAAGGTGGCCCCCCGAGCCAGTCTCCTCGACGAGCCGGCCCTCTGCGGAGCGGCACGCTTCTTGAGAACTGCTCAGGTACACACACGCCGAGATAGGTGCGACCCCGCCGTCGCAGTGCTGAAGGTTTGCCATGGCCCAGTCGTCACAGGTCAATGTGGGACTGTTTCTTCTTGCAGGAATTCTCGCTGCGCTCGCCCTGTCTCCTCGCGAGGCTCAGGCTGGCGACAAGGTGCTCTGGTACACCGGCAACGCCGGTATCGTGGGCGATGTTGCCGAGCTCGATCTCGAGCTCCGCGCCGCTGGTGCCTCCGACTTCGTGACCACCGACGTGTGGCCCAGCAACCTCATGGACTTCCGGGTGATCTTCGTCGCCATGCCACGCTCACCCTTCGCTGCGAATCAGACCGCCGCACTCCACAGCTTCTTGGAAGCCGGTGGCGTGGCTGTCTTGATGGGCGACTCGTCCTTGATCCTGCCCGAGCACGTCGACACCCTCAACGGCATCCTCGCCGGTCTGGGCTCTCAGAGCAGATTCCTGAGTGCCGGTGGTTTCGAGGATGGATGTGGCAAGGCCGCCCACATGGTGGACGAGCACCCCTTCGCAGCAGGCGTCGATCTGGTCGGCTACGCCTGGACCGGCTCCATCGCCCCGGGCCCTGACACCTTGACCTTGTTGGCGGGACAGCGAGCCCAACAGGTCTTCCTTGCGGCCGAAGAAAATCTGCTGCTCACCGCCGATGTCAACGTCTTCACGGGGCCCTGTGCCCCCTTGGCAGACAACCGGGTCCTGTATCGTAACCTCTTTGGGGCGTGGTGTGACGGGGACCATGATGGCCACTTGAACTCGCAGGCTGTCTGCAACGGCGACGACTGTGCCGACGCCGACGCCAGCATCTACGGCGGAGCTGTTGAGAGCTGTGACCTCATCGACTCTGATTGCGATGGGAGTCTCGTTGACGAGTTCGCCGATTCTGACGCCGATGGTCACCCTAACTGTGTCGAGGCCGACCTGGACAGCGATGGCGTCCTCAATGAACTGGATCCTGTCCTCGACAACCCGTTCATTTGCGGAGACAACGACGACGATGGCTGCGATGACTGCTCGATCGGTGTCGACGGCTTCGGTCCCGCTTCCGACGTGACCCCGGACAACGACGGCACCGACACCGACCACGACGGACTCTGCGACCTCGGAGACCAGGACGACGACAACGACTCCATCATCGATTCCCTCGACCCTGCTATCAACGACCCCAAACGTTGCGGGGACTCGGATAATGACCAGTGCGATGACTGCGCAATAGGCACCGACGGCTTTAGCCCTCTCTCCGACGTACACACCGAGGCCGATGGGTTGGACACGGACGCCGACGGTCGCTGTGATCTTGGGGACCTCGACAGAGACAATGATGGCGTCGCGAACGAAGCCGATGTTGCCCCTCTGAACCCCAGCCGATGCTCCGACGTCGAGGACGATGGCTGCGATGACTGTTCGGCTGGTCAGGGTTTCGCCCCCGCCAACGACGGCACCGACACCGACCACGACGGACTCTGTGACGCCGGCGACGCCGACGACGACAACGACGGCGTCGCCGACTCCAGCGACCCACTGACCAGCGATCCCAAGGTCTGCGGCGATGCCGACCACGACACCTGCG
>Ga0210044_10000866_pt1 | contig 46047 bp, 40 predicted proteins | sample CryGey13umfilter_2_FD_183959 | JGI IMG/M metagenome (GOLD analysis project Ga0210044, IMG submission 183959) | Groundwater microbial communities from aquifer in Utah, USA - Crystal Geyser 4/9/14 3 um filter (SPAdes) (version 2) | ecosystem: Environmental > Aquatic > Deep subsurface >... | reverse complement strand
TTAGTTATATAAAAATCTCGGAATTCGTTATTTGAGTAATATGTTTTTCTTACAAATTGTCGGGGTTAACCCCGCTATATAAAATGTTTTATAAAAACATTTTATATAGCGGCCTTCGGCAAAAAATTCATTTCCAATGAATTTTTTGGGATAAATTTATTAGTCATTGCTAGAAGTTAAAACGACGAAGCAATCTATTAATATATTAGTAACTCATCTTACGCAAAAAGTGAACAGTGAAAATATGTCATCTTTCAGCTTTGCGTAACATCAGTTAGTAATTCTAATTCCCTTGAAACAAACCAACAATATTTCCATCAGGGTCTTTAAATAAAGCATAATATCCAATTGCAGGGATAACGGTTTTTTCTCTAAAAACTTTTCCACCTTGTGTAGCCGCTTTCTCTAAAATATTATCAATGCTGTCAGTTCTTATGTGAAAAGTAGTAGAATCTCCTGATTTAATTGATTCGACTTTTCTCAACCCAATTGTTAGTTGATTATGTGTGTTGTATAAAAGATATCCTCTTCCAAATGGTTTAAATTTCCAATCAAATACTTTTTCATAAAAATCAGTTGTAGTATTTAAATTAGTTGATGGAATTTCTATATGAGCTATTAAATTTACCGGCATATTATCCCCATAATATTATTTAAATTATTGAGTAAAACATAAGCAAAATCACTTAATTATCTAAATAAAGCATATAAAAAAATAATAAATTTTCATTTTAATTCCGACGAACCCTGAGCTTGTCGAAGGGTGTCGGGCTCGAAATAACAATCACAATATATTTTCATTTTTAAAAGTATTTAAATATTTATTGAATCTTTGAAAAAATTATTGTTGCATTTAGCAATAAAGATAAATAATTTGAAGATGGAGGGAGTTTTAAATATTATATTTTAAACAAACTCAAAGGAGTCATTATGAGCAAAAAATTTTGGATCAGTTTTGTTGCAACCTATGTTGTGTACGAAATTCTGGAATTTCTGATTCACGGTGTTTTACTTAAATCCACATATATGACAGAAGAAGTCATGAAAATAATGAGGTCAGAAGCTGATATGAAAATGTGGATAATTTATGTTGCCGGATTATTCTTTGTATTTTTCTTTTGCTTAATATTTGCAAAAGGAATGGAAGGCAAAGGATTGATGGAAGGAGTTCGCTTCGGTTTTTATGTCGGCATGATGGTAAGTGTTCCAATGGCTTATGTCACATACGCTACACAACCCATACCTTACACCATGGCACTGCAATGGTTCATTTACGGATTAATAGTATGTGTTGTAATTGGTGCTGTTATGGCTCAATTATATCAAACCAAAGCTGTCAGTTCAGACTCTTAATCTCCATTAGTTTTAAATTATAAAAAGGGCATTTCATTTTTATTTGCCCTTTTTTTATAAAAAATTATTTACTTTAAATTATCTGCTTGTACCAAGAATAGTTCTTTCAGCTAATCCGTTAGGTCCGTTAACTTTAATAGTTAGGCTAACACCCATAAGCTCATCAGATGCAGGGAATACATCAAATAATGAAAAGTTAAATTGAGTCCAAGCAGGGCTTTGAGTATCAGGCAGTTCGATATCAACTTGACCTTGTAATGAAATATTGTCAACCGTTACCGCATCTACTGTAACTACAATTGTAGTACCTTTGGCTAATGGATTTCCGTTCTCGTCAGTTACTGTAATTGTAAAAGCTTGTGAACCGCCATTTGGAATTGCAAAAGTAGTTGGTGTAATAGAAACACTAGGTATTCCAGAAAATAATATTAAAGCACTCCTGGTTATTGTTATATGATTTTCATCAACAGTTGACGCTGTAACCGTAGCAAAGCCTGGACCTAAAGTAGGATCTACAGGTTTGGGATTACCGGAGAATAATGTTGCTGAACCGCCTCCCTGGATATTTGTAGAAATTGATCCCTCAATAATACCACCAGTTGTTTCAAAATGAACTGCTGTTCCAGGATTTACAGGATTAGAATATTTGTCACCAACACTTACAGCAACTGCCATACTGCTGAATTGGTCTAAAGCAGGGAAATTAACAAGGGAGGGAATGATAGAAAAATGTGCTAAATCTGGTAAACCTCCGTGTATAGCAACACTAACAGGGTCAGAAAAAATAGTTACAGATGGCAAATCAATCTGTGCTCTTATTTGAACCACCCCTGCTTTTGTACCGCTGGTAATGTTTACAGTTGCTTGTCCCAAATTATTTGTATTAACTGAAGATGGACTTATTATTTCACCTCCACCTGGTGCAGCAACAATATTAAATTTTACTTGAACTGAATGAGCAATATCAATAGGAGTATTTGATGAATCTCTAATTTCAAATATTAAACTTGCTGTTTCTATAGAACCACTGGCTTTTACACCAATAGAAGTTGAAGATTGAGAAGCTAGGAAAATGCTAACAGGATCTCCTGATGGAGGAGTACCTGAAGTAATGGGTTTTAATTTTATCAAATCTAAATTAAGAGCAGTTGAAGGAATAACCACAGCAACTGATGTGTCAGTAGTAAAACCGGATTTTGAAGTAAAAATTGAAATATTAACATTTACTAATGTTTCTATTTCAGTAATAAATTTTCCTTGTGTGTCTGTCTTTAAGTTAATATTTATTGATGGTCCGGTAATAAGTACATTTACACTGTCTATAGGTACGCCTGTTAAATTATTAATCACTTGTCCACTTACTGCAGATTTTTGAAGGACTGGATTTGTTCCTCCTCCTCCACCTGTTGTAGTAACTGTTGATTCCGGCGTACAACTAAAGATTACAAATGGAATAAAAAATATTAATAATTTCAAAAAAAAAGTTTTTACAGAAAAGTTAGTAGGCATTATTAAACTCGTTAAATAAATTACAAGTTGATATAGAGTAAATTAGTTTACCTTATAAATAATGTCAAGAACATAATTTAAAAGTAGTAACAATAAATAAATTTAAATTCCTTTATTATGTCCTCTAATCATTTGCCAAAAAGTTAAAAGTAAAATTTGAATATCAAGTCCAAGAGACCAATTCTCTATATACCAAAGATCATATTCAATTCTTTTTTTAATTTTTATTCTGTTTTCTTCGTAATCTTCAACATCACCTCTGTAACCATGAACTTGTGCCCAACCTGTTATCCCAGGTTTAACCCAACCGCGTAAATTAATATCATCTATAAATAACTTATATAATTCATTATATGCCCTAGGATGAGGTCTTGGACCAACAATAGACATATCTCCTTTGAATACATTTAATAATTGAGGTAATTCATCAATATTAGTTTTTCTTAAAAATTTTCCAAGTTTTGTTATTCTTGGGTCATCTTTTACAGTTGGAATGAACTGTTCACTTAAATTATTTTTTATATGCATTGTTCTAAACTTGAAACATTTAAATGAATTATCAGCACTACTTACTCTGTCCTGAATAAAAAATAATGGTCCTCTGGAAAAAAATAAATTTAAAATGAATAAAACCGGTGAAAGCCATGGAAAAATAAGAAGGATAAGTATTCCGGAAATAAGCAGGTCAATACTCCTTTTAATTATTCTCCATTGTACTTCTGATAACGGTTCGTTTCTGACTGTTATAATAGGGAAGTCAGCAATCATATTTATCTGATATTTGTTAGAGACAAATTTAAAAAAGTCAGGTATTATATGAACACGCAGAGCATATTTATTGCAAATCTTAATAATGTTTTCAGTTTCTGTCGATGAATCCAATGATAGTGCAATAATTACAACATCAATCGAATTATTTTTAATTACTTCCTCTATTCCGTCAATTTTACATAATACATCTTTTTCATTGGAATGATTATCCGCAAAGCCAATAAAGTTAAAGCCAAGGTCCTTCCTGTCAGTAATAAAATCTAAAAAATTTTTTCCAATTTCACCAGCGCCAGCAATTATTACATTTTTAAGATTTTCTTTTTTAGTCTTATATTTTAGTGTAATTTTTTTTAATAACTGAATACGAACAGACACAGATAACAAAAGTAGAAATGCATAAATGATTATAAAATTTCTTGTAAATAAATCTTCTTTAACTATAAAAATGAAAAAAACAGAGATAATTAATTGTGCAGCTATATTTTTTATTATACTTATTAGTTGAAACGAGTAAGAGCGAATATAGAAATCTTGATAAAAGGAAGAGACATTTGAGATGAAATACCAACCAAAATTTAACACAGCCAATAAAATAAACATGTAGCTTCTATTAAAAAGTATTTTAAGGTTTTGTGATAAAGATGAAGCTAATAGAAAACAAAAATTAAGAAGTAGTAGGTCTAAAAATAAATTTAAGTAATATTTTGATTTTTTATTTGTAAGCATATTTAAGAAGATTTATTAAAAAACTCTTCGCATTTAACAGTGACAAATTCATTTAATTTTTCTTCAAATATTTTTCTATCAAATTGTTTTGCAAATTTAGCAAGATCAAGTGAATCAAAAGTGTTTTCTTTTTGTTCAAAATCATTTACTGCTTGAATTATTGAATCAATAGATTGTTCATTAAATAAAATTCCAGTTTCGTTATTTTTAACAGTTTCTTTTGCTCCACCGTTATTGTATGCAATAACCGGCGTGCCGGAGGAAAATGCTTCTACAACTATTATCCCAAAATCTTCTTCTGCAGCAAACACAAAAGCTTTTGCGTTTTGCATAAATTTAGCAAGATTATCAGTTTCTTGATAACCTACAAATTCAATATTGCTACCGGAAAAAGATTTAATTTTCTTTTCCTCAGGTCCATCACCTAAAATTATCAATTTCTTTTCCGGCATTTGAGTAAAAGCCTTTGCAATCAAATCAATTCTTTTATAAGGTACCAAACGGGACGCAGCCAAATAATAATTATCTTTATTTACTTCACATTTAAATTTATTAGTATCAACAGGTGGATAAATAACTTCGGCATCTCGTCTGTAAATCTTTTTAATTCTATTTTTAATATAATTTGAATTGGCAATAAAATAATCAACTCTATTAGTGTTGGAAACATCCCAGATTCTAATATAATGAAGTATAATTTTTGCAAACATGCCAAACAATCCTTTGTCTAATTTATGTTCTTTTAAATATTGGTGTGTTAAATCCCAAGCATAACGAATTGGTGTGTGGCAATAACAAATATGCAGTTGATTCGAATTTGTTAAAACTCCCTTAGCAACAGCGTGCGAACTAGATAAAATTAAATCATATTTGCTTAGATCAAATTGTTCTATGGCATAAGGGAATAATGGTAAATATTTTCTGTGATTCTTTTTTACTCCCCAAAAATTATTTAAAAATGAAGTAAATATTTCAGAATTCTTTCCTACAATATCTTGCTCTTCTTTTGTTAAAAGATTAAATAGAACATGAATGGGTACATCCGGGAAAATATTCGTGAAAGATTCTACAACTCTTTCAGATCCACCATATCCGGCAAACCAGTCGTGTACTATACATTTGTTTAAATTATTCATTAGTTAAAATTTTATTATATAGTTCAAATGTTTCAATTGCCATTCTTTGTGCAGAATAATTTTTTTCTGCCATTTCTCTTGAAGCTTTAGAAAATTTATTCCAAAGGTTTATGTCCTTGGCAATTTTCAAAATATACTCTGCAGCTTCTTTTGGATTATTAATATCGTATAAAAATCCATTAACATTATTTATTACAACATCTTTATTCCCAGTTACATTAGTTGCAATAATAGGTAAACCAACCGCCATTGCTTCAATCACACTAAGAGGCATTCCCTCCCATTTTGAAGTTGAAATATAACAAAATGAATTTATTAAAATATCAGAAATATCTAAGTGTGCGCCCAGTAATTTTATTTTACCAGTTAGTCCATTTAATAATAATTCTTTTTCAAAATTATCTTTGAGTTCACCATCACCTAATATATTTATCGAATAATTAAAGTCTGAGTCAAGGACATTCAGTTCGTTACAAATGGGTATTAACAAGTTTGAATTTTTTGCAAAATCGAATCTAGAAATAGTTAAAATATCAATAACATTATTGGCCGGATTAAAATTAACAAGTTTATTCTTTTCTAACTCAACACCATTTTCAATGGTAATTATTTTATTCTTATTTGATATCTTTAATTTTAATACTCTCTCTCTTTCACTGTTGGAGACAGAGATTAATCTTTTAGTAAAGACTGATAATATTTTTTCAACAGATAAATATAAAAATTTAATGATGGAATTATATTCATCTATATGAATACCATGAAAAGTATGTACAGAAATTGTTCCTGTAAATAATGAGAGCAATCTGGAATAAATACCTGCACCCTTGCCGTGGGAATGAATAATGTGGATTTTATTTTTTTTAATAAACTTTATTAGAGAAAATAATGTAGAGGAAGTAAACTTTCTGTGTGGAATCTCAATAATATTATCAGAACCTATAAGCTCTGAATATAAATCAAAATATGGATAATCTTTTGGACAGGTAATTGAGAAATCTATTTTATTTTTTAATTGTTTTACTAAACTGTAAATATGTTTGGGTCCGCCTCCAAAGTCAGCCCTTGAGGTAATTATTAGGATTTTTATTTTTTTATAATCAATCAATTTAAATTAATCAAATATTGATAATAATTTTACTAAAAGAAGATTACTAATATGAATGGTGTTTCTAATAAATAGAAAGAAAAATCCTTTATTTCGCCTGAATTTATATTCTGGAATATTCCACCCTCTTTTTTCTGCCAAATATTTTACTCTGTATTGTTTCGTTTCCCAATCGGATGAGAATTGTTTATTGTGAACTCGATAATATGTTTGTACTCTGGGAATAAAACCAATTTCTCCTATTTCACATAACCTTATCCATAGATCAAAATCTTCCACTTGTAATTTTGGATCTTCATCAAATCCACCTACTTTTAATAAAAATTCTTTTTTAATTAAAACAGATGAACATGTAATAGAATTTCCATTTTTAATCAAATCATTTTTTGTTATTGAAGCTTTATGAAGTAAAGGCAGAATTTCAAAACTTGAAGAGAATAAATTTACATTATCAAAAGTTACACTCATAGAATAAACTAAAATATGTCCTGGATGTTTTTCAAGAAAATAAACTTGTTTTTCAAGTTTGTTTTTTTTCCAAACATCATCTGAATCCAAAAAAGCTATATATTTTCCAAGAGCTTTTTTAACTCCAAAATTTCTTGGAACAGATGGTTTACCAGAATGAGGAATTTGATAAAGTTTTATTCTTTCATCTTTATCCTTGAATTTTTTTATTATTACATTTGTATTATCTGATGATTTATCATCTACGACAATTATTTCCAAATTATCTAATGTTTGTGCTAAGACAGAATTTATTGTCTCTTCAATAAATTTTTCAGAATTAAAGGTGGGAATAACAACGGAAACAATTGGTTTATGAGTTTCCATCATTTAGATATTTCCAATTACTTTATTAACTAAAAGTTTCAAATAATTTTGTGCCGAATGATCTTTTAAACTTCTTTGATATCCGTTTTCGGCAATTAGTTCTCTTTCCTGATCATTTTTCAGATAATAGTTTATCCTTTCTATTAGATTGTCAATCGATGAATAAACTGCTATTTCTTTTTCAATTTCAAAAGCAATTTCTAAACCAGGAATATTAAAACTTAATTGAAAACCACCGCAACCATTAATCTCATAATGTCTGCCTTTAACTTGTTCAACTGTTTTTCTTAAAAGAAGTAAATCTCTAACTGTTTTAAATGAACGCAGAGACCAAATCAAAAAAGGCAAATAATAACTTTGAGCATTGGACAAATTTAAATTTATTTTTGATTGGTTAATAACATTTACCATTTCTCCTTCTGTGAGCCAGCTTTTGTTATTGTTCCAGCCTCTTCCAAAAACTTTTACATCAATTTCATTTGAATTTAATTTTTTTATTGTCCAATCTCTTAGCGGACTATATCCACCAATAAATGAAATGTCATATATTTTTTTTGTATCAATTTTTTTGTATATGTTTTTATTAAAACCAAAAGGGGTGAAAAATACATTTTTATAACCATTTGATAAATATTTTTGATACATTGTATGATCAGGGGTAGAGAAAAAAGTAAAATATTGCTTCCAATAATTTACAAATTTTGTTCTCCATGGGTCATCAAAAAAACAGACAACGGTTTTTGTAATTTCTTTTAATGAATTGATAATCTCAGGATTAAATTCATCAGTAAATAATGCAAATAAAGCAATGTCAGGTTTTTGTTCTGTAATAGTTTGTTTTAAGGATAGATTCATTTCAGTTTTACCCTTTTCTTTGTAATGGGTAAAAAAGTCAAACAAGTAAACACTATCTTTTCCAAAAACATCACACAACGGTAAATATAAATTATTATACTCGTAAGAAAATCCTCTTTTGGATTCTCCGTAATCATATTTCATTATGCTTAAAAAAATCTTTGGCAAACTATATCTCTTTATTTAATGTTTTTATAAAAAACGGATTCAATTTTTCTGTTTATTAAGCTAATGTGTATTACATATAAAAATCCAATTAGTATAATAGTATAAGCAACTCCGTTTAATCCAAAAGTTTTTATAAAAAATAAATTAAACAGAACAGCTAAAACGCCAATCAGTATTTTTGGGAGGAGATATTTTTTAGGTTTGTCCAAGGCAAGCCCTAAAATTGTTTGGGTTTGCCCCAAGTAAAATAAACCCGTACCAAATGTTAACAGAGGTAAAAGATACCAATAACCAGAATATTCTTTTGAGCTTATTATTGTTATTAATTGTTTTGCAAAAAAATAAGTAATTACGGTTGAAAAAATAGTTAACACAAACACTGATACCATAATAATGTTTATGTACAAGTAACCTTTATTTATATCTTCTAAATTTTTTAGATCAGAATAATTTTTGAATATTATTGGTTGTGCAAATTCATTTATTACATTTGTTGGAATAACTACCAAGGCATTTACAATCGCCATCATTATAGCGTATACTCCAACTACTTTTACAGAAAGGAAACCATTTATTATCCATTTTTCTCCATTAAGTTGAAGCCAGCCGGCTACTGCCCAGATTAAAAAAGGTGTTGCGTAAAGCAATATTCTTTTCCTCATTTTTTTTTGTTGAATGCTGACCTCTGTTTTTGAAATGATTTCAGGTTTTTTAACATATTTATTAAACACTATAATTTTTATTAAGATCATAACAATTGTTGAGAGACTTATAAATATTATAACATTGTAAAGAGTTAAAGCATTACTAAAGAGTAAAACAAAAAAACAAATTATTATCAATCCTTTCTCGCTAGAAAGTAATATAGTATTAGTTTTTCTGTGTCTTAAAATGTTAAACCAAGAATTGAATAATTCACTCACTTTTGTAGAAACTATCATCACTCCTGCAATTAAAAAAAAGAACAAAGAATAATTGTTGATAAAATTATTTGCTACAAGAGATGTGATGAAAATTATCAATGATAAAATAGAGGCAGACAAACTTAAAAATTTATAAAAAAGATTAACATAAATGCCATCTTTTACTTCTTTTTGATAGTCATAATAAAATCTAATAAATCCCTGTTGAAATGCACCAAAAAGCAACCCAAGAAATGCAGAAATTGTTATTATTAGTGCGTAAACTCCATAATCATTCGGACCCATTTGAGAAATAATTTTAATTATTATTAAGCTGAGTATTACATTTAATCCTTGGCCTAAGCCCACCCAGACAATTTCTTCGAAAGAGTTAGAATTTGTTGAATTTTTAATAATGGAATAAAATTCAGATATTTTTTTCATTAGGGTTTAATAATAATATATCTTTTTACAAATAAATATATGATTCCCAGAAACATTTTCTTTAATTTTGGTATTAAAAGAATGTCATTTAAAAAGACATCTTTTAAATAATTTTATAACCAATATAGAAAAAATAGTTTTGTTTTTATAAAAATAATAGCATATCAGATATAAATGAATTCTAAAATCCAAATTTCAGCTATAATTATAGCTAAAGATGAAGAGCTAAATATTAGTAGATGTTTAAACAACCTGAAAGATTGCATAGATGATATTGTCGTTTTGGTTGATGATCAAACCACGGACAAAACGGTTGAAATATTAAGAACCTTTCCCTTGGTTAGATTTAGTGTTATTAACTGGAAAGGGTATGCAAAAACAAAACAATATGCTGTAACTTTAACTAAAAACGACTGGATATTTTGGATTGATGCAGATGAAGCTTTAACCGAGAAGCTAAAAAATGAAATAAATGAATTCAAAGTATCTGAACCTAAATACTCAGCATATTCTGTTCCACGAAAAGCTTATTTCTTAGGAAAATGGATAAAGCATTGTGGATGGTATCCTGGTAGAGTCGTAAGATTATTCAACAAAAAGAAAGCACAATTTATTGATCTGAAAGTTCACGAACACTTAATCGTTGACGGAAATATTGGAGAATTAATATCAGACTTAGATCATTTTACAGACCCTGATATTAAACATTATTTCAAAAAATTTAATGAATATACTTCATTGGCAGCAGAAGATTTATTAAACTGTGGAAGAAAATTCAAAATAATTGATATACTTTTTAGACCACTATTTATTTTTATGAAAATGTATTTTGTTAAACTTGGATTTTTAGATGGAATACAAGGTTTTATATTATCAATATTTTCTTCAGTATATGTTTTTACAAAATATTGTAAATTATGGGAGTTGAAAAAGGGAAAGGTAAAAAATGGAAACTGACAAAACTCAATTACTTTTTATGCAGTTGGTTTTACAAAACCAACAAATTGCTATGATGGCAATGGGGAAATTAGAAAACCCTGTAACAAAACGAATTGATAGAAATATAGACTATGCAAAAGTTTCAATTGATACATTGGATATGCTTCAAGTTAAAACAAAAGGTAATTTAAGTGAATATGAAGAAAAATATTTAACAGAGGTACTTAAAGAATTAAAATTAACATATGTTGAAGAGTTAAGTAAAGACAAAAAAACACCAACAAATAGTGAAAATAAAAAAGAAGATGACAAAAAAAGTAAAAAATAAAAAAACTATTAAAATTGGTATCACTGTTAATACTACCAAAGAACCAGGAATTGAAATTGTTTCATTACTTATTGAAAAGTTAAAAAGCAAAAGCTTTGATTATTATATAACGGAAAAAGTAAAAGATGTAAAGAATAAATTAAGAGAAAAAATCAGTGATAATAGATTTTTAGAGATTGATAATCTGTGTAAAAAAAGTGATTTAATAATTTCTATAGGTGGTGATGGAACAATGCTTGCTACAGGTTATCATGCTCTAAAATATGATAAGCCTGTATTCGGTATAAATATTGGTAAATTGGGATTTTTAGTAGAAGCGGAAATGGGGCAGCTTGATCATCTTGTTGAAGAAATTACAAACGGAAGATATACTATAGATGAAAGAATGATAATTACTGCCGAATGTCTAGGGCATAATGTTGAAACAATGTATGCAATAAATGATATTGTTATTGATAAAGGTTCCTGGCCCAAATTGATTGAGCTTACAATAAAAGTAGATGATGACTATGTTACTACTTTTGGTGCTGACGGAATTATTGTTGCAACTCCAACTGGTTCTACAGGATACTCTATTTCAACAGGAGGACCTGTGGTTAATCCAAAGGCGGATGTAATTACTTTATCTCCCATTTCACCACATAGTTTAAATATTAGACCTTTAGTTCTATCAAGCAATCAAGTAATTACAATTACAGCTAATTCTCCTTTTAAAGATGTGCATGTAAATTGTGACGGTCAAAGAGTTTTTGCCTTTCCTCCTCCTATAACAGTTAAAATTAAGAAGAGTAAAAAACCCTTTAAATTAGTCCACACATCACTTAATAATTATTTTGAAACATTAAGGAACAAACTAATGTGGGGAATAGATTTAAGAAATAAAAATGGAAATAATGGTGAGTAATATGAAATCAGAATTTGTGGTAATATTTATTGTCTTATTTTCAGTAATAACATTTTCACAAAATAAAAAAATCAAAGATCCCAAAACAAAAGCGCCAATGCTAATAGGTGAAATCGACAGAACAGCATTTCAAGATTCTGTTTTTTCTTGGTGGTTCAATTCAGAATATAATATGTACGAAGTAGATACAAGCTCTGTTCAAGTTGAAAAAGATAAAATCAATAATTATGATCTTACTTTAGTGATGGGAACTTGGTGCAGTGACACCAGAAGGGAAGTACCCCGTCTTTTTAAAATTCTTGATTACTTAAACTACCCTATTGATAAATTGAAAATCTATGCTGTTGATAGAAGTAAAAAGGGGTTAAGTGGTGAAATTGATTCGTTGAAAATTCAAAGAGTTCCAACTATTATTTTTAATAAAAACAATAAAGAAACAGGTCGCATAATAGAAGGACCAACAGAAACAATTGAAAAAGATATTGTAAAAATAATTACAAAGAAGTAAAAATTATTTTTCTACTTCTTGTAAAATATCCATTAATGTATCTTTTGTTTCATCTACTTCTACTAAGTCTCCTTTAATTCTTTTCTTAATTTTTATCCTACTCTTATCCTGTTTCTTTGGATTATTTTTATCAGGATAATTTTTATAAACATAAATCTCATTTTTATAATTGCGTAAAATTATTTTATCTTTATCGTGGTGCAAAGTATAATTAGGTATTATCGGTATTTTACCTCCACCGCCAGGTGCATCAATTACAAAATGAGGAACACCTAAACCACTGGTATGTCCTCTTAAATGTTCGTAAATCTCTAGACCTGTTTCAATTGATGTTCTAAAATGGTTTGCACCTTTAGTTTCATCAGCCATATACATGTAATAAGGTCTAACTCTAATTTTTAATAATTTTTGCATTAGCTCTTTCACAACTTCAGGATTATCGTTAACACCTTTCATTATTACCATTTGATTACCTACTGGACAACCAGCATCAGCAAGTTTTTTACAAGCTTCAGTACTTTCAGGTGTAACTTCCCAAGGATGATTAAAATGTGTGTTAACATATATAGGATGATATTTTTTGATCATGTTACAAAGATTATCAGTTATTCTTTGTGGGAGAACGCAAGGAATTTTAGATCCGAGTCTAATTATTTCGATATGAGGAATATTTCTTAATCTACTTAGAATTTTTTCGAGCATGTTATCAGTTAACATAAACGGATCTCCGCCTGACAAAATAACATCTCTTATTTCTTTATGATCTTCTAAATAATTAAAAGCACTTTCCAAATTTTTCATGGAAATTTTTTCATAGTCACCAACTTTTCTTTTTCTAGTGCAGAATCTGCAATACATACCGCATTGACTGGTAACCAGAAATAATGCTCTGTCAGGATAACGATGTGTTATGTTGGGTACCGGACTCATAGAATCTTCCATCAATGGATCTTCTTCAGCGTCCACATCTTCAAGTTCTTTTTTATCAGGTACGCATTGTAACCAGATTGGGTCACCTGGGTATCGGATAAGGCTAGCATAGTATGGGTTTATTCTAGCTTGAAAGAATTCATCTAAATTGGCAGCAACATCTCTGTCAATACCAAATTTATCAACAAGCTCATCGACAGTATGAATACTGTCTCTAATCATTTGTTGCCAAAGTTCCATAATTAATCCTTGATTGTTTTTAAAATCTCTTTCCGTAAATAATTAAGCTATCATTTAGCTTATAAAAATCATCTATTTGAGAAACAACTTTATAATTATTATTTATATAAAAATTTCTAGTATTTGTATAATCATCTTTAGAGGATGTTTCTATCAAAAGCCATCTCCCATTATTTTGTGTAACAAATTCTTCTGCGTGTGCCATTAATTTTTTACCTATACCTTTACCTTGTTCATTATTATCAACAACTATCCAGTACAAATCATAAACAGCATCTGTTAAAGGTCTTATTCCAATACAATGATATCCTAAAATTTTTTCGTTTTCTGTAAAAACAAAAATATTATAATCCTTTTGTTCTTTGAAGTTAAGAGTTACATTTATTAATTCCATTGCTACATTAACTTCATCACTTGTAAATGAAGAAATATTATTTAACATTTCTTCTAATGCAATTTTATCAGACTGCTTTATTCTGCGTATCATTCAAAGATCTGCTGAGAGCAAATTCTGATAATTTTTTAAGTAATTGATCATGTGATAGACCAAATTTTTTTGCTGCTTTGTAAAATCCTGAATCTACTGATATATCAGGATTTGGATTAATTTCAATCACATATGGTTTATTATTTTTGCCAAGTCTTATATCAACCCTAGCATAATCTCTGCATTTTAATGCTTTAAAAGATTTAGTGGCAATATCTTCAACCAAGTTTTTTAATTTGTTGTTTATTTTAGCAGGGCAAACAGAGAGTGTGTTATTATAATAATCACTATTGGTAATCCACTTACTTTCATAAGTAACTATTTTCGGTAATCCTTTCGGTAATCCTTTAAATGATATTTCAGAAATTGGAAAAATTGAATTACCTAATATTGCTACATTCAATTCTTTACCATCAATATATTCTTCAATAATAATTTCAGTTTTGTAAGTGTTTAGCAAAAAGTCAACTTGCTTTAATAAGCTCTTAAAATTATAAACAACAGAATTTTCTGAAATTCCAATACTGGCATCTTCTTTTAATAGTTTTATTATTACAGGGAAGTTTAAGGTAAAATCATTTTTGTTTAGTTCATCAATTTTTGAAAGTGTAATTGAAGAAGGAGTATCAATATTAAAAGCTTTTAAAATATTTTTAGTAATAGATTTATTTAAACAGTTTCCTAATGTTTGTGGACGGTTACCGGTATATTGGTATCCTAATAATTCATAAACACCGGCAATACAAAATTCATAACTAGAAATGCCTTCAACGGATTCAACAAAATTAAATATTACATCCGGGTTAAATTTTACAATATTCTTTATGGCAGATTCTATATTATTATCAATTGCCAATACTTCAACACAATAATAATGTTTTCTTAAAGAAGTGCAGATGTTTTCAATTTCATTTGAAAATCCATTTTCTGATAAATCGTGTTTACCATTTGTGAAGGATCCGGGTTTACCGGTATATATAGAGTAAATACTAACTGGTGCATTGTAGGCAACTAGTATTTTTTTGTTTTGTTTCAAGCTAATCCGTGCCTTTTTGCAGATAAATAGAGTACTTCATTTATCATTTCGTTATAAGTTAGCCCTGAAGCAAAAGCTGCTTTGGGGAAACTAGAATTTTCTCTTGGGTCAGGTAGTATCCCCGGCAAAGGATTTATTTCTATCACATTGGGAATACCATCTGTATCTAATCTTAAATCAATTCTTCCCCAATCTTTACAATTTAAAACCTTAAAGGTTTGTAAAGCTGTTCTATTAATAATTTGTTCTAATGATTTTGAAATTTTAGCCGGGCAAGTGAAAGCTTGCATAGGATTATCTATAGTATCAATAATCCATTTTGCTTCATAAGAATAAATATGTGCTAGGTCATCCGGAAAATCACCGTAACTTAATTCAATTATTGGCAGCACTTTTACATCATCACCATTACCCATTAATGCAACAGTAAATTCTCTTCCGGGTAAAAATTCTTCTATTAACGCAGTTTGGTTATAATTTTCTGTTATGCGTCGTACCTCATTTATTAATTCTTCTTTATTGGAAACGAAAGAAGAAGAATAAATTCCTTTGCTCGAACCTTCGCAAACAGGTTTAACAATTAATGGAAAATTCATTTCACCAATATCTAATGATTTATAATTGTCTGAGGTAGTAAATTTTGAATTTGGAATTTTATGATATGATAAAACTTCTTTTGTTCTTGCTTTATCCAAACAAGTTGTAAGTGTTAATGGATCAGACCCTGTGTAAGGAATATTTAACAAATCTAAGATTGCAGGTATCTGTGCCTCTCTGCTTCCTCCATTAATTCCTTCAGTAACATTAAAAACTATGTTAGGTCTATTTTCTTTTAATTTTATATATACCTCTTCATTACCTTCAATCATGATTACATCATTATATAATTCTAATGCTTCCTTTAAAGCATCAATAGTTTCTACTGAATCCCATTCAGCATATTTATCAACAGAGGGTTTTGTTTGAACTGAAGATGGCGATGAGTCGACAAGAATTTCTTGAGATGGTAGTTGCTCAATAGGTTTTACATTAAAAGTTAGTCCGACTTTTAACCTATTTTTAAATTTATAAGATAAAATAAAAATCCTTTAAATTTTTTTTTAATAAATATAATTAATAATATTATTAAGTCAATAAAAAAATAAAAAATATTTTTTTGGTGCAAAAAATATTTTCAGGCAATTTTTGAATAGTTAAAATGAGAAGAGTAGTGGTTTACAAGATTTTCCTTGAGGAGTTTGTTGTTTTCATTTTGCAAATTAATATCTTCCTGAATTAATTTAAAAGCTACACCCTTAGCATGCTCAATGATATCAGTATCTTTAACGATGTCAATAAAATTTAATTCAGGCATACCACTTTGTTTGATTCCAAAAATATCTCCGGGTCCTCTAAGCTTAAGATCTATCTCAGCAAGTTTAAAGCCATCTGAATGCTTTACAATTGAATTTAGCCTTATGGAAGATTTATAAATAATTTTTTGGGCTGAGGACAAATATTCTATTTTCATGTCATCTTTCAAATTATACTTCATGTTTTTTTCATCAGTTACCAAAATACAATAAGCTTGTTCATCACTTCTTCCAACTCTTCCTCTTAGTTGATGAAGTTGTGAAATACCAAATCTTTGTGCTTCATTAATTAAAATTATATTTGCATTTGGAATGTCTATCCCTACTTCAATAACAGTTGTTGAAATTAAAACATCAAATTTATGTTTTTTAAATTGCTGCATAATATTTTCTTTTTCTTGCCAACTCATTCTTCCATGAAGCAATCCAACTTTTATTTTCTTAAAGTATGTATTTGTAAGAGACTTGTAAAAAGCTTCAGCTGATTTTAACTCTAACTTTTCAGAATCTTCAACTAAAGGATAGACAATAAATGATTGTATACCATTGAAAGCTTTTTCAATAATGTATTTATATATATCAGGTAATTTAGTTGTACTTCTTAAAACAGTTTTTATTTTTTTTCTTCCTTTTGGTAATTGTTTTATTAAAGAAATATCAAGATCAGCATAAACAGTCATTGATAAAGTTCTTGGAATTGGAGTAGCACTCATTACAATTACATCAGGCATTGTACCTTTTTTCATAAGAGCTGCTCTTTGTTCTACTCCAAATCTATGCTGTTCATCAACAACCAATAATCCAAGTTTGCTAAATGATACTTTTTCTTCTAATAAAGCGTGTGTACCAATAATAATTTTTGATTTACCTGTTTTAATTTCATTTAAAACAATTTCTCTTTCTCTTTTAGTTTGTCCGCCTAATAATAAAGTTGTATTAATATGAATATTTTTGTTTTTACTTGAGAAATCATTCAATAATCTACTAATATTTATAAAATGTTGATCTGCAAGTATTTCGGTTGGTGCCATCATTACAGACTGAAATCCATTGTCTGCAGCAATTATCATTGCAATTAGAGCAACAATTGTTTTTCCACTTCCTACATCCCCCTGTATCAATCTATTCATAGGTTGATCTTGTTTCATATCAATAAAAATATCTTTTAAAGTCTTTTGCTGATCATCAGTTAGTTTAAATGGAAGAAAACTTATAATATCTTTTACTAAGGTTGTATTTATGTTCATTTTAATACCGGTCAATTTATTTTTATACTGATATTTTTTTAGTGCAATCAAAATTTCTAGATAAAGAATTTCCTCAAACTTAAATCTTTTTATGGATTTATTAAATAATTCTAAATTTACTGGAAAATGCATGTTTTTTACAGCATCATTAATATTAAGAAGAGCATTTTTCTTAATTATGTAATCAGGCAAGGATTCGGGTAGTAGATCTGCATATTTATCAACTACATTATTAATGATTCTTCTAATGCTAAAATCACCAAGGTTTGCACTCTTTACAGTTTTCGGAATTCTATAGAATGGAATAATTTTTCCAGTATTCAAATAACTTATAGTTTCATCTTCGCTTATTCTATCAAAATCAGGATGAATGATTTGCATATCCCCATATTTAGACCTTGTCGGTTTACCTGAAACGGCGTAAGTATTTCCTTCCTGAAATATCTCATAAATATATTTTATGCCATGAAACCAGACGCAATTAAAACTGCCAGTCAAATCTTTTAAAGTAACTGTCATAATTTCTTGTTTGCCAAACCTTCTTCTATCTTTATTTATTACTTCCGCTATGATAGTAATTTCACCATCATAACCGTCTAACAGATAAAAATATGCTTTAGCAATAGAAAGAGTTGTTCTTCTGTCTAAATGTTTAGCTGGAAAGTAAAAAAGAAGATCTCTAATAGTTTTTATTCCAATTGATTCAAATGATTCTGCTCGTTTAGGTCCAACACCCTTTACAAACTGAACTGATTCGTTTAGAATATTTTCATTATTAGAATTCATTTGTTAATAAAATTAATTGAAGTGAATAGTAAAAACAATATTTTATTATTAATTGGCTATGTTTATTTTGTAACTATTAAAAATAATGGAAATTAAGTTGAACTGGGAAAAATTATTATCAACTGAAATTTACGGACAGCAAAAAAAATCAAAAAGTGACGGGCGCAGTCAATTCCAAAGAGATTTTGACAGGATAGTATTTAGTTCAGCTTTTAGGAGACTGCAAGACAAAACTCAGGTCTTTCCATTACCAGAAAGTGATTTTGTTCATACACGACTTACTCACAGCCTTGAAGTCTCTTGTGTTGGCAGATCATTAGGAAACATTGTTGGAAAAATATTGATAGGCAGACATAAAGAATTAGAAAAGAAATATTTATCTTTTAATTTTGGTGAGATTGTTGCTGCCGCTTGTTTAGCACACGATATTGGCAATCCTCCTTTCGGTCATTCCGGTGAAGATGCTATATCAGAATATTTTAGAAATGGTGAAGGAAAAAATTTTGAATCTAAAATTTCTGACAATAAAAAGTGGGAAGATCTTATAAATTTTGAAGGCAATGCTCAAGGATTTAGGATAATTACTAAATTACAAAATCCAAATATTAACGGAAGTTTAAGATTAAGTTTGGCTACACTTGGTACTTTTACAAAATATCCAAGAGAATCAAAATTAAATGGTATAGATGAAAAATTAATTAAAGGAAATAAAATTTACAGAAAGCATGGTTTTTTTCAATCAGAAAAAAAAATATTTGAAAGTGTTACAAAAGGTATAGGTTTAACAAAGCTAAATAAAGAAAAAAATAATTCTATTTTTTCTCGTCATCCGTTAGCTTATTTAGTTGAAGCTGCTGATGACATATGCTATGGAATTATGGATTTGGAAGATGCCTTTAGACTGGGGATATTATCTTTTAATGAAACAGAAAAATTACTTTTACCTTTTGTTGATAAAAACCTTCGTTTATATAACCAAAGGAACAAACACGATAAAATTGGTTACTTAAGAGCTAAAACTATTAGTAACCTTGTTATGCAATTATCTTATTGTTTTGCTGATAATGAAAATATAATATTAGAGGGGAAAATGTATGATGATTTGATTTCGCATATACCTGCTAATAAAGCTATCCTAAGAATTAAGAATATATCTGTTGAAAAAATATATTCGTATAAAAATGTGATTGAAAGAGAAGCAGCAGGTTATGAAGTAATTGGTGGGTTGTTGGATATTTTTATTAATGCAATAAATGAGGAAGCAGAAGGAAGACTTTCAAATAAAAACAAATCTATTATACAATTACTTCCAAGACAATTCTTTGAAAAAGATGAAAGAAATGAAGAAGAACTTTATGAAAGATTATTAAAAGTAACTGATTATATTTCAGGTATGACTGACTCTTTTGCAATCTCACTTTTTAGAAGGATTAAAGGAATATCATTACCAACAGGCTGAGAATTATTCCATCTTCATGCTGCGGGTCATTAAATCAGTTGTAGCTTTTAGCGGGTCTTTATCTTTAAATAAGATATTATAAACTTCATTAGTAATTGGAGTATCTATTTTCATTTTCTTAGAAAGCTGAGAAGCTGATTTACTCGTCATAACACCTTCGGCAACCATTGTCATTTCTTTTAATACTTGTTTTAATTTTTTACCTGTACCTATCTGTTCACCAACAAATCTGTTTCTGCTGTGTTTACTCATACAGGTTACAATTAAATCTCCCATTCCGGAGAGACCGGCAAATGTATCAGGCTGGGCACCCATCGCAATACCTAATCTCGAAATTTCTGCTACACCTCTTGTCATTATTGCAGCTTTAGTATTATCGCCAAATTTTAAACCATCAATTATTCCTGCACCAATTGCTATAACATTTTTAAAAGCACCACCAAGTTCAACTCCCAAAACATCTGTAGAAGAATATGTCCTAAAGTAAGAAGTTATAAAAGCACTTTGTATTGTTTTTGAAGTATTAAAATCTTTGGATGCTGTAACTACAGTTGTTGGTATTCTTCTACTTACTTCTTCTGCGTGACTTGGTCCTGAAAGAACCCCTATTTGATTTTCTGATAAAGATGGGATTACATCTAAAATCATCTGTGACATTGTCATTAAAGTATTATTCTCAATCCCTTTTGATACACTAACCAAAATAGAATTCTTCAATAAATTTTTATCAATCTTTTTAATTACACTTCTTAAAAATTGTGAAGGTACGGCAAGCACAATAATATTTTTATCGGTAGCTGCATTTGTAAGGTTATGTGTAATTGTCATTTCTTTAGGAATAGAAATGCCGGGAAGATAATTTTTGTTCTCTCTTTTTTTATCTAAGAATTTAGCGTAATCATTTTTGTACTCCCAAAGAGTAACGGAATGTCCATTGTAATGTAAAAGGATAGCTAAAGTTGTTCCCCAACCGCCTGCCCCAAGAACAGAAATTCTCATAATAAAGTTTTATTATTTTTTCTTTCTGGAAAAGATGAATTTGCTTTCATTGCCACTTAATAATCTGCCAATATTTTTTCTATGTGTAAATATAACTAAACACGAAAGTATTATTATAAATGGAAGTAAAGTATGATATCCGGGAATATTTACTTGGAAAATGTTTTCTCTAATAATCAAAGCTAGTGGCACTGATATTGCAGCAAAAATTGAACCTAAGGAAACATATCTGGAAATAGAAACTACAAGTACAAAAACTCCAATGGCAATTAGCATATCAACAGTTATTAAAAACAGAAGCATACCCATAGCGGTTGCAATTCCTTTGCCCCCTTTAAAACCAGCAAAGATGGTCCAGATGTGACCAATAACAGCAGAAATTCCGGCAATTATTTGAATGACAGTTAAATCATCAAACGGAGTTGCATTGTTAAATGGCATTGTACCAACGAATAATCGGGCAACTACAACAACAGCAAGCGCACCTTTTAAAGCATCTAAAAATATAACAGATAGCCCTAGCTTAAAACCAAGTACTCTGATTACATTTGTTCCGCCTGCGTTACCGCTGCCATGCTCTCTAATATCAATACCTTTTGCCATTTTAGATATAATGATACTGTTAGGTATTGAACCCAAAAGATAAGATATAAATATAAGTCCCAGTAAATTTATCATGATGTTTTACTATAATGTTAATTGTTTAACGAAATTACATATAAAAAGAATTATTTCCAATGCAAATTATACTAACGGCATTGGTAATAGTTACATTCCCTTTTGAGATATTGAACGGAAAATTTTAAGGTCATCTTTTGTTGTAATTTTAATATTCATTGATGATCCCTCAACCAAATGAATTTTCTTACCTATTTTTTTCATTAAACTAGATTCATCTGTTCCAACAAAGCTGTTTCGCTCAGAATAATTTATAGCTCTTAAGAAATCTTTATACTTAAAAATTTGCGGTGTTTGCAAATAATTTATCTCATTTCTATCAACATAATTTTTAATAAATTGATTGCCAACAACAAGAGTATCTTTTGCCTTAATACTTACAACTGCATTACCCTCTTTAATAGCAAAGTTAATGGCATTATTAAGAACTTTTAATTCCAATAGAGGTCTAGCAGCATCGTGAACAATTATTAAATCTTCTTTATCAGCATTTATCTTTTTAATACAATTAAATACTGAATTTTGTCTTGTCTTTCCACCTTCAATTATCAAATTAATTTTACTAAAATTATTCTCTTTTATTATTTTCGATAATCTATTATGAAATTTTTTTTCTGCTGCTATTACAATATTATTAACAAGAGAAGACCTTTGAAATGTAGAAAGTGTGTAAGCTATTAATTCTTTTCCATTGATTTTCAAATATTGCTTAGGAACAGAACTGCCGCTCCTAAGCCCTTTACCTCCTGCGGGTATTATTGCAAAAGTTCTCATTTTATCAACATTGCGTCGCCATAGCTTAAAAATCTATATTTATCTTTCATAGCTTTTTTATAAGCCTTTATTAAAAAGTCATAACCGGCAAAAGCGCTAGCAAGCATTATTAAAGTTGACTCAGGAGCATGAAAATTAGTAATTATAATATCAGCGATTCTAAATTTATAAGGGGGATAAATAAACATATCCGTCCAGCCTCTGCTTGGTTTTACCACTCCTGAAGCAGTAATGGAAGATTCCAATGCTCTAGTAGCACTTGTGCCTACAACAATTATTTTATTTTTGGAAGCCTTTGCTTTGTTAATAGTATCAGATGTCTTTGGTGAAATTTCATAAAATTCAGAATCCATTTTATGTTTAGTAAGGTCTTCAACTTCAACAGGACGGAATGTGCCTAGACCAATATGTAAAATTATAGGTACAATTTTAATCCCTTTTTCCTTTATCTTATTCAAAAGCTTGGGTGTAAAGTGTAAACCTGCGGTAGGGGCTGCAACGGCTCCATCAACTCTTGCGAAAACAGTTTGATAATTTTCTTTGTCCGCAGGTTCAGCTTCTCTTTTAATATATGGTGGTAGGGGAGTAAGACCAATTTTTTCTACTGCAGCAAAAACATTGCCTGGTTGATTGAACCTAACTGTTCTACCTCTTGAAGTTGTATTATCAATTACCTCACACCATAGTTTATCGTTAAAATATATTTTGTTTCCTATTCTAACTTTTCTAGCCGGATCAACGATCACATCCCAAATAGAATCTTCTTCATTTAGTTCTCTTAATAAGAACACTTCAATCTTTGCATTCGTTTTCTCTTTTTTACCGTAAAGTCTGGCTTGAAACACTCGTGTTTCATTTACAACCATAACATCGCCTTTTGACATATAGTTTATTACATCAGTAAACTTTTTATCTTCCATCACTTCAGTTTCTCTATCAAGTACAAGAAGATTTGATTTATCTCTTGGTGATACGGGATATTTGGCTATGTAAGATTTAGGAAAATTAAATTTAAAATCAGATAGCTTCATTATTTTAGCTTCCTTTGTGTTTGTTTAAAATTTTTTTCAGTTATTTTTTTGCTTTACTGTTTAATACAGCACGAGCAGCTGAAAGTCTTGCAATTGGCACTCTGAATGGAGAACAACTTACATAATTTAAACCAGTTCTATAGCAAAATTCTATAGAAGCAGGTTCACCTCCATGTTCGCCGCATATTCCTACTTTTAGATTTGGTCTTGTTTTTCTTCCTCTTTCAGTTCCAATTTTTACTAATTGTCCCACACCTGTCTGATCTAAAACTTCAAATGGGTCATTGGTTATCAAATCATTTTGAACATAAAGAGGTAAAAACTTACCTGCATCATCTCTGGAAAGTCCAAATGTAGTTTGGGTAAGATCATTTGTACCGAAACTAAAAAATTCTGCTTTTTCTGCAATCTGATCTGCAGTTAGTGCAGCTCTTGGCAGTTCTATCATTGTTCCAACAAGATAATTTACTTTTACTTTTTTAATCTTCATTATCTTTTCTGCAACACTGCGTACAATTTTTTCCTGAAGTTTAAATTCATTTGTATGACCAACTAATGGTATCATAATTTCAGGTTTGACTTTTATTCCATCTTTTTTAGCGTCACAAGCCGCTTCAATTATTGCCTGAGCTTGCATTTCTGTAATTTCCGGATAAATTATACCAAGTCTACAGCCTCTAAATCCAAGCATAGGATTAAATTCACTCATACTTGAAATTTTTAAATTCAAAACATTTACATCTATTTTTAATTCTGAAGCTAGTTCAATAATATCTTTTTCTGTGTGTGGTAAAAACTCGTGTAAAGGTGGGTCTAATGTTCTAATAGTAACAGGTCTGCCTTTCATTACTTTAAAAATAGAATAGAAATCATTTCTTTGAAGAGGAAGTAGTTCAGCAAGTGCTTTTTTCCTTTCTTCCAAAGAGTCAGCAACTATCATTTTTCTAACCGACATGATTCTATCACCGCCAAAAAACATGTGTTCAGTTCTGCAAAGACCAATACCTTCGGCACCAAAAGCTATTGCATTTTCTGCCTGATCAGCTTGGTCAGCATTTGTCCTTACATTCATTGTTCTTATTTTGTCTGCCCAGTTCATCAAACTTGCATAAGTTTTATAAACAGAAGATTTTTTCCCATCCAATGTTTTCGAAATTAAAACTTGTATAACCTCGGATGGTTTGGTTTCAATTTTACCTAATAAAACTTCACCGGTTGTTCCATCGATTGAAATATAATCTCCCTCATTTACAACAACATCTTTACCTTCAACAGTAAAACTTCTTTTTTTATAATCTATTTTTAAAGCGCTGCAACCTGCAACACAAACTTTACCCATTTGTCTGGCAACCAAAGCAGCGTGTGATGTCATTCCACCTCTAGCAGTTAAAATACCTTCAGAAGCATTCATTCCTTTTATATCTTCTGGAGAAGTTTCAATCCTTACTAAAATAACTTTTTCACCTTTTGAAGCCATTTGATCAGCATCATGTGCACTTAAAGCTACTTTACCAGATGCGGCACCTGGTCCTGCGTTTAATCCTTTAGTAAGAAGTTTATTTTGATTTATTGCTTTCTTTTTTTCTTCTAAATCAAAAATTGGTCTAAGTAATTGATTTAATTGGTTTGGTTCAATTCTAGAAATAGCAGTTTCCTTAGAGATAAGTTTTTCATTTACCATATCAACAGCCATTTTGATAGCTGCAAACCCTGTTCTTTTACCAACACGGCACTGTAACATCCATAATTTATCTTGTTGAATAGTAAATTCAACATCCATCATATCTTTATAATGTTTTTCTAATTTTTTACGGATTAAGATTAATTCATTATAAATCTTAGGATTTTCTTTTTTAAGATCAGACATTGGGTTTGGTGTTCTTATCCCAGCAACAACATCTTCCCCTTGTGCATTAAATAAATATTCTCCATAAAAAATATTTTCTCCACTTGCCGGATCTCTTGTAAAAGCAACACCAGTACCCGAGTCTTCACCCATATTACCAAAGACCATTGATTGAACATTAACTGCCGTACCCCATTCAGCAGGAATATTATTTAGCTTTCTGTAAACAATGGCTCGGTCATTCATCCATGAACTAAAAACAGCACCAATTGCGCCCCATAATTGTTTCATTGGATTATCGGGAAAATTGTGACCGGTTTTCTTTTTTATTTCATCTTTAAATTCAGATACTAATTCTTTTAAATGGTCTGCAGTTAGTTTCGTATCTAATTTAAAACCATATTTTCTCTTTTTTCTATCTAATATAACTTCAAATGGATCTTCATCATTTTTATTCTCAGGTTTTAAACCAAGAACAACATCACCGTACATTTGAACAAACCTTCTGTAAGAATCATAAGCAAAACGAGGGTTATTTGTTTTTTTGATAAGACCAATAACTGTTGTGTCATTCAATCCAAGATTTAAAATAGTGTCCATCATACCCGGCATTGAAGCTCTTGCACCACTTCTAACAGAAAGCAGTAATGGGTTTTCAGCATTTCCAAATTTAGCTTTCATCGATTTTTCGATGTTGTTTAATGCTTTTAAAACTTCAGAATTTAATTTATTTGGGTAAGTATTTTTATGTGAATAATAATAAGTACAGACCTCAGTAGTAATTGTAAATCCAGCAGGTACCGGTAAACCAATATTAACCATTTCGGCCAAATTCGCCCCTTTCCCGCCCAGCAGATTTTTCATTTCTGTTTTACCATCGGCATTCTTTCCGCCGAAAAAGTACACATATTTTGATGATTTGGGCATTTTTTTTATTCCTCCTTAAAATAAGTCTGGCAAATATACAACGATTATTACTTTTTTGTTAATTTATTTTGCTAAAAATGAAATTTTTAAATCCACTTTCGTCTTCCAACTTAAGTTTAATTTTAAGGTAAAAGATTTCAACATCGTCAAATGCATCAGAATATTTACTCAATTTTACGCTGTCTTTTTGTGTAGTAATAACTGAATGAGAATTAGTCTTATAAAATTCGCTTCTTATTTTTTGTATTTCTTTTAAGGTATAATTTTTATGATCCGGAAAAATTATTTGATTTGATGTGTCCACTTTTGTTTTTTTAAGTGCATTGATAAACGAATATGGATTTGCAATTCCGGATACAATTAAACTTTTTTGTCCCTCAAAATCTTTTAACCTGTATTCAGTACCTTTTACTGCATCAACAAAGCCAATTACTTCATAGTAAGAATAAAAAAGATTTTTATCTTTACCATATTTTATTATTGCCTCAGAAAGTGGAAGAGTGTCAGAAAATTTTTTATTAATAATTATTGCATCAGCTCTATTTACAGAACGATAGTTTTCTCTCATATTTCCGGTCGGCAATAGTTTTTGTGAAAAGAAACTTGGATCATTTAAGAATTGCTGTTCACAAATAAGTAAATCAATATCTCTTTTAATCCATCTATGTTGGAATGCATCATCTAAAACCAAAGTATTTACCTGCAAATCATCTATTAAATGTTTTGCACCTTCAACTCTGTTTTCACAAACTGCTGCCGGCACCTTGCATTCACTAGCTGTTTGAAAAATTTCATCTCCGCTTTGATTTACATCGACTAACATTTTTTTACCGTCGGAGACAAGCAAATAGCCCTTTGATTTTCTACCATATCCTCTACTTAACACACCTACATTAATTTTTTCATTTTTTAATAGTATTGTTAAATAAATAACTAATGGAGTTTTACCCGAGCCACCCATTGTTATATTACCCACAGATATTACTTTTGCATTTACAGTTACAGATTTGAATATACCTTTTTCAAAAAGCCAATTTCTTATTGAAATTATAAAAGCATAAATAGGAACAAGAGGATATAATATGAATCTTAATAATTTCATTTATTTAAAATGTTTCTGCTTTTGTCTGAATCTGGTTTAATACTTTATCACACTTTTCAATCATTGCTGAAGTTTCATCATAACCAAGGTTCTTATCAACAAATATTGGATCTGAAAATATAACCTTTGTTTTTGTAAAAGGTTTTGGTATTGTAAATTTATCCCAACTTTTTAGATTTTTTTTATTCTTATAACCAACTCCCACTAAAATTAAGGGAAGTCCGCTTTTTTTGGCTGCTATTACAGCACCGGCCTTCATTTTTCTATAGGGTCCTGTTGGTCCGTCAGGTGTAATTGAAATTGAAGATATATTTTTTGCAAAATCTAATAATATTCCAAGTGCAATATCTCCACCCTCTGTGCTTGAACCCCTTACAACTTGATACTTCCATAGCTTAAGTACTCTTGCAAGTAAATCACCATCCTTACTTTTACTTGTAAGCCCAGCAAAATTTTTATATCGCTGAAGATACCAGGGAAGAAGCATTGCACCATGCCAAAATGCAAAAACAAATTTCTTGTTTTCATTTTCCAGTTTATCAATTACCTTTTTATTTTCAAAAGAAATTCTTAAAGACTTACACAATAAGTTTGCTGCTTGAAATAGTGTGTATTGTCCTATCTTTCTTAAAAACACTTTTTTAATTTTATCTTTTTGCATAAAGAGAGGAAGCGATTATTTCAGCTGCTTTTTTTGAAGCATTTTCTTTCCCCAAACTCTCCTTTATCTTTTTTAGTTCTTCTTTTGTGTTATTATAAAATTCTATATTAGTTAAAAATTTTTCTGTTTCTTCAATAATATATTTTTCTTTAGCTTTTGATTGTACCAACTCAGGAACAATTTTTTTACCAGCCAATATGTTTGCCATTCCAATATCTTTTATTTTTATCAAACTTTTTCCTATCAAATAAGTAATTGCACTTGTTTTATAAACAATAACCATTGGTAATTCTAATAGTGCTGCTTCCAATGTTGATGTTCCAGATTTAATAATACCAAGTTTTGAATGTTTAAGCAAGTCATATGTTAAACCTGTTGCAGTTTTAAAATTCTTAAAATCAGTTAAAGAGTAAAATATTTCTTTGTCTATATTTTCAGAGCAGGCAACCACTATTTGTAGATTATATTTTTCAGTGAGAAATTTAGCAGCTGAAATACATTCCGGAAATATAGATTTTACTTCTTGCTCTCTGCTGCCGGAAAGTAAAAGAAGAATTTCCTTTTTGTAATCCAGGTTTAGTTTTGAATATAATTCTCCTTTAGTCAAAAACTTATAATCATTTAATCTTGAAATTAGTGGATGTCCAACGAAAACTGAGTCAACTAAATTTTGCTTATACATTTTTTCTTCAAACGGAAAAACCACCAGCATTTTGTTGATCAAACTTTTTATTTTTTTAATTCTTCCTGAACCCCAAGCCCAAATTTGAGGGGAGATGTAATAAATTACATTAAGATTAAGTTTCTTAAATTTTTTTGCAATATTTAAGTTAAATCCTGGGTAATCAATTAAAACAATATTTTTGATATTTCTTTCTTCTACAAAATTTACAATATCTTTTTGAACTTTTTTAATAAAAGGAATGTGTTTTATTACCTCTAAAAATCCCAAGAAAGCCATTTTGTTAGTATGATAAATTAATTCCATACCTTCTTTTTGCATTTTATCGCCGCCAATCCCATATATTTTAAAATTGGGATTTAGAAGTAATAAGTTTTTAACAAGTGCACTTCCGTGTAAGTCCCCCGAAGATTCACCGGCAATAATAAGAATTTCTTTTTCATCTTTACTTTGCATACACAAAAATTTTCTAATTAAATAAATATCATTAAAACTATGAGTCGAATCTAAAAAGGTCTAATTTCAATTTTTAGGTATCGAATTCAGTTTAAATTTGCCATTTATTTTTTTAAAAATACCTTTTTAGAGCAGACTCAACTATTAATAAAACTGTAACTAAAATAAATGCTTGCATGCTTCTTTTTTCTGATCGAAGTCCTGCCTTAATATTTAATTCAGGTTGTATAACATTTTCTGGTTTATATGGAGTAAATCTGGGGAAGAATCTGGGGACATATTTTATATAATTTTCAAATTCTTTTCCAAATTTTATAATCAAAAAAGATTCTTCTTCTCTAACAATTAAATAATATTGAAATAAAAAAAACAATAAAGCAAATATTTGCATATATGGGAACAGAGCTAAGGACATTACTCCAAACCCTGTGTATAATAAAATATTACCTACATAAAGTGGATTACGGACAAAAGCAAAAGGTCCGCTGATGATTAAAAAAGTGCCGCCAACCCCACCAGTTGTTCTGGTTTCACTTCCAGCCCAACTAACTCCCCATAAACGGATCAATTCACCTACTAATGCTATAAAAAAACCAATTATCAAACTTGGTATTGTGGCTTTTTGAAAAACAAACATTAATATTAAAAAAGGAATTGGAGTGTATGATCTGTAATTAAAAAATTTTTTAGCAATGTTTTTCATACTTTAGCCTTGCATGTAGACTTCTCTGCGTTTTAATTCTGCTTGATGTCTTTTCTTTAAGTTTTTTTTAGACATCAGTTTTTCAATTATAAGTTTTACTTCATTAAAATTTTTATATGGGGAATAAGATATTCTTTCTCTTTCGCAAAACTTTAACAAGTCATCCTTGGCAAAAATAAAATCACAAAACTGTGCCGTCTCTTTATCAGAATTTCCATCACCTATATAAATAGTGTACTCGTCATCAGCACTGTGATTTATTATATGATTTCTTTTGCAGTTAGCCGAAGATAATAATTCTTCGTCTTGATATGGGAAAGATGGAATAAGTTTAAAATCTTCAGTAATAGTAAGATGATTAGCATAATATTTTATATGCTGTATACCATCTTTGGAAAATAATCTATCGATATAGTAATCAAAACCATCGCTTAATACATAATATTCAAAATTATTATTTTCACAAAAATCATAAAAGTTATGAAATGTAGGATCAATTTCTAAAGTGTCAATAAAATTATCTAATTCCTTGGGTGATATTTTTTCAACAGAATTACACAATTTAATCCAACTATCTTTAGCAGAAATTCTATCATTTAAAAGGTCATCGATTATTTCTTTTACTGAAGTGGGTTCACCAAATTTTTCAAAAATTGCTTCACCAACATCTTGAGTAGTTATTGTTCCATCAAAGTCAATAAATATCTTAAAAGTCCTTTTCATCAGTTAGTGTGGGTAAGTTCAAAATCTTCATTAAAACGAACACTGACTAATTTTGAAATACCTTCTTCTTGCATAGTAACACCATAAAGAGTACTTGCCGCTTCCATTGTTCTTTTATTATGAGTAACAACTATAAATTGTGTTCCCTCGCTAAAATCACATATAATTTTATTAAATCTGTCAATATTCGCATCATCAAGAGGAGCATCAATTTCATCTAAAATACAGAATGGACTTGGTTTTACAAGGTAAATTGAAAATAAAAGTGCAATAGCAGTAAGAGTTTTTTCTCCTCCGGAAAGAAGTTCTATAGATGTTGGTCTCTTGCCTCTTGGTTTTGCAATAATTTCTATCTTTGCTTCTAATGGATCTTCACTTTCATCAATTCTTAAATCAGCTTCATCACCCGGATTAAATAGTGAACCAAATATTTTTATAAAATTAGTCCTTATTTTTTCAAATGTTTCTGAAAATAGCTGTTGGGCTGTGTTATTAATTTCTCCAATAGTTTTAACTATATCTTTTTCAGATTCAATTAAATCGTTTCTTTGATTATTAAGAAAATCGAATCTTTCTTTCTCTTCTTCATATTCTGAATAAGCTAATAAATTGATTGGACCGAGAATTTTAATTTTTTGTTTTAAATCAGCAACTTCAGTTTCTCTTTCTTTAAAATTAAAACTATCCAGATCATCAAATTCTTTTTTAACTAATGTTAATGAATAATTTTCTTTTATGTGTACTTTAAGGTTTTCTACCTTAATCTCAATTTCACTTATTCTTAAATCAGATTTATGAATTTCTTCAGTTAAAATCTCTTTTTCTTTTCTTATTTCATCCTGCTTATTTTCTTTTTCATTAATGATAGATTGAACAGACTTATATTTAGTATTTATTTGTGCTTCTTCTTCTTGAAGTTTTGTTTTTATAATTTCATTTTGGTCAGCTTCGTTTTGACTAGATTCAATTACACTGTAAAGACTTTCTTTTTCGTTAGTTGCTGAATTTATGTCTTTTTTTCTTTTATTAATGCTATTATCCAGATTTTTTAATGTATTCTGAGCCCTGTCAATTGCGTTTTCAACATTTTTTCTTTCAGCTAAAAGTTTTTCTAATTCAATTCTGATTTTATTTTGATCGTTTAGAGATTGGTTATGTTTTGTCTCACTTTCTTTAAATTCATTTTCAAGCAAACTCTTAGCTTCATCTTCGGTTTTTTTATTTTCAATTAGAGAATTAATATATTCTTGAAGTTTTATTTTCTCTTCATCTAATTTGTTAGAATTGTGGGCAATAATTTGAATTTCTTTTCTAGCTGATTCTATTTCATCATCGGCTTTATTTTTTTCAAATTCAAACTGAGAAATCTGTTTGTCAACATTCGCCAGGTCATTAACTAATATTCTACCTTTGTCAGACAGAATTTTTAAGTCAATAGAGTTTAATTCGTTTTCAGTTTCTTCAACTTTATTGCTTAGTTCTTTTAATTTTTGTTTTTCAATAGGAAAATCTTTTTTTAGATCTTCTAGAAGCTGCATTCTTCCAAACAAACTGTTATCAGCTTGAGTCGAGCTTCCACTTTCAACCAAACCCGAGTTATCAATAAAATCTCCTTCTAAAGTTGCAAAACTAAAGCCTGGAAATTTTGAAGATGATTTGATCATGTTATCAAGCGAATCTACAATTGCAATGTTGCTTAATATTCTATTGAATAACCCTTTCCATTTTTTGTCAGTTTCGATATAATCTTTAGCCCACCCTATAAAACCGGTAGTAGATTGGATTTTTTTAATTTTTCTATTTACTGTAAAATTATTTAGTTTGGTCCAAAAATCATTAATCGAAGAATGTTCAACATCACCAAGATAAAAAGCAGCTCGACCGGCAGAATTACTCTTTAAATAATTGATTGCTTCTTTTAATTCAGAAACAGAATCAATTAAAATATTATTTAAATTATTTCTTAAAGCTGCATCAATTGCTAGTCTATATTTTTCATTTGATGTGCCTACCTGAGCAAGTAGTTTCTTTTCTTTATTAGTCCAGTTTGTATCAACTATAAGAGCTTTAGTTCCCTTAGAGACACCGTCAAGATTATCAATTAAACTTTGGATGAAGTTTATTTTATCCTTCATGGAATTTATTAAACTTTTTCTGTCAAGTTCTTCGTTTTTAAGTTTATTTAGTTCATTTTCAAGGTTGTTTTTTCTTTCCTGTTCTTTTAAAAAATCTGACTCTGCTTCTTCCAGATTATTTTGAGCGGTTTCCTTGTCATTTTGTAATTGTTCTATAAATCCGACAGTCTTAGCTATCTTATTTGTTAAGGCTAAAATCTTATCATCTCGTTCGGAAATAATCTTATTTTTTTCGTTCAGAGATTTTATAGTGTTGGATAAGTCATTTTCTTTGTTGGTAAGTTCTTTAAACTTTTCAAGCAAAGAATCATTTTTAACACTTAATATTTTTCTCTTGTTTTCAAGTTCTTCTTTGGCTGAGCTAACTATACTTTCTGATTCATTGTTCTGTTCTTGTTTTATTAAAATCAGATTTGAGAAATCTTCAATCTTTTTTTTGCTATCTTCAATAAAATTTTTTGTTTCTCTAACTTGTTGGTTTAGTTCTTCAAGTTCTTGTTGATATTTATCGATATTATCTTCAAGAGAATTTTTTCTTCCTTCGGCAACAGATAATTGTTTTTGGCTGTTATAAATTTTTTCTGTAACTGATGTAATCTCATTTCTTTTTTCTTGTAAATAGCCTTCTATTTCGTGCAGTGAAGATTTAACTCCTTTCAGCTCATCAGCCAACCTTGAAATTTCAGATTCTAGATTTAGTTTTAATTTGAAATTTGCATCTTTCTTGGCGAGAAGATTTTCTTTTTGTTTTGAAAAAAGACAAAGCTCTCTCTCAGCAAAATCTATTTCAAGTTCTCTTAAAGTTGCAGATATGTTTGTATATCTTTCAGCTTTTTTTGCTTGTCTACCTAAAGAATTAACTTTTTTTTCAACTTCAGAGACTATGTCATTTACTCTTGAAAGATCTATTTTTACTTCATCTAATTTTCTTAGAGCAAGTCTTCTGCGGAGTTTATATTTGTTAACTCCTGCAGCTTCTTCAAACATTGTTCTTCTTTCATCTGCTTTATTGCTAAGAATAGTTTCAACCATTTTCAATTCAATTACAGAATAAGCGTTTGCACCGATTCCAGTATCCATAAAAAGATTGGTGATATCTTTAAGTCTGCAGATGTTTTTGTTCAGAAGATATTCACTTTCACCCGATCTGAAAATTCTACGGGAAATGGTTACTTCTGTAAATTCGGTGGGTAAAATTCCTTTATCATTTTGAATTGTTAATGAAACTTCTGCCATTCCCATCGGCTTTTTATTAGAAGTGCCGTTGAAAATAACATTTTCCATTTTATCACTTCTAAGAGCATTGCTTTTTTGTTCACCAAGACACCATCTTATAGCATCCACAATATTAGTTTTACCACAACCATTTGGACCAACAATGGAAGTTACACCTTCATTAAAATTAATTACGGTCTTTTGAGCAAAAGACTTAAAACCAAATATTTCTAATTTTGATAAATGCAATTGTTTATTTAATTAAATAATATGGCTAAAAAATAAAAAAGTGAATATTTTAATTGATAGTATAGCAAAAATCCGCCAAATATGACTAAAAATGTTAATATACTGTAAAAATATACCTTGCCCGGATTTATGTCAAAAATAACATAAACTCCTTTCAATAATCTATGGATAGTCCACACAAAAAACAGAATAATTGAAGCGTAAATGTAGTTATTTAAATTTGAAATTTCGGAATTTAAAATTCTAAAAAGAACTATCCCAACAGGTATCAATAAAGCGAATGGTAAAAACGACCAAATAACTGTAAAATAAATACTTGAAATAAATACACGAGTTTTAATTACAAAAGAAAATAACTTTATAATTCCCATCAATAGTATAAAAATTATAGTAGTTAATATTGTTAACCAAATTATTGACATTAATGGATTCCATGCTAAATAACTAATATCTCTTATTATTCCGGGGTTACCAAAAGAGACAAGTAATTTTTCAAATACAAAATCTGTTTTGAAGTAAAAAAGTAAATTGCTTAAAACCAAAGAATTTGTTCCGGCTAATATAATAGCCAGTAAACCTGTATGGAAACCTGAAATCATTCTTAAATCTCTAACATCGGCAAAAAAGTTATATGGTCTTAGTAATGCTCTGGAAGAATCCTCTCTAAATTTTTTCCCTGAGTTTACAAGTATTCCCATGCCAAGTGCCAGCAAAAGACCAAATATTATAAACAACATTGGTGATCGATCAATTTTGTTTCCTATAGGAATTGTAACTCTTTCACCGTTATGAAATTTTGAATAAATAACTTTATAAGCCATTGTCTTGGTTTTTTTATCCAATGATATTAAACCAATATTGTACAAATTATTTTTTGAATAGCCTGAAGTTAAAGAAGAATAGTCTCCTGTGTAATCAAACATAGAGTTTATAAAATAACCTAAATTGCTTGGCTTTTTATAAGATGAAATTAAATCACTAAAGTATTTTGCCTGAGCTTCATATGTAAATGGATTTGTGTATCCGTTACTATGCCCGGAATTTATTGTATAAGTAGCTTGGCTTATAAAAACTTTGCTGCTATTAATATTCTTATAAAGATCATCTAGATTTTTTATTTTATCTTCTAATGAATTGTTAAAAAGTTCTACACCATAAAGGTCTAAATTGTTTATTGACTTTATTTCAAAATTAGAGAATGATGCATAAGTTAAAAAACTTGTTTCACCTTTAACTATTGCAGCTAGATTAGATAACAATGAGTTCTGATTTTCATTTCCATTTGTATATCCACTGCCGAGTCCGAAAGCTACTACATTATTATAATGTTTGTATTCTTTTAAATATGTTCTTAGATAATTTTCAATTTTAGAAGAATAATTAAAATTACCTGCAAAGTGAGATGGAATATTATTTATTGGAAGTTCAATGAAAGCAAGCAAGCCATATTTCATGCATAGTTCAATCAAATATGGATGAGGAATCATCTTTGCAAATCTAACAGTATTAAATCCTGTTTCTTTAATAATTTTTATATCTTCTTCCATTTGATTATAACTAGCAAACTCACCATTCTGTCCAAAAGAAGGAATATAAGTCACACCATTTATCAAAAAAGGAGATTGGTTTAATTCAATTTGGTTTTTAACATTAGTTAAAGAAAGTATTGCAACTTTTTGTTTTACTTCATCAACTATTCCATTTTTACTTATTAATTGAACCGTTGCATAGTAATAAGTTGGATAATCTTGTGTCCAAAAAATTGGAGAAGAAAGTTTAAATGAATTATTTATAATTGAAACAGAATTTAGATCATAATTAAAATTTGTAACGGGTAAGTCAATACTCTGTTTTCCGTCGCTTGATTTTAAATTTATTTTTATTGAATAATTATTGTTTGAAGAAGAGTCATTGCTAAAAAACTTAGAAGTAAAATTAAGTTCAGTAGAATTATTTTTTTTGTCTGCAATTGTATTAAAGTTTATATCATCTAAGTAATTATTGGGTTGAACAGAAATAAATACATCTCTAAAAATACCGCCAAAACTTTTAGGGAAATAAATTCTTTGTTTAAATGGAATTGTATTATCAGATAAATTGTATTTCAAATTAACTTTTAAAACATTGTCATTTCCGTTTTTGATTAGATCTTTTGGTAGCTCAAATGAAAATGGGAAAGCACCACCTAAATGTCTGTAAATAATATTATTGTTTAATGAAAATTCAGCTGAATAATTAACACCCAAAAAGTGAAGTAATAAAGTGTGTCCATTAATATCATTTTCAGTTAGAGGAAATGTCCTTTCAAAAATTAAATTTCCGGATCCTTCAAATTCAGAAGGGATGGATATTGATAATGAATTTAAATCACTTTCTACATTCTTAACAGTCCATTTACCGTTCAAATTAATTATTCTTCTTGTCTGAGATAAACCATAAATATCTGAAGCGTTAACAGGTAGTTGATACTGAGGAATTCCTTTAAAAATTATTTGTCCATGTAAAATAGATGAGGGTGATAAAAAGTAAAATATTAATAAGAAAGTGATAAAATTAAAATATCTTTTCTGCAATTTTTAAGCCTAAAGTGGTATAAATTAATTCTGTAAATATACCAAAGAAGAGAAGGTAAATCAATGATAGATGTTCTAAAACCTAAGAAAATCTACTATTTTAAGCTTTTATTATGCTTATAAATGATTCTGCTTCTAAGCAAGCTCCCCCAACTAAAGCTCCGTCAATATCTTCTTTAGCCAGCAAATCTTCGGCATTATTTGGTTTTACGCTTCCTCCATATAAGATAGGTATATTTTCAGAAGTAGCTTCAGAAAAAGTATCTTTTAAAATTGATCTTATAAATTTATGAACTTCCTGTGCTTGTTGAGGTGATGCAGTTTTTCCTGTTCCTATTGCCCAGATTGGTTCATATGCAATTATTATTTTATTTACATCTTCCTCATTAAGATCTTTTATTCCTTCCAGCACTTGTCTTTCTATAACTTCCTTAGTAGTTCCGTTTTCTCTTTGAACTAATGATTCTCCAATACAAAATATGGGAGTTAAATCAGAATAGAGTGCTTTTTTAATTTTTTTATTAATCAGTTCGTCACTTTCTCCAAAAATTGTTCTTCTTTCTGAATGACCAAGTATTACATATTTACAACCGACGCTTTTCAGCATATCATTTGAAATCTCTCCAGTAAATGCGCCTTTTTCTTCAAAATGCATGTTCTGTGCGCCAAGCTCTATTTTTGTTCCTTTTAATAAATTACTTATTTCACTTAGTGATGTAAATGGCGGGCAAATAATAACCTCTCTAATTAAATTTTGATTATTTAACCCTGAAACCAATTTAGAGACTAGGTTTTGAGATTCACTAATGTTATTAAACATTTTCCAATTGCCGGCAATAATTCTTCTTCGCATTTTTCCCTCAAGATTATCAATTATTTATATTTTGTTGTACAATTTACAAACAAGTGATGGTTCAATCAAAAAATATTATTCAGCAGGACATTCTATAATTTGTTTAGAAAATATATCTGACTAAATTTAAAATATGTTAAATAAAAGAATACCAAAACCTGTAAAGCATCTTTCTTATGTAAGTCTCTTTACTGACATTGCCAGCGAAATGCTTTATCCAATTACCCCAATTTTTTTAACTTCAATATTGGGTGCGTCAATATCAGTCGTTGGAGCATTGGAGGGAGCTGCAGAAATTATTTCCGGATTCCTTAAAGGATACTTTGGAGCATTATCTGATAAAATAAAAAAGAGGTCACTGTTTGTAAAAATAGGTTATGCACTTTCTGCACTCTCTAAACCTTTTCCGGGGTTATTTCCTTATATCTCAGCTGTTGTTGGCTCAAGAATTACTGACAGAGTTGGAAAAGGAATGCGAACAGCACCAAGAGATGCTTTGCTTGCAAGTTATGCTAAAGAAAATACTGGTGCTATTTTTGGTTTTCACAGAGGTATGGACACACTCGGTGCGGCACTTGGTCCATTACTTGCATTGGCTCTGCTTTATTTTTACAACAATAATTATCAACTTATATTTTTAATTGCATTCATTCCATCTTTGATTGCAGTTACTTTTACTTTTCTTATTAAAGATAATTTTACATCAGAAACTAAAAAAGGGAAAAACAAATATTCAGTATTTTGGCATTCAGCTTCTGCAGATTATAAATTTCTTTTAATTCTTATAACCGTTTTTTCTTTAGTTAACAGCAGCGATGTTTTTCTTATTTTAAAATCAAAATCGATTTCAGGCTCTTCTACTTTGGCAATATTGGGCTATGTTTTTTATAATATTGTTTATGCGGTATTTTCATACCCATTGGGTAAACTTTCTGATAAGTACGGGAAAAAGAAAATATTTGTAATAGGACTTTTTATTTTCTCTTTAGTTTATCTGGGATTTGCAAAACTTAACAGTGTTTATATTCTTTGGATTCTCTTTGCTTTCTATGGAATTTATGCTGCTTCAACCGAAGGGATTGTAAAGGCGTGGATTTCTGATTTAATTACGGATGAGTTTAGAGGAACTGCTATTGGACTTTTAACTATGTGTTCAAGTTTGGCTATTATGCTGGGTTCTTTTTTAGCAGGTGTTTTGTGGGATCAGTTTGGCTCACAAGTGCCTTTTTTAATTTCTTCTGTTGTGAGTTTTGTTATTGTTATAATTTTGATAGTTAATAAAAAAATATAACTCTAAAAGTAATTGACATAATTTTATACTATCCCTTGTTTTCCGTATTTTTACAGAAAAAATTACAATATGATCAAAAAGAAAACAGCAGTTGTTGCTTTAAGCGGAGGAATGGATAGCTGTGTTACTGCTGCTATTGCTTCAAAAGATTACAACCTGGCTTTAATTCATATTAATTACGGACAAAGAACTGAAGAGAGAGAATTAAAATCATTTCACGATATTTCTGATTTTTACGGCATAGAAAAAAAACTTGTTATAGATTTTACACATTTTAAAAAGATTGGTGGTTCTTCCCTTACTGATAAAAACATAAAAATATCACAAGCCAATTTAGAAAACCAAAATATTCCTTCTTCTTATGTCCCTTTTCGCAACGCAAATATTTTATCAGCTTGTGTAAGCTGGGCGGAAGTTATAGAAGCACAAGCTGTTTTTATCGGTGCAGTTTATGAAGATTCATCAGGTTACCCTGACTGCCGTCCTGAATTTTTTGAATCTTTTGAAAATGCCGTTAATAATGGAACAAAACCAACAACAGAATTAAAAATTATTACTCCTATAATTAATATGTCAAAAAAAGAAATTGTGTTAAAAGGCTTTGAATTAAATGCACCTTTTCAACTTACATGGTCTTGTTACCAAAATGAAGATGAGGCTTGCGGAGTTTGTGACAGCTGCGCTTTAAGATTAAGAGGATTTAAACAAGCCGGAAAAGAAGATCCAATAAAATATAAGACCAGACCTGTATATTAATATAAATCAATAGGAATAAAATGGACAAAAAATTAAAATTATTAGAAGTTTTTGATAACTCTCATCCAGATAGAGAGTACACTGTTATTCACGAAGCACCTGAGTTTACATCTGTTTGCCCTATAACCGGTCAGCCGGATTTTGCAACTATAACTATTGAATATGTTCCGGATAAATTATGTGTGGAATTGAAATCTTTAAAATTTTATTTAAACTCTTATCGCAATGACGGAATCTATTTTGAAAATGTTACCAACAAAATATTAGACGATCTGGTAAAAGTGTGCAAACCAAGATATATGCTTGTCACAGCTGATTTTAATATAAGAGGCGGTATTGCTTCAACAGTTGAAGCAGAGTACTTTAAAGAATAAAACTAATTATGACAGCTTTAGAAAAACATAAAGAAAATTTTTTAAATGAAAGAATAAAACTTTTCAAGAATGGAATAAAACAAAAAAATTCTTTAAAATTTTCTTTGGAATATAGTCTGCTTGTAGAGGGCTTTATCAGAGATATTGCAGGGAAGAAAAAATATAATTTTTCTTTAACTTCAGCAGGAAGTTTTAGCAGGAGAGAGCTTTCACCATTTTCTGATATTGATCTTATCTTTATTACAGATTCACTTAAAGACAGCGAAAAAGATATTGCAAATTTAGTACAGTTGTTTTGGGATAACGGAATTGAAGCTTCACATACTGTTAGAGTTTATACCGATATTAAAAAGTTTTTGAAAAATGATTTACATGTATTTACTCAGTTTTTTGAAACCCGCTATTTGTTGGGTTCAGAAAATATATATAATGAATGGAAAGAAAAATTATTCAAAGCAATAACAAAACCTGTAAAACAAAAACTTTTAAAAGAATTAATAAATGATGTTTTTGATCGATACAAAAAATTTGGGGATTCACCCAAAGTAATAGAACCAAATGTTAAAATGTCAGCAGGTGGTTTGCGTGATTTTCAAACTGTAGAATGGATGTATATTCTTTATACTAAGTTAATGTTACACAAACAAAACGAATTAACACAAGCTGAAATATTTATAGAGCAATTAAGAGATAATAATTTAACAACTCCCGAAGAATGCAAACGATTGCTGGAAAGTTATAGACTTATAATTTATATAAGAAATCTACTACATCTATTCGAAAATCAAAAGACAGACAGATTTGAATTTAGGCATCAAAAAAAAATTGCAAAATATTTGTACAATAATCCCAAAGCACTAGCAGAGTTTATGCAGAAATATTTTGAAGCTTCAAATGTCATATTCCGCTTTTCAAAATCAATGAGGAAAAAGTTTGAGGAAGAAATTCTTCCTTCCAGATCCGAGACATTAAATATTCTCCTTGATGATCATTTTATTTTGAATGGCAGACTTATATCACATAATACTAATATGAAATTAGAATTATCGGATGTAATGAGAGCCTTCTATTATAGAGGTAAACACTCAGCCCATTTTGATGAAAGTTTAAGATCAGAAATTGTGGAATTGGTTGAGAAACTTGAATATACGGATAAAATAGAAGCAGAATCTTCAGTTTTTTTTAGAGAAATTCTAATGCTACCAAAGGGTGTTGGTAATACATTATCCGCAATGAATGAACTTGGTGTGCTTGGCGCCTTTATGCCTGAGTTTAAAGATATAATCGGTTTTATGCAGCATGGAGTTTATCATTGCTATACTACTGATGAACATACTATAATGACAATTAAAAATTTAGAAAAATTAAAAGACCTTAATACAGACCCGGCTAAAATTTATAACAGCATAAAAAATAAAGATGTTTTATATCTTGCTATGTTATTTCACGATATAGCTAAATCAATAAATATTGCTGGTCACGAAATTTTAGGTGCCGAATTGAGTGCAACAATTATGCAAAGACTCGGCTATGAAGATCATGAAATTTCCTTAGTTTCTTTTTTAGTAAAAAATCATTTATTAATGGAACAGGTTGCCTTTAGAAGAAATTTAAATGATGCTGAAACACTGGATAAGTTTGGCTCCAACTTTAATACTTTTGAAGAATTAAAATTTTTGTATTTAGTAACCTTTGCAGACCTTGCTTCTGTAAATGCTGTTATCTGGACATCTTGGAAAAGTGATTTACTTTCAGAACTTTTCAGCAAAATAAAAACAATGTTAGAAAATAAAATTTCCGGAGAAGATTTTTTAGTTTCTAATACTTATGTCATTCCAAAAGAAATTACTAAACATTCTCCTGAATTAACAGAATCGGATGTGCAAGATCATATTGAATCTATTGATGATATTGCGTATGCGCATCATTTTTCTGAGGAAGAAATTGCTAAACATATACTTGAAATTGAAAGAGGGAATAAACTATCTGTTTTATTCAATAATTTTGGCAATTTTACAAATGTTACTATTATAACAAAAGATTTTCCTTCATTGCTATCAAAACTTTGCGGAGTGATGTTAATTAATGACCTTAATATTCACGATGCTAAAATATTTACCAGGAAAGATGGAATTGTAATTGATACTTTTAATGTCTCGGATTTTAGGACACACAAAAAAATAGATTCAGAACAATATACTGATATTAAAAATAATTTAAGAGATGTGGTTACGGGTTTTTTAAAGCTAGATAATGAAATTGAAAAATTAAAAACAAAATGGTGGAGAATCGAAAAGAAATTATTTAAAAGAAGCGGACAGATTCAGATAGATTTTGAAAAACACGACAAATACACTATTCTAGATATTTTTTCACCCGATAGATTAGGTTTTCTTTTTCAAGTAACAAATAAAATGAACGAACTTGGGTTGATAATATATTTTGCAAAAATCTCAACTAGGGGAGATGATATTGTTGATTCATTTTATGTGTTAAATAGAGAAGGCAAAAAAGTTTCATTCAATGATTACGATTTTGTTAAATCAGAATTAATAAATTCTATAGAGGAAATAAATTGAATTTTATTGACAGAGGAAGACCCATTGGCGTGTTTGATTCAGGTATTGGCGGTTTAACTGTTGTTAAAAGATTAGCTTCAACTTTACCGAATGAAAATATTGTTTATTTTGGAGATACAGCCCGCGTACCCTATGGCTCTAAATCTAATTCTACTGTTATTGAATATTCTCTGCAAGATGCAGCCTTTTTAATCACAAAAAATGTTAAAGCAATTGTTGTTGCCTGTAATACTGCTTCTTCTATTGCTATAAATTCTTTAAGGCAAAAATATGATATACCGATAATTGGAATGATTGGACCCGGAACTGAGTTTGCATTAAAATCTACAAAAAACAAAAAGATAGGAATTATTGGAACAAGGGCAACTATTGATAATAAAGCATATTCAAAGGCATTAAAGAAAAAAAATAAAAAATTAAAAGTGTTTGAAAAAGCCTGCCCATTATTTGTACCACTGGCAGAAGAAGGTTGGATTGAACACAAAGCTACTTATGAAATAGCAAAAGAATATTTAACATCACTTAAGAAAAAAGATATTGATATATTAATTCTTGGCTGCACACATTATCCTATTTTAGCAGGAGTTATCCAAAAAGTAATTGGTGAAAAAGTAAAACTTATTGACTCTGGAATTGCTGCTGCCGAATTGGTCAGATCTGAAATTAAAAGAATTGGTTTACTAAATCATTCAAGTAATTTAGGCTCCGTAGATTTTTTTGTAACTGACATACCTAAAAAGTTTAAAGAAATAGCAGAATTATTTTTAAGCGCACCCATTAAAAAAGTAAGAAAGGTTGAGCTGGAAGATATTTTGAACCATTAGTTTAAATTTTTTTCAAATAATTTTTTTAATTTTTTCTTGTCCTTAGTTTTACCCAAAGCTAACATTAATTTAATTCTGGCTTTCTGACCGTTTAAATACTCTGCAAAAATAACGCCCAAATTATGTAAATGTTTTCCGGCTCCGGGATAGCTGTAAATGTCCAGTGTTTCACCGGCAGGGCATCTGGAGACTAAAACTATTGGGATATTTTTTTTAACTGCATATTCAATACCATTAAAAGCAGCAGGAGGAACATTACCAACACCAAGTGCTTCTACAACAATACCGTGTGCTTTGCTGTCAGCAGAAAATTTAAAAAACTTTTCATCCATTCCGGCATATACGGTTAGCATATCTACATTTGTATCAATTTTTGATGAATTAATTTTTTCTAATTTTCTGGGCAATCTATTTAAAATTATTTTATTGTTTCTAACAATACCGAGTTTACCAAAATCTAAACTACTAAAAGTATCTAATTCATCCGTAAAAGTTTTTGTCACTTCGCTTGCAGCATTAATTTCTCCATTCAAACAAACTAACACACCAATTCCTCTGCATTTATTATTTAGGCATACTCTTATAGCATCTGTAAAATTTTGAGGACCATCCCAATCAGGTTCAGAACTGTTTTTCATGGAACCTATTACAACAATTGGGATTTTAGTTTTAACAGTTAAATCCAAAAAATATGCAGTCTCTTCTAATGTATCTGTTCCGTGGGTTACAACAACTCCGGTAATATTATTTTTAGATATTAGTTGAGTTATTTTTTTTGAAAGTTTAAGCATGAGTTGTGGGGTCATATGTGGACCCGGGTATTTACCAAAATCATAACAAATTAAATTTGCTAATTTTTTTGCATCCGGAATTTTATTGAGCAATTCTGTGCCTGAATATCTTGGAATTGCTCCACCGGTTTTTTTATCAATTTTCATTGAGAAAGTACCACCGGTGAATATTATAAGTATATTTTTCTTCATAATTATTTTTATTTATTCAAATATAATAGAAACTTTTGTATTACAATAAAATTTATGACTTGAAGCAGTAAGTAATTACAGTTATTTTTAAAAAAACAATATGGAGAAAATATGTTAATAGTAGAAGATGTTGAACTGACACCAAACCCTCATGCATTAAAATTTATTTTAGACAAAATATTATTGAATTTTGAATCCAGACAATTTTCTATTAAACAAGATGCTGAACTAGATCCCTTAGCAAAAAGTATATTTGAGATAGACGGAGTTGAGTCTGTTTTTTATATGGATAAATTTATTACAATCGAAAAATCTAAATTAGCTGATTGGAGTAATATACAAGGTCCTTTTATTCAGTTTTTAAAAAATTTTGATGTTAATCAGATTCCAAAAGAAAAAGAAGTTAATGTTACTGATGAAAGTTCTAACAAATTACTAAAACAAATTAATGATGTTTTAGATAAACAAGTTAGGCCTGCTCTTGCAGGTGATGGTGGCGGTCTGCAAGTTATTGGATTGCAGGGTAACACAGTAAAAATAAAATATCAAGGAGCTTGCGGAACTTGTCCTACATCAATTACAGGAACTCTACAAGCAATTGAAGCATTATTAAAGAGAGATATAAATCCTTCTATTCAAGTAATTTCTGCTTAAATAATGACTTGTAAATAATTAAAGAGAAGATTTATTTAATAATATTCTTCCCTTTTTTTACACAAATTCCTAAATTTAGCATTGGTTCTTATCATTAAGGATAAAATGTTAACCAGAGAAAATTTATATCACAGTTCCTTTGATTTAGAAGGAATACATTTTGATGCATTCTCAACAAGAAAGGGAATATCAAAATTATTATTAAACACCCCACCTGAAATAATAATAAATATAAGAAAAACAAAACTTCATCCCGATGATCCATTTATGTTTGATATTTATTCTGAGCTAAAAGAATATTTTAATCTTAAAAGAAAAGATTTTAATATAATGCTTGACATAAGTGGAACACCTTTTCAAAAAAGAGTTTGGAAACAACTTCAAAATATTCCTTTTGGAGAAATTGTTTCATATAAAACTATTGCAGAAAGAATAAAACAACCCAAAGCATTTAGAGCAATAGGTCATGCAAATTCAGTAAACCCGGTTGCAATAATTATTCCTTGTCACAGAGTAATAAATAGTGATGGAACAATTGGAGGATATTCAGGGGGGATTGGTGTTAAAGAAAAATTGCTTGAATTAGAAGGGGTAAAAAGTTTGAATTTATTTAATACAATTTAAAGTAACTAACTTTTTTTAGTTGTAATTAAATAAATTTTTGTTTTTTGTTAATTCATATTTACCTGATTTAAAAATCATATTATTTAATTCATCCTGATAGAAAAACTTTTTCTCTCCGAATGCAGGCTTTAAGTGATTTAACCAAATTGCATTTGGATCAAACTTTGCGAAAAATGGTTTGTAACACCAGTCAGGATTTCTTCCTTGAATCAACATTAACTGAAAAACTTTTTCTCCTCTTATTTCCATTATTCCATTTATAAGAACTTTGCCCGGTAGCGCTGACATTACTGGTCCTCTGGCTGTCCTTGAAAGCCCTGATGTGTTTATAAT